>RCMY010000276.1_pt1 | contig 85476 bp, 98 predicted proteins | sample 2041341 | NCBI WGS metagenome assembly RCMY01 (sample SAMN09708234, study PRJNA481090) | Marine sediment metagenome, whole genome shotgun sequencing project. | reverse complement strand
CTGCCGGAAAGAAAGAAGCAATGAAGGCGATAGGTTCGAGATGATCTTGTCACCTCTCACGCAGAACTCTCGCCAGACGGTCAATATGATTTGCCGCCTTTGCTGCAATGCAACATAGGTGTTTTTGCAATTAAGTCAAGCGCTACTATCTTCCGTACTTGATGCGGGAAGCAGAGTGGCTAGAGTGGTATCTCGGCAGCCTCGCATCACGCGGGGAACATGCCGCTGCAGGACGGATGATATTATGCGCAACTTACTCCTTTCCACCTTTGCCCTGACTGCATTTACGTTCAGTCCTGCATCTGCACAGGACACAGCCCCCCCGGAGAAGCCAGCGCTCGAAATCGGCGCGGGCGGACGCCCGGTCGGTGAAGCCTGGTCCCGCAGTCCGGTCTATGCCCAGCATGGCATGGCGGCAACCGCCCATCCGCTGGCCAGTCAGATCGCTATCGATATTCTCAAGAAAGGCGGTTCGGCGGTCGATGCTGCGATTGCCGCCAACGCGGCGCTGGGCCTGATGGAGCCTACCGGCAACGGGATTGGCGGCGATCTGTTTGCGATTATCTGGGATCCCAAGACGCAGAAACTCTATGGCCTCAACGGGTCCGGCAAAAGCCCGATGGGGACCAGCTACAAGCAGTTCATCAAACAGCTCGAGGGCAGCAAGACCATTCCGCCCTTCGGTCCGATGCCGGTCACCGTTCCCGGTACGGTCGATGCCTGGTTCGAAATGCACGGAAAATTCGGCAAGCTGAGCATGGCTGATATCCTTGCGCCGGCTATCGCCTATGCCAAGAACGGCCACCCGGTCGCGCCGGTGATCGGATACTATCTCGACAGCAATCTCAAGCGATTCGAGCAAAGCCTCGATATGATCGGTGATTTTGACAATGCGCGGAATACCTATTTCAAGAACGGCGCACCCAAAGCGGGCGAGATTTTCAAAAACCCGGATCTTGGCAATACGCTCGGCAAAATCGCTGCCGGTGGTCGCGATGCCTTCTATAAAGGCGAAATCGCCAGCACGATCGATAGCTATTTCAAGCGGATTGGCGGCAATCTGCGCTATGAGGATTTTGCCGCGCACAGCAGCAAATGGGTAGAACCGGGCTGCGTTGCCTATCGCAAAGGCTATGAACTGTGCGAATTGCCGCCCAACTCGCAGGGATTTGCAGCTTTGCAAATGGCTAATATCCTCAAAAATATCGATCTTGCCCAATGGCCACGCGGAAGCGCAGAAGCTCTCCATTATATTACCGAGGCAAAACGCCTTGCATTTGAAGATGTCGCGCGCTTTTATGCCGATCCGGACATCTCCCCTGCCCCGCTGAAATGGCTGCTTTCCGACGCCTATGGCAAGGAGCGTTTCGCTCTGATTGATCCGGCGAAAGCCTCACCGGAATTCGGTCCGGGCGAGCCCAAGCTGGAAGGCGAAGGCGACACGACCTATCTCACCGTCGCCGACAAGGATGGCATGATGGTGTCGCTGATCCAGTCCAATTATCGTGGCATGGGCAGCGGTCTCGTCGCCGACGGCCTCGGCTTCATGTTTCAGGACCGGGGTGAATTATATTCGCTCGATTCCGACCATCCGAACGTCTATGCGCCGGGCAAACGACCGTTCCAGACGATCATTCCGGCCTTCATGAAAAAGGACGGCAAGCCCTATATGTCCTTTGGTCTGATGGGCGGCGGCATGCAGCCGCAAGGCCATGTTCAGGTAATGATCAACCTGGTCGATTTTGGCATGAACCTGCAGGAAGCCGGAGACGCTGCGCGACTAAACCATGATGGTGGTCGTCAGCCGACCAATGATCTGGCCGGATCGGGTGCAGATCTTCTCGGCGTGCTCAACGTCGAACCGGGCATATCGACCGAAACGGTTGAACGGCTCAAGGCCATGGGCCATATTGTAGAAGTTGTCGACAATGGCGCTATGTTCGGCGGCTATCAGGCCATCGTCCGAAACGCCGAAACGGGTGTCTACACAGGTGCAACCGAAATGCGCAAAGACGGCCAGGCCATTGGCTACTGAAGCAGCATGGAAATTACCTCAAATAGCAAAAATGAACTGGAATGAAAATGCAAATACCCCGTCTCGTCATGCTGCTGCCGCTATTGGCTCTGGCCCAACCCGCGTCGGCCCAGATGGAAAACTTCAGGTCCGGCCCGGTTTTTGAAGAATTTGGGCCAACAGCGCCGGTACAGGCCAGCGAACCGCTGGCCAAGGACACAATATTCAACATCAGCTTCGACGTCGCCAAGGCCGCTGATCCGGACAAGCTCAATCGCACAATCGAAAGCGCCGCGCGTTTCATCAACATGCACGTAGCCGCAGGCGTTCCGGCCGAGAATATCCATCTTGCCATCGTCGTTCATGGCGGTGCGGCGTTCGATCTGACCAAACAGGAGTTTTTCGCGGCGCATAAAGACGGGAAGAAAAATGCCAGCGCCGCGGCCATCGCGCAACTACAGGAACATGGTGTGGAATTTCACCTGTGCGGCCAAAGCGCAGCGGCCCATGGCATCACCAATGCCGACCTTTTGCCGGGTGTAAAAATGTCCCTGTCTGCCATGACGACACATGCCCTGCTGCAACAGCAGGGTTTTACCCTGAATCCCTTCTGACTTGACGAAAAACAGTTAATGCTCAAGGTCGCAAGCTACAATATTCACAAGGCAGTTGGTACGGACCGACGCCGCAATCCCGGTCGGATCGTCGAGGTGCTCAACGAACTGGACGCCGATGTTGTGGCGCTGCAGGAGGCGGATCGCCGGTTCGGAACAAGAGCCGCGGCCATTCCCCAGAATATGCTGGAAATGCACAGCGACTATCGCGCGATCCCGCTGGATGTCCAGATCGATTCGATGGGCTGGCATGGCAATGCAATATTGGTCAGGAAATCCGTCAAGGTGCTGGAACATGATATCATGCACATTCCTTGTCTGGAGCCGCGCGGCGCGATCATGGCACATTTGGAACTGGATGGAAGACAGCTGGCGGTGTTCGGCATGCATCTTGACCTGTCCGGCCTTTGGCGCAGACGGCAGGCATCCGCCATCATAAAGCTCGCGCAGGAAAAAGAACGGGAGGCACCAGTCCTCCTGATGGGGGACCTTAACGAATGGAGCGCGGCCGGCGGCAGTTTGAAAGATTTTAACAAGGCTTTCCAGATGGTCCATTGTGGCCGGAGTTTTCATTCCCGCGGCCCGATTGCGACGCTCGACCGGATCATGCATTCGGATGGCATTCAATCTTCTTCGGCCGGCGTCCATGACAGTCCTGCTGCCCGCAAGGCATCCGATCATTTGCCGGTCTGGGCCAAAATCGCGATAGACTGACAGTTGTTGTTCGACTACGTAACTCTACTTATACTGCTGCAATCGGCGGGCTGATAGCGCCATTTCGATAAGACGGGGAAGGACTTTATGGACAATTTACTGGTAAAGGCCGGCGGGTGGCTGGTGCTCGTATTTTTGGCATTCGCTGCTATGGCTCTGGCCGTCGACGGCGGATTCGCCGTGCATATGGCGATCATCATGATGGCTTGCCTGATCGGACTCTGGGTGACGATCAGCAAAGCCGACTATGCCGCCATCGGTCGCGGGATATTGAAAGCGCCCGCCGATCCTGGAAAATATGACGACGATCCGATCCGCTGGGGCATAATTGCTACAATTTTCTGGGGCATCGCCGGCTTTACGGTCGGTCTTTACATCGCCCTGCAACTGGTGTTTCCGTCGCTCAACCTGGGACTGGAATACACGACGTTCGGACGGTTGCGGCCGCTGCATACGTCGGCGGTTATTTTTGCGTTTGGAGGCAATGCGCTCATCGCGACGTCTTATTATGTCGTCCAGCGCACCTGCAGGGCAAGGTTGGCCTTCCCTGGCCTCGCCCGTTTTGTGTTCTGGGGCTATCAGCTGTTCATCGTGCTGGCCGCTACCGGCTATCTGCTCGGCATCACCCAGTCCAAGGAATATGCCGAACCGGAATGGTATGTCGATCTGTGGCTGACCATCGTCTGGATAGCTTATGCCATTGTCTTCATCGGCACGTTGGCAAGACGGACCGAGCCTCATATTTACGTTGCCAACTGGTTCTATCTGAGTTTCATTCTGACCATCGCGATGCTGCATGTCGTCAACGGCCTGTCGATGCCGGTCAGCCTGCTCGGTGCGAAAAGCTATAGCGCCTTTGCCGGCGTGCAGGATGCACTGACCCAGTGGTGGTACGGGCATAATGCCGTCGCATTCTTCCTGACCGTTCCGTTCCTCGCGATGATGTATTATTTCGTGCCAAAGCAGGCGGAGCGACCGATCTATTCCTACCGCCTTTCCATCATCCACTTCTGGTCGCTGATTTTTCTATACATCTGGGCGGGACCGCATCACCTCCATTATACGGCGCTGCCCGACTGGGCGCAGACGCTGGGCATGGTATTCTCCATCGTATTGTGGATGCCAAGCTGGGGCGGCATGATCAACGGGCTGATGACGCTGAACGGCGCATGGGACAAGATCCGCACCGATCCGATCATCCGCATGATGGTGCTCGCCCTGGCTTTCTACGGCATGGCGACGTTTGAAGGACCGATGCTTTCGATCAAGGCAGTCAACAGTCTGTCGCATTACACCGAATGGACAATCGGTCACGTCCATGCCGGTGCGCTGGGCTGGAACGGCATGATTACATTTGCTGCTGTCTATTATCTGGTTCCGCGCCTTTGGGACAAGCAACGGCTCTATTCGTTGCGCATGGTAAACTGGCATTTCTGGCTCGCTACCATCGGCATAGTGCTTTACGCGGCAGCTTTATGGGTTGCCGGTATCATGCAGGGTCTGATGTGGCGCGAATATGGTGATGATGGCTATCTCGTCTATGCATTCAGTGAAGTCGTTTCGGCTATGGAGCCACTCTATCTGATCCGTGCGGCTGGCGGTTTGCTCTACCTCGCCGGAGGCGCAGTCATGGTTTACAACGTCTGGATGACCATTGCCGGTCACGAGCGGGTGGAGAAACCGATGACCGAGACTCCCCATAATGCCGAGGCCGACCGGCCGATCGTCGCCGAGCCAGCGGAATAGGAGGCCGGATATGTCGAAACTTGCACATCATCACAAGAAGCTCGAACGTAACATAACCTTGCTAGCGGTCTTTGCCTTCATCGCCGTTGCCATCGGCGGGATTGTCGAAATTGCTCCTCTGTTCTGGATCGACAATACGGTCGAGGAGGTGGAAGGTGTCCGGCCTTATACGCCGCTCGAACTGGCGGGACGCAACATATATGTGCGCGAAGGGTGCTATACCTGTCACAGCCAGATGATCCGTCCTTTCCGCGACGAAGTCGAGCGCTATGGCCATTACTCGCTGGCTGCGGAATCGATGTACGATCATCCATTCCAGTGGGGATCGAAGCGCACTGGACCCGATCTGGCGCGTGTTGGTGGACGGTATTCCGATGAATGGCATGTCCAGCATCTGAAAGACCCGCGCGCTGTGGTGCCGGTATCGATCATGCCGCCTTATGCATTTCTTGCGGAGAAGGAACTTGATCCGGGCGATATGAGTGCTCATCTCAAAGCCATGGTCCGGCTGGGTGTTCCTTACAGCAAAGATGACGTTGCAAAAGCCAATGAGGATATGTTGACACAGGCCGACCCGATGGCCAACTCGACCGATCTGGAAAAACGCTATCCCAAGACACAAGTACGTGATTTTGATGGTAATCCGGACAAGCTGACCGAGATGGACGCACTGGTCGCCTATCTCCAGATGTTGGGTACGCTGGTAGACTTTGAAAGCGGAGAAGCGCAGGAGCAGCCAAGATGAGCTACGATGCCATGCGTCATTTCGCCGACAGCTGGGGTCTCGTTTTCATGGGGCTCGTATTCCTGACCTTTATCGGATGGACATTCCGCCCGAACGCGAACCGGCATCATAAAGACGCCGCCAATATGATCTTTGATGATGGCCATGAAAAAGGTGGCAATGATGACTGACAACAAGCGCATTGACGAACCGACAGGAACTGAAACCGTTGGCCATGAATGGGATGGTATCGAAGAGCTCGACACGCCCATGCCACGCTGGTGGTTGTGGGCTCTCTATGCGAGCATCGTCTGGGCGATCGGATATGTCATTCTTTATCCTGCCTGGCCCATGCTCAATTCCGCCACTGAAGGCACACTAGGCTGGACCAGCCGGGGACAATTTGAGCAGGAAATGGCCGCACGCCAGGGTGAACTGGAGCCGATCCGGCAGGCTTTGGTGTCGACCGATATCCGCAAGCTCGAAGGCAGTCCTGAGCTAATGCAACAGGCTATTGAGGGCGGACGGTCGGCCTTCAAGGTCCACTGCGTGCAATGCCACGGCTCCGGAGCTGCGGGTTCGACCGGCTATCCCAATCTCAACGATGATGACTGGCTCTGGGGCGGCGATCTCGAATCCATCGAATACACGTTGATCCATGGCATCCGCAATCCGGATCACGCCGAAACCCGTTTTTCGCAAATGCCGGCCTTCGGCAAAGACGGCATATTGCAGCCCAATGAAATTCAGGATCTGGTTTCCTATGTCCGGTTGTTGTCAGGCCGAGAAAAACAAAGCGCAGCAGCCCGGCGCGGCGCTGTTCTGTTTGAAGCCAATTGCACGATCTGTCACGGAGCCGATGGTACGGGCGACCGGACCCAGGGTGCTCCCAACCTCGCCGATGCGATCAGCCTCTATGGTCTTGATCGCGCTTCGCTGACCGAAACAATTACCAATTCCCGCCACGGTGTGATGCCACGCTGGGGGCAAAGGCTCGACTCCGCGACGATCCGGATGCTTGCGGCTTACGTGCATTCGCTGGGCGGTGGCGAAAAGCTTCCTGCCCCTGCGGCAGCAGCTGAAGCCCAGGCTGAGAGCGGGGATGATGAACAATCCTAAGGAAATCCTGGATCCCGATCTAAAGCTTTACGAAGCGCGCAAGGATGTTTTTCCCAAGGCCGTCGATGGCACATTCCGCCGGTTAAAATGGGCGATCATGGCGATCACCCTCGCCATCTATTATGTCACACCATGGGTCCGCTGGGATCGTGGGCCCTATGCACCTGATCAGGCGGTGCTGATAGATCTCGCCAACCGGCGCTTTTACATGTTCGGCATCGAAATCTGGCCACATGAATTTTATTATGTCGCGGGCATGCTGGTCATGGCCGGTATCGGACTTTTCCTCGTCACCTCTGCCGTCGGCCGGGCATGGTGCGGCTATTCCTGCCCGCAAACCGTCTGGACCGACCTGTTCCAGCATGTCGAGCGTACCATCGACGGCGACCGCAATGCGCAGTTCCGCTTGCAGGACGCACCCTGGGGACCAAAGAAAATCGGCAAGCGCCTGCTGAAATGGTCGGTCTGGTTGTTTATCGCCTTCTGGACCGGCGGCGCGTGGATCATGTATTTCGCCGATGCACCAACTTTGGTTGTGGATTTCTGGACCGGTGAGGCGGCCTTTGTCGCTTATGCCACGGTCGGCGTTCTGACGGCGACGACATTCTTGTTCGGCGGTTTCATGCGCGAGCAGGTGTGCATCTACATGTGCCCCTGGCCGCGCATCCAGGCAGCGATGATGGATGAGAAATCGCTGACCGTTACCTACAAGGACTGGCGCGGCGAACCACGCGGCAGCGTTAAGAAGGCGGAGGCCCAACCGGGCAGCTTCGGCGACTGTATCGACTGCAATCAATGTGTTGCGGTGTGCCCGACCGGCATTGATATCCGCGAAGGACCGCAAATCGGCTGCATCACCTGCGCGCTTTGTATCGATGCCTGCGACAAGGTGATGGATCAGGTCGGACGCCCCCGGGGGCTGATCGACTATGCGACACTGGAAGATGCCGAACTGGAAAAAGCCGGGAAACCGCATGAGCCGGTTCTGAAAACCCTGTTTCGTCCTCGCACGATCCTCTATTTTTCAATCTGGGGCGCGATCGGGCTGGCGATGCTGTTTGCGGTTGGCAATCGAACGCGCATCGACATCAGCGCCAACAAGGACCGCAACCCAGTCTATGTCCAGCTCGCCGACGGCCATGTTCGCAACAGCTACACGATCAATATCCGCAATATGGAGAACCGGCCGCGCGACATGATTATCGGGATGACGGCACTGAAGGGCGGAGTCATGTGGTCCAATGCCGGGTCGCGGGAAGCCGCGGGACAGACCCTGATCACCAAAGTGCCCGCCGATAGCGTAGCGAGATTGCGGCTCTATGTTGCCGCGCCCGGAGAAGGGCCTGTCCGGGAAGATTTCTCCGTGACGGTTACCGCAGCCGATGATCCCGAGGCCAATGATATTGACGAGGTGTTTTTTGAACGACCGGAGACAGGTGAATGAGCAAGAAAACGGGTGAGGTGAAAAAATTCACAGGCTATCACGCCACCATCATGATCGTCTCGTTTTTCGCTGTCGTTATCATAGTGAACTTGGTCATGGCGCGGTTCGCGCTTTCGACATTTAGCGGTACAGTGGTCGACAACAGCTATGTCGCGAGCCAGAAATATAACCAGTGGCTGGAACAGGCCCGCACTCAGCAGGCGCATGGCTGGACCGTTTCTCCCGCGGTTCGGACAGCGGACAAGGCCAGCATAATTATCATCGGAGCCGATGGCGCGCCATTGCAAGGAGCCACGATGGAGGCCATTGCAGAGCATCCGATTGGTCAGTCCGAGCCGTTCGAAATCAACTTTATACAGGCCGGTACGGGTGAATATCAGAGCGTCCAGACACTACCCGAGGGCCGCTGGAAATTGAAGATTATCATCACCCGGGATGACAAAGTCATGCGCGTGATTCGGGATATCCTTTGAACGCCATCGCACCCATAAGCGACGATCGGTCACAGGAGATTGTGTCCCGCTTTGCTGTGCCGGCAATCCGCTGCGCCGGTTGTATTTCAAAAATTGAAAATGGTCTGAGCGGCGTGCCAGGCATTTTATCTTCGCGGGTCAATTTCTCTACCAAACAAGTGGCCATATCGCACCTGCCGGAACTGGACGAGGTTCAGCTCAAGCGCAAAATTGAAGGACTGGGTTTTGAAGTCCAGATTCTCGCCGACAATCCGCTGGCCGAAGAAAAAGGCAGCACGGATCGACTGATCCGCGCGCTCGCGGTTGCCGGTTTCGGGATGATGAATATCATGTTGTTGTCGGTCAGCGTCTGGTCCGGCGCAGCCGGTGTCACCAGGGATTTGTTCCACTGGCTCTCCGCGCTGATCGCCATTCCCGTGATCGCTTATTCGGGACGACCGTTTTTTGCGTCTGCAGTCATGGCGCTGCGCAAGGGCCGGACCAATATGGATGTTCCGATTTCGATCGGCATATTGTTGGCGACGGCTCTCAGCATCTACGAAACCGCAACCGGCGGTTCCCATGCCTATTTTGACGGTGCGGTGATGCTGCTGTTCTTCCTGCTCGCGGGGCGAGTACTCGACGGCATGATGCGTGACCGGGCGCGGGAAGGCATCGGTGCACTGCTGAAACAGTCCGCCCCTGGCGCGATGGTGCTGAAGGATGATGGCAAAACCCGCTGGGTGGCGTCCAAAGATTTGCTTCCGGACATGCGGATGATGGTAGCGGCCGGTGAGAATCTGGCGGCGGATGGAGTGATTATATCGGGTATGAGCAGTTTCGACTGCTCGCTGATGACCGGCGAAAGCGAGCCGCAGCCCAGAGGCAAGGATGATATGGTGCTGGCCGGGACGCTTAACCTGACATCGCCCGTCATCGTGCGGGCCACGGCTACCGGTGAGGACACGAGCGTCGCGGACATTGCCCGGTTAATGGACGACGCGGGGCAACGCCGATCCTTCTATGTGCGCATCGCCGATCGGGCATCCCGTTACTATGCGCCCGCCGTGCATAGCCTCGCTCTCCTGGCCTTTGTTTTCTGGATGGTGGTCGGGGCGGGCTGGCACCAGTCGTTGCTGATTGCGGTCGCGGTGCTCATCATCACCTGTCCTTGCGCCTTGGGCCTCGCGGTGCCGGCGGCACAGGTCGTGGCTGCCGGGGCACTGCTGCGCAAAGGCGTGATGGTCAAGGATGGCAGCGCGCTGGAACGTCTGGCAGAGGTCGATTATGCGCTGTTTGACAAGACCGGCACTCTCACCCTCGGCCGGCCGGTACCGGTTAACCTTGACGACCTCAGCCTCACCCAAAAACAAATCACTCTGGCGCTGGCGCAAGCCAGCCGTCATCCGGTCAGCAAGGGCATTCGCTCTGGCCTGCTGGCGCTGGATATTGAACCCGCCGTGCTGGAAGACATTCAGGAATTGCCCGGCGAAGGCATGGCGGCCACGTGGGGTGGCGTAACAGTAATGCTCGGCAAGCCCGAAACGTCCGAAGATCATCTGTCCAGCCAGCTAACCATCGGGTCCGATTCAGTCGTGCTCCAACTGCGCGACGAAATCCGGCCGGATGCATCGGAAGCGATCGCACGTTTGCAAACACTGGGATTACCCGCTTCGATCATCTCCGGTGACAATGCTCGCTCTGTTTCCGCTGTTTCACAGGCTTTGGGTCTCTCTGCTCAAGCCGATGTATCGCCGCAAGACAAGGTCGAAGCAATTACCCGGCTGACCGATGATGGTCACAAAGTGCTGATGGTGGGCGATGGACTGAACGATGGCCCTGCCCTCGCCGCGGCCCACGTCTCGATCGCGCCGGGTTCCGCCAGCGATGTCGGTCAGCAAGCCGCAGATGCGGTGTTTACCAGCGAATCCCTGATGCCCGTGGCGCTTTCGGTAAAGGTCGCGCGGCGCACCATGCAGATCGTCCACCAGAATTTCGCCCTCGCGATCGGCTATAATATCATCGCGGTACCGCTGGCTCTTACCGGCATGGTTACCCCCTTGATCGCCGCGATTGCCATGTCGCTGTCTTCCCTGATCGTCGTCGGCAACGCCCTGCGCCTCAACGGAGCAGCCAATTGAGCGGACTGGCAATTTTGATCCCGGTGGCCCTGCTGATGGGAATTTCCGGCCTCGCCTTCTTTTTCTGGGCGATGCGCCACAATCAATTTGATGATCTCGACGGTGCGGCTCAGCGCGTATTGATCGAGGATGAAGACGAAGACGAAGACCAGCCCTCATAATAGAGAGGTTTGGAAAGCCCAGGCTCAGTCAGTATGCAATCGTCACTTTAGCGCTGCCGCTCGCAACGATGCCGCTGTCAGCAAGGCCGGACATGATGACAATCGATCTATGCTCTGCCATTCAACGGTTATCATCTTGCTCCAGTTCTGCTTTTTCCAACGTTATCCGGAATATCGTTCCCCCTTCGGGATTGGGTTCAGCGCGGATTGTCCCACCATGCACCTCGATGATCGTCCGGCATATAGAAAGCCCCAACCCCATTCCCTCGCCCTTGGTACTGGCAAAGGGATCGAAAAGCCTGCCTCCCATTTCCTGATCAATACCAGAACCGGTATCCGATACGGCAATTTCCACTCTGTCACCGTCTATCGAAGTCACGCCGATATGAAGCTTTTTCTGGGCGCTATCAGCCATCGCCTCGATGGCATTGCGCATCAGATTGACCATCACCTGCTGGATCTGCACGCGATCTACAAAAACGTAATTGGTATCAGGCGCGATATCGATCGAAAATCGAACACCTCTTGACTGTGCGCCTATCATTCCCAGGACCGTCGCATCTTCCACTACCTGCGCGATCGACAATACCCGCCGGTTGATTTCGCCCCGCGACACAAATTCCCTCAGCTTCCGGATTATGGTTCCTGCGCGCAAGCTCTCGGTCACGCTTTCCTGCAGCGCTTCCCGGAAAAACTCCCGATCCTCCGACAAATCACCATCCATCATGTCCCGCGCCGCCGACAGATAATTGGCTATTGCGGTCAACGGCTGATTGATTTCATGCGCGAGTGAAGAGGCCAATGTTCCGACCGCGCTCAGGCGAGAGGCGTGCGCCAAATCGGCCTGAAGCGACTGAAGCTCCGCTTCCGTCTGCTTTTTTTCGGTCAAATCAACGATGAAGCCGGTAAAATATCGCTCATCGCCAATTTTCGCTTCCCCGACTTCCAGTTGCAGAGGAAAGGTCGTGCCATCTTTCCTGCATCCATCGACGGTTCGCCCGATACCGATAATCCGCTTTTCACCAGTGTCTATATATCGCTTCAAATAGCCATCATGCTCGGTCCTGTGGGGCACCGGCATCAATATTTTGACATTCTGACCGATTATTTCGTCTTGATCATATCCGAACATTTTTTCGGCAGTGGCGCTGAAAGAGGTGACGATACCATTTTCATCAATCACCACCATGGCGTCCGGTACGGTGGTCAGGATTGATTTCAATATTGAGGAGGCCTGCTCCAGCTTATTTTCCGCGGCCCTGAGCGGCGTGACATCCTTAAAGGATATCATGATCGCATCGCTTCTGCCCTCTGGATTGATCAAAGGAGCCAGATTACATTCGGCCAGCATCGAACGTCCATCCGGCAACGCGAGTTGCACCTCGAACGGCTCGACATGCTTTCCCGGAGCTCCATCAAAGGCGCGGACCATGTTTTCCCGAAAGAATGGTTGATCTGACAGCGCCAGGCAGGTTCCCGGAGCGCCCTGGGGTAGCTCCGCAACGCTGGATAGCCCGAGAAGCTTCAAACAGGATGCGTTGCAATCGATTGCCAGCAGATTGCGGTCCACAATCATGACACAATATGGCAGGCCGGACAGAAAGGATTCCAGATAGGGTAGCTGCTTGATGTCAAAGACCATGGTTTTGCGCACGTGCCACATCTATCCTTTAGCCGCCCAATAGCAAATGGCGAATGAGCTTATCCTGCACCAAAAGCGGGCATGACCAAGCAAAAATCAACTACGAAAATCTCGGAATTTTTTGCCATTTAGTGGGATACAACCAGTGGCAAAGGGGAGCTTTTGAAGAGGCTGCGGGTGACACCGCCAAACAGAAATTCTCTCGCCCTGCTGTGCCCGTAAGCACCCATCACCAGATATTCCGCATTCACGTTTTCGGCTTCAGACAAAAGTGTGGCATCCACGCGGGCTTTGCCTGCTGGCGGGCTATGAATTTCAGATTTTATACCATGGTAGGCGAGATATTGCGAAGCGGCGAGTTGGGGCAGATCGTGATCCTTGTCTTCCTCGACCGTCAGGATATGAACATCGCTGGCCATTTTTAGCAGCGGCACTGCGGCCCGCAGCGCATTGCCCGACTCGATACTGCCATTCCAAGCGACCAGGGCCGGTCCACAGGCATCGAATTTTTTCACATTGTCGGGCTGGACCAAAATCGGAGCCGTCGCGTTAAACAGGACGTCTCCCAATATTCCCAGCGGCAGGGCGGTATCCTTGTCACCGCTGGCAGAGCTCAGGACAATGATGTCGACCAAGCTGGAATTTTTGGAAAGACCGCGAGAAGGCTCCTCATTTTCTTCTCGATAATCCCATGAGACATCTTCATCGGCCAGTCGTTTCTCGATCTCGGAGCGCAGCGTTTCGTCCATTTCGCGCGACATTTTGCTGACATCATACATCACCGACATGCCGGTGACGCCATCAAAGGCCATTTGTGTCTTGTAGGGATTCGCCCGCAGGCAATGAAGATGCCCGCCCAGCGAGCGGGTTAAATCGAGCGCCGCTTGAAGCCTGGCCTCAAGGCCTGCATCATCGGCGATATATAGCAGCACGGATTTCATAAACTGTCTCCTGTGATTGCGATCCCCCATTCGGAAACGGTCATCGGGTGAAGAATAGCACGGCTGAATCCATGCTCTGAATAAGGGTTATTACGGATAGGATGCCGCTGCCGCCGCTCCTCCCGATACAAGCAGAATATTAAATCAGCCTGCTGGCAAACCGATTATCTTGCACCGGCTGTTTGTCATTTTCCGACTTTTTGTCGCCCCTTTCCTACATCAAACCAAATAGGTTATATCTCAATGCCGTTCCACCAAGAAAGGCGATTCTCCCATGCCCCATTCTCCCGACAGGATGCCCGACATCGACACGCTGATCGACAAGGTTATAGCGCTCGAAGGCGGTTTCTCCGATCATCCTGCTGACCGGGGCGGACCCACCCGATGGGGTGTCACGGAAACGGTTGCACGGGCTCATGGCTATGCAGGCGATATGCGGCATTTTCCGCGCGAGGATGCGGCAGCGATTTACAAACATAGATACTGGCTTCGGCCAGGTTTTGTCCAGATTGCTCAACATGCGCCGCATATCGCGGCCGAACTTTTCGACACCGGGATCAATATGGGAACCGGTACGGCCTCTGGCTTTCTCCAGCGCGCCTTAAATGCGCTCAACCGCAATGGGCGTGACTATCGGAATATATCTGTCGATCGCGAGATTGGCGGCGAGACGCTGGCGGCGCTAGCCGCTTTTCTCCGCAAACGCGGTACCAAAGGCGAGTTCGTGCTGCTGAAAGCGATCGAGGCGCTTCAGGGCACGCGCTATATCGAGCTCACGGAGACGCGCCCGGCCAACGAAGCCTTCCTCTACGGCTGGCTGGCCAACCGGATCGGCTGAAATTCGCCAGATCCTATTTTGCTTATAACCCTGTCAAGTTTGTCAAGATTAGCGGAACTCTTCAGACTCATTCTTAACTTCGCTTCCTCGCAAAACCTGTTCTTGGCCCAAACTTTGACAAACTTTGAAATCTCGGAAACTCGAAAGGAAACCATCCAATGTCCATTATATCGACCCTCATCGGTCCCGTTTCAAACATCATCGACAAGATCATTCCGGACAAGCAAGCGCGTGACCGGGCCAAGCTGGAACTTCTCAAACTGGAAGGCAGTCAGGAGCTGGAAGAAGTTCGCGTACAAATGGCCGCCATTCTCGCGGAGGCGAAATCGGTCGATCCCTGGACGAGTCGGGCGCGTCCCAGCTTCCTCTATGTCATGTATCTCCTGCTGCTCTGGTCGATACCAATGGGACTGATCGCCGCGTTCCGTCCGGAGGCAGCCCGCGATATCGCTGCCGGCATGAACGCTTATCTCGCCGGGATACCGGAGCCTCTCTATGCGCTCTTCGGAACCGGTTATCTCGGTTATACAGTGACCCGCCAATGGGGAAAGATTCGCGGTGTTGAACGATAAGACCCAAGAGCCGCATCCCGGTCAGCACAACATATCGCACCGAGTGTCCCAAAAGTGGATAACCGACCCGGTATCGGTCAGATTAACACAATATTTACGAAATAGACTTGCCATGCCCGCCTCTTTCCAGATAAAGGAGCAAGTCTAGTTCATCCAAAGGGGATATTTTAAATGACTACCGAAACCAATTTCCGCAAAATGCTCGCTGTAGCTGGCGGCCTTGCACTTGCCGTTCCTGCTCTTTCTGCATGTGCAGAAAAAGCTGACGATGCTGCTGTTGTAGCTGAAGAAGCAGCTGAAGACGCAACATGTGCGGCTGAAGATGCAACATGTGCAGCTGAAGAAGCAACTGATGCTGCTGCTGATGCAACCGTTGATGCTGCTTGTGCAGCTGGCGATGCTACCTGTGCAGCTGCAGACGCGGTTACCGAGTAAGCTCAGCTTATTCAGCATTGGAAAATGCATTAGAAAGGCTGTTTGAGCTTACCAGCCAGATAGCTAAAGAGGGCGTCTCGCTAGTACCCAGAGTGGTACCGGCAGACGCCCCTTTCGTTCAATATCAACATTATCCCAAAGGGGATTGCATCGCGCCGGGCAACAAGTCGCGCTGGTTCTACCATGCGCACATGCCGGAAGAGCGCGAAGAAGGCGAACATGGCCACTTCCACATGTTCCTGCCACTCGACATGTTTGAAGATGTCGAACCTTATTATCAGCCTCCCGCCAAATTACCCAATGGCAAGCGGACTCAAGGTGTCGTCCATTTTGGCGCCCTAAGTTTCGGCCTTGATGGCATGCCGATCAGCTGGTTCACGACCAACTATTGGGTCACCTATGAATATATGATGCCGGCGGAAGCGATTGCTTCGCGACTGAGCAACTTTGATATGACCGGTGCGCCGGGCGACCCGCTGGTCAACGACTGGCTGACCGCAGCCGTCCGGCAATTTCATGATCCGCTCATAGAGATGGTCCGCAAGCGCGACGTCTTGCTGATGGAGAAAAAACAGGAATTGGGTTCCGCGGTCTTCGAAAACAAGAAAGTCGAGATTCTTTCCCGTCAGCCGTTTGATCTCTAGCGATCATGTCCCGGATTGGTGCGCTGTAATTTTCGCATCAGGCCCGGCCAGACCAGATTATCTCCCAACCCTTTCTGGAAAGCGGCAGCGCCCTGCTGGTAGACGCGATGCCCCATTTCTGCACTCTCCTCGTGGAGCTGGTCTTCTCCACCAACCGATTGCGCCAATATCTGCGTCTTGCAGGCATTTTCGAGGATATACATGCGCAGAAAAGCAATGGCACAATTCTGACCGATAGTGAGCGTGCCATGATTGCGCAGGATCAGCAGGTTCTTCTCCCCAAGATCGTTGATCAAACGGTCCCGCTCCTCCAGATCAAGCGCAATGCCTTCATAAGCATGATAGGCGATGTCATCGTGGACCTGCATCGAAAATTGGGTGTAGCGTCTAAGCCCGGCCTTCTGGACGGACACAGCGATGCCATAGGGCGTATGAACATGGATTACGCATCCAGCATCCTCACGAGCGCTGTGGACTGCGCTATGGATAGTGAAACCGGCCGGATTGATAAAATAAGGTGTGTCCTGCCGGATATTCCCGTCGAGATCGATCTTCACCAAGGCCGACGCGGTCATTTCGTCGAACAACACGCCATAAGGGTTGATCAGGAAGCGCTCCTCACCATCTTCGTCGGGCAAGCGGGCGGATATATGAGTGAACACCAGATCGGTCCAGGCGTGCATGGCACAAAGCCGGTAAGTTGCCGCCAGATCACAGCGCAGCTGCCATTCCACATCAGAGACTTTGCCTTGGAGAGTTTCGATATCATGGGGGTCGGGGATCGAAAATCCGGGGCCAACCGCCATTGCAGATTCATGGGTTTGGATTGCGGTTGCCATGATCAGTTCCTTTCCTTGAAATTTCACGGTCAATGCAAGTAGCCTTGCATTGCACATAATCGCAACTAAACTATCTTTTGCGCCCTGGTGTCAAGTACAACGGCAGACGCTGCGCCGGCCCGCGACAGCTCGAACGACAAACCGGACAAACGCCAATCGGAAACTCCGATATCGAATTATTTGCGTATTTTCAGGCGAATGATCTTGCGGATGAGAGAAGGCTTTGGCGGTTGTCCGCCCAGACTGATTGATTTGGTCTGCATCAACACGCCCAGTCAAAGCGTTTGGCAGATTTCATATGAAACCCGTTGCGGTCAGAACCTTTTGCATCATTCAGGTCGATATTCGCCTGCTTGAGCCAGTCATCGCAAATTCCGATCTCGGGTGACATTTCAGAGAAGCTCACGTCGAGAAAAACCCCCTCGTTCGATTGCTCCATTGTTCTCAGGAGCTCTTCCGTTGCAAACATCGCTTCCGCTTTGGTGGTGGCTGTGAGGAGAACCGCAAATTGCGTTCCTCCCATGCGCCCGACACAGTTCGACGGTTTGAGACGTGCGATCAGTGACTGAATGATCGTCCTTAACAGGATGTTGCCGGACAAGCCGCCGGAACGGTGCGTGAGCATTTTATAGAGATCTACTTCAAAAAGAACGAGCGTGCTTTTAGTTTTATGCCGGTCGTACAAGGAAATCGCTTTCTGCACTTCTACAGAAAATCCGCTACGTGTAAGAGCCCCGGTCAGCCGGTCCTTATCCGCCTGTTGACGCAATTCCAGTTCATGAATGACCAGTTCCGCCAGCTGTTCCATCAATTCTATATTCGGGTGCGTAAACTTCCTCGGAACAATATCTCCTGCACAAAGCGCTCCGATATTATGACCATCCGGCGTCGTCAGTGGTACGCCAATATAGCTCTTCAGCGACAGGACACCGCTCGCCGAAGGATCATTTGCGAAACGCGGGTCCCGGGTCGTGTCTTCAACTATCAGCGAACTATACTGGCCAATGGTATGATTGCAAAATGCGGTATATCGCGGTACTTCGGGCACATCAAAACCGATTTTCGATTTGAACCACAACCGGTCTCCATCCATCAACGATATTGCGGACATGGGAACATCGAGAGCCAATTTTACTGCTTTGGTAATATGGTCGAAGCAATATTCCTCGACAGTATCCAGAACATCATATCGCTCCAAGGCAAATTGCCGCGCTGCTTCCGCCTCGAATTCGAAACTCCTTCCAACGCTCATTCTATCACCCAGTTTCGCCGACATATAATGAGAGACGGTCATCTGGACAAAAAACTAAGCAATATTCCTCGGATTCCGGGCGGAATGACGTCCGCGCTGGTGTGCAAAACGCTGAACCGGTCTGACCGATCAACACTCATGCGTAAGCACGGTCGGACTCGCCAGGATCGTTCTTGAATAACGTTTCAGGACTTAATCGAGCCAAATCAGTCGATACAACGTCTTGGTCCGTGCCATCGCCCTTAGTCAGCTACTGCTTTTACCGTTCATATCACATAGCGAACTGGCTGAGGATGAAACCATGACACCCCGCGTTAACTTCGAACCTGATCGAAGCGATCAGCTTGCAGCAGATAGCAGGCGGTCAAACAACCGCGAGGCGGTAGCGTCGGAAATATTTGTTCGGCAGTCCGATACGCAGCGGTTTCGCACGACATTGTCTGATCTTTCAGTCACCGGTTTTAAAATGCAATGTTGCACGAGTCTTGATGCTGACAAATTAGTATATGTAACCTTACCCGGATTGCAAACGCTCGGAGCGCATATCCGGTGGGTACATTATCATGATTATGGTTGCGAGTTCACCTCTCCCTTGCATACCGCAGTTCTCGAACATATTGTTTCAGTTATTCGAAAATCGTAATGTGGCAAGGATCAACCCCCGGATCTCGATAATCGCCTTTAAAGGCTCCGTTCAATCAGCAAAATAAAGCTCCAAAAGCCCGCATTTTCATTAAATCTTAGATATCCGATTGTCCCGAACCCCGATAGCGCGTATCAATCTGTCACTACCCGAGGAATTTGGGCTTTAATGCAACTAAAGCAGAGCATGGTCGTAGGTACTCAAGAATGCGACTACGTTTTTATTGGGGAATGTAGCAAGACGGGGGGGGGCTCTAGAATTGCAACGTAAAGGCAATGGATAATTTTGAAGCTGAGCTGGCAGAGCTCCGGTTGACCATGCAGCAAGCAATCGAAAGATTTGAGATACTGGATAAACGGATTGCGGATTCGGATAAACCAATCGGCAATAAACAAATTTTTTTCAATGAAGACGTGAACCATGTTGATCTGATTGATCGTGCTGAGAAATATCTGCATTGGGGGCGATTAAAGTCCCGGTCACTGGACACCGGGAATGGCTTGTTTGCGGACTCCTGCTGGATCATGTGTCTCGATATCTACATCTGTGACCTAAAAGATAAGCGGGTGACAGTTTCAGCCATAGCGCATAGTTCCGGCATCCCGATGACGACAGCGATGAGATATATTAACGTTATGGCCGAGCAAGGCTTGATTGTAAAAACTCCAAATCCTGCCGACAATCGCATGATTTTCGTTTCGGCGTCGCTCGATTGCAGGAAGAAAATAGAAACCCTTCTTTCCAGCGCTCCCTGCTGAGCTCCAAGCCCCGACTCCGTCCAAAGACTAACGTGCAGTCGACCCAGAAAATTATCTGAATGTAGAGCGCCATCCTCGCCCCTTAGCCATGCACCTGATAATCGCTCCAGAGCCTGTGGCGCTAATCCGGCACAGGATCGGCGCGTTCAACGAACATTATTCATCCAAAACTCAAGGGAAATTCGCCGAATCCGATATTCTACAGCGGGAAGCATCAAATCACATTTTTAACACGAAACCGACGCCCCATTATGCAGTCCGCCGCTGATTCGTAACGTCCACGAGCCGCGACGAACGTCTATTTGGTGGAACTGACGTCATTTCATTAACCCATATTTAACCATCTTTGTCCATTTCTGACGTTACCAGGTGACGGTTCGGAGATTGCGGGATCTCCGAACCACCCTTCCCCGGCAATTCGGGGATGCGGGTGTATTTGTTATCTGGGTAGTTAAATGACCGATGTAAATTTAGAGACGTTGCTTGCTGAGAAGCTGATCGGCGATAGTCCAAAAATGCAGCAATTGCGTACAATCATTAAATTTGCTGGCCGGTGCAATAGCTCGATCATGATCACGGGCCCTTCCGGCAGCGGCAAGGAAGTTGTTGCTGAGGCCATCCACGCTATTTCAGATCGCGGAAACGCCCCCAATATTGCTGTCAATTGCGGCGCACTGCCCGATCAATTGATTGAATCCGAACTTTTCGGTCACGAAAAGGGCAGCTTTACCGGTGCCGTAAACCAGCATGTCGGGTTGTTTGAACAAGCCGATAGCGGTACGATATTCCTCGATGAGATTGGCGATATGCCGATCAACATGCAGGTGAAGCTCCTGCGAGTATTGGAAACACGTATTGTCAACCGGGTGGGTGGTAACCGCAATATCGGCGTCGACGTGAGGGTGATCGCCGCGACGCACAAACACCTCGGTGAATACATCAAAAGCAAGTCATTCCGTGAAGATCTCTACTATCGCCTGTGTGTTGTTCCGATCGAAGTGCCGGCGCTCAATGAACGGGCAGAGGATATTCCCGCATTGATTGCGCATTTCCTGAAAAATCAGGATGGAAGAAATCCCCTCCCCATCTTTACCGCAGAGGCTTTGGCGGCAATGCAGTGTTATGATTGGCCGGGCAATGTTCGTGAATTGCGCAATGTCGTTGAGCGCGCTTCGGTTTTCTTTTCTGGTCAGCAGATATTAGCTGACGACGTTGCCAAACTGGTGCAATCCGATATCGCACAGGCTATTCCGAATATGGATGCTACAGTATCTGCGCCGAAAGGATTATCGCGGACCGATCAAACTGTGCCTTTTTCCTCCGCTCCACGCGTCTCAAATTTCGCGCATCAGGAAGACAATATTCGAGACTTGAATGTCCATCTTCAATTTGAAGAACGTCGGATCATCATGAAAGCGCTGGATACGTCGCATGGCGTCGTCTCCCGTGCAGCGCGCTCGATTAATATCAAACGGACCACACTGATCGACAAGATGCGTAAGCATAACATCGACTGGCGCGTTGAAGATCGTGTTGATTATCAAGTTGCGGTCTAGCAACGCACAGCTTAAACTAGTTGAAGGGCGCGATAGCGGTCCAAGCCTTCTCAATTTCGTGAATCATTTCTCGCGCAGACTCGACGCGCTCGACACAGGATTCCCTCCCTTCCATCTGAATGCGCTTTGCAGCTTCAGTATAGATTATGTGCAAAGTCTGCGCCAGGTCCCCCGCCACCTCGAAGTTCAGTGATTCATCCAGACCACTGAGAATGGCCAGTGCTTTCGCTCGATATTGAAAAATGCGTGCATCGTCACCGCGCCGCGCACTTTCAATCATCAGGTTAAGCGTGTCGCGCAGTTCTTCAAAAAGCACCGCGACGAGTTCATAGGGATTTGCCGCTAAAACACGGCTTTCCTTTGCAACGGATTGGTAGCTAGAGGCTCGTTGAATTCGGGACTGAAATGTCATGTTCTATTGCTTTCCCAGATCAGTTTCTGTTGTCGTTGAAGGAGGCGAATTGTTGTTCAACATAGGATTGTGTCGAGCGCAGAATCGAGAGTTGCCGTTCAAGTCCTGCAAAGGTCGTCTGTAGCTGTTCGCGCAGTCGGTCACCGTCTTCGTTGATCTTTACCCGCGCTTCCGAAATCGATTCCCGGATTGCTTCCAAACGCTTCTGAGCCACGGTCAAAGCGCCACTGTCACTCTTTAGTGCAGTAGAAATGGCGTCGAGCGCGCCGGCCAAGCCGATCTGAGTATCAGTAGCAACTGCGGGCTCAAGCATTAATTTGATTGCACCACTGTCCAATGCCAGAGCGGCATCGAGACGCGTACTGTCGATACTCAGCGTACCATCAGGTTCTGTCCGCACGCCAATATCCGCAAGCGTCTTGAAATCACCAACATCGGTAAGCCGGGTTGATGTCAATTGGCTAAGCTTGCGGATGACTTCGCGGGCCCCACGGTCGCCTGCCAACGGTCCGCCGCTGTCTCCTTCCAGTCCGGGTTTGGTTGCATTATTCAGCGAACTGCGTAATTCATTATAGGCGGTTACAAACTCCGTAACCAACCCGCGAACGTCCAAGGGTTCCGAACCACCATTGATCGTGAATTGCGTCCCCACTTGAGCGGCCAACAGGGAAATTTGCACGCCCGGTATCGCGCCGGTGACGGTATTGCTACTGTTGGTGAGCTCGATGCCATCGATTTTGACAATGCTGTCCAAAGCTGTTGCTATATTGGTCAAATTCATCGCGGGCGAGACCCCGCTTTGCGTTAACGTAAACGCATTCTCGGCACCTTCTTGTGCTTCCATGACCAGACGGGCACCCGCTTTGTCCGTCAGTATTACTGCGGTTACGCCACTGTTGCTGGCATTTATCGCATCTCGCATACCGGCCAGGCTGTTGTTGGTGCCGTCGATGACAACATCAAAACTACCACCGCTGTTGTTGATGGTAAGCGTTCGCTCGCCAACGGCGGTGGAAGCGGTGGCAAAAACGTCCGATATTTCGCGCTGGGCAACCGCGATTTGCACAACCTCAACCGAAGCAGGCAATCCTTCCGGCCGGCCACCTTCCAGTACCGATGCTGTTGCCAAATCCTGACGGCCAGAGACCAGGTCACCGACAAAGCCTTGTCCGTTCAAAGTCTCCTTCACAGCCGCAGAAAAAGTGGTCAGGGCGGACTGAGTAGCCGCCATGGCAGATATTCGGGAAGAATTTAGTTGCGAGCGCTGATTAAGTTGACCGAGTTTTGCGCCTTGGGAGGCAGCCAGCAGGTCGTTTACAAGCTGCGCTGTGTTAATTCCAGAGCCAACCCCGAGGCTATTTGCGATATTTCCGAACATAAGAAACTTCCTTTGGGTATTTTACGGCGTGTCTGGACGCAAATTAATGGCGTGATGCAATTTGAAATCAGGCCAATCGCGCGCCATCGACTCCATATTTAACGTCATCGGGCAGCGAAATTTTGGGCTTGTTGATCGGACTGACCATTTTGGCATCTAGCTGGATCAGGAAACTAAGGATCATTGCGACCGCAGCGTAGAGACGATCATCGATCACATCACCAACGTCCGATGTATAATATATCGATCGTGTAAGGTCAGGATATTCCATAACGGGCGTGCCGATTTCACCGGCCATCTCACGCATGGCCAGCGCAATGGCATCGCATCCTTTGCCGAGCACAACGGGAGCCATATCCTGTTCGCGGTCATATCGTAGAGCAACCGCGAAGTGGGTTGGATTAACCAGAACCACCGTAGCTTCAGAAACTGCCTTGCGTGTGGAATCGTTGAGCATCTCGGCACGCCGCTGACGCTGGATCGCGCGGACATCGGGAGAACCCTCGCTCTCTTTATGTTCATCCTTGATTTCCTGCTTCGTCATTTTCAGCCGTTTACCGCGCTGGAAAAGCTGGATCGGAACGTCGATCATCGCGATCAGCACCATGCTGACGCAGATTCCCACTAAAAGCTTGAGGAACAGGAATGAATAGCTGGCAACAGCGTTTCCGACATCTTGGGCGGCAAGTTGCGCTATCTGGTCGAGATGCAGATATATTATTGATACGCCTACCGAGCCAATCAGGATCACTTTCATCAAAGATTTGCCGAGTTCCATCACGCCATTGGACCCGAATATACGTTTCAATCCCTTGATTGGATCCAGTTTTGACGGCTTCGGTTTCATCGCGGACCATCGAAAGCCAAACGAACCCAGCACCGCAGGCGTTGCAACTGCAGCGACTATCAACAACGCAAACAGGCTCATGAATTCTGGTACTATGTCGGATACCAAAGCCACGCTGCGATCACCCACTTCGAACGCCTCGATATCTTCGGGCCGAATGATTAGCGCGCTGGCTACCATATTGGCCAGCGCGCTAAACAGCAGGCCGCCAAACATCAAAAATGCAGCGGTGCCCGCAAAGATCATCATCGCACCACCCAAATCGCGGGATTGGAGGACATCGCCCTTTTTGGCACTATCCTGTAATTTCTTTGGGGTTGGTGCTTCGGTCTTTTCTCCGCCGCCGGGGGATTCTTCCGCCACTATCCACCTCCTGCAACGAGCGCCGCCTGGTCAAGACCCATTCCCAACGCCCGAATGACAGCATCAGCGATAATCGGGGCGGTGACCGCCAAACCCACCAGACCGGCGGTAATTGTTACGGGTATACCGACTGCAAACAGATTGAGCGCAGGTGCCGTCCGGGCGAGGAAGCCCATCATCAACTGTACGAGAATGAGTGCGCCACCCACTGGCAAAGCTATGAGCAATCCCATGGAAAACAGCGTCCCGCCAAATTGCACCATGCTGTAAAGCATTTCGGGGCCCATCATCGCAAAGCCGGGAGGAAGCGCCGCATAGCTTTGCACGATTGTCGCGATCAACATCAGATGTCCGTCTATGGCGAGCAAAAGCAAAGTTGCAAAGATCGTCAGGAACTGCCCGATTACCGGCGTCGATTGGCCGGTTTGAGGATCTGACATGCTAGCAAAACCAAGGCCCATGGCATTGCTGATCGTTTCCCCGGCGATCATCACGCTTGAATAACCAAGTTGAAGCGCAAAACCTATCGCCAGACCGGTGACAACTTCACCCATAACGAACAAGCTATTGCCCAAAGTAATCGCTGTTTCACTCGGTAAATCGAAGCTCACACTGTTCGTCGCAACCATCCCGATCATGAACGCCAGAATAATACGGATTTGAATAGGTATGTTCGTCGCACCAAAAATTGGTGCGACAACCATTGCCGCGCCGGGCCGGATCATCGCCATCAACCACATCCACATCTGGCCTTCAAATTCTGCGAATGCGGGCGCTATCACAGCAAGAGGTCCGGAATGCGGGCGTAAATTTCGCGAGTGAAGTCTGCGATCAGCAACAAGATCGACCCGCCGAAAACACCGACAACCGCAGCGACCACAATCAGCTTGGGAACAAAGGTCAATGTTTGCTCGTTGATCGACGTTGCTGCCTGCACCATGCCCAGCAGAAGCCCGACCAACAATGCGGGTATCAGAAACGGAGCCGCTGCCAGGGCGGTGATCCAAAGGGCTTGCTGTGCAATGCCAATAAAGAAATCTGGATTGTCAGTCATGATCTAGGTCGCAAAAGAACCGGCAAGAGAACCCATGGTCAGTGCCCATCCATCAATCATCACGAACAATAGCAATTTGAAGGGCATTGAAATAATCACGGGCGACAGCATCATCATACCCAACGACATCAACACTGCGGCCACCACCAGATCGATGATGAGAAATGGCAAGAAAACCAGAAATCCGATTTGGAAGGCCGTTTTCAACTCGCTGGTTACGAAAGCGGGAAGCATAATGGAAAACGGAATCTCTTCGGCGGATGAGAAACCCTTCTTGTCAGATAGTTCCATGAATAGTTTCAGATCGCTCTGCCGGGTCTGTTTTGCCATGAAACCATGCATAATCGTTCCGGATTTTTCGATGGCTTCTGTCAAACCGATCTCGTCAGCGGAATAGGGTGCAATCGCCTGCTCGTTGATTTGCTCGATTTGCGGCGCCATGACGAACATCGACAAGAACAGGGCCAGGCCGAGCAAGACCTGATTCGGCGGTGACTGCTGCAAACCCAGCGCGTGGCGCAATATTGACAAGACAATGATGATCCGGGTGAAGCTCGTCATCATTAATATGAGGGACGGCAACACAGTCATCAGACCCATTACGATCAGTATCTGCAATGTGGTACTCAGCGGCTGACCGTCACCCGAGATGTCGTCTAATGCACGTTCCAAGGCAACAGACGCTCCCGGAGCCGAATCCTGGGCGAATGCCGGATCGGCTGCACAGGCCGATGCGAAAAACAGGCCGAAAACCAACGCTACTTTTAGACTATTCCGCATGGTGAGAATCTATCTTTTGAATACCGTTGCGGGTCACGGCCAACAATATCTGGCGGCCTCCAAAATCGACGACGGCCAGTTTGCTCTGCACTCCCATGGGGAGAGTTTCGACGACGTTCAAAAGATTCGAATTTTGTCGCGTCATCATCTGCGGCTGATACTTGCGATAGAGCCAAAGACACCCGAAGATCAGCAGGCCTATCAATGGCAACATGATAAACAGCTTGATGATATAGAAGGTCATCAGTTGCGCCTTTCGACCCGCGCGCGCGTCATACCGTTGGACACGATCTCCGCAATACGCACACCGAATTTATTCTTGACCGGAACAACTTCTCCCCGGGCCACAAGAGTTCCATTCACATTGATGTCGATCAGCTGGTCGACCTGTCTGTCGAGCTCGACCACAGACCCTTCTCGCAAATCCATTATTTCTGATACTGTCATCGACACATTGCCAACTTCGACCGAGAGCCTGACTTTGATATCGGACAAGAAACGATAATGGTCCTGGGGCGACTCCCCTTCGATATCGACACGCGTTGCGGCGTCCAGCATTTCGCTATTATGAGTCATATCATTCATCATCTAGTCCTATAAAAAATTTTTAATTTTGAAGGCTACACCGCCGCTTTGCTCACCGATGCTGCCGTGAGCGAAAACCCGGTCTCCAACGATAAGTGGAACATTGTCTGTTGGCGCGACGGGCAAAATATCTCCGACGGCAAGTCGGGAGAGTTCTGATAGCTGCATGGTCGGACGGGCGAGAACCGAACGGACAGGCAAGTAAATCTGCTCCACGGAATCTTTGAGATTGGCTTTCCAGATCGGATCGATTTCATTCACATCCCGAAGATGGGGGCGGTTCAATTGTGGCTCAATTGCTATCAATCCATCTATCGTCTGGATTATGTCAATCGCCGCGATCTGATGCCCAGAGAGTTGAACGGATGTCGCGGAAACCAGAACATTTTCATCTTCCAAATCCAGTTCAATATCGCCCTTGTCGTAAATACAGCAATTGTAACGAACCGTTGTTGCAAAAAGAGTTGACCACGCGTCGGTCAATCCGTTGGCAATCGCGCCAGCCAACCGATCGATCATCGCGATTTCAGACTTTTTCAATTCCCCGATGCTTTGCGTCCCACCATCAAATTGTCCGCCAAAGAAACAGTCAACCGATGCGGTCAAATATGTTCTGGCAACCCGAACCAATATCGGACTCTTCGAAGCGCCCAGGTGGAATTCCAGATAAACAGACTCAGTCTCCAGACCGGACAGCCAATCGCTGAAAGAAAGCTTCGTACTGTCACCAACTTCCACTTCCAAGTCACAGTCAATCACATTTGACAGATACACTTTCAAAGCACCGTCGAGTTTTTTCTCAACCTTCTTATAGGCCAGCAACAAGAGGTCGTCCGGACCGCCTTTTTTAAGTAGGCTGTGATTTGCCGGACCAGCAACATTCTCTGCTGCTGCAGTTCCGGGATCCGTAGATGGTGTTTTGGCATTCGTCATGATCTTGCTACTTTCAAAAGCGCTTACTGAACAACCATGTTGGTGAAGTAGACATCCTCAATTCCGCCAAAGCCGGTTTTCTCTTTCAGCGTTTCATTGATAATATCTCGCAGCTTCTTTTTCAGCTTGCGCTTGCCTTCCGGCCCCTCAAGTTCGATCGCATCTTGCTGACCCAATTCCATGAGAACCGCCGATCGAATCGCAATCTCATGATTGGTTACATTTTCGAAAACACGTTCGTCATAATAAGTAGAAACAGCGAGTGACAACTGCGCGAAACTGTCTGAATTAGACAGGTTCGAAGTGAACGGCTGTTCAATCTGATGATAAGTCACTTTGTAGGCACTGGGCGATGCCTTCGGCACCGACTGCCTTGCCTCTTTCTCGCTAACAGCCGTTCCATCCTTCAGTATAATCTTGGGCTTGTTGGGATCTTCTGATTCCTCATGATCTCCACCGACCATCCCGGCCGCATAAAAGCCTCCGGCAGCCCCTCCACCACCAAGAAGCGCGATCAAAACAGTGGCAACGAGTATGGTCTTAAGCTTACCCTTCTTCTTAGGCGCTGGGATTTCTTCTTCTGATTTCGTCTCTGACATTTTGACCTCTAAACTGGTTAAATTTCTTGTTCCGGGAATGGCTTTCAGGCGTATCGGCTACTGTCTGATGCGGGATCGTTTTCGGTAGTATTGTCGAACGACGATGCCATTTGGCGATGCTGCGACGGTCTTGCTTGCTGTTCCCGCGCGTCGCGGTTTTCCTGCTGCGAAAGATTTCCACCATCGGTTCTTGATGACGAGAATGTATTTTCTTTCACGTCGACACGGAGTGTCAGATCATCGCGACCCTGGGATTTCAAGATGTCCTGCAGCAGCTGACTATGTTGAACAATGATGTCTTTGGCCGCTCGATGCTCCGTTTGAATTTCAATAATCTCCGTTGATCCGCGCGTGGTGAAGATAATTTCCATCCGGCCCAGATTGCGGGGATTGATTTCAAACGTCTTTGGTCCGCCGGTTACCGAAATATCCGCGATTTCAGCGGCTAGTCGCTCGGCAATCTGCGGCGCGGACATATTGAATAAAACAGGTTTTTGAGTCGTTTCACGAACAGCCAACTGCGCAGGGAAATTGGCGAGCGGCTGTTGTTCGATCGAGGTTTCAAGAGCCTTGATTTTTGGCTGCAAATCCAGCTTGACCGATTCAACAAACTCGCCGTCAGTTACAATCGGTTTCTTTAGATCGCTTGTGGCAACTGGCAGAAGACCCTGCGGCGATGAACGAAAATCAAACTGACCCAGCCCAGACCGCGCATCCGCTTGTCCCCCTCCCTTCGTAACGAGCGGAGAAAGTGCTGCCGCGTGCTTGCCCGCCTCCAATTTGCTTGTCTGGTCGTTGAACTGGACATCAAGGGCTTCAAGTTCATGCGATTTTGATGCTTTTGCAGCTGCCGCTATCAGATCACCGTTTTCACTACGCATTTGTGATTGCAGGCTTTGCAGCTTCAGAAGCCCCTTGTCGCTGCTTGGGAAAATTTCGTCGCCGACCGCATTTTCACGAATGCGTGACCGAAATTGAAATTCTTCTCTTTGCCCGGATTGACGCTTATCGGTCCCCGGCCGTCCATCGGCCACATCTGATGCGCCTCTAGTCGGTGGCATATCGATTTGCGAACCATTGCCTAGATTGACGTTTGCCTGCCGCGACAAGATGTCCGAGGTAAGTCCAGCCCCAGCTTGGTGGGCTTCCTCATCTGGAGAGGATGCAGTCGCGACGCTATTTTGCAGTGTCTCCGGATCGATCATAACATCTTGGTTGAACGTGGTCTGATCTTGTTCGATTTTTTGCGAGGTTCTATCCTGGCCGAATATCTTGCTACCAAAACTTTGATTGAGAAAAGGCAGAACATTATCCGTTTCCCAAGGTTGAGCAGGAACAGAACTGGCCTCGTCGACACCGATATCCTCGAAATCGGAAGTGTCGATTTCCTTCCCGGCGGAACCAGAATGAGCTTGCTCTTCAGGTGGCCGCAACAGTGATCCAAAATCAGAATTTGAAGTTTTATGTTCCATGCTTAATGGCTTTGCAGAAAACATGCCAATTATGGAGTGAGCGGCTTCGGACATGATTTTACCAATCATCACGATGTTCCTTTTTTTTGTAATTATCTATGTTGTACAATATGTTACTTGAAGTATCTTCTTGCCGAGTCTCCGCTTTCCGGAGTATTGAAACCTTCGATTTCAACAACTTCTCGGTGCCGTCATGAATGGCCTGAGCGGCAAAATTTTGCCGCTCTGCCGCGGCAAGAACCTGCATCGCGGCTTGAGCAGAAAGCTCCACGACACGCGAAGCTTCCATCAAGCGATCCGACAATTCCATCTTGGCAGAAAACAGGCCCGCCGTTACCGCGACTTCGCTCTGGTGGGTTTCAGCGTGAAGGCTTTTAATTCTCTGCACGTTGTTTTCCAAAAGCGCGTAATGGCTGCCGGCCTGGATCAGCGCACGCTCCTTCAAACGCTTCTGCGTATCGCGAACCTTTAACACGCGCCGCAGCCCTCTAACGCGCCGCTTCATGATGCAAACAGGCCAGAAAGCTGGGTCACGCTTGTCCGGAAATCGACAAGTTCACGCGGTTTCTGCTTGATATACTCAATAAGGAGTGGCCAACTGGCCAAAGCTTCATCAATGCTGGCGTCATTGCCCGCCTGATAAGCACCCATCAGGACAAGATCCCGGTTTTCCTCGTAAATTGACCAAAGGCGCCTGAAGTGAAGCTGTGCTTCCTGATGTTCAGGTTCAATAATATCAACCGCGACGCGGCTGATTGACTTTCCCACATCAATCGCCGGAAAAATTCCCTGCTCTGCCAACGACCTGGATAATATGATATGGCCGTCAGCTATAGCCCGGGCACTATCAACCACGGGGTCGTCCATGTCATCGCCATCGGCCAGCACGGTATAAATGGCTGTTATCGATCCACCGGTATCGCTGTCATTTCCAGCCCGCTCAACCAAACGCGGGATCAACGAGAGTGCCGAAGGCGGGTAACCTTTCATGGTAGGAGGTTCACCTGCAGCCAAACCAATTTCTCGCTGCGCGTGAGCCACCCGGGTGAGACTATCGATCACCAAAACCACCGATAGTCCCTTTGATCTGAAATATTCCGCGATAGCCGTTGCCCGGTAAGCAGCTTTCAATCGGGAAGATGGTGAATGATCGGCTGGAACGGCGATCGTCACGGTGGGCACAGAACCCTTCTTTTCGCGACGGCGGCTGACAAAATCGTTAACTTCGCGGCCACGTTCGCCGATCAGGCCAACAACCACGACATCAGCCACGACTCCATCCAATATCTGGTTGATCAACATCGACTTGCCGACACCCGAGCCGGCAATAATGGCCATGCGCTGTCCCTGACCGATGGTAAGCAGACCGTTTAGCGCACGAATACCGATGTCGATCGGCCGGGAAACGCTGGCGCGCCGAAGGACATTGCCTTCTTGTCCTGCCAAAGGAACGGTTTCGGTGGTCAATATCGGACCTTTGCCATCAATCGGCTCGCCCATTGGCCCGATCACCCGGCCAAAAAGGGCTTCGCCGACAGCAGCCTGATTGGATTTGGCATACGGCAATACCCGGCTTCCGCTCCGTAATGGAGCGTCTTGCACCATTGGGATCATCAGCGTCCTGGCACCCTTGAAGCCGACAACCTCGGCGCTGATCTCGCGGCCATCGGTCGCCATTACCCGACCCGAATAGCCGAGCGGATACTCAAAACCAGTAACCTCCAGCATGCCATTATCGTGCGCCGATAATTTGCCGACATATCGCGGTCCGTTTCCGATATCATCGAGCCGCGCCAGCACTTCGCAAGCAGCTGACGGCAATCCGGTTGTTTCGCTTTCGGACGTTACAACATCAGTCATGATTGGACACCGATGTACCGCCACTAAATTCGTCGATCAGAGTCCGCAGTTCGTCCAGCACGACTTCCGAACCTTTTTCGATCCAGCCGCCGGAATGGCTGAGTTTCAGATTGCCCCGCAGCATGGATTCATCGCCGCGCAGAGCCAGTTTGCATATATTGCTATCGATAAGACCGACATCATCGGGATGAAGGATAAGCGTGACCCCTTTCTGGTCTTGATCCACCAGCTCTGCCAATTGCAATGCCCAGGCTTGTAGCAAGTCCGGATCGGGAATCGCCAATTCGGCGCAACGCTTGAATAGGGATTCCACGGCCGACAAAATGAACGCAAAACTGCCCTGCGAAGACAGATCGTTCAAATGCTGGATAGCATCTGCCAATGCATCGCTTTCTTGGCTCGAAGAAGCCTGTTCGTCTGCTGATGAGGCTTGGCCGTCTTCCCAGCCCTTTTTATAGGCGACACTGAATATATCGGCATCCTGCTCGCCAGATGGCATCGATTCCTCGGGCAGGCCACTTCCCGCGAAACTCGAAAAGCGGTCACTATCACTATCGCCCCCAACGGCAGCCAGCCCACTGGTCCAGGCTGAAAATCGCGTTTGTTCAGTTGTCGTCCGCCACAATGGGACTACGTCGTCATTACCGAAGGTTTTCGCCAGATTGGGATCAGACATAATCGGCTCCGGCACCAGCCATGTTTATCTCGCCATTGTCGAGCATGACTTTAGCAACTGCAATGACGGCTTTCTGGGCAGCAACGACTGCATCCATCGGTTGCGGAGGCGCTTCTTCCATATCATCCTGAATGGTTTCAGCCGCCCGTTTGGACATCGCCCCAAAGATTTTGGCTTTGAGTTCGGCCGACGCCCCTCTCAGCGCGGGAACGAGAATACTGGAATCGACTTTCCGGACCACTGAACCGATGTCTTTCTTGGACAAGTTCATCAGATCCGCGAAGATAAACATTTCATCCTCGATTAATTTCGCGGTTACCTTGTCTCGCTTCATCAATTCCTTCAGCAGCGACCGACCGCGTTCCTTCGATAGATTGTTGATAATCGTCGCACTGTCGAGCACGCCTCCGACCTGCATTGGCGGCGCAGCCTCCTCTTCAGGCGGTGTTGTGTTCTCCAAGAGCCCGTGAATATGAGCGAGAGCCTTAGCGCTGACAGGGCCAAGCGTGGCCACCCTGTAGATCAAGTCTGCCTGGATATCTGGCGGCAGCAATTCTATTATTTCTGCGGCAGCCTCCGGCGCTAAAAACGACATAAGAACCGCAGAAACCTGAGGCGGTTCATGCGATATCAGATGGGCAATATCCTTCGCCGGAATCCATTTCAGCATTTCAGCAATATTACTGGGCCGTTTTGGCGCGAAACGGTTCATAATCGTCTCGGCCCGGGAAGTACCCAAGGCCCGGCGGAAGACACGGCTGACTTTTTCATCGGACTTGTAGGACAACATAGTCTGATTCATGGTCAGCACGAGGAACCGATCCAAGGAACCGTCAATTTGCGTCGCATCAACATCGGCAACGCTAAACATCGCTTCGCCCAATGCTTCCACTTCATGGGGCTCGAGCCGTTCCAATATTTGGGCGGCTTCGTCGTCATTGAACAACAGCATCAATATGGCTGCGGTCTGGCGCCCGGTGATCAGCTCCAATTGTCCGCTTTCATCGCTAGTTTCTGTGTCATCTTTAACTTTTGTATCAGCCATCTACTTCTTCCAGTGCATCGGATTCCTTGAGCAATTCCTTCACCACCAGAGCCGCGTGATCCGGGTTCTGCTTGACGAAGTTCTGAGTCAAAATTGCGCGTTCCTGATAGCTTTTGGCCGAAGTGATCATATCAATGGTCACCGGCGAACCAAGCGCGCCCGCGGTCTGATTCTGCAGTGATCCACCATCCTCAGCTCTAGCTTGATTGAAGTTTCCGGATGCGTTGGCATTTCCTGGAACGGATTTTTGATTTGGATTGGGGAGCGCGGCTTTCTCGGAGGACTGCCAGCGCTTTAGAACCGGTCGACCGATACCGAATATGATCAACAGGGCCACTACGAGCGCAGACAGATTGCGTACCAGCATGCTGAACCAGGATGTCTCATACCAAGTTTCTGTCACCGGATCGTCAGCAACCGCCTTAAATCGACGCGCCGTTACAGCAATCTGATCCCCTCTTTCGGTACTATAACCGACAGTGCCTTTGATGAGTTTTTCAATCTCTTGGATTTCCTTTGGAGATTTTTTGTTCTTAAGTGCTCGATCATCAATCGCTACTGCGACGGATAAACGGGACACCTGACCTGGCGCTTGATTGATCACGGCGACTTCCCGTGCCAGTTCAAAGTTCCGGCGATATTCTTCGCTGGTACTTCTGGGTTCAGCAGCTCCCCCGGCTTCATCCGCGCCGGCGGCAGGCTGATCCGCGAACTCTGCGGCGTCAGGAGGACGGTTGGCAAGCGCCCCGGGAATGCCGCCTGCGCGGCTTCCGGCACCACCAAATTCGTTTGACTTTTGACCCTGTTCGGAACGCAATACCGAACCCTCGATCGGATAAGTCTCACTTGTCGCCTGTTTTTCATCAAAGTTTACATCTGCGGTGACTTCCGCAACAAAATTTCCGGGTCCTACCAGCGGCGTAAGCAAACTTGCCAGCGACTGACGATAACGGTCTTCGATTGCCGCCTTCACTTTCAATTGTGCATCACTCCCGGGGGATGCTTCGTCACTGTTGCTCGACAAGAGCCTGCCGTTCTGGTCGATCACCGATACGTTGGATGCGGAAAGTCCGGGCACCGAACTGGCAACCAGGTTCAGGATCGCCTGAGTCTCTTTCTCATCAAGCCTCGTTGAACTCGCCAGATGCAATATCACGGAAGCGGAAGGCTCATTTCTGTCGCGCAAAAATATGCTGGGCTGCTCAACGGCCAAATGGACCCGCGCAGACAAGACACTATCGATCGCTTCGATCGATCGCGCCAGATCCATCTCACGAGCATTGCGCAGTTTTTCCGATTCAACCGCTCGGCTTGCCCCCATTGGCATGCTCGACATAATAGTGTCACCGCTCGGCGCAGATCGAGGCAAGCCTTGGCCGGCCAATTCGATCTTGGCCGAATGATAGTCTTCTTTGCTGACGGTTAGCGTGCCGGTGTCATCGTCGACGCCGTAAGCAATATTAGCGACTTGCAATGCCTGCATCACCGCTGATTTGTCATTGTCGGGCAGGCCGCGAAACAGATCCCGCTGTGGTGGCTCGCGAAGAACCAACCACACGGTGAGCGCAGCCAATACGACCGCCGATAGTATTATCAGCGGCATCGCCCGCGCGATAGCGGGTTGTTTGAAAAGTGCCTGCAGCGAGCCGAGTGGACCACTTGAACCAGCATAGCTACCGTTTGCCGGCAGCAAAGCATTTGAGGTCGCGGGTGTCAGCGCCTGATCGGATGATAATTGCTCAGCCATCTATTATACCGACATGTTCATTATGTCTTTGTAGGCGGACAATAGTTTGTTGCGGACTTGCAAAGTGGATTCAAATCCCAGGGATGCTTTGTGTTTCGCGAGCATAACTGCTGCGACGTCATTGGTTTCGCCCATCTGATAGGCCGTCATTTCCTCATCCGCAGTTTTTTGAAGTTTGTTGACTTCTTGAAGTGCGCTGGTGAGTTGCGTCGAGAAGCTATTCGAACCCGTCGTTTCTTTCGGAGCAGAAGTTTGTCCGGGCCCACCAAGACCCGCATTCTTGGCGATATCTTGTAACGCGTTGTTTTGGTTAAGGATGGCATTGCGGGCGGCCATCAGGCTGTTCATATTGACTGAAGACATTTTCTATATCCTCTCTATGCTGCAAGCGCGCGCATATCGGCCATCCGATAACGCAGCGTGCGTTCCGATATGCCGAGCTCTTTTGCGGCGTCACGGCGATTGCCGTTGGTTTTTTCTAATGTTTGATTGATGGCCTCATATTCGACATTTTTCGAAATCGAGTGCAGATCACGCCCACGAATGAAACGCGAGGAAGGCCTGTTTGAAACGTCGTCCTGCTTTGGCGTTGCGGTCAGCCGCGCTCCTGAAAAGACCAGATCATCGGCTTTGATCCGATCACCGTCACACATGACCAGCGCACGCTGCAAAACGTTGGATAGTTCCCGCACATTTCCAGGCCAGCTATGTTCTTTCAGGCGCTGGACACAGCAACGGGAAAGCGAAATGAATTTTCTGCTCCGCTTTTGGAAACCAATCATCATGAACGCAGCGATAGCGACAATATCAGCGGGCCGGTGAGCAAGAGGGGAAAGCTCGACCGGCATGACGTTCAGACGCCAGTAAAGATCTTCGCGAAACCGCCCTGCCCCAACTTCTTCGGCAAAGTCACGGTTGGCCGCGCAAAACACGCGAACATCAATTTTTTCGTGACGGGACGCGCCAACGGGAAGTATTTCGCCCTCTTGGAGGACCCGAAGCAGCTTGGACTGACTTTCAAGCGGCATCTCGGTAATCTCGTCGAGAAATATTGTGCCGCCGTCGGCTTCCTTGAACAAGCCCACCGCACTGTTATACGCACCGGTAAAGGCACCCTTCTTATGTCCAAATAAAATGGACTCGATCATTGACTCCGTGATCGCGGCACAGTTTACGGTAACAAAAGGCTTGTTCGCCCGCTCACTATTTTCATGAATGAATCGTGCCATGCCTTCTTTGCCGGTACCGGTCTCGCCGGTGATCATGACGTTGGCATCACTGCGCGCCACCCTAGCGGCATATTTATATAGGGCTATCGAATTTGGGTCTGCATATGCTGGCCCCTTGCCACCGCGCATCGATTCAACAATGCAAGACAGACCAAATTCTCTGTCCGCATTGCCAAACTCGATACGCAGTGGTTGGCTGAGGGTAGCCGGAACGAAATGGAATGGTCCATCGCGGTAAACCACGACGGGATCTTTTGCTCCTTCATATTCACCTTTGGATGCTTCGCGGGTTGTGTGGGGTAGTTGCGCGGCAGAAGATGAATATTGGTGGGCCGAGTGAATCGTTTAACACTCGCTAGCAAATCGACAAGTTCTGGAAACCTAGAGACCAGGCTAGGGTTCAGTTTATCGTTGATCATGGCCATTCCCTCACGTTGTACATCAAGCGCAGGACCTAATGTCCATGTGCTTGCCAACTACTTTGCAATGGCCGTGCCAGTTTCATAAACGGCAAAAATCTGCCGATCAATCCCGATGCAGCTGTCGGAAACTCGTCATCCATGTCGGAAAGTGGACACTCTTGATGTAGCCTGTCGGAAACCCGTCATTTTTTTTGCTTAATTAAATTTAGAGGCCGCCGTTAACTACCTCGAGGCCGCTTCATCTGACGAGGTGACCCGCTAGATGAAACGATTATGTTAACTGTGAAAAGGACGACACCATGACTGTAATAGGAACAAACGTTACGGCCCTGCGTACCAGCTATGCTTCAAACCAAGCTGAAATGGGTCTTGCCAAATCTATCGAACGCCTTTCAACGGGCCGCCGTGTAAACTCTGCTGCCGATGACGCCGCTGGCAACTCGATTGCCACACGTATGACGTCGGAAGTTCGTGGTTTGAACATGGCCATCCGTAATTCCAATGACGGCATTTCATTGGCTCAGACTGCAGAAGGCGGCATGAACGAGATCACCAACATGCTGCAACGTATGCGTGAACTGTCTGTCCAATCGGCCAACGGTACCCTGTCATCTGGTGACCGCACCAACCTGCAAGCCGAAGTTACGGCATTGGTCGCGCAGATCGGTGATGTTTCATCGCGAACGACTTTCAACGGCGTCGCATTGCTTGACGGTACCAACGCTTCAATCAGCATTCAGACCGGCAGCGCCGCAAGTCAGACGGTTTCCGTCGCACTCACCGATGTTGATGCAACCGCACTTGGCGTAAACGCTATCGATATCAGTACCGATACTGGCGCAGCTACTGCATTGACCGCGCTGGACACCGCATTGGATACGATTACAACGGCTCAGGCTAATTTAGGTGCTTCGCAGAACCGTTTGCAGAGCACGATAGCCAGTCTGTCCGATCGCGTGGCCAACATCACAGAATCGCGTTCGCGTATCATGGACGTCGACTTCTCCGCTGAAACCACTCAGCTGGCCAAAAACCAGATCCTGAGCCAGGCTTCTACGGCGATGTTGTCGCAGGCTAATCAGTCTCAGCAGTCCGTACTGAGCCTGCTCCGTTAATATCTGAATTCACCAACACGAAAAAGCCTCTTCCCGAACGGGAGGAGGCTTTTTCTATTCGTGAAAATTAGAAGTCGGCTTGTGGGTGGATGCAGGACGAGAAGTTTAGTTGGCAGTCATTGCAACCTGCAGCTTCTCCAACGCACGCTTTTTGATCTGGCAGATGCGCACAGAAGATACTTCAAGGATATCCCCGATCTCATCCAGCTGCATTTCCTCCACAAAATAGCAATTGAGCACAAGTTGTTCGCGCTCGTTCAGCTGCTTCAGTTTCGCGGACAGCAGTTCTGCCATCTGGGACTTTTCCAATATTTTGTGCTGATCATCTTCCTGGTCGGTAAACCAGCTACTGGAATCGCAATACACTTCATCCAGTGAGCCGAGATGAACATCAATCGCGCGATCGGTGTTCTTGCGGAAATCGCCAGGATCCATCTCCATCGCTAGAGCCAGTTCTGACTCATTGGGTTCCCGGCCAAGTTCCTGCACCAGCTTGTCACGAAACCTTCGCACTTTCTTGTGCCAATCGACGGATGTTCTGCGCAAATTGCACGTTGATCTCAAGTCATCAATCATTGCACCGCGAACACGCACGTAAAGATAGGTGCTGAAACTATGTCCTTGATCGACATATTTTTTGGCGGCCTCAACCATTGCAACCAGCCCGACCTGGATAAGGTCTTCGATCTCCATCTGATCGGGCGCGAACGATTTTACCTGCCAGGCAATCTTTGTGACCAGAGACTGGTTCTCTTCGATCAGCCTATTTTCATCTATTGTCATCGCGCTATAAGCTTGTGATGCTCGGTTTTTTGATTTCAACATATCGTATTCCCGATTGGTGATTAGTTTTGATTTGCATCGGTGACAGCCATTGCTTGACTGGATTGCGGAACCCCGATTTTGGTCAACACTTCGATCGATTTATCGTCTGGCAGTTCTTGATAAGAAAGTACGGTCAGGTCCGGGAACCGCTGTTTAAGCAGCGCGCCAAGCGGTCGCCGCACAACCGGCGAAGTGATAAGGGCCACGTTGCGAGCTTCCAATGGAAGGGTGTGCGCAGCTTCATCCACTGCTTCAATTATTTTCTGAGCCAGCTGTGGTTCGATGGGATAACTGGCGTCCTCTCCCACTTTCAATGCCCCAACCAGCAAGTTCTCGAGTTCTGCATCCAAAGTCACGACAGGAAGGGGCAGACTGATTGGCACCAGGGTCTGCACGATCAGATTGCCAATTTTTTGCCGGATCGCATCGACCATCTGTGGTGTTTCAGTATGCAAGCTCGATGCTTCCAACATTGCCAGACAGATTTGCTGGAAGTCTTTCACCGGTACTTTGTCGGCGAGAAGGTCACGACATATTGCCGTAATGGCATATAGCGACAAAGGTTGCGGAGTGAGACTGTCGACCAGCTGAGGTGAAGATTCTTTGAGGAAGTCGAGCAGCTTCTGCGCTTCATCCATACCGAATAGCTGCGCTGCATTGCGCCGGACGACGTCATTGAGATGGGTCGCTATGACCGTGGGAGCATCCACGACCGTATAGCCCTCGGCTATCGCCTGGGATTTTTTATCCGCACTGATCCAGATTGCATCCATCCCGAATGTCGGATCTTTGCAAGGCCGACCTTCGATTACCGAATCCACATGGCCGTCATCAAGCGCGATGAAATCATTCGGCCAAACAGTGTCCTCGCCTAAAACCATTCCACCCATCATTATCCGATAGCTGTTGGGTTCCAGCGACAAATCGTCCTTGATCCGAACAAGCGGCACAACAAAACCCAGTTCTTTGGATATCTGACGCCGGATGCCGGTAATCCGTTTCATCAATGGTGCGCCCTTGCGGTCTTCAACCAATGGAACAAGACCATATCCGATTTCGATACCAAGACGCGCCTTTTCGGAAACATCCTCCCAATCTATCTGTTCCGGATTCTTCTCTTTGATCGGTTCAACGATCGTTTCCACAGGCTTAGGTTTGCGGATCAGATAAAAAGCAATCCCGCCTGCAACAGCCGCTGCAGAAAGAACCACCACATGCGGCATACCGGGTAGCACACCGAGGATCGTCAGAATAACGGCAACCGGAACCCAGGCTGCACCCGAACCGAATTGCCCCGTGATCTGATCCGCCAAATTCTGAGTCGACGAAACACGGGTAACGATGGCTGCTGCGGCAATGGACAGAATCAAGGCCGGGACTTGTGCAACCAGGGCATCACCGATCGCGAGCATCGAGTAAGTGCTTGCGGCTTCACCAAAAGAAAGTCCGTGCGTTGTTAAACCCAGAATGATGCCGCCGATGATGTTGACAGCCAGAATCAGGACTCCCGCAATGGCATCCCCTTTTACAAATTTGGATGCACCATCCATTGATCCGTAAAAATCAGCCTCGGTCGCAACTTCTGACCGCCGTGCCTTTGCTTCTTCGGGCGCGATAAGGCCCGCGTTCAAGTCAGCGTCAATCGCCATCTGTTTGCCAGGCAAGGCGTCCAGCGTGAAGCGCGCGGAAACTTCTGAAACCCTGCCGGCACCTTTTGTGATAACGATTAGATTGATGATCATCACGATACAGAACACGAATATGCCGACCACATAATTGCCGCCGAGTAACAACCCTCCGAAGGCTTCAATAATTTGACCTGCAGAGTCGCCGCCTGCATGGCCTTCCACAAGCACCACGCGGGTGGAGGCGACATTCAATCCCAATCGCAAGAGTGTGGCAAAGAGCAGGACCGTCGGAAAACTAGAAAAATCAAGCGGCTTATTGGCATTGAGCGCGACCATCAGGATCGCCAGCGAAATCATGATATTGGTAATGAAACCGATATCCAGCAATATGGTCGGCAGCGGCAGCACCATGAAAATGACCAGCAGAAGCGTAGCCATCGGGAGCAGTCCGGATTTTAGATGACCTGCAATTTGGTCCAGAGCGAAAAGTTTTTTTGTCATTTTCATTTATAATCCAAGTGAGGCGAGCATCAGATAAGCAACACGAGCCGATTCATCGAACGGCTTGGGCTTCTCTGAATGGCTCTGATCATTGATATGGTTCTTGGCGATCCGGAGATAATCCGCTGGCTGAACCATCGGCAGCGGCTTCTGCGATTGCGGCAAGTTTTTTCCAGCCGTCGGAAAACTATTGCCGCCCCCTGCCAACATCGAGGCATCGTCCAGTTTTTTGGCAAAGAGGTTCCGGATATCTTGAAAGCTTCGAGCGCCGCCGGCTTTGTTATAGAATATCGAGCTATTGGATCGTGCCGCATTTGCAAAAGCCGGCGCTGCCGGTGCGTGGGGATTGGCATCAAATGCACTCAAGAATTTTCCGGCACCTGCTGGTCCCAGGAAATGTGCAAGATACAGGTCAACGGATGCCGGTTCCCGGCCGATCCGATTCTCAAGATAAGCGCTGTTATCCCGAGCGAATTCCCCCGCCAGATTGGCAGAAAGCGCCGGATCGTTTCTCAGCGCGAGAATGCTTGATTTCTGCGATTTATCGGCAATGGTAAACTTGCCATTGCGGTTTTGGGAGATCGCTTCCTGAGCCCAGCCGAGGCCGTAATCACCGCCCTTTTGCTTGACGAGGCCGAGCCATGTTTGTTCGACGAACTGATAAAGGCCAGTTGCGGAAGACGTATTTGCTTTTGCATCCGGACGCATTCCGCTTTCGAGTTGCGCCTGCGCCATAAGATATTTGAAATCAACGCCGTTGCGCTGCGCGGATTGCGCAATTACGTTCGGCAAACTGCCGCGTTCATAGCTTTGGGTGATGGATAGGTTTGACATGTCTTGCTCGAATTCTCCCGTTAAAGAGATAAGCAATGATCATGCCAAAAATTGAATCTAATGAATACGGTCCGAATTAATATCCGGTTTTGCGGCGCTTAGCGACCCCGTGCAGCATTCGAATATGTATCCGCCTGATTGGCTCTCCACCCGGACAACAGCTGCAGGCGGGACGAGCTATGGTCCCTCAGGAACCGAAGGCGGTAAATTGATGCCTGCATCAACTCGTCAACCTCAGACATCAGCGGTCGCAAATATTGATTCACATCCGCCGTTTCCAAAGTCCCTAATTTCGAAACAGCCTTACTGAGTTCTTTGCTCGCCTGAAAGATCGCATCGCTGTCATGTCCATCTAATGCGGAGATCAAGCTATGCTGAGAGTTTCGGAATGTCTCGACTAAATGGTTCATTTTTTGGAATCCACACCGAGTACACCTGCACCAAGCATCTTTGCGGCCAGCGCGTCGGTATCAACCGTATAGCTACCAGAGGCAATTTGCTGTTTTATGTCCGAAACCTTCTGTGCATCAAATGGTGGTTTCTCGCTCGCTAGCTGTGACGCTGTAGTCGAAATCGCACTAGGCGTCTTTGTTTTTCCGGTGTCAGCGGCTGCCTCCACGGTTTTTGCCGCAGATTCATTCAGAGCCGGACGGTCCAACCGCGTATTAATGGCCGAATAGCTATCAACAGGTTTCATATCACTACATCCTTACTGCGCCACATTAGCAAATTTAAAGGTTGCTGTACCGTATCCGGTGGCGCTTATAACTTCTTTCATAACCATTTACGGCTTGTTCGGAAAAAATTAAGTTCTTCGTCTATAATTTTTTCAGTGAGTCATTTCAACTTCACCCGCTCCGGATATTCTGGCCATCAATTCCTTGGATTTCCGGTCGGACCGAACAGGAATATAATCTCCCATCCCACCGCTCTGTTGCGCGATCACACCATAACTGATGCTAAAGTTAGAACGCCGGATAACAAGAGTCACCGGCTGATTTCGTTGCACCAAAGGCTCAGCAGAAGCGCCACTGCCCCGGCTATTTCCATTGCCACCGAGGCGAATGGGAACAAATATCCTCCATCCGAGTTCCGAACAGCTGACCAGTACCGCGTTCCTGTTCGTCTCGGATATTTCGACCGCGTTCGCACAGCGCTTGAGTTTAAGCTTGGGGTCTATTGCTGCATGAGCACCGCCAACATCTCCCACGCCAGCCCCCAAATGCGATGCAACCTGCCGATCAAGAAATGTGGTGTCTTCAAAGGGTGAGGTAGCGCCCATGGACAAGACGGAAACGATGGGCAGCAGAAAATGATAGTGGGACATGTGATTTGTTCCTATTCGATAATGGAAGGAACCAAGCAGATATCATGCCAGTTTCGCCAAAAAATCTTGTGCGACGATAATCAGTTCGTATCCGGCAGTAGAAAAGTCAATTTAACCGTTTGCTTCTCACTGGGCTTGGAAACGAGTTTATCGGGGACCTTCAGGACTATCATCTTCCCATCCTGGCCGGCTCTTTCGAAAGCATCTGCAATAGCTGCGGATCGCGCAGACACTGTCTCCCATTGACGCAGACGCGATCCGTTCTGCACTTCTGGTGCTGCCGCGACATCTATGATCAGCAGTTGCTCTTGTTGAACCGTCAGTATTTCCGCAATTTCTGTTTTGGCAAATTCGGTGAGCATCGCATTACTATCGTCAAAAAAGTCCGATGCTGTGTAATTATAGGAACCCAGAGTTGCAGCAGCTGATGCGCTGGCCTTGGCCATTTTTCTTTGGGTTTCGGCATCCGCGATATTCACAAAATGCGTATAGGCGAACGCACTGAGCAACATGAGCGCGAGATCAAGAAAGGATAAGGTGGTACGCCCGGCGTTCATGGATCACGCGTTCTTCTTTGCCGTGTTTGCTGGCACAAAATGCACCGGGCTAACGGAATCAAGTTCCCGGATGGCGATGTTGATTATATGCTGAACTACCTTTGATCGATATGCGTTCAGTACCTCTGCTCTTGAATGCAGGCGGACGTAGATCGGGAAAGCGACTATATGGGAAATAAAGAGACCATATAGGCTGGTGAGCAAGGTGAAACTCATGGCCGGTCCCATTTTCAATGGATCTATCCCGATCGCGAAGAGCTGGATGAGTCCTGTAATCGTTCCGATGAGTCCGATTGCCGGAGCAATTTCCGCCGCCGAAAACCAATAGCTAGCGGTCATATTCTGTTTGGTTTCAGCGGAATGTTCCTCCAGACGCACCCATTCCTCAAAGCTCTTTGAATCCTTTGCATCGGCCAGATAGCCGAGAACGCGGGTCACAAATGCATCCTGGCTACGCACTGTTTCCAATCCGGCAAGCCCCTGCTCCCGTAGTGTGAAGTCGATTCTCCGACATATGAACGTTGCGTTTTCCCCGCTTGCTTCAAACGGATTTCTGCCGCTGTTGGCAAGTGCAGCGAATGCGCGAACTATGGAGTGACGGCCGTTTTGAACCCAAGCCATAGTCAAGACGCAGCCTAGAACCACACTAAATAATACAGGATCAAAAAAACGCCAGATGTTCGTCAGTAGAATGTCCATTGATCCCAATCCTGATTTGAGCGGCAAAAACTTGCCGGTCAGCGGCAGAATTTTGCCGCTCTCGCAAAACCCGAAACATACTACCCGCAAATACTGGCGGTGATCACCGACAGACCGTTACAAGTCGGGCGATATAAATAAATTGGCACGCCCTTTGCATCGTCATGTTCGAGCACTCCAATTGCGGGGTATCTCATGAACAAGAACGGTCATCGGACCGGATAGTTAATACGGGATTAGAAACGATGCCTAGTTTGGATCAGATATTTGCATTGAACGGCGGCGCATTACAGCTTCGCTCTCAACGCCTTAATATGCTGGCGTCAAATATCGCCAATGCTTCAACGCCTGGGTATAAAGCGAAAGACCTCGATTTTGACCTTGCCATGAAGCAGGCACAAAATGGTGGATCGCTCCATCAGGCGATGAGTGATCACACCGGATACCGAGTACCGCTGCAACCATCGCTGGATGGAAATACGGTGGAGCTATCCGTCGAACAAACACTGTTTGCCGAAAACGCCATTCAATATCGCACGACCCTGTCCTTCATGCAGGGACAAGTGTCTGCAATTCGGCGCGCCTTGAAAGGAGAATGAGCATGGGTAGCATGAACGTCTTTGATGTAGCCGGCAGGGCAATGTCCGCCCAGATGGTCCGGTTGAACACTACTGCGTCCAATCTGGCCAACGCCCGAACGGACTATGCCAGCGAAGAGGAAGCTTTTCGGGCCATGCGTCCGGTTTTTCGTTCGGTGGTCGAAGACAATCTCGCCACGGTGGACGTCGAGCGCATCGTCAAGACGGATGCCGCGCCGCAGAAGCGTCACGATCCGTCGAATCCTATTGCGGATAAAGAAGGTTATGTTTGGGAGGCAGCCGTTGATGAAACGGCCGAGCTGATCGACATGCTCGAAACCGCCAGAAATTACCAAAATAATGTGCAGGTTTTGCAAACCGCGAAGTCTTTAATTCTAGAAACAGTAAGGAACCAGTAATGAATATTGCACCAGAAATTTTTCAGACACCGACAACAAATCTTGCCGGTCTCGCTCAGGCGCAACCGGAAAACGCAACAGGTGACAATAAACTGGACCAGGATTCCTTCCTCCGTCTGATGACGACCCAGCTGAAATTCCAGGATCCCTTCGACCCGATGGACAACCAAGCAATGGTTGCCCAACTTGCACAATTTTCCAGCGTCGCCGGCATTTCCGAAATGAAGCAGTCTCTTTCTGAGATTGCCTCCATTTTGGGAAACAATCGGCTCTCAGACGCTAAGGAATGGATTGGCCATTCGATTTTGGTACCCGGAAATATTTCGGTCGCAGATAAAAATGGTCAGTATTCTGGCGAGTTTGAGCTCACCAAAGCAACTGACAATCTTTCGATTGATCTGCTCAACGAGGCCGGTGAAATCGTAATGTTTGTTGAACTTGGTCGGCAAGAAGCCGGTCCGGTGGAATTCAATTTCGACAGCAAAGACGAAGCCGGGAAACCCCTCGACCAGGGGCGCCTGCGAGTTCGTATCAACGGCGGGTCGGTCTCCAATCTAGCGACATGGGTGCCGGTGGCATCCGTAAAAACATCTGAAAATAATGGCCCTCCCATTCTTGTCACGCCCATCGGCAACGTATTTCCCGCCGAGGCGCTTAAAATCGGATAATTTGGGTCATCCGACACCTAATTTAACACAGGAGAAGATAATATGTCATTCTTTACCTCACTAAGCGGCCTGAAAGCGGCCCAGACTGACTTGAATGTTATTTCAAACAACGTTGCCAATACCAACTCGACTGGTTTCAAGAAAAGTCGTGCCCTGTTCGGCGACCTTTTTGCAGCCGCTCCGACCCAAGCGACAAGCTCTGTTGCTGGTCAGGGTGTACGTCTGAATGGAATAAAGCAGCAATTCACCCAAGGTACTTTACAGTCAACGGACAAAACACTGGATTTGGCGATTGCTGGCGACGGTTTCTTCTCCGTAAAAGGTCAACCTCCGCGGCAGGATTTGACTTTCACCCGCAACGGCGCGTTTTCGGTAAATAACAATCGCGAAGTGGTCGATACCATTGGCGCAAAAGCGCAGTTGCTGCCAGTTGATGCAAATGGCGTGGCCACTTCAACCAACGCCGCTGACATGTTCGATTTTGTTTTGCCGGATGTCGATCCCACTGATCCCGCAGCACTGCTGACCAACATATCAGTCAACAACGAAGGTGTTGTCTCTGCGACATTTTCCAACGGTAACCAGATGAAGATCGGTGCCCTCGCGATGGCAAGTTTCGCCGCTATCGAAGGCCTTCGTCCCGTCGGCGACGCCCATTGGCAGTCGACTGGCGATTCCGGTTCAGCACAGATCAACCAGGCAGCGAACGGTCCACTCGGACAAGTCCGCTCAGGTTCTTTGGAACTCGCAAACGTCGATATCACTGAGGAACTCGTCTCGCTAATTGCTGCTCAGCGCAATTTCCAGGCCAATGCCCAAGCGATTGAAACATCCAATACGCTCACCCAGACCATCATAAACCTTCAGATCTAGATTCTGATCAACTGAAGGAATGAACCATGGATAAGCTTGCATATACAACCGTTAACGCGATGAAATCGCTGATGAACCGGCAAACGGCCATTGCAAATAATATGGCCAACTCGGACACCGTGGGTTTCAAGGCCGATATGGTCTCGGCAAAGGCCCAATATTTGAATGGTCCGGGCCATGACAGCCGGGCAATGTCTGTTGAGCGGGATATGCAGGCCGATATGAACGGGGGGGCGATCACAAAAACCGATCGCCCACTCGACATTGCCTTGGAGGGCGATGCGATGCTCGCCGTTCAGGCCGCTGATGGCGAAGAAGCTTATACGAAGCGCGGAGATCTGCAAATCAGTCCGTCGGGCGCTATGCTTACCGGGGATGGCTTCCCGGTTTTGGGCGAAAGTGGCCCGGTTACGTTACCGCCATCAGAACGCGTCGACATTGGTGCGGATGGCACAATTTCTTATGTGCCGATAGGTGGCGATCCAACCCTGCCGCAACAGCTTGGCAAGTTGAAACTTGTGAGTGCGACAGGCAGTCAAATGTCAAAAGGTGCAGATACTCTATTCCACGTGGCCGACGACGGTATTTTGCCGGTCGATGAAAATGCCAAAGTTATTTCCGGTGCTTTGGAACAGTCGAACGTCAATATGACGACCGCTCTGGTCGATATGATTGAAACCAGCCGTGCGTGGGAAACGCAGGCGCGGTTACTCAAAATGACCGAGGAACTTGATGATAGTGGCGCGGGCGTAATGTCCCTGCCGCAAAGCTAATCGAATGCAGGAGATGACAAAATGAGTAACGCTGCCCTACAAGTTGCCCGCACCGGACTGGATGCACAAAACACCAAGATGCGCGTGATTGCCAACAACCTGGCGAACGTAAACACCACGGGATTCAAGCGAGACCGAGCCGACTTCGAAACCCTCGCCTATCAGAATATCGTCACCCCTGGAGCACCGTCGGATTCACAAAACCGATTTGCCAGCGGGATACAGTTGGGAACCGGAGTAAGACTGTCGGGCATAAGCAAAATCGCCACCCAAGGCACTTTGCAGAACACCGAAAATGCCATGGATCTGGCGATTGAAGGCGCCGGCTATTTCCAAGTCGAAAGACCGGATGGAACCACCGGTTATACCAGAGCAGGTAATTTCAGTCTGACCGCCGAGGGCAATATGGTCACCAGCGATGGCTTGCCATTGGTACCCGCGATCCAGGTGCCGCAAGGTGCCACCGCAATAACTATTGGCAACAATGGGGTAGTAACAGCTTCTTTGCCGGGACAAAGCGATCCCAGTGAACTCGGACAAATTGAGCTGGCCAATTTCACCAATCCGGCGGGACTGCTTTCTGTTGGCAATAACATTCTTACGGAAACAGCGGCAAGCGGCGCACCACAAGTAGGACAAGGCGGGCAAGAAGGCCTTGGCAATGTCCGCCAAGGTGCTCTGGAGGGATCCAACGTCAATATAGTCGAAGAACTGGTCAACATGATCGAGACGCAGCGCGCTTATGAGGTCAATTCCAAAATGATCTCGGCAACCGATGACATGCTGCAATTCGTAAACCAGCAACTCTAATTTTAACGCAAGAAAGAAGCGTATCCATCATGACATATAAACCGTTTCCAAAACGAATCTTGCTGATGGGCGTGACGCCTTTCCTGCTCGTCAGTTGCATGGGGTCGCATTCCAGCATCTCGGCGCAAGAATTTGCCCCGGTCACAGCCGCACCGCGGCCGGAACCTGCCGCTGCGAACGGCGCCATATTTCAGGTGACTTCCGGCTATTCGGCCCTGACAAGTGGAACAAGGGCAAGCCAGAAGGGCGATATTATTACGATATTGCTCGTCGAAAAAACTCGCGCTTCAAAATCCAACAGCGCGTCGAAAGATCGCAATGGCGGTTTTTCTCTAGCACCGCCTACAACCGGTCTTTTCTCGCTATTTTCGCCCAGCGATGTGGCAACAAGCGGCTCTCAGAACTTTTCTGGCACCGGCAGTGCCGATCAATCGAACAGTCTGCAGGGGCAGATTAGCGTGACCGTTGCGGAAAGCTATTCGAACGGGACGATGCTGGTGCGGGGTCAAAAACTGACGTCGTTAAACCGGGGTGACGAACATACCCAGTTTAGCGGGCTTATTCGCGCCATCGATGTCTCCCCCGACAACACAATTCCATCAACCAAAGTGGCCGATGCACGGATCATCTATGGCGGCACTGGAGAGATTGCATCAGCAAGCAAACAGGGCTGGTTGCAAAAATTCTTCTCCTTCATTTCGCCATTTTAGCCCCAAGCTTAAGAGATATTATGACCCAATCATCAAGAATATACCGGTCAATCAAATGGTTAGCGACTTTGCTCGCGCTGGTGTCAGCAGCTGTTGTAGTCACTCAGCCTGTTCAGGCCGAACGGATCAAGGACATCGGAAGCTTTGCCGGTCTACGGACCAACCAGCTGGTCGGTTACGGTGTGGTGGTCGGGCTTGCCGGCACCGGAGATGATAGTCTGGAATATGCCACGATTGGACTAAAAGGTGTCACGAACCGGTTTGGCCTGACCCTGCCTCCCGGAGTCAATCCAGCTTCCAAAAATGCAGCAGCAGTATTGGTTACGGCAGAAATGCCGGCCTTCGCCAAACCCGGCCAACGCCTGGACATCACGGTATCGGCGATCGGAAAGGCAAAATCACTGCGCGGTGGTACGTTGATTTTGATGCCACTTTTTGGTGCAGATCAGCAGATATACGCAATGGCGCAGGGAAATCTGGCAGTTGGCGGTTTGGGTGTATCCGCCGCAGATGGTTCCAAAGTCACCGTCAACATTCCCTCCGTAGGACGGATTTCCGGCGGCGCTTCGATTGAAAGAACCGTTGCCACCGGATTTGAAAGCCAACCGTTTCTCAGCTTCAACCTGACCGATGCAGACCTAACCACATCCTTGCGCGTCGCAGATGCCATCAATGAAGCTTTGAATTCACAGCAGGCAATCGCCGCCGATGCTGTGACGGTTCGGATTGCCGCACCGCTAGGCGCGCAGGAACGCGTGATGTTAATGGGCAAGATCGAGAATCTGATCGTCAAACCAGCCGATGCACCGGCCCGGATCATCGTCAACGCACGAACCGGGACGGTCGTCATCAATGGAGCAGTGCGTATTGGTCCTGCAGCAGTCAGCCACGGAAAACTGACGGTACGGGTAGAAGAAAGTCCCCGGGTCGTTCAACCCGCGCCGTTCAGTCGCGGCAAGACCGCGACTGAACAGAGTAGCGATATTGCCATCGATGAACCTAGCAACCCTGCGTTTGAAATTGGAAGACGCGCATCGCTGGCAGAAATCGTCGAGACAATTAATTCTCTTGGCGTTCCACCGTCTGATTTAACAGCAATATTGGAGGGCTTGAAACAGGCTGGCGCACTGTCGGCGGAGTTGATCATCATATGACCGCAATTTTACCCACCCCAAGCTCCTCCACTTCTTCGATGGTGTCGACCAATCCCGCAGCCGACAAACGGCAGGCTGAGATCAAGTCGATGGCAGCTGATTTTGAGGCGATTTTTGTACGACAAATGCTGTCAACGATGCGAGCCTCCTCTCTTGGGGAGGGACTATTTGACGGCCAGGGATTGGAGCAATTTCGCGACATGCAAGATGCCAAAATCGCCGAATCCATGGCCGAAAAGGGAGTCTTTGGCATAGCGCAACTGTTAACTCGCCATTTGGAGAACAAGGATGTCTGACCTTCTCAATATTGGACGAGCAGCGCTAAGAACCAACACGCGTGCATTGGAAATCGTCGGATCAAACGTCGCCAATGCAGAAAATCCCGATTATGTCAGACGATCTCTGAATATTGGCGATACGACGATCTACGGCGTCACCAATCCGATTTACAGCAACTATACCGGATCCGGTAGCGTTGCAGTCAATGGCATAACCCGCTCCAGCGATCAGTTTCTGGAAGCTGCGACGCGACAGACCGGAGCAAGTCGTGTCAGCGGGGACGTGCTCGTGCAATGGCTCGATCAAGGAGAAATTGCACTTTCCAATAATGACAGCGACATAGGTGCCCAATTGACTCAGCTTTTCGGCACTGCTGAAGAGCTTTCCGCAGTTCCGTTCGAACCGGCCTTACGCAATCAATTTGTGGGAGATGTTGAAGCTTCGGTACACCGCTTCAACCAAACCGCTCTCAATCTATCGTCTACGATCAATTTGATCAACGGCGCTGCATCTCAAGAAGCGAACGAGCTGAACACGGCGCTGGATGAACTCGCGAAAGTAAATCAGCAATTGCGTCCCACACTCCCCGGGACTGGTCAACACACGATTTTGCTCGACCGTCGTGACGCAGCCTTGACGGTTATCACCGAAAAACTGGATGTCCAGATCAGCTTTGGTACCAATGGTACCGCAGATATATCCCGTAATGGAACCAACCTGGTGGCATTCAATGCCGTTAGCCCGGTTACCTTTATCGCTAATGCTGGTGCCAGCTTTGATATCGAGATCGCTGGCACAATACAGGTTGCGCCAAGCAATGGGACCCTGGGAGGGCTAAATCGCGCGCAGTCGGGTCTGGTTAACCTTAGCAATGATCTGGACAGCTTGGCCGTGCAATTTGCGAGCGAGATCAATGGCTGGCAAGCCAATGGGCGGACCGATGCCGGAGCGGTTGGCGCAGCCATCGTTTCCCACAGCGGGACCGCTGCAAGCCTGTCGACAACCGGACTGTCGGCAGCCAGTTTGGCTTTGGCCTCCCCAGCGGGCGTGGCAAACGGCAATATTCTGGCGTTTGTGGACTTGCGCACCGCGACAGGCACCGAACAGGGCTATGAGAAGCTAGCGCTCGGACAAGCACAGAATTTGTTAACCGCCCGCAGCGAAAGCAAGGCCGCGACAGCATTCGACCGAGCCACCCGCGAGGCGCGCGACAAAATATCGGTTGTTGATCTTGATCGCGAAGCAGCGGACCTGATCCGGCTGCAACAAGCCTACGAAGCATCCGCCCGCATCATACAGGTCGCTCGGGAAACGATGCAATCCATTCTGGCCATCTTCTAGCCGATCCCCCGCGAAGGAAAGAACATGGAATCGATCAACAGAAACAGGCCCAACGATGGTATTCAAAAGCAGGCCGAACTGTCCGCGCTTATCGGCAAGACACAGGAATCCATTGCAAGCGGTAAAAGCTTTACCCGCCCATCAGAGGCGCCTTCCAGTTGGCTGGAGATATCGAGCCTCGGTCGACATGCCGCGATCGAAAATTCGTGGCTCAACAATATCGGGCGTGCCCGCATCCTGGCGCAGCAAGCGGAGTCCTCAATCGATACGATTTCGAGTGGTGTCATTCGCGCCAAGGAATTGGTCATTCTGGCTAACAACGAGACGCTGTCAACATCAGACCGCGCAGTAATTGCCGTTGAACTTGAAAACCTGCGCGATCAGTTTAGCCAGCTCACTCAGGCTCAAGATAGCTATGGCGGCAAGCTGTTCCACGCCGGTGATCCGATTCAAATGAGGATTGATACGAACGTTTTGGTAACACCCACACCCAATCTCCAGACTGTTGCACAGTCCATAGACATCAGCAGCGGCACGAGTGATCTCGATACAATCATGAACGAAATGATCACCGCGGTTCGCACCGGAACCGCAGCTGACCGAGCCGTCCAGCTCGGTCGAACGGATTCATTGGTCAACCATTTCTCAAACCTGCTTGCTAGCCAGGGTTTGCTGGTCAATCGTCTCGATCAACAAGAAGACCGGCTGCAACGATCACAACTCACATCGACAGAGAGACGATCCGTGCTGGAAAACACTGATGTCGCAGAAGCTGTTGCCCGTTTTCAATCCTTGCTGGTTAATCTGGAAGCGGCTCAGAGACTATACGCCAAATCCAACAGCACGTCACTTATTCAACTGATCGGCTAAGCGCGCAAGATTCAGTGTTATTAAGCCCTTAACCACAAGCCTTTTTCTCCGTTCATCATAACAATGTTTGTTTCCTGGATCAGCTGGAAAGGGAGCAAACATCGCGATCTAAGTCCGTTGATGGGGAATTGATATATGTTTGCCGCAATTGGTATAGTTGTCCTACTCGTCATGGTTTTTGGCGTATTTACGCTGTCGGGTGGTGATATGGGCGTGGTTTTGCATGCCTTGCCAATCGAGATGGGCATTATCGGCGGTTCCGCCGTAGGTGCGCTGATCATCGGCAACTCAGTCGCCCAATTAAAAGCCCTGATGGGTGGTTTCGGCAAAGTGTTCAAAGGTCCCACCTACGTCAAGCAGGACTTCATGGATTGTATCTTGCTGGTTTCCAAATTGACCAAGATTCTCAAGAGCGATGGGCCAGTGGCTCTGGAGCCGCATATCGAGGATCCCCAGTCGTCACCTATATTCAGCGAATATCCAAAGCTCCTGAAAGATGAGACACTCGTCCATCTAATCGCTGACAGTCTGCGCCTGGTCGTGGTGTCTTCCGGAACGCTAGACCCATATGCCGTCGAAGACATTATGGACCAAAGTATCAAAACCCATCATCACGAGGCCATCGGGCCCGCAGACAATCTTCAAAACCTCGCCGACGCTTTGCCGGCGCTTGGTATTGTTGCAGCTGTTCTGGGCGTCGTAAAAACCATGGGTGCGATCGACCAGCCACCGGCCATTCTCGGCGGGATGATCGGCTCTGCGCTGGTCGGAACCTTTTTGGGCGTATTGCTCGCTTATGGCTTTGTTGGGCCAATGGCCCTTCGCGCGCGCTCAGTTATCGAAAGCGATGGCACTATCTATCAAGTGGCCAAACAGATCATTATCGCCAGTCTGCATGGTCATCCGCAACCTTTGATCATCGAAGCCGCTCGCACAAGTTTACAACATGCCAACCAACCGAGCTTCGCCGACGTTTTTGATGCGATAAGGGCGCGTTGATAGATGGCAAAGAAAGCTACTGCGGGTTCAAATCAACCGCCGATCATTGTCAAAAAGATAATCATGGAACAACATGCCGGTCATCATGGTGGCGCCTGGAAAGTGGCCTATGCCGACTTCGTGACTGCGATGATGGCATTTTTTCTGCTGATGTGGCTGCTTGGAGCCACCGACGAGAAACAGCGCAAAGGATTGGCGGACTATTTCGCCCCTACGCTCGTCCAGATGCGCCAGGAAAGTGCTGGTTCCGACGGCATGTTTGGCGGAGATTCGTTAACTGCAAAAGACAATTATCCTCACGGAGCGTCACAGACAGGTACGCAATCGATAACCATTCCACGCGATGCGACAGGCACTCAAGATGACCAAGGTAAAAGCAGTACCAGCGCCAGAAAAATGGATGCCAAAGAATTTGAAAAGCAACTTCGGGAACAGCTGAAGAAAGATCCGGAAAAACTGGCTCTACTCAAAAACATTCGCTTCACCGATACCGTAGAAGGCCTCCGTATCGATCTGATTGATGAAGCCAACTTCAGCATGTTCGCGCTGGCTACGGACAATCTCAACCCCAAGGCCAGGATACTGATCGGGGAAGTTTCAAAAATCATCGACACCGTCGACAATCTGCTCGTCATCAGAGGCCATACCGACAGCTTGCCCTACGCGAGCGGGCAAAACATGAACAATTGGCTATTGTCGTCAGCCAGAGCCGAGGCCACCCGCAAGGAAATGGTGCAGCAGGGCATCATGAATACCCGGATGGCTCGAATTGAAGGAGTGGCGGACACCGAGCCTTATAATCCGGAAGACCGGATGGATGATCGCAACAGGCGCATTTCCATCACCATGAAACGGAATTAATCGACCGCAGAGCGGTTGAGCGCTTGCCAATGTCATCCCCATTTTGGGTATAATATCTTCATTCCTCGCCAATTTGGATTGGATATCATTTGATCTAAGCAAGTTAGATTCGGATAGCGTGAAGTTAGAAAGATTGAAAACTTTCTACCGAGGTTGTCCAGCCCCCGCAGGCCACAGCTTCGGTGAACGTAGTGCACCTGGTATGCGCTCTTCAGGATTGGGTAGGACGATTTTCATCGGCCTACCCAATTGAGCATAGAGGTCGGGCTATGCAACCAATTTTACTGCACCTCACTGCACCAATGCTTGTTTCAGCAACGGATGGGACTTCAGTGTCTGAGGCCCCTTCCGGAAGCCCGGCATGTGATGGTCTGGTACAACGGGAACAGGGTTATAAGGGACTGTTGCTCTCAGTACGCGACAGATATCACTATTGGATCGCTGGAATAAAAGTTCCGCTACATGTCTGTCGGATTTTGGCGATAAGGCGATGCTCTATAAAGAATATCGCATCGCGAATACTAGCTATCGGAAATCCTGCGCTTCTCGACGTCACTGGAATATAGACGCGTCATGTTTCGGCCTTCTGACTTCGCGGCGTAAAGCGCAATATCCGCCTTTCTAAGGAGTGCCAGCTTGGTGTCGGAAAGCAGACATTGGGCCATGCCGACCGAATAGGTCACTTCGCCGATGGATTGACCCGATCCCACGTCCACAAGTGTTTTACTCGCCATCCCATCCCGGCATTCGTCGGCTTTCTGGAAGGCATCGTCGATATCACCGTCCTCGAACAAAATTGCAAATTCTTCGCCACCGTAGCGGTATATATGACAACGACTATTGGAAAGCTGAGACAATTCATCTGCAACCAGTCGAAGCACGCGATCGCCGCATTGATGACCAAAAGTATCGTTTATGCGTTTAAAATGATCGACATCGACAAATGCCACAATAAACGGCTGTTCGTCGTCCTGCGCCCGCTGAAGAAGAGCGTCCAGATCGCGGTCAAACTTTCGGCGATTGGGAAGCTGCGTCAAATTGTCATGATCAGCTTCGCTTCTCGCGACTTCAAGTTCATTTTGCAGCTCTACAAGCTGCTCATTCGTATGCGATATCTGCTCCCGATTTTCACGAGTGGATTCAACCATCATGCTGGAAAGATCGAGTAGCTTTTGAATCGCTTTATCCAGGCTACCCTTTCCGCCCCTTATATTGCCGACCTGTCTGATCAATTGGTTTTCGTGCTGGATCGCATTTTCATTGCCCGTACTCAAGATTTGCGTACTATCGCGAATTTGTTCCACTGCACGCCGAAAAATTTTCTCGATCCGCTCATCAAGAGCAGCATTGAAATATTTATCGTAAATTTCGAGTGCGGACTGATTGTTGAGTTCGGAAGCCGCTGAAGCCCTGTTCAAATCAGCTTTCAATTCCTTGTTGCCACCGCAAAAATATTCCCATGTTTGCTCAAAATTTTTCGGGTTCAATGACAGGTTATGGCGCGCCATAAAATTGGCTATCTCGACCAACGGATAATATTCGCCTTTCTTGTCTGTACAGACCGAACATGCTTCATCACCGCGCTTTTCGCGTATGTAGGACTCGAGTATATTCCTGATATCAATTTTCATGTCATGCTCTCAACCTGGGTAGCGGCATCCGATTATAGGCATCCAAAGCGGCTACTTTGTAAGCTTCAGCGAGCGTCGGAAAATTGAAAACATTGTCAGATAGATAATCAATTCCACCATTTAGGTTGATCACTGCTTGTCCGATATGGATCAATTCCGTCGCTCCTTCGCCGACGATATGAACGCCGAGCAGCGTCCGTTCGTTAAGATCAAAGATGCATTTGAGCATGCCTTTGCAATTGCCGAGAATATGGCCGCGTGATGTTTCCTGAAAACGCGCGATGCCAATTTCCACCTGGAAGCCCTGTTGTCGCGCGTCTTCTTCGGACAAGCCGATACTTGCTATTTCAGGAATCGCATAAATTCCCAATGGAAAGCTATTCCCCGAATGCTTGATTGGTACACCAAAAGCGTGACATGCGGCTTGCCGGCCCTGTTCCATTGAAGTGGATGCCAACGCTGGAAAACCGATGATATCGCCGGCTGCATAAATATGCGGCTGGGTTGTTTGCAAGGTTTCTTTGTCGACAACCAGCCGCCCGCGGCTGTCGCATTCTAATCCGACTTTTTCCAATCCAAGATTATCCACCGCACCAACGCGACCTGCCGTGAACAAAAGCATTTCAGACCGAAGCTGTCGGCCGTCATCCAGAATAATGACTGGATGATCGTGATCATCCAGTGATATCTTGTCAATTGTTCGACCCAATCGCAGACTGATGCCCCGTTCTGTCAGTTGATGGACAAAATTTGCGACAATATCACGATCGATAAACTCTAGAATCTGTTCGCGTGCTTCGACGACTGTTACTGGAATTTCCAGCGTCGAAAAAATTGTCGCATATTCCAATCCAATAACGCCTCCACCAACGACCGTTATGCTTTTCGGCATCGGCAAGTTCGCGGCGACACTATCACTGTCAATCACGCTAGTTCCATTGAACGGGATGCTTTTCGGTCGAAACGGCTTGGTACCCACGGCGATCAGAAACTTTTCGGCAGTAACCGAAAAACTTGTTTTTTTACCTTGAAAATTTTGCTGGACTGCCAGTTTGTGGAGACCTGAAAACTTCGCTTTGCCTTTCAGGATCGTGACATTGTTTCGCGCAAGCTGGCAATCGATAACCTCGACTTCATCTCCCAATGTTGTTGAAAGGCGAGAATTAATGGAATCCTGCATCATCTTGATTCCATTACGATGCTGTCGGGATTTAAAATGTTGATCTCGCCAACCGGTAACGGACAGCACTGATTCCCGAATCGTTTTTGATGGCAAGGTACCGGTGTGAACAGAGACCCCACCGATCAATTTTTGATCGTCAACCACAGCTACTGTTTTTCCGAGTTTTGAGGCTTGTATCGCGGCGCGACGACCTGCCGGTCCACCCCCGATTATCACAAAGTCGTAGTCAAATTTGGCCATGGCTTGTTCCCTTCACACTATGGTTAACGGTGAACGGAAAAAATCTTAACGCAGCGCAGAATTCCAATTTCGATCTGACGCCAGCATAGAAATTTGGAAATTTTCTTTTGCGAATCTCAGTTCAATTTGTTGGCCTGACCCGTTAGTTTAATTGTGTCACTTTGAAACAATATGATTCAGGCGTTGGTAAAACACCATTGTCACATAGTTTTGGTTGAATTTGTAACCACCCGAACGTAGTGCGTTGGCGTCAGTTGACCAATCAGCTACGTTACAGCTTAAAAAAATCGAGAATTTAACCCATGATATCGCTCAATAATGTTCCAAGCAAGCAATGTCATCTGTTATGAATAGCGGGGATCTCGGAGCGCGCGAACTGATTGAAAAACTCCAAGTTGTTTTGAATTTCCTCGATGAAAATGATTTGGCGATTCCTGCGATAAAAATCGAAGAGGCGATCAACGCACTGAAACAGGTAGAATCGGATAAATCAGAGGTCATGAAACGGAACTCATGAACCGACAAGGTCTCGCGTCGTCACCAGGCTATCGTTCGCCATATGATCGCTGGCAATGCTATTGGATCTCATAAATTAGAAAAACACATGCCGTTTCTGTCCGGCGTGGCTCAGGATCACATTCGTGCGCATCCACCTGCATCAGTGCATATCTGTCCAAATCGTCAGATGTGATGAATCCGTCGTGCCGAAGTTCAACCCGGCGATATATTATAACTTTGGCATCAGCGACCGCTGAAACCACACCGGCCTTTTCGGCCGCCTCTGCTCGTTCCCTTGGGCCGTATGCGAAAATCACCAGCAAAAATACGAGCACTGCAGTCATTCTGAGTGTTCGGACAACGGCGTGCGGTCCAAAATATTGTGCGATGGGGGCCAACTCCTATGGGACTGACGGAAAATCAGAAACTCAGAGTCAGTGACGGTCGAAACAGAGCGCTCTTAACCGGTAATTATAATTTTGGTTGATGGTATGGTCGGCTATCTCGCATCATTATGACTGCAGAACCAGTGAGCCCGCTACAAAGCGACAGACAATTGCCTTGAGGCCCACAATTTTATGTCCTTTGCCATAATCTGATTATTCAGTCCGCAAACATCCAGGACACTCGTGAAAATTCCGCCCAAGAACTGTCTCAAATCAATTATCGCATAGGGGGAACGGTATGCGTCGTTTCCATCAGAAGATAATATCTGCTTGATATCTCCGAATGATAATATTCTACATTGCTGATGCCAGCTGTCTTCGGCTCGCAACGTCAGTAGTGCAGACAGTTCCGCGAACAGGAAATAATCAACCTGCTCGGCTCCATCAGGTTGCTCGGCGGCCAGAATGACCTTGGAGAGCCCAGCCAACAGCATATCTTCAATTTTGATGATTTCCGCGATCGAGCGATCCGGTGTCGATCCGATCTCGAGATATTCAAATGCCAGTCCGATGAGCAATAATTCCCGCCAAGTATAGGAAGCAGGTCTTCCCTTTCCGGTATTGACACCAGTTGGAAAACCGAGCCGCTGCATGTGTTGAATCCTGCCGCGAAACGCGGTCCGATTGACACTGGCAATATGATGCTTCTGTGACAAAATGTCCTGAATCTCTTTATAGGTAAATTCCATTATAATCCCCGAAGCTGACCGGGATGTTCAGATATGAACATCGGATTCTCATATGGGGTCAGCAAGGGGTCTGTGACAATCAGTTATTCTGAAAATCGCCGCCATCAGGTTTCATGTCCAAACATTGTTCACACCAGACAACTGCATCCTCAGTCAACTGCACGCACCTCAGGTCCTGGTTATTGTGCGAGCGACATCGTTCAACATATCCTTCGACTTCCAAAATCATCGCCAATCTGGTGATAATCGCAACCGGTCTACGCAAGTCGCTACTCAAATCCGAAAGGGCAACACATCTATCCTCGCTGCCTGCAATATATGTTTCAAGCACAAGTTCCCATGCCGGATCGCCGAAAATATGCGAGTTCGAGAAATACAGGTTTCGCTGCCGCTGCTCCCGAAGTTCGGTTTTCGCACGTTCGGAATACTTGGCTTCCACCTCGAGGGTCATATTATTTTTAACTTTCTAAAGCTGGTCCAACGATCGCTTGTGATAATGATATGATCATGCAATCGGATCTCGAGTTCCAAGCAAAGTGCTTTGATGGACATTGTAAATTCAATATCTGAGTTGCTCGGCGTGACGTTCCCGCCAGGATGATTGTGCGCTAAAATAATACCGCTAGCGTCGAGTTCCAACGCACGTTTCAAAATACATCGGGGCTGGACAAACATTCGCCGGGGAGAACCAGCGCCAAACTCCTGATCACGCAGCAGGTGGTTCGAGCTATCAAGGAACATCACACGCATTATCTCTGTAGCGCGTGAACCCATGCGGGCCTGCAGATATTTCACAAGCCGTTGATCGGTGGCCGAAATCAACTTTCGGGGTAATTCACCATGCAGATTGGCGATCATGACCTGTTCGGTTGCCTTGAGCAACTTTACTACACTCCCATTGATCCCCAGAACCCGATGCAAAGCCGATTCAGACTGGCCCAGTATGCGACCGATTGAACCAAATTCATCAAGCAGTTCGCTGGAGAGTCTGCTAGCTTCGCTCGGTGCGACAATCTCTATGAACTGCGCCAGGACATGTCGGTCCCGATGGCTTTCAGTCTTTTCTGGTGATAAAATGTGCCTATCATCAGCACGACCAGCAACGGATAAGAAGAAGCTATTTGCATGATCATATAGGCTTTTGGGTGTATCGTCACGTCGAGCAGCTTTGCGGTATGAGCCACTAGCGCTATTGTTTGAAGCGATACTACGCATAGCGGCCAAAACCTATTTGCCCGAAGTGCAATCGCGAAAAAGCCAATCCACGCCACCACATCAATAACCAGGTGCCCGGGGTCCAGAGTAGTGTATTCAAGCGGAGTAAAGACATGAACGGCTGGTTCCGATACTGCCATGCCAATAATAACGCACGCAACCCAACGTTCCGGTCCCCCTCCCCTATAGAGCGCATAAATGCAGCTCGCGCCGAGAAGACAGAAGAAAAAAAAGATTCGCATTCTTTAGATGGAACATTCCCGGGCATTCCAGTCAACCTTTGATCTTTCAAGCGGCAACAGACAGCAATTTGCCTTGGCCTGCAGACGCTTGAGCGGGCGGGCAGGTTTCGTGCACATCCAGGACGGCACATTCTCGTCCGACTTTCACCAGTTCACCATGTACCCTCAAGACGTCACTACTAGCCTCAATCAGTGCCATTTGTGCTTTTGCCAATCTGCGAACGGCAATCTGCCCTGTTGCCGCTGGAACGCCGGTGTCCACGCGTGCCTGTACCAAAGTGGACATCAAGTTGGACACTGAGATTAGGGCTTGATCGATGGACGCCTCTGTCAGAGGGACTTCTTGCTTGATTTGATCGGATGCAATCTTGATTTGATAAGACATAGTTTTTCCTCTCCGCAAATCGCGGACTTTTGATGTTTCAAAAAAGCGAGAGCCTGATGGCTGTTTAAGTCGCCAACAGGCTAGAAAGAGACTGAGAGACTGATAAACCGATCAACACAATTGCCAAAATTCCGATAGTCAAAACGACTATAACGGCAATTCTCTGAACGGTTCCCAGAGCACCTCCCGGAACCTTCCGGATTTGCGACCAAAAATTCGTGTCATGCGCGGTATCAAAGTCATAAGGAGTTGATACTTCTTCGAGCATGAATGAACTTGATCGCTCGTCCTGAGATCCTTCTGAACCTAAAACATCATTGGAGGGAACACCCACCGGATCATATAGTATCCGATCATAGGTCCCGGATGCCCGGGCATAGATGAGAGCGGCTTCATCTCGAGTAGCCGCACCCAACACGCGTCGCGCACCCACCAGGCGTTGATCTACTGCCGGCTTGGATATTTCCAAAATCCGGGCTATTTCCTTCGAGGATTTTCGGAGCACCACCAGATGCAAGCATTCTCGCTGCTTCGCAGTCAGATTTGCCACACGCGATGATTCTGGCGCGATATCTTCCAAAATTTCTGCCCCATAAATTCTCTCTCTCCATAGCTTCGCGATGGAGCGAAGGCAACCAACTCAGCACATGTCAGAAAAATGCGACAACCAAATTCAAACCCAAATATCATAAGCACAAAAATCGTACAGGCATGATTAAGTTCCATCAAATTATCCCGTTAACTAAGAATTGCCGATTTCATCGAGGCAATTCGTAAGAATAGTGATGATTTCAACGCGCTGAGGAATTTGCAGCATGACCGACAACACCGAAAAGCTCCGGAAAGTTGCGGCCATTGCTACACTTGAAGAGATATTGTCCGAGCTGGACAAACAACAACTCCTTCTACCCGCATTGAAAGTAGATGAAGCCTTAAAGATTCTTCGCTCCACCATCGAGCCAGACTTGTCCACTGACGGTTGACGGTTGACGGTTGACGGTAAAAGTCGCTTGGCCGTTTACCGGGACAACTTCAAGGATGGTGCTATAGTTTGCCGGCGAAAAACGGAAATCTTCAGTTATTCGCAATTCGGACGCTAGATCAAATCAGATCGCGACCAGAGTTTACTTGATTTGAACGTTGGCATTCGATCATGCAGGTCGGCCATATGCGACAGCATTAGGCCGCCCAATTAAGCACCGCATTCCGCAAATCTTCGATCGCCAGCGGCTTCGCTAGATGTGCTTGCATCCCCGCCTCAATGCAACGGTTAACATCTTGTTCAAATGCGTTTGCGGTTAGCGCCACGATGGGAAGCGCATTTGCGTCGATGCCGTGCCCCCGAACCATCAGGGTTGCCTTGATGCCATCGACATAAGGCATCTGCAAATCCATCAAGGCGAGGTCATATTGATTCTCTGCGATCTCAGCCTTTCTGATCATCGCAACCGCCTCGGCACCATCAACAGCAAGTTCATAATCATAGCCGAGTTTTGTCAGCATTTCTCCAATCAGTACCTGGTTAACATCATGATCTTCTGCAACCAGGATGCGCTTTGCGATCCCCGTATTCTTGCATGGGGTTTCTGGACTGGTCGGAAATTCGATGAGGTTTTCGGGCGTTTTCTGCGCGAGCCTTTTCACGGGCATATTCACGGTGAATTTTGAACCGCGGCCAATATGGCTTGTCACCCGGATTGAACCACCCATAAGCTCGATAAGCTGTTTGCTGATCGTCAAACCCAATCCGCTACCACCATATTTTCTTGCGGTTGAATCATCTTCCTGGATGAACGGCTCAAAGATTGCGGCTTGGCGATCACGTGCAATACCTACACCGGTATCAACAACGGATATTTGCAATTCTGAACGACAACCCTCAGATTGCGCGGACTGAGGGATATCAATAAGATCCGCCGATATCGTGATATAACCAGATTCAGTAAATTTGATCGCATTAGCCAATAAATTCATCACGATCTGACGCAACCGGAACCCATCCACCTCCACCCATTGAGGCAGTTCTTTGTCCAGATCCACCAGGAGTGTAAGATGTTTTTCTTCTGCATTCGGCGAAAAAAGCTTCACACAGCTATTCAGCAGATGGCGCACATCGGATGGCTCCGGTGTAATCGCCATCGACCCGGAGTCGACTTTGGAAATGTCCAGGATATCATTGAGTAGGGTCATCATCGAAGAGCCTGAATCCGAAATCAATCGGACATATTTCTGTTGCGTTTCGTTTAACGTGCCATCGTCCAACAATTGGGTGAAACCGATAACGCCGTTCATCGGCGTGCGAATTTCGTGGCTCATATTGGCAAGGAACTTGGATTTCGCACCAGTCGCAGCTTCGGCTACATTCAAGGCGCTCACGATCTCCTTTTCCTTGTCGACGAGTATTTGAGTTTTGCTTTTGACCTCATCTTTTACATAAGCTTCGCGGCGAGCATAGAATATCACGAGCGTCGAGAATCCCAGAATTAGAGCCAATCCGCCAATCAGGACGAACATGGGCTCCTTTGTGCCGACACTGCTTTCGAATTCGGGAGTACTGTGCCAGGACACCGTCCATTGCTGCCCCATGATTGGCAACGTTTTAGTCACAGAATATTGAGGAGGTTGAGTTTTGTCGGAAACTCCTTCGCTCTCGAAAATCAATTGGGAATGATTCGCGGAATCGCCATCATGAACTGTGATATCCAAATTGGTGCCCTGACTTGCAGTCAGATCCTCCATGAAGCGGGACGCGACAAACGGTGCGTATATCCAACCCCGAAAGGCCGCACGGCGCCGAGACACAGAGGTTAAAGGACGCCCCAAGTGGTAAATCGGTCGGAGCAACAGAAAACCCGCACTTTTTGTCTTGTCCTGCACCAGAAATATCCGCTTTGTGATCGTCGCCCTGCCGGTGTCCCTTGCCCGATAGGCGGCCGAGCGGCGGTTTGTCTCAAAACCGATATCAAGGCCCACGGCTTCTTTGTTGACTGATATCGGCTCTATGTAGGAAATAGATAGAATTTCAGCCCATTTTGTTCGCGGGTGAACAGTGACACCGTTGACCCCACGAGCTAAAAGATCTGTCAGATACTGCTTTTCTCGGGACCTCAATACTGGCTCAATATAGCCGATTCCGTTGATCCCGGGCAGTGTGTCTTCAATCTTCAGAATACCGACAAACGTTTTCCAATCTCCTAGCGTAACCCGGTCAGAGGTAGCGAACAAAGCCGCACCGCTGTCTAGCGATTGCCGATATGATTCGATCCTGTGTGTGAGCGCCTTCTCGCTATCTTTGGATAGGGTGTTGAAGGCAGCGAGGTTCCTCTCATATGTTGTGGTCTTGGTTAAATTCCATGAGAAAACTGTCACACCAAGCAAGAATATTATTCCCAACAATAAGGTAATTCCAGCTGTACGGTCTATGGCGAAGAAATCGTGAAACCTCGCCATGCGATCAGTCTGATCAGTCGCCGATTTCAACATCCTAGCCCAACTTGTTGCAAAGGTTGCTGTGATTCCAGCAACGTGGATATCCGGTTGGCCAGATCATGCGGTGAAAACGGCTTTGCCATATAGTCTGCAGCGCCTGATCGAAACGCATTGGTCATGTCGTGTCTGCCAGCCTGGCTTGTCAGAACCAACACAGGGATTGTCGATGTTCTGGCATCCCTTTTGAGATTGGGCAGTACCTCTGGCCCTGTCAGGCCGGGCATCAGGTTATCCAGAACAATGATGTCAGGCAGAACTCGAAGTGCGGCGGACAGGACGCTATATCCGTTGTCAACTACGGTAACGTGATGACCGCACGCTCCGAGCTGGTGATAAACCAACTCGCCCAGCAAAGCATCATCATCTGCAAACAGGATTATCGCCAATCTGAATTCCTTTGTTGCCGAAGCGGGCACGAGAACATGTAAAAGGGTATATTTGCATTAAACCGATCATGATCGTGTCCTGATGTAATAACGGGGCGAACAGAGGCAAATTAACCTCTCTGTCCGAACCAAATTGGTGAGAACAACCACTTCGCTTGAAATTCTGCGAAATTCTTGAACCATCTTTGTAAAAATTGAATCCTATGAGCCCGGTGATTTCTGCCCGTATCGCTGAGCGAAGATTCTGCCTCAAGAATATCGAACACTTATGATTGCAAAATCTGCTGACGTCGAAGGCAATGAAATCTATTCCTTAATCGAGGCCCGAAATCACCGTAATTCATATCGGCCCACGCGAACTCCTGTGCGAAACGGAAAACGAGAAAAGCGAGTGCCAAAAAATTGGGGAAAAAGCATGAGCCAAAATCAAGAAATGAAAATTGCACCCGCGCACGAGCTGCTTCAACGCCAAACCAAATCCCCCAATCCATCCACTGCAAAGGCACGCCTGCTGTTGGTGGAAGATCACGACGTGAACCAAATTCTTATTCAGGCAATGACCAAACGATTGGGCTACGAAACCGAATTGGCGGCAGATGGTACCGAAGCCGTCGAACGAGTGGACCATTCAATATCTGAGGAAAATCCATTTGATCTTGTGCTTATGGATATCCAGATGCCTTTTATGGACGGCTACGAAGCTACCCGGATGATCCGGACAAGCGGAGTTTCCGAAGACATTCTTCCGATCATCGCAATCACTGCGAACGCATTTGGAGATGACATCCGAAATTGTCTGGCAGCGGGTATGCAGGCCCATATTGCAAAACCCATAGATATTTCAAATCTCGATTCCGTATTGCGGCACTGGATTAAACCCAAGAAATTGGAAGAAAACTGTTCACCGGAGAACCAAGTTCAAAACTGTTTGTCCGGTGATCTGGTCGGCCGTTATCGATTGCGCAGAGAAGAAGCGATAAACAGTGTCACCAGTCTCTTAAGAAGAGGCACATTTTCCAGTACCGAAATCCGCGAAGTCTCTGATCAAATGCACAAGCTGGCCGGGACTGCCGCGATGTTTGGTGAAGCAAATTTGGGTAATCACGCGAAGCTGATCGAGGATGGGCTGAACCAATGGAAAATTGCTGACAGGCCGCAGAAAATGCAGCTCGCGGTCAAGCGTTTTCTCGAAGTGGTATGAAAGGATAAGCAAAGTCATGGCCCGAATTATCTATGCCGAAGACGACGAATTAATGGGTGAAATAGTGCGCGCTACATTGGCCAGTGATGGCCATGTGGTAGGCGTCGTAGCTGATGGTAATACTGCCTTGCGAGCGATCGCTCTCAAAATGCCGGATCTTGTCATTCTAGATTGCTCGATGCCCGAACTTTCCGGCATACAAGTGTTGGAAAGAATGCGCCTCAATCAGGCCTTGTATGATATGCCGGTATTGATGTTGACCGGCAGGCAAAGCGACAAGGATGTCAGTCTTGCGGCCTATGCCGGAGCAGATGCCTATGTGAAAAAACCATTTGATCCGGAGTATTTGCTATTTGTCGCTAGCTCATTGCTGGAAGAAGGCCGTGCTGGAGGCAATATGTGAGGCGCCAAGTGACGGAACTGCAACTGGATTTCACCTGGGAACCGAGACTGGACACCTAATAGATCAGTATGCTTGCGTTCTACCTTGTCCAACCATTCCGCGCTCGTCTGTTCAGACGTTTAGCACGTCAAACACCTTGTCCGCCCATTCCTTCCTGCAGATCAGGAGGTCGGGCATATAGGTGTCCTGCTGATTGTAGACGAGCGGTGAACCGTCAATGCGAGAGCAGTGTAAGCCATAAGCAGATGCGACTGCTACCGGCGCACAGCTGTCCCATTCAAACTGGCCGCCGGAATGGAGATATATTTCCGCTTCGCCCCGCACTACGGCCATCGCCTTGGCACCGGCAGAACCCATGGGCACCAGTTCTCCGCCCAGCCGCTCGGCTACGGAAACCGCTTCGGCTGCCGGGCGTGTGCGACTGACAACCAGACGCGGAAGGCCATCACGAGTAGGCAATTTACCAATCTTGTCGGTGCGCAGGACCACGCCGCCGTCAAGACCCGGTAACGCGACGGCGCCGATCGAGGCCACGCCATCAATGGCCAGAGCTACATGCACGGCCCAATCCGACCGCCCTTCTCCATATTCTCGGGTGCCATCAACCGGATCAACAATCCAGACGCGCGATTTGCTCAACCGTTCTTCCGTGTCCTTGCATTCCTCCGAAAGCAGACCGTCTTCGGGCCGTTGTTCGCGCAAGGCATGGACAAGAAACTCGTTGGCGGCCTGGTCTCCGGCTTGGCCAAGTGCTTTACCCGCGAACAATCCGCTATCGCGTAATTCCAGCAGAATGCGCCCGGCTGATTTCGCGAGGTCGGCAGCAAGGTCTGCGTCGGTCATAATTTCACTCATTTCAGCGGCATGATCTGTCGGATGATATGGTCGGCAGCCTCTGCGGGGGACATCTCCACCGTGTTGACCCGGATTTCAGGACTCTCCGGAGGCTCATAGGGGCTGTCGATGCCGGTGAAGTTTTTCAACTGACCGCTGCGGGCTTTCTTATAGAGCCCCTTCACGTCACGCTCTTCGGCAACCGCCAGAGGGGTATCGACGAAAATCTCGATGAACTCCGCGTCGGGCAGCATTTCTCGCACCATTTTCCGCTCGGCACGGAAGGGACTGATAAAGGCAGTAAGTACGATCAGTCCGGCATCGGTCATCAGTTTTGCCACTTCACCTACCCGGCGGATATTCTCGATCCGGTCCGCCTCGGTAAACCCGAGATCCTTGTTGAGGCCATGGCGCACGTTGTCACCGTCAAGCAAGAAAGTATGGCGGTTCATCACATTGAGGCTCTTTTCCACCTCGTTGGCGATGGTTGATTTGCCGGAACCCGAGAGGCCAGTGAACCACAGCACGCGCGGAGTCTGGTTCTTCAGAGATGCATGATTTTCTCGCGATATTGTCGTTGGCTGCCAATGGACATTGTCAGCCCGGCGCAGGCTGAAATGCAGCATGCCGGCAGCGACCGTCGCGTTGGTGATCTTGTCGACCAGAATGAAACCGCCAAGTTCCGGGCTGTCGGCATAAGCTTCAAACACGATCGGCTTGTCGGTATGAACTTCGGCAACACCGATGGCGTTCAGTTCCAGCGTTTTGGCTGCGAGATGCTCCATCGTGTTGACGTTGATTTCGTATTTCGGCTCCTGCACCGATGCGCTGACCGTTTGTGTGGCCAGTTTGAGCCAATAGCCCCGACCCGGTTTGAGCGCTTCATCACTCATCCATACGATGGTGGACTCGAATTGATCAGATATTTCCGGCGGGTCCCCGGCGGCGGTGATCACATCTCCGCGCGAGCAGTCGACTTCATCTTCCAATAGGATGGTGACCGACTGGCCGGCGACAGCTTCATCAAGTTCACCATCCAGAGTGACAATGCTTTTCACCCTGCTGCTTTTGCCCGACGGTACGATCCGGACAGGATCGCCTGGATTGACCATGCCGGCGGAAATCAGGCCAGAAAAGCCACGAAAATCGAGATTGGGCCGGTTGACCCATTGCACCGGCATCCGGAACGGTTTTTGTTGTGCGGCATTGGTTGCTATCTCGATCTTCTCGAGATGAGCGATCAGCGCACGACCGCCATACCAGGGCATGTTTGCCGATGGCGCGTCGGTTATATTGTCGCCTTTGAAGCCCGAAATCGGGATCGCGGTGAAATTCTCAATCCCGATTTCTGCAGCAAATTTTCCATATTCCTTGACGATCGCGCCAAATATTTCCTGACTGTAATCGACCAGATCCATCTTGTTCACAGCCAGCACCAAATTCTTGATACCGAGCAGGTGAGCCAGATAGGAATGACGCCGCGTCTGGACCAAGACCCCTTTACGCGCATCAACCAGAATGACAGCGACGTCGGCGGTCGAAGCACCGGTCACCATGTTGCGGGTATATTGTTCATGCCCCGGCGTATCGGCGACAATGAACTTTCGTTTCTCGGTCGCAAAAAACCGATAAGCCACATCGATAGTAATACCTTGCTCGCGCTCGGCGGCAAGGCCATCCACGAGCAGGGCAAAATCGATCTCTTGTCCTTGTGTGCCCGACTTTTTGCTATCCGCTTCCAGCGCAGCCAGCTGATCTTCAAAGATCATTTTGCTGTCATATAGCAGTCGGCCAATCAGCGTACTCTTGCCGTCATCCACACTGCCGCAGGTGATGAAACGGAGCAGTTCCTTGTTCTGATGCTGGGCGAGATAGGCGTCAATATCCTCAGAGATCAACGCGTCGGTTTTGTAAATCGGTTCTTTTTCGGTGCGCTCGGTCATCAGAAATAGCCCTCCTGCTTCTTCTTCTCCATGCCGGCACCACCTTCATCCTTGTCAATCACGCGCCCCTGCCGTTCGCTGGTGGTCGTAAGAAGCATTTCCTGCACCACGTCCGCCAGAGTCGATGCGGTGCTTTCGACTGCTCCGGTCAGCGGAAAGCATCCTAGCGTGCGGAAGCGGACAGACCGGTCGGTAATTTCAGGTTTGTGGCCCATCACCTTTTCCAACCGATCGATGTCATCGGCCATGAACAGACCACCTTCGTGCACGTAGGTCGGGCGCATTGCGGCGAAATAGAGCGGCACGATCTCTATATTTTCCGCCATGATATATTGCCAAATATCCAGCTCGGTCCAATTGCTGATCGGAAAAACGCGGATGCTTTCTCCCTTGGCTTTTTTGGCATTGTAAAGGTTCCATAATTCTGGCCGCTGGTTCTTGGGATCCCAACCGTGGCTGGCCGTGCGGAACGAAAATACGCGCTCTTTCGCTCGGCTTTTTTCCTCGTCGCGCCGAGCGCCGCCGAACGCAACGTCAAAGCCATATAAATCGAGCGCTTGCTTCAGCCCTTCGGTTTTCCACATGTCGGTATGGAGCGGGCCGTGATCAAACGGGTTGATACCGCGTTCTTTCGCTTCTGCGTTGTGATGGACGATCAATTCCATCCCCGCATCCTGTGCTGCTTTTTCGCGCAGCGCGTACATATCCTTGAACTTCCAGGTTGTATCAACATGGAGCAGCGGAAAAGGTGGCGGAGAAGGATAGAATGCTTTTTTGGCGAGATGCAGCAGAACCGCGCTATCCTTGCCAACACTATACATCATCACCGGCTTTTGCGCCTCGGCGACAACTTCACGCATGATGTGAATGGCCTCGGCTTCAAGCCGCTCTAAATGCGTCAAAATACGGGTCACTTGGCGGTCCAGTTCTATTCGTTTGCAAGCCTATTAGACGCTTTTGATTGGCATACAGTTCCCATATGGGATATATTCGAAGAATGTCGATAATTCTGAGCGAAGAACATGACCTGATTGCCGCCCTGCATCGCGGTACGTTGGGCGCGCCGCCATGGGAGAATTTTCTGGCGCAGTTAAAGCGCAGAACGGCGGCGGACTATGCCAATCTCTTTTTTCAGGGTGACCATGACTGGCTACAATCCGTGCAAATTCCAGCAGTAAAACAGGGTTCCGATGACATAAATGAAATTTACCAGAAGGATTTCGGGAATATCGCGGCACTCCCGCACAACGCGATGCGGATCAATCGAGTCTATTCACTCGACGATTTTCTAGACGCCGATGATCCGCGCCAAAACCGGTTTAAATCCCTGTTCTTGAGGGGTTCTGATGTCCGCTTTGCCCGTATCATGCGGGTTGCAGAACCCAATGGGGGACAGATCTGGATTTCTCTCGGGCGCAAAGAGAGCGACTTTTCTGCAAGTGACGGAGCGCTGTTGGGCGCTCTCGCCAATCATCTTGCGATTGCAGCCGGTACGCATTCCGAACTGGAGCGGCAAAGGCTGAAGGCGGGCATCTCGGCCGATGCGATCATGCGGCTAAATTTTGGCTGGTTCATGCTCGATGCGTCCGGCCGGATCATTGATATGAGTGAACAGGCAGAGGCATTAGTGCAGGAAGCGGAGACCTTGCGTAAATCTCCCGATGGACGCTTGATAGCCGAGCGCGCAGATGCCCAGGGCATCTTGCGCCAGTTTCTGAAAATGCGTCAAGCCGGGGAAAGCGTGGTCCGAACCGTACATCTGTCTGACGAACCATGGCTGGATATGCTACTCACCAATCCGCCAGCCGATCTGCCCGGCGCGCTCCAGCCGGTTGCCATTGCCTTTGTTCATGGTGAACGATCCAATAGCGCCGAGCGCAGCCACCATTTGGCCAATCTTTTCGGTCTCACCATTCAGGAAGCACGGCTTGCCCTGCATATCAGTCGCGGCGTGACCATCAGGGAAGCGGCGACATTGCTGGGCCTGACCCATGAAACCACGCGGCTTTATTCAAAGCGCATATATGCAAAAACCGGTACGCGCGGTCAGGCCGATCTTGTTCGCCTTATCCTGGCGAGTATCGTGGCATTGGCCTGAAATCGCTGTTGGTTCCCCCTAACCAGCGCGCTCGATTTGCATCAGAGGATATTGCCGAGAGCCGGTCTTTCTTTTCCAGATCGAAAAGCCGCGTAACGAATGGAAACGATACGGAAATGCGTATCTCACTCGCTGGTGCGACCGTCAAAATGTTCGTCCGCTGAGCCGGCGTCACTTTTGGTTTTATGAACAGTACCATCGGCATGTTCGGGCGGACCATAAATCGTATAGAGCCTGAGCGGTTCGGTGCCAGTGCAGATCACGTTATGGCTTGCGCCCTGCGGTACAATGATGCCATCACCGTCCTTGATCTTGGTGCATACACCGTCAATCCAAACTTCGCCCTCGCCCTCTTCGATGCGGAAAAACTGGTCATGGCCATCATGGACTTCCTCGCCGATCTCTTCACCGGGCTGAATAGCCATCAGAACGAGTTGGAGTTTATGGCCTGTATATAATACTCTGCGAAAATCATTATTATCTTCGGTCAGGTCCTCAATATTGTCTGCGAAACCATGCATTGGCGAAATCCTTTCAGCAGTTTTTGCGTTCATTTGTAGATACCTCCTTAACATAGCACCGGAATTTGCGCGCTTAATACGTAATATTCCCCATCTTGTGTGACCAGCGATTGGACCAGACGTTTCGCCAAACTACATCGTGCATCGGTTTTGACGAATGATATGGGCTAATGAGAGGATCGAAGTGCCGCCCGAACGGGTATCGGGATCCCCTGATTATCGCGCAAAAATTTTTGTCACCGATATGGAGCGCTCGACAATTCTGACGGATGAACTTACCGATGGGATATCCAAGTCGAAACCGTCAGGTCGATCGCTTCGATGAAAAACGTATAGAGCTGAACTGGCTTATTGATGGACGTGAACAAAGATGAATTATAGCGAATGAACACACTGATTGGAATCTCCACATGCGTTCTGATCGTAGGCATCGCCATTTTCATCGCGCGCTTCACATTCCGGCTGCCCTCCCTCTCAGATCGCAAACCCAGTTCCGCAACACAGACAGCAAAGGGCGGGCCTTTGCTCGAACCTGTAGCCCACCTGTTGGAGCAGCATCACGATAAATCCGGGGTTTATGCCCTACACCGCGGTCTTGATGCTTTTGCTGCCAGGGGTCTACTGGCGGAGGAAGCCGCCGAGACAATAGATGCACAATATTATATCTGGCACAAGGATATGACGGGTTTGCTCATGTTGCAGGCTCTACGTGATGCAGCCGACAGGGGCGTCACGGTTCGGATTTTGGTTGATGATAACGGCATTAACGGGCTCGACCCGATATTGTCCGAACTGAACGCGCATCCGCGCATCGAAGTGAGATTATACAACCCGTTCACCCTTCGAAAATTCAAGATTGCAGGTTTCCTTTTTGATTTTCTGCGCCTGAACCGGCGGATGCACAACAAGTCTTTCACGGCGGACGGGTTGGTCACGATTGTCGGCGGCCGCAATATGGGCGATGAATATTTCGATACCGGGTTACAACCGATTTTCATTGATCTCGATGTTCTGGCCATTGGCAAAGTCGTCGGCGACGTCTCGGCAGATTTCGAAAAATACTGGTCGAGCGCGTCTGCCTATCCGCTGGAATTAATCATCGCTGGGCCGGTGGCGGCAAGCGTTGTGCTCGATCAGGCCCTGGCGGAGGTATCAAACTCGGCCCAATATAGAATCTACAAGGAACGTCTCGGTGCCTTGGCGGTAGTGAACGATCTTGAAGCTGGCACATTACCGCTCGAGTGGACCGACGTTCGATTGATCAGCGATAGCCCGCTGAAAACGCTTCGCAAGGCAAAGTCCGATCAACTTCTCATCGGTAAAATCGACCGATTGATGGACGATGTCCGCGAGAGCATAGATGTTATCTCCCCCTATTTCGTCCCCGGCAAACGCGGCGTTGGCGATTTCGCTGCGCTGGAAAAAAAAGGGGTTGAAGTCCGCATTCTTACCAATTCGATGAGCGCGAATGATGTGAAACTGGTGCATAGCGGCTATGCGAAATACCGGACGAAATTACTGAAAGCGGGCGCTGAACTGTTTGAACTGAAAGCCCAGCATTCCCCTCCTGACAATCGCCGCGATGCTGGTTTTGCAGGGTCATCGGGATCAAGTCTTCACGCCAAGACATTCGCTACCGATGAAAAGCGCATCTACATCGGTTCGTTCAACTTCGATCCCCGCTCGGTACAGCTCAATACGGAAATGGGTTTTCTCATTGAAAGCGCGGCGATGGCGAAACAACTGAAGCATGGCTTCGACGAAACGCTCCCTGACATAGCGTACCGCCTGCAACTGAACGACAATCGCAAGATCGAGTGGCTGGATCGGTCAGCGGTGGACAGCGCGCACCGCCATCATGTTGATCCCGAAACAAGTTTGATGGAACGCGCGTTCGTAAAACTGGTTGGCTATTTGCCCATCCAATGGTTGCTTTAATGGCTTTATGCCACCGAGCGAGCGTGGCTCGCCCGGTGGCTCAAATTCTGGATCGGTGAAATTTCTAAACTCCAAAATTGGAAAGAAAATAGACCGCTACTGTGACAAGACCCAACAATGCTGCAAAATTTATCCAGTTTCTCACAGTAAAACCAAGCTGCTTGCGATGATCGTGCTTGAACGCATTCAGTTTCTCCGAAATTGCTTGGTTACAGGTTAACAAGGCCACATCGAGGGCGGAGGCTTTGGTTATGAATGAAAGTATTTCCCCCTTCTCCGCATCAGTCGTCGTAGGATATTTTGCTAGTAGATTTTCGATATATAGGCGTCTGCTTTCTGCCCCATCGGGGACAGAGCTGTTTTCGACAATATTCATGCTGTGCATTCCAGTTCAAATCACGGCCACTGTTCCGCAAAGCGGACAGCAGCGTGAAGATGAGAAAAAGCTCTTTGACGAGCCAATTGCGCTTATCTAATCTGGAGAATGCACAGGCGGCGCGCGCACTGACATGGGACGGGAGCCATTGCGGAACAGAATATGGTCAGCGTTATAGACTGAACGTGCGCCACCAACGGATCGGTCTGCCCCTTGGTCGGGTGCGAATATATTACCGAAGACCAGAAAATCGGGAGCTATATCGGGACCAGCGCCTGCCGGGCTATGCTTTCGGACGCTTTTCAGGCTCTGTGATGTTTTTCCAATCGCCACAGGACTGAAACCAGGAGCGGTAGCCAGAAGAATCTGATTTCCATTTTCCGAGAAACCGAATGCTGCCGAAACCGAACTTGGGAGCGCCAATGAGACGATCGCAAGAACGAACAGACTGTTTATCAACAGCCTCAATGTCCAACGCTGGCGATTCTGAAGGGTATTTACCGACTCAATCATCACATGCCGACTCAAAATTTATTCTATAATAATTACAGGATTCCTCCGGATCAATTGGCCTCAATCAAGCCAGATTTCAAGCCAGATTCGACGCCGGAGCGTGCAGAAAATTCAATAACCCAGAAATCGTTGAAAACGGCCAGGAATACCGTGCTTCTGCAAGCTGCCCCGCCCTTCTTGTCTTGGAAATGGGCCCCTTGTTGGTGCAAAACCTGATCAGTTTAAGACAGACCGCTATCGCCGGAACTGCGCCCATTGTCGCTGGCATCGTTGTAACCAGGACCGGAAGCATTCGGCCGACTGTTCGAAATGCCTTCATATAGGCCGACAATTACAGGGTATAAATAATTTGAAAGCGCGCTACCGCTTGGATAGCGCGCTTTCTGTGCTTGTTTGTGAAATTGGCTATTCGGACTAAAACCGAACACCTACAGCGGCAACAACCTGATGTCGGTCGAGGTCAATCGTCAAATCCCGGCCACCAAATAGCTTGGCGTCATAGGTCAGGTCGCTATAGTTGGAATAGCGATACTCCAGTTTGGCATAGGCATTTGTTCCAGCACCCAGCGCGTCTTTGCCAATGATCTGTTCAACACCGGCACCAAGACGATAACCTCTCATACGTTCATCGGTGGTGAAGTTATAGTCAATGCCGTCGCCGGCTATCCGATCCTGAAATCGCGATTCTACGCGGGTAGAAGTGTAGCCAACCTTACCGTAGAGCAAAGTGGTGGGCGTGACTTTTGCGCCAAGGCGCGCGCCAATATAAAGGTCGCGGCTCAAGTTGATATCATATTCAAACGGCGCGTTGAGAACTTCATCAGCTGCCTGTTTGCCGGTGCTGTCCATCAACTCCGCTTCGATACCGATGACGATCGGCCCGGCGTCATAGTCATAACCTGCGGCAATTCCGTAAGCAAAGCCGTCGACGGTTTCATCAGGACCATCGGCATCGAACGGATCATTAGGGTTGACGGGGATGTCGCTACCGTTGCGTAGCGTATCATAGCCGCCGATAATTTCCAGTTTTGGACCATTAAAGGGAGAGTCCGATTGTGCTGCTGCAGGGACAGAAATTAGGCCAGCAGCGGAACATAACATAATGGCAGTAATCAGGGGGGATTTCACAGTAATAACTCCTTGTACAAAAAACGGAAGGAACAGAAATTGGGACTGCTCCAGCTCGAAACTCGATTAATTGATATATTTCTAAATACCAATACATCGATCAGCGTTGTCGGTTATATTTTCGTTCCAGTCTCTCCGTATTAATACTGTAAAATAGTATGTTTATTCAGTTGATGTAATATTACCACAGTTGAGAGGCCGTTAGGAAAGCGGCGACAATTTCTGAGCGGATTCAATAGCGTCGGGAATTTTGCTAAAGACAAATCCCCCATTCAGGACGGCACCATCGGTCATCCGCTGTCTTGCCCGTAGAGAATCGGCGGCAGCGAGCAATATCGGGACATCGTGCTTCTCGCTGATCCTGCGGGCCGCTTGCATGGCATCGCCTGACTCGAGTTTATCACCCACGAGGACAAGATCGGGATGCCGCATATCCGCAATCGCCATCGCATCATCCTCAGTCCAGACATGATCGAAGGAATCGAAGCCGAGAGCTGTGAGTTGTTTTGACAGTTCGCGGCCAATGCCGTTGTTCTGTTTGATGATTAATGCGTGAGTCATCGGAATATCCGTCGGCCCTAGTTTTTGATGTCCGATTCGGTATCTAAACGTGCCCCGACACTATTTCTCTAGGTAGAGTCCCTGCACCATATGAATGACCTTTGACCCCCACAGCATTCCCTTCAGAGTCCTTACGTGAATCTACGTATATGGAGCCGCAGAACATGCTGTCAGATTGCAGATGTTATCTTGCGTGGTCCCACCACCCACCAATTTGGGACTTTGCAGAAAAACTGGTTCCGTATTGCTGCACACTCCTCCCTTGCGGCAATACGGAATTGGTCTCCCACCTCGAAACCGGAGCCTATCGTAACCGGTGCCGCAAAAGATGATCTATCAACTTTCGAAAGCTTTATGTCCGGCAGCCGCAAATGGATGATGGTTACACCTGTCATCATGATCCCTGCCGGAGCCGGTGCCATTATCTCTCCGATGATAAGCAGCTTTGGCGTCGTGATTTCTACCGCGATATTGCTGCGGATCAATGCTTTGCAATGCTTTGGATCGTTTCCAAGCGCATGGCCAATGCGTAGGTAACATTACGGAGTTTCTAGCTCCCTTTCGCATAGTATCAAAATACCGATTTTCATTGCAATACAGGAGCAGCCATTAATGTCTCTTCATATCGGCGACACCGCGCCCAACTTCACAGCTGACAGCACCGTAGGTGAGATTGACCTGCACAAATGGGCCGGAGATAGCTGGGTATTTTTCTTTAGCCATCCGGCTGATTTTACACCGGTTTGTACCACCGAAATGGGGCGTACTGCGCAGCTTGCTCAAGAGTTCGAAGCGCGCAATACCAAATCACTCGGCCTGTCCACCGATATCGTCGAGGAGCACCGGGAATGGATCCACGACATAAACTCTACCCAGAATACCAATGTTCAATTTCCAATAGTTGCCGATCCGGACAGCAAGGTCGCAAAACTTTATGACATGATCCATCCCGGCGAGAGCGACACGCAGGCGGTACGTTCCGTTTTCATCATTGATCCGGACAAGAAAATCCGGCTGACCATGACCTACCCTATGAACGTCGGGCGCAATTTCGATGAAATCCTGCGAGTGATTGATGCGCTGCAACTCGCCGATGCGAAGCGGATTGCCACGCCTGCCGACTGGAAGCACGGCGACAAGGTAATCATTCCTCCCTCGATTGAAAACAACGAGGCAAAAAAACTGTTTCCGCAAGGCTGGGATGAACAGCGGCCCTATTTGCGATTCGTGGAGGTAGCTTAACTCATGACCTGGAAAACAATCCGCCTTGAACTCGCCCGTACCGCAGAATATCCAAATGGTTCAGCGGCGCATGCCTATGTGTTTCGGGTGCCGCTAAATGATGATGGATTCATTGAAACAGATACCCTGAAGAAAGCTGAAAAGCGCCCTGAAGTGCGCCGCTTCTGGCGCGGAGAACCGGATCAGCGCGGTGTAGTGATTGCTACGGACAAGGGCTGGGCCTTTTCCTATCGCGTTGGCGATGACGACGACGAGACGATTTTCCGGCTCAAGGACCATCCTCTGACGATCGGCGAATATATTACCATAACGGAAAACGATGGCGACGAATGGCCGTTCAGGGTGGTAAGCTGTCACGAATAGGCGGTAGCGCCACAAACCGAATGAAAAGGGAGCCGTGCATCATGTTTTCAAGCAATAAATTTTCAAGAATATTGATGGTTGGGGCGGGGCTATTGGCGCTTTCCAGCACACCCGCTGCCGCCGAATGTGCGGCAGGCGCGGACCCGATGTCCAATCCGTTCGAAACTCACAATGGCGACTCCTCTATCGTCCACAAGGATAGCGGCTTCATCTTCCCTGCCGAAGTGGCGGGGTTCCAGCGCGAATGTGCAATGACCAAGGACTTTACCGGCAATAACTTCCAGATCGGATATGTTAAAAATATTGGCACAGACCGCGTCGATGTCAAAATAACGGTGATACATTTGGTCGGCCTCAAAGCGCGAGACCATTACCAGATTATCAAACCTGATGTGATGTCGCATTTTTCCAGCGCTGCTCCGTTATCGGAAGGCGAATATTTTGTTTCGGGACGCCCTGATCTGGACGCCTATCAAGGGATATTTGACGGAGAGTATCAGGGCATACCATGGCATTTCAGCATAACCGCGATTGACTATGGCCATTGGGATGCCCGGCTGACGGTTTCCTATCCCGTTGAAATCGAGCCGGTTGCTCAGGAAGGCCTTATGGAACTGATCACAGCATTTCAGTGGCAAACCCCTGAGGGGCATACCCACGAAGAGCCGGAAGAATGAAGCGCATAGCTGTCATCAATGGCCATCCCGATCCCAGCCCGGCGCGCTATGGTCATGACGTGGCTTCAGCCTATGCCGATGCCGCTCGGGAGGCCGGTCACGAAGTCCGCGAAATCAGGCTTTCCGACATTGACATCCCGATATTGCGAAGTCGCAAACAATGGATTGAGGAAGATGTTCCCGCTAGCGTTCGGCCAGGGCAGGACGCCATCCAATGGGCTCAGCATATTGTCTTTTACTATCCTTTATGGATGGGCGACATGCCTGCACTGCTCAAGGCTTTTTTAGAGCAGGCTTTCCGTCCGGGTTTTGCGCTTGACTACGGTGACGAGGACGAACGGCAGTTGCCCAAAAAACTGCTGAGGGGACGATCCGCAAGGCTGATCGTGACTATGGGTATGCCGGCGTTTTTCTACAAAGCCTATTTCGCCTCGCACAGCGTACGGAGCTTCAAACGGAATATCCTCAAACAGACAGGCATTGCCCCGGTCACGACCTCGATAATCGGCAATGTTGATCGCAGCCTGAGACATCGCGAGCTCTGGCTGGAGAAAATTGCAGAACATGGGGCAAATGGCGATTAAACGGATGCGGCCGCGTTGGTTCCCGCATCCGTAACATCCCTGATACTGAGCATGGCTTAGATGGTCTAAGTTTTTGAAATTGATGGTCGTTCCAGGGGAATTCCATCGCAAAAGGAGAATTATCATGAAGACCGTACTGCTATATATTGATGATGACACCGGGCTGGATGCTCGCCTGCAGGCAGCCCTGGACCTGACCCGCGCAGTGAATGGACATCTTCATTGTCTGCGATCAAATCCTTTTCAGCCCCAAATGATTTTCGGCGGGATAACCGGCATGTCGGTCATTCAGGAGGCCGCACAATTGACCCACCAAACTGATGTAGCACTGCGCGACAGAATCGAAAAGCAACTGGCTGGAGAGGATGTTTCCTGGACCTATCATCAGGTGAACGCGCATCCGGCAAATGGACTGGCCCGAAATTCAGCACTTTCGGATGTCATTGTCCTGAGTTCGATGAGCGGCAACAAGGCTAATACCGATGCTCTTGGTCTATTGGGTGATGTGATTTTCAACACGCGCCTGCCGGTTGTGGTCCAGCCCGATAGCGTGAAGAAATTTGATGCCACCGGTCCGGCAGTCGTCGCATGGAATGGCAGTTTTGAAGCCGGGAATGCTCTGCGCGCGGCGGTGCCGTTGCTCAAACTGGCCAGCGATGTGCATATCTTGACGGTCGAGGAAGAGAAAGATCACGATCTGCCACCACTGGATGCTTCGGAATATCTGTCGCAGCATGACATCAAGTCCAAAGTGCACAGCCCTGACGCCGGCAAGTCGTCCGTTCAGGCATCCCTGCTTGCAAGCGTCGATGCGCTGGGCGCAAGCTATATCGTCATGGGCGCTTATGGCCAAAGCCGTGCGCGTCAGTTTTTGTTCGGTGGCGTAACCCGAAGCTTGTTCAGGGATTGTCCGGTACCCCTCGTTGTATCGCACTAGTCCAATGAATAATCTTTCGGGGGAGAGGTTAGTATGAGTAAAGTAACATTACAGTTCCATGGGGCAGCGGGCACAGTGACCGGTTCCTGTTTTGAATTAAGTGGCGCGGGCAAGACCATATTGGTCGATTGCGGCATGTTTCAGGGCACCCGTTCGCTTGAATGGCTGAACCATGACGAATTGCCGTTCGATCCAAAATCTGTCGACGCGGTCATACTGACCCACGCACATCTCGATCATAGCGGCAGATTGCCCTATCTTTACGCCAGTGGCTGCAAAGCAGAAACCTATTGCACCACGCCGACGGCGGATATCCTGAAGCCGCTATTACAGGATTCCGCCAGATTGCAGGCTGCCGATGTGGAGCGCAGAAACCGGCGTGCCGACCGTGCTGGATTGCCGCGCTTTGCCCCGCTATATATTGGCAAGGACATCACAAAGCTGCACAATAATATCCGTACGCTTGAATATTGTGAAGAGGTCGATCTGGGCAACGGCGTGTCCTTTCGCCTCTGGGATCCACGCCACATGGTCGGTTCCGCTTCGGTCGAAATCAATATCGCCGGGCAGCGGTTGTTATTCTCCGGTGATATTGGGTCGGGTTCCCCCATTCACTGCACCGGGTCTGACCTGGGCGGCTATGATCATGTGATCTGCGAATCCACCTATGGCGACCGGGATCGCGAGAACGTGCGGGTGAGCGATCGCCGTGAAACCCTGGCCCGACATGTTGAAGAGGTCATGGCCGCTGCCGGCAATATCCTGATTCCCGCCTTTGCGCTGGAACGCACCCAAACGATATTGGAAGATCTCGATGCATTATTTGAATCGAAGCGCCTCGCTCCGTTCAATGTGTATCTCGATTCCCCACTGGCAGAGAAAATTACTGCCGCCGTGCTCCGTTACCGTAACACCGGCGCCGAACTGTTCGAACGCGAAAATATACGCTTCACGCAGAATAAGGCGGAATCAAAAAGACTGAACCGGATGACCGGAATTGTGATTATCGCAGGGTCCGGTATGTGCGAAAGTGGCCGCATTCGTCACCATCTTATTCGCAACCTGCCACGCGAAAATTCACGGGTTCTCCTGTCTGGTTTTCAGGTTGCGGGCACGCTCGGCTCGGTGCTGCGCGATGGTGCCAAACGGGTACGGATTTCTGGCAATGATGTCGTCGTGAATGCGAAAGTTGCATCGCTGGAAGGCTATTCCAATCACGCTGACCAGAGCGGATTAGTAGATTGGATCGAGCAACGTGCGCCTATCACCGGTTCGATATTTCTGGTGCACGGAGAAGGCGGATCGTTAACGAACCTGTCCGAAAAATTGCACGAAACAGAGGAGTTTCCCGCTGCAATCATTCCTGCGCTCGGTGAGAAATGGGAATTGCATCCGGGCGCGCCTGCCATTCGCCTGTCGCCTGCCCGCCCTGATGCCGCCGAATTGACCGCGTCGCGTGATTGGCGTTCGAAACTTGCCGCCTTGCGCGGGGAGGTTGAAGGCAAGATATCAACTCTGCCGACAAATGAAGAACGCAAAAAAATGCTCGGCGCGCTAAAAAAGGCGCTGGAAACTGTTGACTAGAATGACTGGGAGATAGTCGTTTATTTGCTGCCGCGCACCATCAGCACATCCTCTTCCGCCCAGCCCAATATTGTCTTGGCATTGCTCCCTATCGTCGCGCTCGCAAAGCCGCTGCGACCGTGCGTTCCCAAGACTAACAGCTCGGCGTTTGTCTGTTCGATCTTATTGAGCAGCACCGTCCCCAGGTTGCCCTCTTCAATCGAGGCGTTGAGGCGTTTGAAAGTTTTATCATCAATGATATGCTTGGCCAGAAAGCGGTCCATTAGATCCTGCTCTTCCGCCTTTACCTCGATCTTGACCTGGTCGGACTTCAGCCATGTCTGATAAGGTATATGGTACGCGTGCACGAGATGCAGCGCTGGTTCCGGAAAAAGTTCGGCAGCGGTATTGAGTGCTTCCATCGAACAATCGGAAAAATCGGTGGCAATAACGATATTTTTGTAGGAATTCAGCGGTTTGCGTTTGACGATTAGTACCGGCACTTTTGCGTGGCGGATAAGCCTATCCACCGGATGTCCAAGCAAAATATCGCCCAGACTGTCATAGCGCGCAACGCCGGTGACAATCACGCCGCATCCTTCCTGCTGCGCAACTTCATCTATCGTATCTGCGATCATGCCCTCCTTGACCAGTATCTTCACTTCGCCTTTGGTCGGCGGCAGCTCCACCCGCATCCGCGTTTCGATATCCAGTGAAGTATTTAACGGATCCTCTGGCCGCGCAGGGTCCAGAACGTGCAACAGGATCAGCTTCACCTTCCATTCCTGCGCCAGTTGCACAGCCCGTTCTATCGGCCGGTCACAGCGGGCGGATAAATCGGTGGCGACCAGAACGGGCCTGTGTGCGGTGATCATTTTCGGAATCCTTAATCTAATTTCTCGTTAGTGAATTTGGCAGGCCGCTCCCGGTCCTCTGTCGGGGAACGACGGGAGGGGGAGGATCGGAGAACGACCCGCCGGTCCAATCAACTTGCTGACCAGCCGAAAGGCTTTTTAACTGACGTTGATCGGAATCTTTTGCTCCTTCAATCTGATTGCATATTGCTCATTTTCAATATCTTCAGTGGGCGTTAAAATGTGTTTCTCCTCCTACTGATCAAGAGTATATCTTCTGTCGCCCAACCGGAATCAGTGGTGTTCCCTACGTATATTTACGTAGTGCGTTGTTGTTTCCCCTTGCTGTCTGATAAACTTGGCGATTATTCTGGATGGGTTATCCGAGTTTGCGCTCCTGGATTTAACCAGTTTTTACAGAAAGATTCTAATGGCCGACATCGGTTGTGCAAAAATTGATCGCTCCGCTTATCTTATTGACCGCCCTACGTATCTTGAAGCCGCTTTTGAATTGCTTCCGGAATGTACGGGCATCATCGGAACAGATCTCCGGTTTATCGATCTAAATCCGGCAGGACTAAAGAAATTCGGTGTCGCTCGCCTTGAAGATTTGCCCGATGGTGCGCCAATTTCGTTAGTTTCAGATAGCGATCGCGAGCAACACCGGGAAAACGTGATCGCTGTACTTGCGGGAGATACCGAAGCTGCGGGCCGAGTCTCGCGGATCACAATGCACTCGGTTGATAACACAACGCATCTTACAGAATGCCGCATGACACCGCTAAAGAATGATAGCGGAGAGATTATCGCAGCTATTATCACTTCACGCGATATATCTCTTTGGCAGGATGCAATCGAGGAAGTAGAACAGTCCAACGCGATATTACAATCGATTCTGACGACCGTTCCCGACGCCATGATTGTCAGTGACGAACAAGGATATATTATTCTTTTTAGCAAAACAGCTGAAAAGATTTTCGGATATAAGGAAAGCGAAATACTGGGCAAAAGCATTAGTTTATTGATGCCCGACAGTTATGAAACGTCGGATGCAAAATATTTGAAGCAATTTCTGGAAACCGATATGGAGGAAATTATCGGCACGAGCATGCTGCACAAAGCCCGCAGGAAGGATGGAACAATCTTTCCCGTCCAGGCATCGTTCGGAGCCACCCGTGCAGCCGGGCATCGTCTGTTCACCAGCTTCTACGTTGATTTGACCGAAAAGCAGCAAACCGAGGCGGAGTTACAGTCTTTACAGCTCGAATTGCAGCACGCGTCCAGAGTAAGCGACGTCGGCACGCTGGCATCCTCGCTGGCGCATGAATTGAACCAGCCCCTTACCGCCATCGCCAATTATCTCTCCACCGGGCGCGATATGTTGGATGACCTGACACCCGAAAACGTCCATATGCTTCAGGAAGCGCTGAATGAAAGTGTCGCTGAATCCCTGCGCGCCGGAAAAATCGTGCGCCGCCTGCGTGAGTTTGTCTCGAAAGGCGAGGTCAGGATGGAAGTGCTGTCGATGGCAGATCTCGTCAACGATTCCAAAACACTGGGGTTGATTGACGCGCGCGTCAAAGGGGTAGAATATAGCTTCGATATTCGCCCGGACATAAACCATGTGCTGGCTGACAAAGTGCAAATTCAACAGGTGATGGTCAATCTTATCCGAAATGCCATCGAAGCGATGGACGATAGCCCGATTAAAAAGCTAAGCGTGTCTGCCCATACGGCACCGGACAACCGCGTGGAATTTGTCGTTCAGGATAGCGGCCCCGGCATTTCTCCAGAAGTTCGAGACCGGCTGTTTGCGCCATTCGCGACCACCAAAAACGATGGCATGGGTCTTGGTCTGCCGATTTGTAAAACTATTATCGAGGCCCACGGCGGCGAACTTGCTTTTGAAGACGCACCGGAAGGCGGCGCCATTTTCAGATTTAGCCTAAAAAAAGCACCAAAGGAGCACCCCCATGCTGAATGAACGCCTGGTCTATATTGTCGATGACGATGATGCGGTGCGCCGCTCCGCTTCGTTCATGCTGAAACATGCGGGGTTTCAGACACGCTCGTTGGCCTCCGGCGTTGAATTCCTGAAAGAATACAAAAATGCCGAACGCGGCTGCGTGCTGCTCGACATCAAAATGCCGGAAATGGATGGGCTGGAGGTGCAGCAGGAGATGATCAAGAGCGGGATCGACATGCCAGTTATCGTGCTTACCGGCCACGGTGATGTGGAACTGGCAGTCAAGGCGATGCGGGCGGGAGCGGTGAGCTTCATTGAAAAGCCGTATGAAAAAGAAGAATTGATTGCCGCACTGGAAGAAGGTTTTGCACGGCTTGATAATAACAACCTCAAGGAAATGGCCTCGTCCGAAGCAAAGGTCCGCCTTGCCTGCCTGACCGGACGGGAACGCGATGTGCTGGAAGGGTTGATGACCGGCTATCCCAACAAAACCATCGCCTTCGACCTCGGCATATCCCCCCGCACAGTTGAAATATATCGGGCCAACATGATGGAGAAGCTACGCGTCCGCAGCCTGGCCGAAGCACTGCGGATTGGCTTTGCAGCCGAAAATAGCGAGATTGCTAAGGCGAAGGCACCAGAACCCGGTAATCCGGTAATCCGGTCGGCATAGACATAGGGATTTCTAACTAACGCTCGGGAAAGCATTTTGCCGAAATTGGGAGTCTCTTTAAAGCGCGCCAGCCCCGGCCTTGTTCGTGAAAAAGCCGGGAAAGCCAGGTCGTTGATAAAATGGTGCGCCCGACAGGATTCGAACCTGTGGCCCCCAGATTAGGAATCTGATGCTCTATCCGACTGAGCTACGGGCGCTTGCTCTGAAACGCTTGGTTTCTGCGGG
>RCMY010000074.1_pt1 | contig 85664 bp, 89 predicted proteins | sample 2041341 | NCBI WGS metagenome assembly RCMY01 (sample SAMN09708234, study PRJNA481090) | Marine sediment metagenome, whole genome shotgun sequencing project. | reverse complement strand
CCTCAGCTTGGGGTCATACTCGCCTACTGGAAACAGACTGGCGTTTAATCACCCAAGAATCCCATTGCTTTAGCTGTGGGAGTGTCAAGCGCAAGGTATCTTGCAAATACCTAAAAAATAAAGAAAGGAGTATGTTTGTCAAGACAGGTGATTTTATAAAACTCAAATATCCGATCTGATGGCCTCATAGAAAATCAGCCAATGGGAGAAGCAATCCTATTCCCCAGGCAACGAAAAGGATAGTGAAAAGAAATCCGTTTAGAGTTGTATGGGAAGTTAGCCATTGGAGTGCCACATCAAAAGAAAGCAGTATATTCTTTCGAATTAAAAAATCGGACACGTTGAATAGGGAGTGGTATTGAGTTTTATAAGTTTTGGCAACGGTGAAGAGAATCAAAACTAGTAAACATGGAAGAATCCATTTGGTGATGTTGGGTGGTGTATTTCTTTTGCTGCTGGTAGGACTGACATTTGCGGAAGAGCGCGCCGTTCTGAAGGTAAAGCAGATTGAAATGAAGGCTCTTCTTGATTTTGACTATAAACTGGAAGGGTATTATCTGCTTCTATTGAGTGGTGGACTGATGGTGGACGAGGGGGTTTCCTATGGGAGTCTTGAAGAATATGAAGTATCAGAAAAACCGCAGGGAGAGTTTGTCATTGAATTCCAGAAAGACACTGAGAGAGTGGAGATTGTGGGCTACTATGCGGGGAAGGAAAGACAAAGGTATGAATTCAGGGACAAAACAGGGGACAGCACTGAGTGACTTTTTAGCCTATATGATATTCAGCCTCATGGCTGTAATTCTTGCTATGAGGGTGTATATTTTTTCAGTGGAAGACTATAAAGAGCTGTTACAGTTTTTGAAGTATACAGATTACGCATATCATGCTTTTGAAGTTCTGAAAACTGGATTATACACCAACGTGGAAGCAACTGCATTATCTGGAAATACTCTTCAGATTGAAAAAAGTGCCTATGTGCCTGGGCATAAAATTGTGCTGACAAAGCGAGATTCGAGGCTACTCTTTGTATTTGAAGGGGGACAGGTTCAAGAAATCTGTCATGGTGTCGTCGATGTCAGGATGAGAAAAATGGGGGATATCATTTTTATCAGACTCTATTTTCCAGGCGTTTCTTACGAACGGGGGTTTTATCTTGCAAAGTAAACGAGGAAGCATCATTTCAGCAGTACTTCTTTTGATTCTTGCTGGCGGGTTCTCCATTAGAAATCATAGACTGCTGCGAAGCCATATCTATATTGAGAAAGGCATCTACAGTGTAGATGTCCGAATCCAGAATTTTCTCCAGGAACTAGAACTTATGGAGAGTATCATTAATGAGCGATATGTGGGAAGCGATTTTCTGGCTCATATGAAAAAAGGGCGGAAAGAAAAGGTTGGTGTCTATTCTATTTATTATGAAGAAGGATATAATGAAGATACAGTACATGTGCTGATTGTAGAAGACACGGTGCTGAGATATCTGAGAAGAGTAGAGTTGAGGCTGCAGGAAGACTGTATTCAGCTGATCAATAAGGGAGTGTAAAATGAAACCAATATTCTTGATAGGCATGCCTGGAAGCGGCAAATCCACAATAGGGAAAGAACTGGCAAAAAAAATGGAACTGGACTTTCTTGATACAGATAATGAGATAACAAGAATCAGCGGAAGAACTCCAGAGCAGATCATTGAGGAGGAAGGAGAGGGAAGACTGAGAGTACTTGAATCGGAATTTCTTAACCAGATGATAGAATCAAAGAATATTGTGGTCTCCACAGGAGGTGGCCTACCGATATTTAATGAAAACATGTCAAAACTCAATCGAGTTGGCGTTACGGTTTATTTAAAATGCACAGCAGAACTGCTTTGGGAAAGACTCAGAAATGACCGGAAAAGACCACTGTCCAGAACTTATGAGGAAGTGAAGTCCATGCTGGAAAAGCGAGAATCTATTTATTTGAAGGCATCCTATCATGTGAATATTGATGATGAGAATCAGATTGGAAATTTGATCCAGGGTCTTTATGAGAGCTTGAGAGATCAGTGCGCAAAGTAGATTCCAGTGTGCTTCTATTCAATGATTTGTTTTTTTTGTGACTGGTATTCAGATTTTCTTCTTGTGCTATAAATTTTCTCCAAAACCTCTAAAATCGGTCAAAAGCGATATTTATTGCATAACTTCAGTCAATCTGATAAAATATCATTGGTAATTTCCAGAAGAGTAATTGATATTTTGTCAGAAGGCGAAGACCCTAATTTTTGCCCTTCTGTGTGAAATAAAACCAGGCTCTGCCTGGCAGTTTCTTGGTTTAGGATAGAATTTGGAGGTAAAAGAAATGATTTCAGCAAGTGATTTAAGAAAAGGTACAACATTCGAACATGAAGGCAATGTGTTTGTCGTAATCGACTTTCTACATGTAAAGCCAGGCAAAGGTGCAGCATTTGTACGTACAAAGCTAAGAAACGTAATACTAGGTGGTATGACAGAAACTACATTCAACCCTTCCACTAAACTGCAAGAAGCAGTGATTGAAAGAAAAGAAATGCAGTATCTATACAACGACGGGGAACTATACTATTTCATGGATCAGGAAACCTTTGAACAGATTCCACTGAACTATGAAAAGGTTGAAGAAGCCATCAAGTTCCTGAAAGAAAACAACTTTGCTGTAATCAAATTCTATAAGGGAGAGGCTTTCTCTGTAGAAGCGCCAAACTTCGTAGAGCTTCAGGTTACTCAGACAGAGCCAGGAGTCAAAGGCAATACAGCAACAAATTCTCTTAAGCCATCAACGGTAGAAACTGGAGCGATGGTTATGGTTCCTTTCTTCATCAATGAAGGAGACTCCATCCGTGTGGATACTCGAACAGGCGAGTACATGGAAAGAGTGTAAGTCTCAAAGCGCAATATTGAGCTGGGATATTGGATCTGGTTAATACCAGGTCCTTTTTTTAAGCAGTCCCAGAGACAGAACGGAGCATGTTTCCTGCTCTCTGATTTAGGGATTCAATTGCTTATAAAAGTTCAATTTGATATAATTAATCCAAATAGACCTACAGGACCGAGGAGGAAAATATATGAGCGAAAATACAAAGAAGAACCAAGGCTATGGGGTAGTAAAGATTTCCGAAGATGTAGTTGGGGTCATTGCAGGGATTGCAGCCAGTGAGATAGAAGGAATACAGGGACTTCATCCAACCTTAACAGGTGGGATCACTCAAGTGGTGACAGGAAAAAGAAATGTGACCAAAGGAGTGAAAGTGACTGTAGGTGAACAGGATGCCATCATCGATATGGTTGTGAGCATCGAGTATGGATTCAGGATTCCTGAGGTTGTTAAGAAAGCCCAGTCCAATGTGAAAGAAACCGTAGAAACCATCACAGGATTAAAGGTTTCTGCAGTGAATATTTATGTGAACAACATCTTTGTGAAAGAAAACGATCAGAAGACAAAGGAAAAATAAAAGAAAACCCTCTGAAATCCAGAGGGTTTTTTGAAGTACTATGAGAAAATGAGGAGGGGGCGTCAGCCCTGTTTGAAACGTATGAGAAAAAGAACACGTGAAATCGCCATGGAACTATTATATCAAAGTACAATGAATGAAAAGAATATTGAGGAACTTGTGGATGATTATTTTGAAGACAACCATGAGGACCTGCGCGAAGATACAGATATTAAATATTTGGAAGAAGTTCTGAATGGTGTGAATGAAAAAAGAGAAGAGCTGGATTCCATCATAGAAAAGTATCTGGTGAACTGGAAGATTCAGAGAGTTTCCAAAATCAACTTAAGCATACTGCGATTGAGTGCTTATGAAATTCTATTTATGCAAGGTATCCCAGAAAATGTATCGATTTTTGAAGCCGTAGAAATTGCTAAGAAGTATTCAGATGAAACCTCTGGAGCCTTTATCAACGGAGTACTGGACAAAATCGCACATCAGGAGAAAGGTCTAGCATAGTATCTTCTTGATCTGGTGCAGAAGGTTTTTCAATACAGGAGGGACAGATGGCAGAGATTATTAATGTTTCAGCGATAGCAAAAACAGAAAAAGAAAAACTGAAGAATCGTATCTTGACATATAAAGCAGATGGCAAACCAGTGCCAACTCTTGCAACGGTCCTTGTGGGAGAAGATCCTGGTTCAGTCTATTATCTGGAAATGCAGAAAAAAAATCTGGAAGCATTAGGCGGAACAATGCTGAAGATCACATTGGCTGAGGATACATCAGAGGAAGATCTTCTTTCGATGATTGGGGAGCTCAATGGTGATGACAAAGTACATGGGATTATGGTTCTTTTTCCGCTGCCGAAGCACATTAATGAAGAACGCGTGGCTGAAAGCATCAGTAAAGACAAGGATGTGGATGGCGTGAATCCTTTCAACATCGGATTATTGGCCTCTACATCAGGAGGGGTAGCACCATGCACGCCGTCCAGTGTAGTAGAAATACTGAAGCATATCCATGGAGAGCTTAAAGGTAAGCATGCAGTAATCATCGGACGCAGCAACATTGTGGGAAAGCCGTTGATACAGCTATTGCTTCGGGAACATATGACCGTTACGGTATGTCACAGCAGGACCAGCAATCTGTCAATGATGGCAAGGTCTGGTGAAATACTCATCAGTGCCATAGGAAGACCTCTGATGATTGATGAGAAGTATGTGTCTGAAGGCGCTACAGTGATTGATGTGGGCACTTCAGAGCTTGATGGTAAAATTGTAGGGGACTGCGATCTGGAGAGTGTTCTACAGAAGGCGGCATATGCTACAAAAGTTCCTGGAGGCGTAGGTACACTTACTACAACCATTCTGATGAGAACTCTTCTGGATCTTTATGATGAGAGTTTCCGGAAATAAGATGTCTCCATGGAGGATTCGATGAAACTGAAAACCATGAGTGTGACAGATCTCAACGCCTATATCAAAAGAAATTTTGATCATGACTTTATCTTGAATAATCTCACCGTTCTCGGTGAGATATCCAATTTTAAAGCACATAGTTCGGGACATCTGTATTTTTCGCTCAAAGATGAGCATGCGAAGGTGAACTGTGTGATGTTCCGTCAGGATGCTTCTTCACTGAAGAAACATCCAAAAGACGGTATGAAAGCGCTTCTCAGCGGACGTGTCAGCGTTTATGCGAAGGAAGGAACTTATCAGCTCTACGTGAATAAACTGGAAGAGGTAGGTCTTGGTGAGATCTACCAGGAATTTGAAGAAAACAAAGAAAAGCTCCAGAAAGAGGGGCTTTTTCGTGCTGAATTGAAAAAAATGCTGCCGGCGTATCCGGAGAAGGTTGCGGTAATCACATCAGGAACCGGTGCAGCGGTGCAGGACATCATCAATGTATCAAGAAGGAGAAACAGCACAGTGGAGCTGTTGGTCTTTCCGACACTGGTCCAAGGTGATGCTGCAAGAGGAGCTCTGCTGGAAACGCTTCAAGCAGTGAATAAGAGAAAAGATGTGGATGTGATCATCCTGGCAAGAGGAGGAGGTTCCTTTGAAGATCTTTCTTGTTTTAATGATCTTTCTCTAGCCTATGCCATTGCTGCTTCCAAGATTCCAGTTGTTACAGGAATTGGTCATGAAGTGGATTTTACCATTGCAGATTTTGTTGCGGATTATCGTGGAGCTACGCCATCTCAGGCTGCAGAAATTGTCATTCCTTCGCTTTCTGAAGCCTTGCGTTCCTTGAGAGAAAAAAGCGCAAGACTTGAAAAGGCATATATGTCCAGAATCCGCCATGAGAGAACTGTTTTCAGCGCGTTTCAGGGAAGGCTTCAACAAAGTCACCCGAACACAATTCTTGCGAACAGTTATTTGGATATAGAACAGAAAAGAAACCGTTTAGATGGTATAATTATGCAGAGGATGGGACGAGAGCGGGAAAGACTGGAGTCCTACTACAGTCTGCTTCAAGCACATAATCCTCTAAATATCCTGGACAAAGGATATGCATTGATATTTGATGAAAAGAAACATCTCATAAGAAGCATAAAAGCGCTGAGAACATCGAAGACGCTTATGGTGAAGATGAAAGATGGGGAAGTTAAGATGGAGGTTCGTGTATATGGCGAAGAAAGTGAAAAGTTATAAGGAGCTGACGGAGCTGCTGGAAGAAGTACTCCAAGAGCTGGAAGGCGGAGAGCTTTCCGTTGAGGAATCCATGAAGAAATATGAAGAAGGCGTGTCTCTGACCAAGGAACTGCTGCAGATTCTGGAAAAGGCAGAAGCCAAAGTCAAAATGATACAAAGTGACGAGGAAACGGAGTTTTGAAGATGATAGAACTGAAGAATCTGTTGGATACGGAGATTCTGAATTATTTCAGGCGGTTGCCGGATAATACCATAACAAAAGCCATGATGTACAGCATGTCCATCGGAGGGAAAAGACTTCGTCCTGTTCTTTGCCTTCTCACCGGAGAAATGTTTGGAAAGAGCAAAGAGGATCTGATGCCTATGGCACTAGCCATGGAAATGATCCATACCTATTCTCTGATTCATGATGACTTACCTGCCATGGACAATGATGACTACCGAAGAGGCAAACTCACCAGTCATAAAGTGTTTGGAGAAGCGAATGCAATTCTTGCAGGTGATGCGCTTCTTAATGAAGCCTTTACGGTACTTTTGGAGAGCTATGCTGTTCAGGGAGAGTCTGGAGCAAGGGCCGCCCTATATATTTCCGGGTGTTCAGGAAGAGATGGCATGATTTTAGGGCAAGTGATGGATCTGCATCACGAAGAGTACCCCGCAACAGTTGATGAACTGAGGCTTTGTCACCATAAAAAGACCGGAGCACTGATTACAGCTGCGGTTTGCGCTCCTGCAGTCTATGCTGGGGCAACGGCAGAAGAAATAATACTTCTGGAAGAGTATGCGGGAAACCTTGGACTGGCCTTTCAGATTCAGGATGACATACTTGATGTGACTTCAACCAGAGAGGTCTTAGGGAAAACTGTCGGGAAGGATGAAAAATCAAACAAAACTACGTATGTGGGACTGTTTGGCGTGGATAAAAGCAGAGAAATGGCGAAAGAAGCCACCGAGGCATGCCTTGCCGCGCTTTCAAAACTTCGCCGCGACACGAGTAAACTAGAGGATCTTACAAGGAGCCTCATGGAGAGAACCTATTAGGAGGGGTAACTATGGGTATACTGGATGACAGGTATACTGGACCGGAAGATATCAAAAATTTAAGTCTGGAAGAACTACGTGACCTTTCCCATGAAATCAGAACATTTTTGGTGGAGTCCGTTTCGAAGACCGGGGGGCATCTTGCGCCCAATCTAGGTGTAGTTGAACTCACAATCAGTCTGTTCAATGTGTTTGATCTGGAGAAAGATAAAATCATCTATGATGTTGGACATCAGAGTTATGTGCATAAAATCCTCACTGGGAGAAAAGGAGAGTTTCATAGCCTCAGACAGTTTGGAGGTCTCAGCGGATTTCCCAAGAGGGAAGAGAGCAAGTACGATGTATTTGATACAGGACATTCCTCCACATCTGTCAGTGCTGCTCTTGGCATCGCCAGAGCCAGGGATTTGATGCAAGAGGATTTTCAAGTGGTAGCCGTCATCGGAGATGGTGCTTTAACTGGTGGAATGGCACTGGAAGCACTGAATGATGTAGGAGACAAAAAGACAGATCTCATCGTGGTGCTGAATGACAATCAGATGAGCATATCTCAAAATGTAGGTGGAATCAGTACGTATCTCAGTCAGCTCAGAGCTTTTCCAAATTATGAACGCGCAAAAAAAGAAGTACAGGTCATAGTTGAAAAAATGCCACTTGGCAAGAGCATCAACCGATCTATGGACAAGGTGAAAGAGGGCATTAAATCGATGCTTCTCCCCGATATGCTGTTTGAGAATATGGGGCTCACTTATCTAGGGCCTGTGGACGGACATAATATCAGAGAAGTATCGAAACTTCTGAAGATCGCAAAAGAGATCAAGGGGCCTAAACTCGTACATGTGCTGACAAAAAAGGGAAAAGGATACCATTCCAGTGAGCAAAGACCGGATAAGTTCCATGGCACACCTCCATTCAACAAAGAAAATGGGAAAGCCAAGGATTCGGCAAGTCTCAATTATTCAAAAATGTTCGGGAACACTTTGGTGGAAATGGCCATGAACAATAATAAAATTGTAGCTGTTGTGGCAGCCATGCCAGATGGAACTGGCTTAGGAGGCTTCAGGGATCTTTTTCCTGACAGGCTTTTTGATGTGGGCATCGCAGAGCAGCATGCAGTTACCTTGTCAGCAGGACTTGCTGTTGGTGGGATGAAGCCCTACGTTGCGCTCTACTCCACTTTTCTTCAGAGAGCCTACGATCAGGTGATTCATGATGTGTGCCTGCAGAAGCTGCCTGTGACGCTTTGTATTGACCGTGCAGGACTGGTTGGAGACGATGGAGAGACCCATCAGGGGATCCTTGATCTTTCTTTCCTGACGCCAGTACCAAACTTGACGATTATGGCACCTAAGTCCATGGAAGAGCTCCGTCAGATGCTCTATTTCTCCGAAACTTTCAACGGCCCTTTGGCCATCCGTTATCCAAGGGGAGGAGATGAGAATGGGATAGATCTTCCTCCACTGAAAAACTTTGAGCCTGGAAAGTTTGAGGTGCTCAAAGAAGGCAGAGAGGGGTTCATTTATGCCACAGGAAAGATGGTTGCAAGAGCAATGATCCTTTCTGAAAAGATGGAGAAACAAGGAGTCCACTATGGGGTTGTGAACGGTGTGTTCATCAAGCCTGTAGATCATGAACTCATCAGGAGTCATCTGGACAAGGGGTATAAAATCATCACCCTTGAAGACAATATGGTCCATGGTGGATTTGGCTCTATGATCCTTGAAAGCGCCATGGGGCATTTCATGGCAGGAAATGTTCTGACATTTGGTTTCAGAGACCAGTTTGTGGAACAGGGCAGCGTGGAGAAACTTTATGAAGTGCATGGATTAGGATACGTAGAGCTGTCAAATAGAATTCTTGCATTTACAGGAGAAAAAAATGAGTGATAAAGAGAGACTGGATGTGCTGCTTGTTGAGCTGGGCTTTTATGAAAGCCGGGAAAAAGCAAGAGCACAGATCATGGCAGGAAAAATATATGTGGATGATCAGAAGTCAGATAAGCCAGGAACCAAAGTATCCAGAACTGCAAACATTGAAGACCGTGGCACGAAGATGCCGTATGTTTCAAGGGGTGGATATAAACTGGCTAAGGCCTTGGAAGTCTTTGGTATTGACGTGAAAGATAAGACTTGCCTTGATATCGGCGCATCTACAGGAGGATTCACGGATGTGATGCTTCAAAGTGGAGCGAAAAAGGTATACTCCGTGGATGTGGGCTACGGGCAATTTGCCTGGAAGCTGAGAACGGATGAAAGAGTGGTATGTCTTGAGAGACTGAATTTCCGATACGCCACCAGGGATGAGATTGAAGACTGGATTGATTTTTCTGCAACGGATGTGTCTTTCATTTCTATTACGAAAATCATTCCCAAAGCGATGGAACTGATGACTGAATGGGGAGAAATGGTGGCGCTGATCAAGCCTCAGTTTGAAGCCGGAAGAGATAAAGTGGAGAAAAAAGGTGTCATCAAGAAGAAATCAACACATATGGAAGTGCTTACTGCCATTCTTGATTTTGTGAAAGAGCAGGGCCTGTATGTGTATGGGCTTGATTATTCTCCCATTCGTGGTCCAGAAGGCAATATCGAGTTTCTGATCTATTTCGGTAAAAAGGATCGGGAGGGAGAAGAAATCTCGCCTTCTTATGTAGAAAGTCTGGTAGAAAGAGCGCATACTCTGTAAATTCTAAGTAGGGGGACTTACATGCAAAAGATTGGTATCTACAGCAATGAGGAAAAAGATCCTGAGGGGAAGTACCTTGAGGAAACAAAAAACATAATACGGGACACACTGCCTCAAGTAGAAGTATTTGCAGTGACAGAGAATCATCTTCCTCTGGGGCTGGATCTTCTCTTGGTTCTTGGCGGAGACGGTACGTTTCTGTCTGCAGCAAGACTGGCCTATGGAAAAGATCTTCCTCTATTTGGGGTGAACATTGGCAATCTTGGGTTTCTCACGGGAACAGATCTAAATGAACTACGATCCAGTCTGCTGCAGATTGAAGAAGGCAAATATACCATTGAGGACCGCATGATGCTGGAGGCCACATTGCGCATGGAAAGCGGAGAGCGCAGAAGTTTTGTGGCACTGAATGATGCCGTGGTACATAAAGGCGCATTAGGAAATATCATTCACTTTGAGCTTCATGTGGATGAAGACTTCTCCAACAGTTATAGAGGAGACGGTATCATTCTTACTACACCTACTGGTTCCACAGCGTATAATCTTTCTGCAGGTGGATCCATCATGTATCCAACGGTAGAGGCTATAGGGGTCACAGCAATCTGTCCCCACAGTTTCGGTATCCGGGATTTGGTGCTTTCAAGCAAACAAGTTGTGACACTGAAGATTGGCAAAAGCAATGAGGAGTATTTTCTGTCCATGGATGGACAAGTGAATCTCAGGATTACGGGGGATTCTGTCATTCGAATCCAAAAAGCTGCTTCCTCCTGCAAAATACTCAGGCTGGATGGCTATGATTACTTTCATGTTTTAAGACAAAAATTATTATATAAAGCCATAAATACACAAGGGGGGAACGAAATTGAAAATTGACAGACGAAGCAAAATCCTGGAGATCATTTCCAGAAAAGAGATTGAAACCCAGGAGGACCTGGCGAAGGAGCTCAGGGGGGAAGGGTTTCATGTGACCCAGGCGACGGTATCAAGAGACATCAAAAATCTTCAGCTGATCAAGGTGCTGAGTGCCACGGGAAGATATAAGTATGTGGCGAATAAGGAAGAAAGCAAAGACGCCATCTCAAAACTTGTTACACTGCTGTCCCACACAATCATATCAGTAGAGAATATCGATAAGATTGTTGTGGTGAGAACCATAACCGCAGCGGCTTCCACAGCAGCAGAAGCCATAGATCAGCTGGATCTTGCGGAGATTGCGGGGACAATTGCGGGAGATAATACCATTTTCATGCTGGTCAGATCCAATGAGATGGCAGTTGAAATCGTAAAGAAAATCTCCGAACTGGTGGGAAGATAAGATGCTCTTACGAATAACAGTGGAGAATTTTGCGCTCATTGATCATCTGGAACTGAATTTTGAGGAAGGATTCACCATTCTTACGGGAGAGACCGGAGCTGGAAAGTCTATTCTGATTGATTCCATTAATTTTGTGCTGGGCGAAAAATTCAGCAAGGAGTTCATAAGGACGGGTTCTGACAGGACTTTTGTCGAGGCTGTATTCACCCTAGAAGACAGTATGAAAGAGCTTCTCGAAGCTCAAGACATCCCCTTTGATGATTTGGTGGTGTTTTCTAGAGAGACCTTCATGCAAGGCAGAAATCTCGCGAAAATCAACGGAAAAACTGTGCTTCTTAATGTTCTGAAAGAAGTTGGGAAAGAGCTTTTGGACATTCATGGTCAGCACAACAACCAGAATCTTCTTGATGTGACAAAACATCTGTCTTATCTGGACAGTTTTATTGATCTGGAAAAGGAACCTGTGTATAGAAGGTACCTGGATGAGTTTCATAAACTGAGGGAGTTAAAGGACAGGCTCTCAAAACTCCTGGGAAGCAGAGACAGGGAAAAACTCATGGATTATCTGAAGTTCCAGATTGAAGATCTGGAAAAGGGGAAGCTCAATCTTCATGAAGAGAAGGAACTGATGGAGAAGTTCTCCATGCTCAGCCATGCAGAAAAAATATCAACAGGACTTACGAAAGCTTACGAACTGATGGACAGTGAGAACGGCGTGCTGGAATCCTTGACCTCAGCGATACAGAGTCTGAAAAGCATCGTGAAGCATTTTGAAAAAGCGGAAGCTCCCTTGGAGAACCTGGAGAATGCTTACTATTCATTACAGGAAGCTTATCGTGATATCGCTGGATTCCGTGATATCGTTTATTATGATCAGGATGAACTCAATATTATCAACGAAAGATTATATGTATACAGCACTTATAAGAAAAAATACGGCGAAACCATAGAAGAAGTTCTCCAGCATTATGAGAAAATCAGACAGGAATATGAAGACCTGAAAGATGCGGATGAAATTATTTTCAAAACCCGTAAAGAGATTGAAGCGCAGAGAAAAATCCTGTATATGGCTGGAAAGGAACTTCACGACAAAAGGGTCTCAGGGGGGAAAACGCTCTCCAAAAAGATCAATGAGGAATTGAAGTTCATTGGGCTGGAAAAAGCTGAGTTCTCCGTTTCTGTTGTGGAGACTGAGGAAATCCATGAATATGGAACCGACGATGTGAGTTTTCTCATTTCAACCAATATTGGTGAACCTAAAAAAGCATTGGAAAAGATTGTCTCCGGAGGAGAACTTTCCAGAATTATGCTGGCCATGAAAGTTGCTTTCATGGAAAAGGACAAGACCCCGTCTGTTATTTTTGATGAAATTGACACGGGAATCAGCGGTCGAATCGCAGAGGCTGTTGGAGAAAAAATGTATTCGCTGTCCAAGAGGTTTCAGGTGTTCTGTGTAACTCATCTGCCTCAGATTGCCGCGTTTTCGGATCATCACCTGGTGGTGTCCAAACATGAGGAAAAGAAGAGGACATTCACCAGAGTGGAAAAACTCAATCTTCAGGGAAAAACCATGGAGCTGGCAAAAATGATCGGCGGTTCGAAAATATCAGATCCGCAGCTTAAAAATGCAGAAGACACCATCAATAAAACAGAAATACTGAAGAAAAAGTATTTTCTTTGAAAACGATGCGTTGTGAAGTATAATTTGTTTAGAATATACGAATCTCAAGGATTAAAGAGGTGAATTATGAAAAAATTGATAAAAATACTCATAGCTGATGACAATGCGGATATGAGTGCTCTACTGAATGAATTCTTAAGTAATGACCCAGAACTTCTCGTGGTAGGAGTTGCGAAAAATGGTATAGAAACATTGGAAATCATGCAGCAGAAAAAGCCGGATGTACTTCTTTTGGATATCATCATGCCTGAACTTGACGGGCTTGGTGTCTTGGAATCCTTGAAGAATATGGAAGACAGACCTGTCATTATCGTCTATTCCGCCATCTCCCATGATAAAGTCACAAATACCGCAATCACACTTGGGGCTGACTATTATATGGTGAAAGGAATTGACCTGAAGCAAATCAAAAAAAGAATCAAAAGTTATTTCCACGAATCCCAGGATGGGATCATGAAAACCCAGGATATGAAGTCTTCTGATTTCCAGGAAGATGGAATCGAGAAAAAGGATCTTGCGACGGAGCTTTCCTCCATTTTGCAGGAAGCGGGGATACTGCCTCATATCAAGGGGTACAGCTATCTAAGAGAGGCGATCATTGAAGTGATCGACAACGTGGAACTCTTGTCTGCGGTGACCAAAGAGCTTTATCCGAATATCGCGGCAAAGTTCAATACCACCTCATCCCGTGTGGAACGAGCCATCAGACATTCTATTGAAGTATCCTGGAACAAGGGACAGCTTGAAAACCTGAATAAGATTCAGGGATTCACTGTGAATTTCGAAAAAGGAAAACCGACGAATTCAGAATTTATTGCGCTGATCAGCGACAAGTTCCGGTTGGAAAAAGGACAGGGAGACGAGTAAGTCCTCCTGTAATTGTGAATAATATTATAACTTTACATAATATTTCTATGGCGCTGCCTGGAGATGCTTATCATTGTGAGCATTTTGTAGTAAAATAGAGATGCGGCACAGATACTGCTGACGACCGTTTTGAGACCCCGGATAACTCCCAGGGTCTTTTTCTATCACTGAAGATAAGGAGTTACAAATGTTATTTCGAGAAGATACAATTTCAAAAGAGGAATTATACAACGGGAAAATCATTTCCCTCGAAACCCATCAAGTCGAACTGATCGACGGAAAGAGCGCTTTCAGAGAAATCGTGAGACATCCTGGCGGAGTCTGCATCCTGGCTAGAGACGAGGAAGGTAAGATTCTTTTGGTGAAACAGTTTAGAAAACCCATGGAAGAAGCCTATCTGGAACTTCCTGCAGGTAAACTGGAAAAGGATCTGACTCCTGATGAGAATGCTCTCAAAGAACTGGAAGAAGAAACAGGATATAAATGCAGATCGTTAAAAAGTCTGGGGGCTTTTGCCACTTCACCGGGATACAGCGATGAACTTATTCATCTTTTTGTGGCAGAAGGTCTTACCTTGGGCAAAATAGGTGGAGACGATGATGAGTTCATTGATCTTGTGAGACTCACAGATGAGGAGTTTCAAGATGGGATTGAGAAGGGCAAAATCAAGGACCTCAAAACCGTAGCCTGCTATACATTGGGAAAACAGTATGAAACAAAACTATCTGAGTGATTATATCGATGAACTGAGAGCGAAAGATAAGTCTGAAAATACAATCGATGCCTATCGACGGGATCTCATACATCATATTTCCTTTCTGGAAGAAGAAAAACTGAGTTTTGAGGACTTCAATGAAATAGAAGTCTCCAACTTCATCGGATACCTTCTGGATTTAAATATGTCCAGAGCGACCATAGCCCGTCATTTGGTTTCTGTCCGTAATTTTTATAAATATCTGAGAAAAAAGAACAAAATAAGGGAAGCACCGATTCTTTACTTCGAGCTGCCTGAGATCAAAAGAAATCTTCCGGAACCACTCAGTGTGGAGGAAGTGGAAGAGATACTTGCAGCTCCTGATATCAGCACCTTGAGGGGGAAGCGGGATAAGGCGATACTCGAAGTGCTTTACGCTACAGGAATAAAAGCGTCTGAACTCATAAAACTCCGGTACCGGGATCTGGATATGGTGCGGGGAAATCTCTCAGTAAAAGGGAAAAAGAACAAGGATCGGCTGGTACCTTTGGGTTCCTTTGCCATGGAAAGCATTGAACTTTATTTATCATCGCGATTGGATCCAGTGGTTGGGGCATCTGTCTTGTTCCCGTCCCATCGTGGAGAACAGATGACAAGACAAGGTCTTTGGAAAATCCTGAAAGAGTACGCGAAAATTTCCGGGTTATCAGAAAACATTAACTTGAATACATTACGACATTCATATGCCGTACATATGCTGAGCGGTGGTGCAGACATTACAACACTGTCTCTGCTTCTGGGGCATAATGATATAAAAGCAACGTCTATTTACTTGAAACTAGTGAATAATAAAAAAATCAAAGAAGTTTATGAGGATGCCCATCCAAGGGCATAACAAGGAGGAAAAAATGAAAAGAGCAATACTTGTTGTACTGGATTCTGTTGGTATCGGTGAGATGCCCGATGCGGACAAATATGGAGATGTAGGTTCCAATACGCTAGGAAATATCGCTGATAAAGTCGGTGGTATGGATATTCCTAATTTGGAGAAACTGGGACTTGGAAATATCGCGCCTTTGAAGGGCGTAGCTGTTATGGATACACCAGAGGCTGCTTTTGGAAAGTCTGCAGAACTTTCTGTGGGGAAGGATACTGTAACGGGTCACTGGGAAATGTCTGGAGTTATATTGGAAAAACCGCTTAATACTTATCCAGAAGGATTCTCAAAGGAGATTATGGATGCCTTTGAGTCTAAAATAGGAAGAAAAACTTTGGGGAATGTGGTTGCTTCCGGCACGGAAATCATCGAAAGACTGGGAGATGAACATGTAAAAACCGGTTATCCCATCATTTATACCTCTGCAGACTCCGTATTCCAGATCGCAGCCCACGAAGGGGTTATTCCATTGGATGAACTGTACCGTTACTGTGAAGTTGCCCGTGAAATGCTTGTGGGAGACTGGCAGGTTGGACGTGTCATTGCAAGACCTTTTGTTGGGGAAGATGGCGTATATACCAGAACTGACAACAGAAAGGATTTTGCGCTGGATCCATTCAATAAGACCATTCTGGAGTATGTCAAAGAGGATGGGCAGAATGTTATGTGTGTAGGCAAAATATCAGATGTTTTCAACAACATTGGAGTGACCCATACAGTTCATACCAAGAACAACATGCAAGGTGTGGATGAAACATTGAAGTTTATGAAAGAGGACCTTGGAGGCCTTCTTTGGACGAATCTGGTAGACTTTGATATGAAGTTCGGACATAGAAATGACTATGTTGGCTATTATAATGCCATCAGAGAATTTGATGAGAGACTTCCAGAACTTTTGGCAACCATGACAGAGGAAGACATTCTGATTCTTACTGCAGACCATGGATGTGATCCAACAACAGCATCCACTGACCATTCAAGAGAGTATATTCCAATCCTTGTATATGGCAAGAGTGTAAAACCAGGGGCGAACCTAGGCGTGAGAAGAACATTCTCAGACATTGGGAAGACTGTTCTTGAGTATCTGGGAGTTCCGAACGATCTCTATGGAGAGAGTTTCTGGTCAGAAATCAAAGCGTAGAACATTTGAAGGATAGGAGCAAGTTGATATGGATATTAAAAGAATTGATACAATAGTGAATTACCTTAAGGCTAAAGTAAGCTACACACCGGATGTGCTGGTCATTCTGGGTTCAGGACTGGGATCGATGGCTGAACATGTTGAAAATCAGACAGTTGTAAAATATGAGGATATTCCGGACTTTCTGGTATCTACAGTTGAAGGCCATGCTGGTCAGTTTGTGTTTGGAGACTATAAAGGCAAAAAGGTTGCCATGATGCAAGGACGCTTTCATTATTATGAAGGATACACCATGAAAGAGGTGACACTACCTGTGTTTGTCATGAGACGGCTCGGGGTTGAACACATGATTGTCACCAATGCTTGCGGTGGAGTCAATCTGGATTTTACTCCTGGAGATCTGATGCTCATTGAAGATCATTTGAACTTCACTGGCAATAATCCGCTCATGGGCAGAAATATGGAAGAGTTCGGTCCGAGATTTGCAGATATGTCTAAAGTTTATAATAGAGATCTCATGACCCTGGCAGAAAAGATCGGTCAAGAAGAGCATATTGAGCTGAAACGTGGAGTCTATGCCATGTATACAGGTCCCAGCTATGAGACTCCTGCAGAAATTAGAGCTTATAGAACATTAGGAGCGGATGCCATTGGAATGTCTACAGTTCCAGAAGCCATTGTGGCAAACTATTCAGGAATGAAAGTGCTCGGTGTCAGCTGTATTACAAACATGGCAGCGGGAGTTCTGGACCAGCCGCTCAATCATGAGGAGGTTATTGAGGTTTCCACAAAAGTGAGAGGTAGCTTCACCACATTGATCTCCAGAGTTATAGAGGAGATGTAGAAGATATGCATATGCTGGATTTGATTGACAAGAAGAAAAAGGGAAAGAGATTAAGCAAAGAAGAAATTTATTACATAGTTCAGGGATATACCGAAGGTGTTATTCCTGACTATCAGATTTCTGCGCTGCTTATGGCTATTTATTTCCAAGGAATGGATGCGGAAGAGACCAGGATGCTGACCATGGCCATGGTAGAGTCAGGAGATCAGATTGATCTTTCTGGTATTGAAGGGATAAAGGTTGACAAGCACTCCACAGGTGGAGTGGGAGATAAAGTAAGTCTTGTGGTGATTCCACTGGTTGCTTCCTTAGGTATTCCTGTCGCAAAGATGTCAGGAAGAGGATTAGGCCATACGGGAGGAACCATTGATAAACTGGAGAGCATTGAAGGGTTTGATATTAGTCTTTCCATGGAGAAATTCATGGAAAACGTCAATACTTATAAAATGGCCATTGTCGGACAGACTGGAGATCTTACCCCAGCAGACAAGAAGCTGTATGCTCTTCGTGATGTTACGGCCACAGTGGACAGTATCCCGCTCATTGCCAGTTCCATCATGAGCAAGAAGATCGCATCGGGTTCTGACGCCATTGTTCTTGACGTGAAAGTCGGAAATGGCGCTTTTATGAAAACCCTTGAGGATGCCAGAGCCTTAGCAAAAGCGATGGTTTCTATCGGAAGAGGTTTAGGCAGGGATACCGTGGCTGTACTGACCAATATGAATGAGCCACTGGGTAAAGAAGTAGGCAATGCCAATGAAGTCAGAGAAGCCATAAAAACACTGAAAGGTGAAGGTATGCAGGATCTTGTGAACGTCAGTGTGACCATTGCAGGACATATGGCCGTGTTGGGGGGAGCCTTTGACTCCGTTGAAGATGCAGAGAAAGCCATACGCGAGAATATGAAGAATGGGAAGGCCTTAGAAATGCTGAAGACCCTTGTGAAAATACAAGGTGGAAATGTTTCTCAGATTGAGAACCCGGACTTGCTTCCTGCTGCGAAAATCAGTGTGCCAGTGATTTCAAAGAAGAAGGGATTTGTCCATGAAATCAAGGCAGAAGAGATTGGCACTTCGGCAATGCTTCTTGGTGCAGGAAGAGAAACCAAGGAAGATGTCATCGACTATGCAGCGGGAATCACACTGCAGAAGAAAGTAGGAGATGAGGTAAACGAAGGAGATGTGCTCTGCACACTTCTTACCAATCGTGAAAACTATCAGGATGCCTACGATAAGGCTCAGGAAGCCTATGACATTGCAGATGAAAGACCAGAGCACATTCCATTTATTTTGGATGTGATCACTGAAGCGTAATCAGATAAAATGGTGAAAAAACGGGAGACTTTCATGAAGGAAGTCTCCCGTTTCCTTTCGCAGGGAATTTCTGTATAATAGAAGAGGTTAATTGAACTGTCTGGGGGATTTTATGGAAAGTTTACAGCTGCAGATTTCAAATTTTGAAGGTCCTTTTGATTTGCTCCTTCATCTTCTGAAAATCAACAAAATGAGAATACAGGAAATCCGTATATCGGAAATCACCAGCCAATATCTTGCCTATCTGCAAGGTATGAAAGAACTGGATCTGGAAATTGCCTCAGAGTTTTTACTCATTGCATCCACACTTCTTGAAATCAAGAGCCGTGAGATGCTGCCTAAGTATGTGGAAGAAGTGGATGAAGAAGAACTGAAGGAGAAACTGGTTCTTCGCATTGAAGAGTATGAAGCTTTCAAGCTCATGGCGGAGACACTTGGAGAGCGCTATGACGAGGATCTTCTCATCTTCACCAAACGTGCAGAAACCATCGTTGGTGACGAGGTTCCTCTGGAAGAGCTGCTCCGCAAAGTCACCATTGAACATTTATATATCACGTATAAGAGTCTTATGAACAGACAGAAAGAGAAGGTGAATCGGGGCGCTCTTAGAACGAAAATCATGGAGCGTGAAGAATACAAGATTGAAGACAAGATGGAAGAGCTGGAAAGGCTGCTCTATGAAAACAGAAGAGTCAATTTCTCCACGCTTTTATTTCAGACAAAATCAAAATCTGAATGCATCGTCTTTTTTTTAGCGATTCTTGAACTGTCTAGAAACCATCGGATCCGAGTATCTCAGGCTGAGGTTTTCTCGGAAATCATCATTGAGAAAGGAGCAGAACATGGAAGAGAATCTCTTTAACAGTACTGGAACAGAGGACCCTATGGATATCAGCTATTTTATCAGCGTCCTGGAGAGTATTTTGTTTGCTGCAGGTGATGCTGTGAAGAAAAAAGATCTGGTACGGATTATGAAAGTCCGTATGGAGGATCTGGAAAAGGTCATTGCCGCTTATGAACAGGAGCTGAAAGAAAACCATAGAGGTATCCGACTGCTTGCACTAGAAAACAAACTGCAGCTAGGCACAAAAGAAGTTCATGCTCCGTATCTCAAGGAGCTGCTTGGGGTAAACGAGAGGCAGAGCCTGTCTAAAGGGTCCCTTGAATGTTTATCTATCATTGCTTTCAAGCAACCGGTAACTCGAGTGGACGTGGACGAAATCAGAGGAGTCAACAGTGATTATGTGCTCCAGAAGCTGCAGGAGAAAGGCCTTATTAAGGTGGTGGGCAGAAAAGATGCGCCAGGCAGACCAAAACTCTATGGAACCACCGATGAGTTTCTCATTCAGTTTGGCTTCACATCTCTTAAGGATCTGAAAGAGGAGCATCCGCTGCCAGAGAAGTTTGTTGTTATGGATGAAAAAAAGAAAGAACTGGAAAAAGAAGACATTGAGCTTTTTGAAGAAGAATAATAGAACCCCTGAAGAGTCCGTAGTGAACTTTTTCAGGGGTTTTTCTGTGCATATTCATGAACCTGTATATTGCCTTTCTTTCTTCTTGAGAGATTCTTCCATTATCTTTTCCATGGCAGGATAAAAGGAAAGTCTAACGGATGAATAAGATTCGAGAGACTTATAGTAGCGTTTTGATACATAGGATGGATTTTTGCCAACAACACTTTCCACCATCATGCGCATACAGCTTCTGATCACTTCTTTCATCGGAACAGAGGAGATGTCTTCTGTATCAAAGGATGCCAATACACGATCTATATACCGGAGAAGTTTCTCAATATACTCATCCAGGTGTGTTTCAAGTGGAATCCCGCTGTAAAGGGTCTGATGATTCATCGAAGCATCTTCTATCCTGTCCTGCAGGTCATCCAGCAGCTGTAAAAAGGTGCCGTAGCCAAATGCAAAGGCGGATTCATTTGCGGTAAGATTTCCTTTGACAAGGAATGCATCGGCCAGCACAGAAGCGCCTCCTTTATAAAAGCTTAGATGGAGAAGCTCTTGAGGGTCAACTTCATTTCTGCCCTGAAGCATGCTTTTGGCCTGGGCATCCTGAATGTACCAGAGACTTTCATAGACTGAGGGATACTTCTTTCTTGGAAACTCTTTTTCAATATTGTCCAAAAGGGCACATACCTTCGCTTCGTAAGGAGTGAGAGCGGAAACAGGATTTCGCAGTATCTTCTGATAGATCATATGATTGAAGGCGGTCTTCTCTTTCCTGGAAGTTTTAGGATCATCCAGGAAATTATCAGTATAGGGATAAAGAAGGCTATAGGAGAATACAGAAGACGTCAGGCGGACCGGATTATGAAAAAGCAGCTGAAGACAATTCATAATCCAGACATTGCGGACAGCCTGGAAGAGATCCGCTGGTTTGAACTCGGGTTCAAATGCTTGTGATTTTTCAAAAAACAATTCGGTGCTTTCTAAAAAACCAAGATTTATAAACTCCATCAGAAAAGGGCTGGAATAGAGCAGTTTTTCCTGATCCAGTATTTGTGCGGTCTCTTCCAGTTTTTCTTTCATCTGATCTTTCTTGTCATTGTCCATTTGTCTCAGGGAGGTTTCATCTAAATCCGGCAGGTCTTTTAATGCTTTTTCAAGAATCTTTCGTAGTTTTCGTTCGTGAAGAATCTTCTGAAGGATGGATACTTTCGGAAGTTCCCAGTCCTCCCAAGGAAAAGAGCTGCAGTAACTTTCTATAGAATCATGGAGAAGTTTCTCCATGGGCAAATTCGTTAAATTGGCGTTCATCAGTATTCTCCTTTATCGTTTTCTTCTATGCGCTACTCTTATGATTTCACTTATAACCCATAGAGATGAAAAAATGATTAAAACGATTATCATTACGTATATATTAATTAAGTAAATAAAGTGCCGATAGAAGAATTAGTAGTATTTAAGTAAAGAAAGAGGAGACAGGAAATGAAAGGGACATTGGTAAGCATCTGGCTGACAACTTTAACGAGACTGTATGGAGAGAATCAGAAGAATGAAATTCTGAAAGCCGCAGGATGGCATCCTCAGAGAATAATCACACCGCTGGAGGAAATCGACGATGCGGAAATAAAAGGAATCATGGAGAATTTTGCAAAGAAGCAAGGCATGAAGATAGAAGAACTCTATCGGACTTTGGGCGTGAACAACGTGCAGTCATTCAGGGAGTGGTTTCCTTCTTATTTCGAAACAAATTCAGCCATGGGTTTCCTGATGATGATGGATACGATACATGCGCAGCTGACAAAAATGATTTCTGGCGCGAAACCACCAAGACTGATACCAGAGCCCATTGACGAGAAAAATTTCTTGATGGTTTATAAATCCACAAGAGGTCTGCACCACTATCTCATGGGGCTCATTGATGGGGTCGGTAAACACTTCGGTGAGAAAATTGACGCAGAGATTGTAGAAGAAACCAAAGAAGGAGAGGTTTATGTAGTTAAAATACACCTCTCCTTTGAGAAGACACCGAAGAAAGTGAAAAAATATGCATTCTCTAGAGTGCTTTCTCTTGGATTTATAAAATCCTTGCCACTGAAATCTGCTATACTTCCAGCTCTGGTGAGTGCCACAGCAATTTTTACAGTACAGGGAACACAAAATCTGGTTCTTCTTATAAGCATTCCACTGATGGTTCTTGTTTCATCTGCCATTGGCAATCTTCTTCTCTTCAAACCTGTGAAGGACATTAAAGAAGAGATTGAGGCCATTAAAGTTTTGGATTTGTCTAAAGAACTAAAAATCATAACAGCAGATCAGTTCGAGGGAATTCTAGGGGATCTGTCAGAAGCCAAAGAACATCTGAAGGAAGAATTCACATACTATAGAGGCGGGATGGATGATCTCTACTCCTTCATTGGTAAGTTCTCTAAAGTTGCGAAAAATCTAGGAGATGTTTCAGAACTCATTGCAAGTTCGGTGGAAGAAGTGGCAGAAGGTGCTCAGCATCAGGCCTCGGAAACAGAAGCATCAGTAAGCATATTGGCTGAGAATATTAAAATTCTCAATGAAATCAGCACACAGGAGCTGAATGGGAAAAAATCCCTGGAAGATGCAGTGGAGCAGATTGAAGTATCTTTCAAAGATCTGGAGAAAGTTTCCGGGAAAATGAACTCGGTGAAGCAGAATTTTTCTAAGGTCAATGAAACCGGGAAGGATCTTGGAACGAAGGTGAAAGATATCATCAGCATCGTTGGAACCGTAGAGAGTATTGCTGAGCAAACCAATCTTCTTGCCTTGAACGCATCCATAGAAGCTGCCCGCGCTGGAGAAATGGGACGTGGATTCAGTGTAGTTGCGGATGAAATCAGAAAGCTTGCAGAAGACTCGAAAGAAGCGGTCAGTACCATCAATACAAATCTCAATGAGTTCATCCTTGGTGTGAATGATATGGTGGCGAAGGTAAATGATCAGTATGGAGAGCTGGACGCAGGAACAAAAACAATGGAAAATGTTACAGCGGAGAGCAAGACTGCAGCAAAAAGAATTCATGCAGTATCAGGGTCCATCTCGGAAATCTCAACCAAATTGTCCATGGAAACAGAAAAAATCAACCAAGTTTTTGACAATGTACATAAATTAGCGGCCATCGCGGAAGAAAATTCAGCATCTTCCCAGGAAATGAGTGCCAATGTCACAAGCTTTGCAGGGGAGATATCCAAACTTACTGAAAATATAGATGAGCTGGAAAAAGTGGTGCTGTTCCTCAAAAATGAGCTGAAGCGCTACAAACTGTAAAAATAAATCAGATCGTGAAAAATTGCAAGCTCAGTGTGATGCACTGGGCTTGCTTTATTTCAGCAGACAGAGTGTGTGGATCTCAATTTAGGATATTTTACATAATATATATTATGGTTAAAGCGTTATTGTAAACTTGAATCGTATTTTTTGCTTTCTAATAAGATCCTTTTAAATCGAAATAAGAGATGAACCCCTTCATCACCAGGAAAAAAAGACGACAAAAGAGCTGAGGCCATGATGGATTACCTTTACTGCTAAAGAGAAACAGAATATAATGAAAATAATTGAGATTAAACCATGAACATTGATGATCCGTTAATGGATGTTTGAAAGAGAGGATAAGTTATGGAAGGCAACCGTGATGATCTGATGAGAGTTATCCAGAGCAAATATGCAAAACTCAGTAAAGGACAGAAGCTTATTGCTGAGTTTATACTCAAGCAATATGATAAAGCAGCATTTATGACGGCGTCCAAGCTTGGAGCGAGTGTTGGAGTTTCAGAATCAACTGTGGTTCGATTTGCAAATGAACTCGGTTATGAAGGATATCCTGAACTTCAGAAATCTTTGCAGGATATCGTAAAAGTCAAGTTAACCACCGTGCAGAGATTGGAGCTGACGAACAGTCTCGTCAATACAGAGAATGCGCTGAAGGGTGTTCTGAAGGCAGATATGGAGAATATACGTGCAACTTTGGAGAAGATCAACGAGCAGACCTTCGAACAAATTATTGATGCGATTTTCGAAGCAAGAAACATTTATATCATAGGGCTTAGAAGCTCCAACACTTTGGCGAATTTCCTCGCCTTTTATCTGAACCTGTTTTTGGATAATGTCCGTTCTATCCATCAGGGATATAGTGATATTTTTGAACAGATGATCAAACTGAACAAAGATGACCTTGTCATCGGAATTGGGTTTCCGAGATATTCACAAAAAACCATTGAAGCACTAGATTTTGCGAAAAGCAGAGGTGCTAAGGTAAGCGTCATCACTGACAGCTTGCTCTCACCTCTAGCAGCCAGGGCGGATTATAGTCTCATTGCACAAAGCAATATGGCTTCCTTTGTAGACTCTCTGGTAGCCCCTCTCAGCGTCATCAATGCTGTAATTGTTTCCGTTGGCATGAGGAAAAAAGACCAGGTAGGGGAGATTTTCAACACCTTGGAAGAGATCTGGAAGAAGCATGACATCTTCAATTAATCATGCCTGAAGTGAAATCCATACTCGTTATCCAAATAACGAAGTATGGATTTTTATATTTTATCCCTTCCTATCACCTTTTTCTTAATGAAATTTGTGAAAAAATAACTGGTTCTATAACGATGTAAAGGTTTTAATAAGAACTTAATAAACTTTTTGTAAGCGGGTGAAAAACAGTGAAATTCATTGTAGAATAGACATGTAAGACTAATCACCACTATTACGGAAAACAAATTTGGGGGTAAAAAAATGGCAAGTACAATGCTTAGCTCAACAGAGTACATTGAGAAGATCATTAATGATGTAAAGGCAAAAAATGGTCATGAACCAGAATTTATTCAGACTGTAGAAGAAGTTCTTCCTACACTGAAGCCAGTTCTTGATAAGTTTCCAGAATATATGAAGATGAATCTTCTTGGCAGATTCGTTGAACCTGAAAGAATGATTATGTTCAAAGTATCATGGGAAGATGACAATGGTCATGTTCAGGTAAACAGAGGGTATAGAGTACAGTTTAATGGAGTGATCGGGCCTTACAAAGGTGGACTCAGATTCCATCCATCGGTAACACTCTCTATCATGAAATTCCTTGCTTTCGAGCAAACATTAAAGAATTCTCTGACAGGACTTCCAATTGGTGGAGGTAAGGGTGGTTCTGACTTTGACCCAAGAGGAAAATCAGACAGTGAAATTTTGAGATTCTGCCAAAGCTTCATGACAGAACTATATAGACACATCGGTCCAGATGTGGACGTTCCAGCTGGAGATATCGGAGTAGGTGCCAGAGAAATCGGCTACCTGTTTGGTATGTACAGAAGAATCCGTGGAGCATTTGAAAATGGTGTATTCACAGGAAAAGGAATCCCTTATGGTGGATCACTCATCCGTCCAGAAGCAACCGGATACGGTATTGTATACTTCTGTAATGAGATTTTGGAACACCTGGGCGATAAAATGGTAGGAAAAACCATCGCTGCTTCCGGTTTCGGAAATGTTACCTGGGGTGTTTGTTCCAAGGCAACAGAGCTCGGAGCTAAGGTTGTTACCTTATCCGGTCCAGATGGATATATTTATGATCCAGATGGTGTAAGCACACCTGAAAAGATCAACTACCTGGTTGAAATGAGAAACTCCGGAAGAGACAAGGTAAAAGACTATGCAGACAAGTTCGGCGTGGAGTTCTTTGCAGGAGAGAAGCCATGGGGCAGAAAAGTAGATATCATTATGCCTTGTGCAACACAGAATGATATTCACATTGAGCATGCGAAGATGATCACAGACAATGGAATCAAATATGTTTGTGAAGGCGCAAATATGCCATGTACCAATGAAGCTGTAACACACTTCTTGAACAGTGGAGTAGTAGTTGGACCATCCAAGGCTGCTAATGCTGGTGGTGTATCCGTATCTGCTCTTGAAATGTCACAGAACAGCATGAGACTTTCCTGGACAGAAGAAGAGGTGGATGCTAAGCTTCACCAGATCATGAAGAATATTCACAAGAATGCAAAAGATGCTGCTGAGTTCTATGGCTTTGGATACAATCTAGTTGCCGGTGCTAACATCGCAGGATTTGACAAAGTTGCAAAAGCAATGGTTGCTCAGGGACAGTATTAAAATAGTAGATTTCAGAAGGCTTGCATTATTGCAAGCCTTTCTTTAATATAATGGATGAAGATATTCCGGAATACGGAATGAATGAGTGAGGATAATGTATGAGAGTAATAGTTGTTGGTGGGGGACCTGCAGGCATAATGGCATCCATTCGTGCTGCTGAAAAAGGTCATCAAGTGGTTTTATTGGAAAGAAATGAGAAAATCGGGAAGAAACTTTTCATCACCGGAAAAGGACGATGCAATATCACGAATGAAAAGGACATTTCTGAGTTCTTTGAAAACATCCCCAGAAACCCTGAGTTTCTTTATAGTGCACTGTATTCGTACACCAACGAGCAGCTGATGACTTTCTTCAGAGAGCGGGGGCTTGTGCTGAAAGTTGAACGAGGCCACCGTGTGTTTCCGGCATCTGACAAGTCATCTGATGTGATTGATGCTCTGAGGAATGAACTTATAAAACAGCATGTGGATGTTCAGTACCACACCTTGGTGAAAGATGTCATTTTGGAGAAGGACAGAATCCTGGAACTTGTCACAAACAAAGGCAGTATTTCAGGGGATTGGTATATTTTTGCAGGGGGTGGGTGTTCTTATTTCGGCACTGGATCTGATGGAACACTCCAGAATATTTCAGGTAAGATCGGGCATTCTGTATATCCTATGACACCGTCACTGATTCCGTTGGTTACCAAGGAGACTTTTGTGAAAGATCTTCAGGGGCTAAGTCTTAAGAATGTAAGATTTACACTGAAAGTGAAAAATAAAGAAGTGTTTACAGATATTGGAGAAATGCTGTTCACTCATTTTGGCATCAGTGGTCCTCTTGTGCTTTCTGCATCCGCTTATTATAAACCGGGTCATGTGGAAGGTATAATTGATCTGAAACCAGGACTTCATGAGAATGCTTTGGATCAGAGACTTCAAAGAGATTTTCTGAAGTATCAGAACAGAGATTTCAGAAATGCACTGGCAGATTTGCTGCCTTCAAAACTGATTCCCTTTATTGTAGAGCAGTCTGGTATTGATCCAGAAAAGAAATGCAACAGCATTACAAAAGGAGAACGTCTGAATCTTGTCAGGGTTCTGAAGAATATTTCTGTAACAGTTGTAGGGACTAAATCCATTAACGAAGCCATTATCACCAGAGGTGGTGTGGTAACCAAGGAAATCGACCCAAGCACGATGAAATCAAAAATAATTGGTAATCTATCTTTTGCTGGAGAAATGATTGATGTGGATGCTGTGACAGGTGGGTTTAACCTTCAAATCGCATTCTCAACTGGGTTTCTGGCGGGTGATTCCATATGATTGCAATCAGAGGCGCAACTACAATCGAAAAAGACACACAAATCGAGATTAAGGAAGCGACAGTTGAGCTGATGAACGAACTCATAGCACAAAACAGTCTGAAACCAGAAAACATGGTTTCGGTTCTCTTTACTGCAACCAAAGACATCCGTTCAGCATATCCTGGAAAATACTTGAGAGAAGTACTGGGTATTACAGATGTGCCAATTCTTCATTTTCAGGAAATGGATGTACAAGGGGCTTTAGGACTATGCATTCGGGTAATGATACATTATGATGCACCGGTTCGTGGAACTTCTGTATATCTAAGGAAATCCAAGTCATTGAGACCGGATCTGACAAGTTCCAGCATAGTATAAGCAGGATGTGAAATGAAAGAGAATCTCATTGTACTCTATAGAATCTGTAGCTAATTTTCATGAAATAGAGTATAATATGGAAGGTAATGTTTAAGTGCGTTGAAATTTATTCGCATTTTTCGAATAAAATCATGATTATACGTTGAAAGACTTTTTATGACTTGTCTATTTATGATATAATTCATAATGTCAAGAGTACGGTGATTATAAAAGGAGCAAAATGAGAGAAATTATTAGAGCCAATAACTCTGGATTTTGTTTTGGCGTAGAACGTGCAGTAAAACAGTCCTTTGATTTTATGAGTCCTCAAGGTAAGGTAGTTACGCTGGGACCATTGATCCATAACAAGGACGTGACGGAAAAACTTGCAGACAAAGGGATTCATGAGATTACAATGGATGATATTCCAAGTCTGATGAAGGAAGATACGGTCATAATTAGAACACATGGCGTTGCCATGGCGGTCTATGATGAGCTTAAGGAGCAAGGAGTTTCCATTGTGGATCTGACCTGCCCTTATGTGATAAATATTCAGAAGAAAGTCAAATTGTATCATGATAAAGGGTATAAGATCGTAATTCTTGGCGATGAACACCATCCAGAAGTCGTCGGGATCAACGGATACTGTGAGAGCAGTGCTTATATTACGAAAAGTGGTGAAATTGATTTTCCGATGAAAGGAAAAATCTGCGTAGTTGCACAAACTACGGAAAAACAATCGAATTGGGTGAATCTGATTACAAATATTGCTGAAACTGCCAAGGAGTTTGTTGCTTTCAATACCATTTGCAAAGCAACCGAGGACAGACAGAAGTCTGCAGAAGAGATTTCCAGGGAAGTAGATGCCATGATTGTCATCGGAGGACGTACCAGTTCTAATACCACAAAACTCTACGAGATATGCAAAAAAAACTGTCCATTGACTTTCCATATTGAAAATGCTGGAGAGTTGGACGAAATCAAAGAAAAAATTAAAAATGCAGTGAGAGTAGGGATCACTGCGGGTGCATCCACACCAGAATGGATAATTAAGGAGGCAATGGAAAACTTATGATGGATAATCAAAACATCGAAAACAACGAAAATGAAATGTCAATGCAGGATCTTATGGATCTTTATGACAAGCCAGTGAGAATTGGTCAGATCATTAAAGGGAAAATCATCCAGCTAGACGATAAAGAAGCTATAGTAGCACTTGTAGGAGCCAGCCATGATGGTAAGCTTGTCATTGAAGAAGCTACCGTAGATTCTGAAGGAAATCTGACAGAAGTTCTTGAACTTGGTCAGGAAATTGAAGCTAAGGTTATCAGAAGACCTCAGGAAAATGATTCCTTCTTTATTCTTTCTATGGTAGAAATGCACAGAGAAGAAGCCATTAGAGACCTTAGAGCAGCTCACGAGAACAACGAGACTGTTAAAGTTAGAGTGAAGGATGCTGTTAAGGGTGGTGTAGTAGCTACCTATCTTGGACAGAGAGTCTTTATTCCAGCTTCACATCTTGAACTGCACTCTGTGAATGATCTTTCTGTTTATAAGGATCAGGATCTGGATGTCAATGTCATCGAGATTGAAGAAAAGAGAGGCACAACCAGAGTGGTTGCTTCCAGAAGAAAGAAGCTTCAGGAAGACAGAATCGCTCAGGAAGCAAGTGCTTGGGAAAGCTTTGAAGTAGGACAGACATTAGAAGGACATGTGGAGAGACTTACCGATTTCGGTGCATTTGTCAACGTCAATGGTGTTGATGGACTGCTTCATGTTTCTGAAATTTCCTATGGTAAAGTTGGAAAGCCAAGTGATGTTCTGAAGGTTGGAGATGAGCTGAAGGTGAAGATCATCGCTCTAGACAACGAGAAGAAGAGACTTTCACTTAGCCTGAAGGCTCTACAGGAAAACCCATGGACAAGAATTGAAGAGAAATACCCAGAAGGAAGCGTTGTATTGGGCAAGGTTGTCAGATTTACAGACTTTGGTGCATTCATTGAACTGGAACCTGGCGTGGATGGTCTTGCGCATATTTCACAGCTTTCCCATCAGAGAGTTGAATCTCCTTCAGAAGTACTTACCATTGGTGAAACCATCAAGGTAAAGATTCTGGATTCTTCAGAAGAAAATAAGAAGGTATCTTTAAGCATTAAGGCAATCGAATCTTAAGATTTCTGGTTCAAAACCCCGGTTTATCCGGGGTTTTTTATGTTTTCTGGGATTTTCTTCCGGAATCATGTTAAAATGTTATCATTAGGGTATGGGAGGAAATCAAATGAACACAAAAAAAGAAACCAGAAACATGATTTTCAGCGCTTTATTTTTGACTTTGGCAGTACTCATTCAGATTTTAGGTAAGAATATTCCACAGATCAATCAGTTTTTTGTTGGGCCTATGGTGAATGCGATTCTGCTTCTCACAGTATATTTTGCTGGAGTGAAATGGGCAATTCTCATTGGTGTTTTAACGCCCGTGCTGGCATTTTTTGCTGGTGTTCTTGCTGCACCCATGGCACCATTCATTCCGTTTATTGCGGCAGGCAATCTTCTTTACAGTAGCGTTTTCGCTCTTTTGAAGGACCGTAAAACTGGAGAATTCATTGGATTTATGCTGGCAAGTTTACTGAAGTTCGCATTCCTTTTTGTCAGTGCAACGCAGCTGATTGACCTCTTTGCTATAGGAATTCCAGAACCTGTAAAAGCAAAACTTGCAGTTACCATGGGGGTACCTCAACTTCTCACAGCCTTGGCTGGAGGATTTATTGCTGTGGCGCTTTATAAAATGCTCAAGGCAAGGCTCCACACAGCGTTTTAAACAAATAGTATGAGGACACTTTTAGGCTCTTATCTGTGGGGGAAGGGTGAAGGAGAAACATAATTATACTTCTATTTGCATGACCTTAGGTGTGTCGAATGATAGCATATTTTTTGCAAGCTATGATATAATTATCATACTTCAGTAAAGAATTGTAACAAGCAAGGAGTTGAAGTATGTTTAAAGCGTTAGCACTTCGTGCAAAGGATCTCCAGTACTATAAGAAAGAACTGCTTAAATATAGAGATTTCAATGAGTTGAATGAGAATCTTTATGATAAATATATGAAGAGTTCTCTGTTCAATAAAATACAGTACCGTTCTGGAACGAGAATCATCTATTTTCATGATGTTCCGGTCTTGATTCTCTGGTCAGAAACAAGAAATTACAATGTAAAAATGAGAAGCATCGTTCCACTTAAGCAGTTTTCTGAATTAAGAACTGAACCGCTGATTGAGGTGATGGATGCTTTTATTGAATCACTTCCCATCCATTTGGATATCCATCAGTTTGAATACACGACCATAGACAATGAAGAAAATCGGATTCTTCTCACAGATATGGGATTCACATACAGAAAAGGACTTTTAAGGATGAAAAGGAATCTGGATCTCATGTCAGGTATTTCACAGGATGTGGACATCAAGAGGTTTCAGATTGAGGATATAAAAGCCAGGGTGGAACTTCAGAATCAGATATTTGACAACAAGTATCGGGTTCCGCTGTCCGTTACGGACGTTCTACTTGAAATCTCCAAGAAGACCTATATCCCTGAACTCAGTTTCTTTCTGGTGGAAAATGATCAGTATGTGGGATATGGACAGATCAATCGGCAGGAAGGCTGCAATTTTCTTGTGAATTTTGGTATTGCACCGGAATTTAGAGGGAAAGGAAAGTCCAGAGGTTTTCTCAATGCAATTTTGTCTAAGGCAAAAGCTCTAGATATTCAGGAGATTTATCTGGATGTCAATGAGGACAATTTCAGAGCCAAAGAGCTTTATCTTTCTTCAGGTTTTCAGGAAGAAAACAGTACTTGCACATGGTTATACTATATAAAATAACAGACGGTCTTCAAAAGACCGTCTGTTGTTTTATACTCGATTATATTCTTCAAGTGCCAGTTTCAGGATTTCGACAGCAAGAGTCAGATCTTCCTGATTGATACAGTAGGAAAGACGTACTTCCTTTACCCCGAGTCCTTTTGTAAAATAGAATCCTTCGGCAGGGGCCATCATAATGGTGGTGTTTTTGTAGCTGAACTTTTCCAGTATCCACATACAGAAGTCTTCTGCGTTGTCTATGGGAAGTTCTATCATCATGTAGAAGGCACCTGTTGGTTTCTTTACTTTTACATGAGGTATCTTAGAAATGCCTTCGAAAAGAATGTCTCTTCGTTCCTGATATTCTTTTTTAACGGCTTCAAAATATGATTTTGGAGTTTCGTAAAGTGCAGCGGCTGCTACCTGTTCCAGTGTTGGCGCACAGAGTCTTGACTGCGCAAGTTTCATCATAGCTTGGATGATGGTTTTGTTTCTGGAAGCCACAAGTCCAATTCGTGCACCGCAGGCACTGTAGCGTTTGCTGATAGAGTCAATGAGCACTACGCGGTCCTCAATTTCAGGAATGTCCATCGGTGAGTGGACTTCAAGACCATCATAGACAAACTCTCTATAAACTTCATCTGAAATCAGATACAGATCATATTTCAGACAAAGATCCGCCAACATACGGATTTCGTCCTTACTGTAAATCGTGCCTGTTGGGTTGGATGGGCTTGAAATAAGGATGGCTCTTGTTTTTTCAGTAATCAGACTTTCCATCGTTTCCATCTTTGGCAAATGGAACCCATCATCACCGTAGGTAGTAATTGGACGAACCTTGCAGCCTACGATGTCTGTGAAGGAAGAGTAGTTGGTGTAAAAAGGCTCTGGAATGAGCACTTCCTCATCGGGGTTCAGTAGAGAGAAAAGAGCAAACTGAAGAGCTTCTGATCCTCCATTGGTTATGATGAGGTTCTCTTCTGTAAATTCAATACCATAATCTTTATAGTAACGGATAAATGATTCAACTAAGACGGCCTCTCCTCTAGATTCGGAATATTTAAGCACCTTATCATCAAACTTCTTAACGGTCTCCATGAACTGTGGAGGAGTTTCGATATCAGGCTGTCCAATGTTAAGACCCAGAACCTTCAGTCCCTTCTTACGGGCTGTCTGAGCGTAAGGGGATAGTTTACGGATGGGAGAAAATTTCATCTCGTTGATTCTATTTGATAACTTCATGTTTTGATCTCCATTCTTTTTTTATTCATTATACAGGAATCAGTAGTACTTATTAAGTACTTCTGCCAGTCTTCTTATGCCGATTTCGATCATTTCCTCTGGCATGCAAGAATAATTGAGGCGCATATGATTTTTCTTGTCTCCACTGGCAAAAAAAGATGCACCAGGTACAAAAGCAACATTTTTGGCTAATGCTTCTTCCATGATGAGTTTAGTATCCATGGTCTCTTTTACTTTCACCCAAGTGAACAATCCGCCTTTTGAATCTGTAAAGGTGATGTCTTTGTGAAAAGAAGCCTTCATGGCATTGATCATCACATCTCTTCTTCTTTTGTATACCTTTTTGATCAGCTCAATATGTTCATCCAGATTATACTGAAGCATATACCGTGCAGCAATACGCTGATCCAAAGAAGAAGTCTGAAGATCTGAACCTTGTTTGATCTGTATAAATTTATTGATGATTTTTGGATGCCCCACAACCCAGCCGATTCGTAAGCCAGGAGTGAATGTCTTGGAAAAAGTGCCAAGATAAATTACACGGCCTTCAGTATCCATAGATTTAAGCGGAGGAAGCTGATTTCCTTCAAGGACAAGCTCCGCATAGGGCGCATCTTCAATGATGATGAGATCATACTGGTTTGCAAGACTCAGGAGTCTTTTTCTTTTTTTCAGAGACATTGTGATGCCGGAAGGATTCTGAAAATCTGGTATGGTATACAGAAACTTTGCTTTCAGTCCGCCCCTTAGGTGTTCTTCCAATAGGTCCAGATCCATGCCGTCTTCTTCTAATGGAATCTCCACATAGGAAGGAGCGTAAGCCAGGAAGGCATTTAATGCACCCAGATAGGTAGGAGACTCCACAATCACCGGATCGCCTTCATTGATGAGAAGTTTTCCAGAGAAATCCAGAGCCTGCTGAGACCCGGATGTGATGAAAATTTCATCTAAAGTTGCATGGATGCCCACCTTTGCCAGTCTTTGATTTAGAATAATCTCCCTTAAATCATTGAATCCCTCGGTGGTACTATACTGCAATGCTGTTTTTCCCTCCTGAAGAATCACTTCTTTACTGATTTCAGCAAGGGATTCCAACGGAAAAAGCTCTGCGGCAGGAAGTCCTCCTGCAAATGATATGATTTCTGGTCGTGCGGTCAGTTTCAGCAGCTCTCTGATTTCTGAAGCTTTGATCCTGTTTGCTCTTTCTGAAAATTCCACGTTCATCACAACACCCCCCAATTTTGTTACAGAACCAGTATAAACGTTTTCATTAATTCAAGCAATAATGACAATATATTAACAAAAAGTCACATCATGCTACAATTTAATGAAATTTAGCGAATTATTATTGGATTTGTTGACCATTTATGAATTCATGGGATATGTCCAGACTACTTTTAATTAATTGCTATTTTAGCTATAATAGAACTGTTGTGTTTAGTAGAGAACGATTCTTACAAAAGAAAAAGTTCTTTTGGATATATGAAAGTAGAAAAGGGGAATATAGATTTGAGCAAGAAATACCTGATAGAGACCTGGGGATGCCAGATGAATGAGGAAGATTCTGAGAAACTTGCCGGAATGCTCCGAAGCATGGGGTACGAGTCCACCATGTTCAGAAACAAAGCGGATGTCATTATATTCAACACTTGTGCAGTGCGTGAAAATGCAGAACTGAAAGTGTATGGAAATATTGGTGCTTTAAAAGCGCTGAAACGTGAGAATCCAGATATGATTCTTGCTGTCTGTGGATGTATGATGCAGCAAAAAGGAATGCCAGAAGAGATTCTGAGAAAGTATAAACATGTGGATATTGTTTTTGGTACGCATAATGCGCATAAGTTCCCTGAGTATCTGGAAAGAGCCAGAACAGAGAATGCTCAGATTTGTGAAATCTACGAAAAAGAAACAGAAATCGTGGAAGGCATCCCGATTGTAAGAGATTCAAGTGTAAAAGCATTTGTGACCATCACCTATGGCTGCGACAATTTCTGCACCTTCTGCGTGGTTCCATATGTACGAGGAAGAGAGCGTTCCAGAAAACCACAGGATATTCTTTCTGAAGTCAGAGATCTGGTATCCAAGGGATATAAAGAAGTGACCCTTCTGGGGCAAAATGTGAACTCCTATGGTTACAATCTGGAGGAAAAAGTCACTTTCTCCGAACTGCTCAGAATGGTGAATGAGGTGGAGGGATTAGAAAGAATCCGGTTTATGTCTCCACACCCCAAGGATCTGAAAGAGGATGTTATTGAAGCGGTAAGAGACTGTGAAAAAGTGGTAGAGCAGATTCATCTGCCGGTGCAAAGCGGTTCCACTGCACTGCTGAAGCGTATGAACAGAAACTACACAAGAGAAAACTATCTTGATATCGTGAAGAAAATCAAAGAGGCTATTCCTGGAGTTGCGTTGACGACGGATATCATCATAGGATTCCCAGGAGAGACGGAAGAAGATTTTATGGAAACACTGAGACTTGTGGAAGAAGTGAAATATGACTCAGCCTATACATTTATTTATTCCAGAAGAAAATATACACCTGCAGACAGAATGAAAGAACAGGTGCCTGAAGATGTGAAACATGAAAGATTCAACCGGCTTGTGGAGGCGGTGAATAAGAACTCCATAGAAATCAACAAGAGTTACCAGGATCAGGTGGTTGAGATTCTGGTGGAGGGAAAGAGCAAGAACAACGATGAATACCTTCAGGGCAGAACACGGACAGGAAAAACGGTAAACTTCCCGGGAGACGAGGTTCTTGTGGGAAAACTGGTTCAAGTGAAAATTACCAAAGCCAGATCCTTCAGTCTGATGGGAGAACTGGTTCAGTAAGGAGTAAGAATCTGGAGAAGGTACTGATATGTCTATTCTCCAGATTCTTATTATATTTTTCAGGTGCTTTTTAGTATAATAGATGTAATGCAGTGTACAGACTGGTAAACATAGATCAGGTTCTATGATTTAAATGAGTAATCACCTGACTATTATCTTAACGGAGGAATAGAAAATGGCTTTGACCCCAATGATGCAGCAGTATTTTACAATTAAAGAGCAGTATAAGGACTGTATTCTTTTTTATAGACTGGGTGACTTCTATGAGATGTTTTTTGAGGATGCGGAAACTGCATCCAAGGAGCTGGAACTTGTCCTGACAGGCAGAGATTGTGGTCTGGAAGAACGAGCGCCCATGTGTGGAATTCCTTACCATGCAGCAGCAGGCTATATTGGGAAACTGATTCAAAAAGGATATAAAGTCGGTATTTGTGAGCAGGTGGAAGATCCTAAAGAGGCCAAGGGAATTGTCAAAAGAGATGTGATCCGAATTGTCACTCCGGGAACACTTCTTGATGAAAACTTCGTGGACAATAAAAGAAATAATTATGTGATGGCGGTCACGTCTCAGGAAGAGTGGTATGGGGTAGCTTTTTGCGATCTCTCTACGGGAGAGTTTCAGGGGACCTATGTTCCACAAAACCTTTCCTCGCTTCACAATGAGATGAGCAAGTTCACACCAAAGGAAGTCATTGTCACCGAGGATTCTCTAGGAGAGGAGCTTCAGAAAAAATGGAATGTCCTGGTGAATTTGAGAGAGCTCGATGATTCTCTGGAAAAGGGCAGTGTACAGAATTACTTCAAGAGTGTAACCGGAGGGTACAATCGTGTGGTAGCTTCCGCATCCGCTTTACTGCTTCAATATCTGGAGGAAACACAGAAAACCGCATTAACCAATATCACGCATTTGGAGATTTATAACACAGAAGATTCCATGGCATTAGATATCAATACGAAAAGGAACCTGGAACTTACAGAAAATATCGTGGACAAGAGCAAGAAGGGAAGCCTTCTATGGGTTCTAGATGACACGGAAACCGCCATGGGGTCGAGAAACCTGAGAAGATGGATCGAAGCTCCTCTGCTGAACAAAGAGCTTGTAGTGAAGCGTCTGGATGCTGTGGAGGCGTTCTATCAGAATCTGAACCTGCTGGAGGATATGAGAGAGGCGCTGAAAGGCGTTTTTGATATTGAGCGGATTGTCTCCAAGATTGCACTCAAGTCCGTAAATCCTAAAGAAATGGTCACTTTAAAGAAGTCTCTAGGGAAGCTGCCGATTGTGGAGAGCCTCCTGAAACAGGTGGATTACGGTGAACTCTCAAGGCTTTCGAGAAAGTTTGATGTGCTGTCAGATGTTTATACACTTTTAGAGGACAGCATTGAAGAGGATGCCCCACTTGCCTTAAAAGATGGCGGCGTCATCAGAAGCAGTTTTCATAAGGAGATTGAAGAACTGCGGAATCTGAAGCAGAACGGCAAGAGATATATTGCTGAAATGGAGCAGAAAGAACGGGATTTCACAGGCATCAAAAGTCTCAAAGTCGGGTATAACAAGGTATTCGGATACTACATTGAAATTTCAAAATCCAACTACAGCAGTATTCCGGAAGGCCGCTATATCAGAAAACAGACCTTAGCGAATGCGGAGAGATTCATCACACAGGAGCTGAAAGATATTGAAGATAAAATCCTAGGCGCTGAAGAGAAGCTTGCGGATCTTGAATATAAAGTTTTTCAGGATATCAGAGATAAAGTGGAAGATGAGATAGAGCGTCTCAAGCAGACCGCAAGAATTATTGCCGATCTGGACTGTTATCAGTGCCTTGCCAAAGTAGCTCGTAATAACGGCTATGTGAAACCGCAGATCAATGAAGATGGAAAAATAAGAATCCTTGAAGGCAGACATCCAGTGGTGGAACAGATGATGAAAAAAGGGGAGTTTGTGTCCAATGACCTCTATATGGATCGGGACAAAGAACGTTTTCTCATCATCACTGGTCCGAATATGGCCGGTAAGTCCACTTATATGAGACAGACCGCACTGATGAGTCTCATGGCTCAGGTTGGATCCTTTGTACCTGCAAAAGAGGCGAGCCTGCCCATCTGTGACCGCATCTTCACGCGAATCGGCGCATCGGATGATCTGGCTGGCGGAAAGTCCACCTTTATGGTGGAGATGAGTGAGGTGTCGGATATTCTCCTGCATGCGACAGAAAACTCTCTGATTATTTTGGATGAAGTGGGTAGAGGAACCAGTACTTATGATGGACTTTCCATCGCCTGGGCTGTCATTGAACATATTCTCAGTGAGATTCAAGGGGCGAAAACTCTGTTTGCCACGCATTATCATGAACTGACAGCTCTCGAGGAAGAACTCTATGGCATCAGGAACTACTCCGTCCTTGTAAAAGAGGTGGGGAAAAATATTGCCTTTCTCAGAAAAATCGTACCTGGAGGTGCGGATGAATCTTATGGGATAGAGGTAGCAAGGCTTGCAGGACTTCCAAAGAATCTTCTTGCAAGAGCAAAAGAAATCCTGGCAAAACTGGAGAAAAAAGAAAAGAAAACAGCAAAGGCCACACATAAAGTAAAAGAGGATTCAGGGGTTCTTCAGATGGGCATATTTGATTTCGAGAAAGATCATGTGCTCGAAAAGCTGAGAAGTCTTGATGTGCTATCCATGAGTCCACTGGATGCGCAGCGTATTCTTTATGAACTGAATCAGGAAGCAAAGGACGTGAACTGATGGGGAAGATCAATCTTCTAACAAAAGATACCTTTAATAAAATTGCAGCAGGAGAAGTGGTGGAACGGCCCGCTTCTGTCGTGAAAGAGCTGGTGGAGAACTCCATTGATGCCGGTGCTACGGAAATTTATGTGGAAATTCAGGCTGGTGGAGAAGAACTTATTAAAATTGTAGACAACGGAGAAGGCATTTTGGAGGAGGACCTTAGAAATGCGTTTCTTCCTCACGCCACCAGTAAAATCCGCACAGCGGATGATCTGTTTTCCATCCAGACCATGGGATTTCGTGGAGAAGCTCTCTCGAGTATAGCCTCTGTTTCGAAAATTCTCACCAGGTCCAAGACCAGAGAGCAGGATGGCCGGGAGATCCTCATTGAAGGGGGAGAGATTCGTTATGAGAAGTACTCCTCCATGGACCAGGGAACGCTCATGGAAATACGGGATCTTTTTTATAATGTGCCCGCAAGAAAGAAGTTTCTGAAGACTCCCTCCAGAGAAGGGTCCATCATCTCCGAGATCGTTTCAAAGATTTCCATGGCTCATCCCTCCATATCCTTCCGGTTGGTTGTAGATGGGAAGGAGATGCTGAGAACTTACGGCACGGGAAATCAGAAAGATGTGATCCGGCAAGTCTACAGCAAGAAAGTCCATGATCATGTGTTTTACTTTGAAAATCATTATGATTCCTTCAGTATCTTCGGATTCATCGGACATGAAGAGATCTCCAGAGGCTCAAGGGCCCATGAGACTATTTTTGTCAATAAAAGGCTGGTGCAGTCAAAGGTCATCACCACTGCGGCGGAAAAGGCGTTCAAATCATTTGCCACTTCAAGCCGATTTCCTTTTTTTGTCATTAACATTGAGATTTTTCCGGAGCTTATCGATGTGAATATTCATCCTCAGAAGGCAGAAATAAAATTTGAAGATGATGGTCATATGTTCAAAAGTGTATTCGGCACCATACATCAGTCTCTGCGTGAAGGGCTTCAGGAGACCTTCAGAATTCAGGAGGAAGAGGAACCAGACAGGTATGAGCAGCTGAGACAGCCAGAGACAGGGCCAGTGCGCATTGATATACCGGTAGATGTCACAAAGGATCCAAGGGTTGTGAAGATCGAAGAGGATAAGAAAGCCCTGGATGCCATGAAGAGAGAAGGTGCAGTACGGCACCAGGATTCTATGTTGAAGGAGTCTTTTGAAGAGCTGAAGGCAGATACTGTTCCCGCTGCGAGACCTGAAGAAAATACAGGGAAACCCACCGCGAAATTTCCAATGCCAAGGATCATCGGGCAGTTCAGGGCCACCTATATACTGACAGAGATTCAGGATGAGCTGTACATCTTTGATCAGCATGCAGCCCATGAAAAAATAAACTTCGAGAAATATATGGAAGAAATCAAAAACGGACATGTGGCTGCCCAAGGGCTTCTGATTCCGGAAATTCTTGACCTTTCCATGGATGACCATCAGCTGTATCTTGAAAATAAAGAAGTTCTGAAAGAGGCTGGGTTCCTTCTGGAGGAGTTTGGTGACCGAAGTGTTGCCATCCGGGAAGTACCTATTTTTCTAGGGAAAACGGAAACAGCACCATATTTCCATGAGATTCTGGATAACATCAGAAATCTGGGAAAAGGGAGCAAAGAGGAAGTAAAGTATTTAAGAATCGCAACCGCAGCTTGTAAAGTCTCGATTAAAGCATATGAGGAGCTTACGATGGAAGAAATGCGGCATCTGATTGAAACATTGCGGTTCATCGAGGAACCTTTCTCCTGTCCCCATGGAAGACCGACGCTTGTGAAACTGACGGAGAAAGACATGCAAAAGATGTTCAGGAGAATTGTATGAGAAAAATAGTAATCATATCTGGTCCCACGGGTGTTGGGAAAACGGAAATATCTCTTCAGGTGGCAGAGACGCTGCAAGGGGAAATTGTATCTTGTGATTCCATGCAGATCTATAAAGGGATGGACATTGGCTCTGCAAAGGCCACCAGAGAGGAAATGGAAAGAGTGCCTCATCATCTCATAGATGTGGTATCGCCTTTTGATGCCTTTACGGTATCAGATTATAAAGATCTTGCTGAGGCAGCTATTCATGACATCCACAAGAGAGGCAAACCTGCCATTCTTGTGGGTGGCACAGGACTTTATATCGATGCTGTAATTAAGAATCTTTCCTTTACCGAAGGCGGCAGTGATGCTGTGCTCAGAAAGGAACTGGAAGAGGAAGCAAAGGAGCATGGACCTCTTTTTCTTCATGAAAAACTGAAAAAAGTGGATTTGGAGGCAGCCACAGCCATCCATCCCAACAATGTGAAACGGGTTGTACGGGCTCTTGAGGTGTATCACCTTACGGGAAAGCCATTTTCCAGTTTCAGAGATGAACGGGGATTACGAAAAGAATATGAGATTCATTACTTCTATCTCAATAAAGACAGGAAAAAGCTTTATGAGGATATTGATGAGAGAGTAGAGGTTATGATGAAAAGGGGTCTCTTGGAGGAAGTGGAGCATTTGCAGAAGAGTGGACTGAACTCTTCCTATATTTCCATGCAAGGGATTGGGTACAAGGAGATTCTGTCCTATCTGGATGGTGTCCTCTCTTTGGAAGGAGCAGTGGATCTTGTGAAAATGAGATCCAGAAACTATGCAAAGAGGCAGCTGACGTGGTTCAGAAACGAAAAATATGCGGAGGAACTGTCAAAAGAGCAGTATTCTGATGAAGAAATCATACAGATTCTAGAAAAATCCATAAGAGAGTAGTACATTTTTAAAAACTGTATTATAATGAAAGAATCATATATATAAACTATGAATAAGATAAAGTGGGGGGAGTATCCGTGAGCAAAGCCATCAATAATTTTCAGGATGTTTTCTTAAATGGGGCAAGAAAAACAAAAATGACAGTGACCATACATCTGGTGAATGGATTTCAGCTGAAAGGCATGGTACGGGGATTTGACAATTATGTCATAGTACTGGAGACCGAAGACAAACAGATGCTTGTCTATAAGCATGCGGTGACCACCATTACACCACTAAAACCCATCCTGATTCTGGATGAGGAAGAATAGAAAGTGAAAAGACCTGTCTTTAGGGACAGGTGCTTTTTTTTGGGGAAACCAGATTGTTTGAAAGCCAGAGACTTTGTGCTATAATGATAAATTGATTGTGAAAATAGTAGGACATTGAAAGGAAGTAAACCATGTATTATAAATCAAAAGAATATCTCATGAAAGAATACAACATCAGTGAAAAGGCCCTCGCTCTGCACGAGAAGGTCATGGAAGCAGTGACACCTCTCTTTAAAGAGTATGAGGATATTCGGGAATATAACCAGTTTAAGGTCCTCAAGGCATTTCAGGAGGAGAAAATCAGCGATTATCATTTCACCAATACCACAGGCTACGGATATGGAGACATTGGGAGAGATACGCTGGACCTGGTGTACGCAAGAATTTTCAAAGCAGAGAAAGCTCTAGTAAGACCTCAGTTTGTCAGTGGCACCCATGCCATATCCTGCGTGCTCTATGGTATATTAAGACCTGGAGACACACTTCTTGCAATCACCGGCAGACCGTATGACACCATTCATGGAGTCATTGGCATCGAACAGACAAAAGAAGATGAAAACACAGGGTCTCTTTATGATTTCGGAGTCCGCTATGCGGAGATTGAGCTGAAGGACAATGCCATTCAAGTGGATAAAGTCATAGAGTATCTGAAAAAAGATCCATCCGTTAAAATGCTTCATATTCAGAGAAGTAAAGGGTATGCGGAAAGAAACAGTTTTACCATCGAAGAGATTGGTCAAGCCATTAATGAGATCAGAAAAGAATTTCCTGAGACAGTCATTTTTGTGGACAACTGTTATGGAGAGTTCATTGAAGAACGTGAACCTATCGAAGTAGGAGCTGATATCGTTGCCGGATCGCTCATCAAGAATGCGGGTGGCGGCATATCTCCTACGGGTGGATATATTGCAGGAAAAGCGAATCTTGTGGATTTGGCCTCTTACAGGCTGACGGTGCCAGGGCTTGGAGGAGAATGCGGATCAACATTCGGTGTGATGCGCACATTTTTCCAAGGTCTTTTCCTGGCACCTCAGATCTCCATGGAAGCTCTGAAAACTGCAGTATATACAGCAAAGCTTCTAGAACTTGCCGGATATGAAGTGCATCCGAAAGCGGAAGCGAAGCGAACGGATATTGTGCAGGCCATCACCTTCAGGAACAAAGAGAAGCTCATTGATTTTGTCAAGGGAATCCAATATGGAGCGCCTATAGACTCCAATGCAAGCTGTGAGCCTTGGGACATGCCTGGCTATAAAGATCAGGTCATCATGGCAGCAGGAGCATTTATACAGGGAGCATCCATTGAACTGTCCTGCGATGCCCCGATTAGAGAACCTTACACGGCGTATTTTCAGGGCGGTTTGAGTTTTGACCATGGAAAGATTGGTGTTCTTATTGCTCTCTCAAGAATCCTATAGATTCTTGAGAACTTATGCTATAATGTAATCAGTTTATTTCAAGAAATTTATATTAAAAGGAGAAAAGAATAGGCTTACTGCCTAGAATGAGTGTATGGAAAGTGATTTAGGTCCCCAGTTGTTAACCATTGTATTTCTTATATTTGTCAATGCATTTTTTGCGATGGCTGAAATGGCCATGGTGTCTGCCAACAAGGTCCGCATTGGTGTGGAGGCGGACAAAGGAAATCCCCGAGCACTGAAGCTTCAGAAAATACTTGAAAGACCGAGCGATTTTCTTTCGACCATTCAAGTTGGGATTACCCTTGCCGGATTCCTGGCATCCGCTCAGGCTGCTACAGGAATTGCACAAGAAGTGACAATGCTCTTTGCTTCTATCAACATCAGAATCAATCAGCAGATGGCAATTGTACTTATTACAATTGTTTTGGCTTATTTCACTTTGGTTTTTGGTGAACTGCTACCAAAACGTATTGCTCTTCAGAACTCAGAGAAAATCGCCATGACCATGGTGCCGATCATCGGTTTTGTGGCTACGATCTTAAAACCGTTTGTGCTGTTTCTTTCATTTTCCACCAGTATTTTTGCGAGACTTTTTGGGATTCATACGGATAAGCTGGAGGAAAATGTGTCTCTTGAAGAGATCCGTTCCATCATTGAAGTGGGAAAAGAAAAAGGTGTCATCAATGAGACGGAACGTGATATGCTGGATGGGATTTTTGAGTTTGACAATAAACTTGCAAGAGAAATCATGACCCCGAGAACAGAAGTAGAAATGATTGAAATCTCAGAGCCCACTCATAATGTCATCGCGAAGGTAACCAACGGCAATTATTCTAGAATTCCATTCTATCTGGATGAAGTGGATAATGTCATTGGCATCCTTTTTATCAAAGATTTATTCCGTGAACTGGTCAATAAAGGAAAACCTGGCAACATCGAGGATATTCTTCGAAAACCATATTTTGCACCGGAGAATAAATATATTGATGATCTTTTCAAAGAGATGCAGGTGGCCAATGCACAAATGGCCATTCTCCTGGATGAGTACGGCGGATTTTCAGGCATTGTGACCATTGAGGATATCCTGGAGGAAATCGTCGGTAATATTTATGATGAGCATGATGTCATGGACGAATATATCAATAAAGTTACAGACAACATCTATCTGGTGGATGCCCTGGTCTCCATTGATGATTTTAATGACAGCCTTGGGTTTGAGATAGAATCTGAGAACGCGGACTCCATCGGCGGATATGTGATTGAAAGGTTGGGACGAGTCCCTAAAAAAGGAGACACCGTTTATTACGGAGGACATGGATTTAAAGTCCAGCAGATGGCTGGGAAAAGAATCAAAGTGCTGAAAGTGATCTTGAATCAGGAAAAATTGGACAAAGAGTATATTGACGAAGAATCATAACTGAAGAAGCGCCTGGCAGAAATAATCCTGCCAGGCGCTTCTTGTTCTAGTATTTTCTGTAGAGGCCAACTAATTTACCGAGGATCTCACATTCCATGACAATGATCGGTGCCATACTTGAGTTTTCTGGCTGAAGCCTTACATGATTTTTTTCCTTGAAATATCTTTTGATGGTGGCGTCACTGCCAATCATCGCCACTACTATGTCTCCGTTTTTTGCGCTGCTGGCTTTTTCGATGATGGCAAAGTCGCCATTATGGATTCCAGCTTCAATCATACTTTCTCCCTCGACCCTCAGGATGAAGAGATCGTTATCGTGTTTCACAAATTTTAAAGGCATCTGGAAATAATCTTCAACGTTTTCTACAGCAAGGACGGGCTCACCTGCGGTGATTTTACCCACCATGGGAATTGGGACCATTTCAATGCTCTTGTTGATGAGTTCAGGTATCATCAAGGCACGTGGTTTTGTAGGATCCCTTTCAATTTTACCGTCTGACTCCAACTGATTGAGATAGGAGTGCACAGAGGATGTGGACTTAATATCAAGCGCACTGCAGATTTCACGGACAGATGGTGGATATCCCTTAGCCTCTGTAAAGGAAAGAAGATACTCATATACCATTTCTTTTTTTTCTTGGCCTTTTCTCATAAGTTCACCCCAAACTGATTTTAAGCCTATTATAGCATGGAAAAGACCTGAAATCAAACGAATGTTCCGGAATGGATGTTCTGATTCCTTGATTCTTTGAGAGTAAGATTTTATGGAACAACGCACTTTTTTTCTGTGAACATGTTAAAATAGAAGAGGATACTTACAGATGATGCAGCTTCATTCTGCATTCTCTGTAATAATATATGGAAATATGGAGGGAAACCAATGTCAACACATATTGGTGCTAAAAAAGGCGATATCGCAAAAACAATACTGCTTCCAGGAGATCCGCTTCGTGCAAAATACATTGCAGAAACATTCCTGGAGAATCCGAAACAGTTTAATGAAGTACGGGGAATGCTTGGTTTTACTGGAACATATAAAGGTGTGGAAGTATCTGTTATGGGTACTGGAATGGGTATACCATCCATCTCCATCTATGTTCATGAACTGATTCATGAGTATGGGGTAAAGAACCTCATGAGAGTGGGCAGCTGTGGCGCTATGCAGGAGCATGTGAAGATTAGAGATGTGATTCTTGCAAGCTCAGCATCCACAACCTCATCCATCAATAAGAACCGTTTTAGAGGCATGGACTTTGCAGCAACTGCAAGTTTTGAGCTTCTTTACAAGGCCCATGAAAGTGCAAAGGGACTGGGCATAGATGTTCATGTTGGAAATGTATTAAGTTCTGACATATTCTATGATACAACAGGTGCAACAAAACTTTTCATGGATGCTGGAACACTGGGAGTAGAGATGGAAGCGGCTGCACTTTACACAGAAGCTGCCTTGGCTGGTGTGAATGCATTGACTCTTCTTACAGTCTCAGACAGTCTCATCACAGGGGAAGAAACCACTGCGCAGGAGAGACAGGAAACATTCAATGAAATGATGAAAATTGCCTTAGATACAGCTGTGGCCATGGCATAACTCCGTGGTGTTTCTTATGGACAGGACGTAAAAAGCGTCAGCTCCTGCAGGAACTTCAGCTGCCAAAAACACAATCAGACCTGAATCAGAGAGGGAGCAATCCCTCTCTTTTATTCGATAATTATTTATTGATAATCAATAAATAGTGTGATAAGATATGTACATAAAGAAAAAAGTGAGGTATCCAAATGAAAAGAATGAGTATTCCCCTGTTCCAGATTGGTGTTTTGTTTATCACTTTATGTATTCTGCTTCTCTGTGTATTCTGGCTTCCAGATACAGCTGCATTTTTTGCAAAAGATGCACCGGAGTATGCTTATCTCAAGTATCCTCTTCTCGTTGGCATCTATCTTACTGTACTGCCATTTCTCTTTGCCATCGTGGAAGGTCTGAGACTCAGCAGAAAAGTGGCAATCAATGAGGCTTTCTCTGTCAAGTCTGTGACCCATCTCAGGAACATCAAAAGATCCTCTTTTCTGATCACAGTGATGTATTTTATCGGGTTTGTGGTGCTGATACAGCTTGTGGATCTCAGCCCAGGAATCGGCCTGCTCGGTATTCTGATCATGCTGGCCTCCATGATGATTGGGCTTATCGCAGGTATTTTAGAGGAACTTCTGAGAAAAGCGCTGGAAATCAAAGAAGAAAATGATCTCACTGTATAAGGAGGGGGATATTTATGCCAATTATTGTGAATCTGGATGTGATGCTTGCCAAAAGGAAAATGAGCGTTACGGAACTTTCTGAAAAGGTGGGAATCACCTTAGCCAATGTTTCAAATCTAAAAACCGGAAAAGCCAAAGCCATCAGATTTTCCACACTGGAAGCCATCTGTAGAGCCCTGGACTGCCAACCGGGAGATATACTGGAATACAGATAAATATGAAAAATATGGAGGAGACGCTATGAGGCTAAAGGAAATATGGAGGATGTCAAAAAAATAAAGAAATTTTTCTTCCATTTTTCCTTTGACATTTCATATCGTGATATTCTATACTGAACATAATCAATCAACTGAATAATACAAGAGGTGCTTTTGTGTAACAGCAAAAGCTTAAAAGGGAAAGAGGTTAGATTCCTCTACAGCCCCCGCTACTGTGTACAGGGATGAAATCTTCAATACCCACTGGATCTGAGATCCGGGAAGGGGAAGAGAGTAAGAAGATCTGTAAGTCAGGAGACCTGCCTTGTTGTATGGATACTGCGAAAGCTTCGGAGGGAAGTTTGTGCGTTTTTATTTTGCCTGAAAACACACGGATTTCCGTGTGTTATTTTTTTTGTAAGGAGGGAAAAACATGCATCATATGGTCATTGCTGCCATTTCAAGCAGTTCTGGCAAAACTGCTGTAACTATGGGGATTTTGTCCGCGCTGAAAGAGAGAGGGTTCTCCGTGCAGCCATTTAAGGTTGGGCCGGATTACATTGATCCGTCTTTTCAGAAAACTGCATCAGGAAAAGTGAGCCATAATTTGGATCTTTTTATGATGGGGAAAGAGGGGATTTACGATGTATACCAGAAAGCCAGTGCATACAGTGATATTTCTGTGGTGGAAGGCGTCATGGGTCTCTATGACGGTAGCGGAATCAAGTCCATGGAAGGAAGCACCGCATCTGTTGCTAAGCTCTTGTCCATTCCAGTGATTCTGGTTCTGGATGCGAAGGCCATGTCAAAAACCGCTGCAGCGGTGGTTCTTGGCATAAAAGAATTTGATTTGGATGTGAATCTCTGAGGGGTCATCTTGAACCGAGTGTCTTCGGCCCGTCATTATGAACTTATCGAAAGCAGCATCATGGAGAAAACAGGAGTGCCCTGTCTTGGCTACTTGCCAGAGGATCCTGTCATGGAATTTCAGTCCAGGCACCTGGGGCTTCAGCTTGATCCCCTTTACGAGGGGGGAATCAGCGAAAAAATCACAAATATGGGACGGTTTATTGAAAAGCATCTGAACCTTTCGGCGCTTCTGGATCTTACCGTAAGAGCATCTGACCCTAAGCAGGCAGAGCCACTCGTAGAGGAGAAAAAAGAAATGAAGGATCTGCTGCGGCTTGGCATCGCAGAGGATGAAGCTTTCAGTTTCTATTATGAGGATAATCTCGAACAGCTGAGAGAAAAAGGAGTTCAGCTGATTCCCTTCAGTCCTCTGAGAGACAAACGATTACCGGAGCACTTGGATGGTCTGTACTTCGGAGGTGGGTTTCCTGAGCTTCATTTGCAGAAGCTGGAAGAGAACAGCAGCCTGCGGGAAGAAATCCATAGGAAGCTGGCACTGGGAATGCCAGCCTTCGCTGAGTGTGGAGGGTACATGTACCTGACACAGGGCATAAGAGACAAGGAAGGAACCTTATATAACATGGTGGGATTTCTTGAAGGATCCTGTGAAATGACGGATACCCTGCAGCGGTTCGGATACACAAGTATCCGCATCGGTCCTTATGAGATGAAGGGGCATGAGTTTCATCATTCCCGGTGGGTTGGACCAAAAGAGATAGAACAGGAATTTTTGTGCGTTAAGCATTTTGGCAGCCGGGATGAAACATACCACACGGGTCAGAAGAAAAACAACTGCTACGGTTCTTATGTGCATATTCACTTACGGAGCAGCGGTGGGATCGTACAGTCCATGCTGGATCACTTACGAAAATGGAGGAGTCAGAATGAAAATCAGAACCGTTTATAAAAGATCTCAACCGATGGCACTGTCTGGCCTTCTTATCGCACTTTCCTACATAGGCGCACTTCTTAAAATTCAAGGAACCATCGCCCTGGATGCGCTTCCAGCATTCCTTGGTGCGATTTTTCTTGGGCCGATCTATGGGGGTGTCATAGGAGCTTTAGGACACTTTTTCACTGCGCTATTCGGTGGGTTTCCGTTGTCTTTCCCCCTCCATGCTCTGATCTCTCTTCTGATGATGGGGACGGTACAGGTGTTTGGAGTGCTGTATGGAAAAGGCCATCGGGTGCTTGCTGCGGCTGCAGGGATTCTTCTGAATGGCCCTGTATCGCTTTTGATCCTCTCGCTGGCTTCCAGATTCATGGGTATGCCCCTTCAGGGGAAATGGATGTTTCTTAGTCTGATCACTCCGCTCAGTGCTGCTTCAGCTGTGAACATTTTAGGAGCGGTGTTCTTAGGCAATCTTCTTCTTAAAAGGAACTTCAAGGAGGGAAATTTATGAAATGGCGGGATCTTACCTTAGTGGATTTTCATGAAGAGTACTTACTGGCTGTATCCTGTGACAGCGCTGGCGGTATTGGGGACAAACCTCATGATCTGATCAGAACATCGCCTTTTATCGTGGGCTATCATACAGCGAAGGTGGCACTGATGGAACTTCTCTGTGTCCATGGAGAACCTTTACTCCTATCTAGCACTCTGTCTGTGGAAATGAATCCCACAGGGGCCGAAATGATGAGAGGGATACATACGCTGCTGAAAGAATATGATCCCATGCATTCTATTGCACTCACTGGCAGCACGGAAGAAAACTTTCATGTTTCAGCCACAGGTCTGGGCGTTACCGTAATGGGGAGGATAGAAAAGAGGCAGTGGCCGCTGAAAAAATCGCTGGCTCAGGATGTGGCGGTTATGGTAGGGGAGGCAAAGTGTGGAGAGGAGGTGCTGAAGACGGAAAAAGAAAAGATCCTCATGCTCCATCATGTGAAGACCTTGAGAGATTTGCCCTATGTCAGGGAAATAGTGCCAGGTGGATCCAGAGGAATGGCACATGAAATCGCACTTGTGGAAAGCGCTTCAAAGATCAGGTTCCTGCCGGCAGAAGGTGTAAAGCCTCTGCTGCATCAGTCCTGCGGGCCGGCCAGTGCACTGCTGGTGACTCTTGGGAAAGAGCACCTTAAAGATCTTCAGGAAACTTTGAACATACCGGTTCATGTATTAGGCGTATTTTGTTAGAAAGGAGCAGCACAAATGGGGAAAATTACATTAATCACCGGTGGAGCAAGGAGCGGAAAAAGCACTTTTGCGGAAGGCCTTCTTCAGGAAACCCATCCGGTTCTATACATCGCCACAGCCGTTCCCGTGGATGAAGAGATGAAGGTGAGGATCCGCCATCATCAGAAGGGCCGGAATCCTTCCTGGGATACCTTGGAAGCATTCTCTACTTTACCGCAGCGGCTTGCTGGAAAAGAAAGCTTTTACGGCGGAATTCTTCTGGACTGTGTCACGGTTCTTCTGACCAATCTTCTGTTTATCCGGAGTGATCTGAATCTGGACCGTTATGAGGAAGGTTTCTGGCTGAAGGCTGAATCGGAGATCCTTGAGGACCTGCAGGAAACATTGGATTTTTTTAGAAAATCCTCTGCCGAGTGTGTTCTTGTCACCAATGAGCTGGGACAAGGACTGGTTCCTGAAACTGCCTTTGCCCGTGCGTTCCGGGATCTTCAGGGCAGAGTGAACCAGTATCTTGCCAGGGAGTCTGATGATGTGTATCTTCTGGTGTCGGGCATCCCACTTTGCATCAAGGAGTCCGGAGATGAATGAGATTCTTCTGATGCTTCAGCTTTTTACAGTGATCCCCATCCAGAAAGAAATCCCTTATGATCGGGAGAGATTTACTAAAACAGCAGTACTTTTACCGGTTCTTGGTGGCGTTATGGGTCTTCTGGAAGGAGGAGCCGCCTCTCTCATTCTAGGGCTGTTCCGGCCTATGACTGCCGTTTTACTGATTCTCATGGTGGATGTATTTCTGACCAAGGGCATCCATCTGGATGGTCTTGCTGATACCTGTGATGGGCTGTTCTCTGGAAGAGACCGGAAAACGATGCTGGAGATTATGAAAGACAGCCGTCTGGGCGCTTTTGGCGCGCTCAGTCTTCTCTTCTGCCTTCTTTTGAAGACGGCGCTTCTGATGGAGCTTGATTCAGTCACGTTTCTCAGGATGGTGCTCGTTCTCCCAGTAATCGGCCGAAGCATGATGGTTTTAGGGGCCTTTAGGAGTGTCTACGCCAGAGACCATGGATTCGGCGGCATCTATATTGGGCAGATCTCCAATCTGACCTTGGCCATCGCCTCAGGGTCGGCGCTGTTCTACTCAACAGCTCTGTTGGGAATCAGTGGAGGAATCTCCTGGTTCGCCGTCGGCTTCCTCATCCTGCAGATGAAGCACTATACAGAAAAACGTCTGGGAGGAATAACAGGAGATGTTTTAGGGGCTTTTCTGGAAGTTTCCCAGTTGATTTTTCTCCTCGTCTATGTGCTGCTGGCTAGATAAGAAGAGTATGTTTTGTGATGAAGTTTTTATACAGAAAGGAGGAAGAAAGATGCGTAAGAAAATCATGCTGGTGGGGACTGCGTCCTCGGTGGGGAAAAGCACGCTGTGTGCAGGCCTATGCCGGATATTGGAAGAGGATGGATTAAAACCAGCACCTTTTAAAGCCCAGAATATGTCTCTTAATTCCGGTGTTACTCCAGAGGGACTTGAGATGGGAAGAGCTCAGATTCTGCAGGCTGTGGCAGCCAAGGTGGTGCCGGATGTGAAAATGAATCCTGTTCTTCTAAAACCTACTTCCAGTGAAGGCTCTCAAGTGGTGCTGCTGGGCAAGGTCTATGGGGAAGTGGGAGGTGAGAATTACATCTCCATGAAAGAGGAGCTCTCTGTGAAAGTTCTTCAGGCCTATGGGGAGCTGGAAAAGGAGTATGACACCATCGTGATTGAAGGAGCAGGCAGTGCGGCAGAGATCAATCTGAGAAAGAATGACTTTGTGAATATGGGGCTGGCCAGGATGGTGGATGCGCCGGTGCTGCTTGTGGTGGACATTGATAAGGGCGGCGCTTTTGCGTCCATCTATGGCACGGTGATGCTGATGCCGGAAGAAGAGAGAAAGCATGTGAAGGGAATCATCATCAATAAGTTCAGAGGTACACGAGCTCTTCTTAAGCCTGGCATCGATGAGATTGAAAAACTTGTGGGCATCCCAGTACTAGGCGTTGTTCCTTACCTTCCTCTGAATCTTCCGGAGGAGGACAGTCTCATGGAGGATCCAGGAGCAGAAAGAAAAACCAAAGCGGACATAACAGTGGGCGTGATAAGGCTGCCACACATTTCAAACTACACGGATGTTCAGCCACTTCTTCTCTATGAAGATGTTCAAGTGCGTTTCTTATCACTAGAAGATTCTCTGGAGGGAATGGATCTTGTGATTCTTCCAGGCAGCAAGAACACACTGAGCGATCTTTCGGTGTTAAGAGCAGCGAAAATGGATGAAAAAATCCTGAAAGCTCATGAAAAAGGTGCAGTTATCTTTGGCATCTGCGGTGGTTATCAGATGCTTGGAGAATCTTTGGAAGATCCTCACCAGGTGGAGTCTTCTCTACTGGAATCCAGGGGATTGGAACTGATTCCCATGAAGACCATTCTGGAAAAAAGCAAAAAAACAACTCTGGTGGAAGGTGTGTGTCTTCCTTTGGCGTGTCCTGTGAAGGGGTATGAGATTCATATGGGCAAAAGCGTTATTCATAAAGACATGCAAAGGCCATTCCTGAAGCTTGGAGAACAGGGTGCTGTTTCAGAGGAGGGATATTATCATGAGGGTGAGAGAATCATTGGTACGTATCTTCATGGGATTTTTGACAACAGCGGATTTACACGAAAGCTACTTAATGTCATCCGGAAGAGCAAAGGGATGGAGGAGATCAGCGAAGTTCCAAAAGACTATTGGGAGGAAATAGACAAGGAGCTTTCACGTCTGGCAGATACCCTGCGAGATACCCTGGATATGGAGGCGATTTATGAGATTCTTCATGAACACCCCCGTGGCTAGCGTGCTCTTCGCAGTAGTGCTGGATGTTATTGTGGGTGATCCAAAGAGCCTCTGGCATCCGGTCATGGGCATCGGGAAACTGATCCATGCACTGGAGCGCAAGCTTTACGAAAAAGAAGATACTCCTGCCATACGGAAAAAAAAGGGGATTCTTCTTGTGATTCTTGCCTGCATCACCGTCACAGCTTTTGTTTACAGCATCCTCGCCCTTGTATTCAGCGTATCCTACTGGCTTTATTTCATCTTGTGCGTATATCTGCTGTGGACGGGTCTGGCGGGAAGAACGCTGAAACTGGAAGGCCTTAATGTGTATCATGCCCTGGCTCAGAATCAGCTGAAGGAAGCGAGGGAGAGACTCTCCATGCTTGTTTCCAGACAGACCGAACTGATGTCCGAGGAAGAAGTTATTAAAGCAACGGTGGAAACCGTGTCTGAGAATACATCAGATGGGATTGTCGCACCGCTTTTCTTTGGTGTTCTCTTTGGACCCTGCGGCATGTGGCTATACAAGACCGTGAACACCATGGATTCCATGGTGGGTTATAAAAATGAGCGTTATTTGGACTTTGGCTGGTGCGCCGCTAAAACCGATGATGTGCTGAACTTCATTCCGGCTCGGCTGACGTCCTGGTTTATTCTCTTCAGCGCTCCCTTAGAAGGGAGGCCTTTCAAGAAAGCTGCAGAGATTTACAGAAGGTACAGGAACTGTCATGAGAGTCCCAATGCGGGCCATCCGGAATCCGCGGCTGCAGGAGTTCTTGGCATCTCCTTAGGAGGGGACGCCATCTATTTCGGGCAGACTGTTTGTAAACCTGCCCTGGGAGAAATGGATCAGGAACCGGAACCGTCTGATATTGTGAAGACCGTCAGGATGATGGAACGAGCCTACATCATGAGCGCTGCTTTGTTTATGATGCTGAAAGTTATGGGGAGGTGGACTTTTTATGTATGAGCATGGCGGCAATATCCATGGGTTTGAGACGCCCATGGTGGATTTTAGCGCCAACATCAATCCGCTGGGGATACCGGAGAAGCTCCGAATTGCCTGGATAGAACAAATGGAGCAGGTGACATCGTATCCGGACCCTTCCTACAGAAAATTGAAAAAAGCCATAACGGACCATCATTTCCTGACAGATAAAGCAAATATTCTTTTGGGAAATGGTGCTGTGGATCTCATCCACAGTGTAATAAAGGGGGTCAGGCCGAAAGAGGTTCTCATTCCTTCCCCGGCTTTTTCAGAGTACCGCAATGCCAGCATCAGAAATGAAATACCGTATCGGGAGCCTGTACTATACGACGGCTTTGGAAATCTTCTGCTTGATAAGTTTCTAGGCGAGGTGAAAGAGGGCTCTCTGGTGTTTCTGTGCAATCCCAACAATCCTACGGGAAAGGCCCTGAATGCATCTGATTTGGAGCTGGTTCTGAAAAGAATCGAAGAAACTGGGAGTTTTCTGGTGCTGGATGAAACGTTTCTCCCCTTTGTGGAACAGCAGAAGAGGCATTCCCTGCTGGAGCAGCAGCCTGAATGCGTTCTCTTTTTGCGGGCTTTGACTAAAATCTATGGTATACCTGGAGTTCGGCTGGGCTATGGGATTATATACAATGAGATTCTGGCAAAGAAGATGGATTCTCAGCAGGAGCCATGGCAGATCAATACTTTCGCAGATATTGCAGGTCAGGTGGTACTGAAAGAGACAGGTTATCTTGAGGAAACAGCATCCTGGCTGCAGCTTGAGAAGGCTTTTCTTTATAGGGAACTTGCCAAAGTGCCTTGGCTCACGTGGGTTGAAAGCGACTGCAATTTTATGCTGGTTCATTCATCAGAGGCTTCGGCAGAAGAAATCCAGAAAATACTTCTCAAGGATCAGATTCTGATCCGGCTGCCTTATGGGTTCAGCGGGCTCACCCCGCACCACTTCAGAATAGCTGTGAAAGACAGGTCATCCAATCTGAAGCTGATGAAAGCACTGCAAAAAATAAATGACTGATAATAGTAAACAAAAAGTGAAACGGAGTGAATGAAAAAATGTATAAAAAGAGTAAATCAAGTAAAACAAGTAACATCCTGGTGATTCTTTTCCTTGTGATGATGGTCTTCAGCGGCTGCAGCAGTAAAAAAGCGGAGATGAATCCCTCTGTTCCAAATGTGGAGACAGAAACACCCTCGGGAAACAGCTTGAATACGGAGTATCCGATTCTTATTACAGACAGTACGGGCAGAGAAGTCACCATTTCGGAAAAACCCATGAATGTGATCTCTTTGGCACCCAGTATTACAGAAACCTTCTTTGCCTTGGGCGTAGAAGATCTTTTGGTGGGAAGAACAGAGTACTGTGATTATCCATCACAGGTTTCTGGTATTGAATCCGTTGGTACGCTTCAGGAGCCGAACATAGAGAAGATAACAGATCTGGAAGCGGATCTCGTCATTGCTTCTACGCATTTCAAGGAAGAAGTGCAGAAGAAACTGGAGGAGCTGGGGATAACGGTTCTAGTTCTTAATCCGAATGACAGCTTTGAAGGAGTCTATGATGTCATCGGGAAAATGGGAACAGTTCTGGACGCTCAGGTAAAAGCAGAAGAGATTATTTCTTCTATGAAAGAAAAGGTTTCTTCCGTGGAAGAAAAAGTAAAAGAGCTGTCTTCCCCATCCGTCTACTACGTAGTCGGCTATGGAGAGTTTGGAGATTATACTGCAGGGAAGGGCACGTTCATCAGCGAGATGATTGAAAGAGCAGGTGGAACCAATATCGCGGATGATGTGGAAGGATGGAGCTATAGTCTGGAGAAGATTGTGGAGCATGATCCGCAAATCATCATTGTCTCAAAATACTATGAGACGAAAAATGGATTTATCAGTGCAGAAGGATATAAGGAGCTGACTGCAGTGAAAGAAGATAAAGTGGTGGAGATTGACAGCAATCTTATTGATAGGCAAGGTCCTAGACTTGCGGACGGATTTGAAGATCTGGCCAGAGCCATACACCAGAATGACTTCCAGTAGGGGGAGCCATGGCTTATTATGAGAAAAGAAAGTACTACAGAAGGCTCTTCATGGGGATGCTCCTTTTCCTAATGGCCTCCATGGTTCTGGCGACCACTGTGGGAGCAGCAGATATTTCAATGAAGGACAGTCTGAAAATACTTTTGGGAGAGGTTCCTTATCTGAAAGAGCTGTTTTCATGGCCACAGGTGGAAGAAAAGTTCCGTGTCATTGTTCTTTCGATCAGACTGCCGAGAATCCTTCTTTCAGCAGTGGTTGGGACAGGGCTTTCTGTGGTAGGCGCATCTTTTCAGGGGCTTTTTAAAAACCCCATGGCAGACCCCTATATCATGGGGGTATCTTCCGGTGCCGCGCTGGGGGCGGCAGCCGGGATTACAATTTTTACAGGTGGATTTCTGTCGGTGCAGGTCATGGCCTTTTTAGGTGCACTTTCCGCGGTTCTCCTGGTATTTCACATTGCCAGAACAGGACATAGGATCCCAGTGCTTCCTCTCATCTTAGCGGGTGTTGCCATCAGTGCCATGTCTTCTGCCGTGATTTCGATGCTGATGATTTTTCATCGGGACCAGTCGGATCAGATCATCTTCTGGACCATGGGCTCTGTCGCATCGGCCTCATGGGCAGACCTCATATATGTTGGTCCCCTTGTGTTGCTGTCCGTGGTTCTTTTAAACCTGTACAGACGGGAGCTGAACCTGATGATTTCGGGTGAGGATACGGCCTACAGCCTGGGGGTGGATGTGGAGAAAGTGAAGAAGAGACTTCTGATCCTCTCCTCCTTCACTGTAGCAGTCATTGTTTCGGTCAGCGGAATTATTGGATTTGTGGGACTGATTGTCCCTCATGCTGTCCGGATGCTTTTAGTAGGCGACCATCGTGTGCTGCTTCCTTTCTCAGCGCTGGCTGGTGCTTTATTTATGCTCTTCTCGGATACACTGGCCCGTACTGTTCTAGCGCCTATGGAAATACCAGTGGGTGCGGTTACTGCTCTATTTGGTGCACCTTATTTTATCCTGCTTCTTTACAGAAGCAAAAAAAGTGGAGGCTTTCTATGAATGAGTTATCTGTTTCTTCACTGCGGTTTTCTTATGGAAAAGAGGAAGTGCTGAAAGACCTTTCCTTCTATGTCAAGAAAGGATGCTTTTACAGCATATTGGGACCTAACGGATCAGGTAAGACAACAGTTCTTCGGCATATACAGAAACTGCTTCTGCCCCAAAGCGGGAAAGTGATGCTGGGTACAGAAGAAGTGAGACAGATGAAGATTCGGGATCTAGCGAGGAAAATCGCCACAGTGCCTCAAGAAACCCATGTGTCTGTGGATTTTCCCGTTCTGGACTTTGTCCTTGCAGGCAGAGCGCCCTATCTGAAAAGGTTTGAAAATGAAACTTCATCTGATTACCAAAAAGCAGAGGAAGCAATGATTGCGACAAACACCTGGCAATACAGCCATAAATCTGTATTAGAGCTGTCAGGTGGTGAACTTCAAAGAGTAGTGGTGGCAAGAGCCATGGTTCAGGAACCGGATCTTCTTCTTTTAGATGAGCCTGTCTCACATCTGGATCTTCGTCATCAGGTGCTGATACTGGATCAGGTGAACAGCTATTGCAGAAAGAACAACAGCACAGTGATTTCAGTTCTCCATGACATCAATCTGGCCATCACCTATAGTGATGAACTGATTCTCATGAAAAAAGGGGAAATTTTTGCGAAAGGGGTGCCAGAAGACATCATCACCGAAGAGAATCTAAGAGAAGTTTATGAAACAGAATGCCTGATCATTCAGAATCCATTGAATGGAAAACCCTATGTGATACCGAAGATCAGTAAAAGGAGAGAGGAAGAATGAGTACTAAAGGACAGGTTCATATCTATACGGGAGAGGGAAAAGGAAAGACTACAGCTGCACTGGGATTGTCCATACGAGCTGCAGGAAGAGACAGAAAGGTGCTGTTTGTTCAGTTTCTGAAAGGTCAGGATACCGGAGAGCAGTATCTGATGGAAAAGATACCACAGATTACCCATGTGAAACTGGCAAATGCACGGACCTTTTTTCGTGTTTTGACTGTTGAAGAACAGAGAACCCTGATCGAAGAAACGGAGAAGGAATGGGAAAGTCTGTATACACAGATCATGAGCGGACAATTTGAACTCGTCGTTTTGGATGAGATCATGGCGGCCATGTATCTTGGCATTGTATCAGAATCCAAGGTGCTGAAACTTCTTCAAGAGAAGCCGATACAGATGGAATTGGTGCTGACAGGACGGAATGTCCCTGAACTGGTTTTAAAAGAAGGGGATCTCATTACTGAAATGAAGAAAATCCGACATTATTATGACCAGGGTATTCTATCGAGAGAAGGAATCGAATATTAGAGTTGATGAGACATCTGCAGAGCAGGTGTCTTTTTCTCTAGAGAAACCCTAAATTAATGCATTTCTATAATGACAGACAAAAACACAATTCATAAGTAGATTGTTTGCGCTATAAGAGATGGATTATCAAATTATCATATTTCAGGATGAAAAACTTAAATTTCATTGAAAACGATGTGCATTTACGATAAAGTAACTAGTATAGTAGGTAGTTATTCGAAATATTATCAATAGTTGTGAGGTGTCGGATGGAAAAGAAAAATAAAATCTCTTTAAAAAATTACTGCTTTATGTATGTTCTCTTCATCCTTTTTTGGATTGTTATAGACGGAAAACTAACCGTAGAGTCTGTCCTTATAGGAAGTATTGCTGCTTTCGCAGTAATGATTCTCAATAAGGATTTATTTTTTAATGAGACCGAAGGCGGGCCTCTTACTTTCAAGTATATCTTAAGGTATACGGTGATGATTGGTGTTCTTCTTGTGGAAATTGTGAAAGCGAATATTGCAGTCGCAAAAATTGTGCTGAGTAAGGATATGCCCATTGAGCCTATGTTCATTAAGATTCCAGCATCTCCAAAGAAGAAATTACATAAAATGATTTATGGAAATCTCATCACGCTGACGCCGGGTACCCTCACAGTGGATGAGGAGCAGGGAGAGTTTGTCATACATGCCATAGACAGGAGTGCAGCAGAGGGATTAAAAGGAAATACGCTAGAGAAACATGTGCTGGATCTCGAAAGGGAAGAATCATGAGTACCACTGTTTTAACTGTATATTCGATTGTCTTGTCACTCTTTGCGTTTTTATGCCTTTACCGGGCTTATGCCGGGCCCACTACAGCAGACCGGGTGGTTTCCATTAATGTCATCTCCACAAAAGTGACTGTTCTTATCGCGGTGATTGCAGTTTTAACCGAACAGAACGCATTTATCGATGTGGCTGTTATTTATGCGATGATGGGGTTTATTGCCACCATTGCTGTTTCAAAGTATATCGAAAAAGGGAAACTATATTAGGAGGTGCATTGTATGCTTAAGGATATCACTATACTTCTTCTGGCATTATCCAGTTTATTCTTTTTTATGGTAGGCACTGTTGGTTTGATCAGGCTTCCTGATGTATTCAGCAGGATGCACGCGACTACGAAAAGCGATACACTTGGGGCGGGACTTGGCTTGTTGGCCCTCATGGTCTATAAAGGATTGGATCCAGTGAGTCTCAAGCTTCTGCTGATTCTTGTGTTTATATTTATTACGAATCCTGTAGCTGCGCATATCATTGCAAAAGCTGCCTATCACAAAAAAATGAGGAATCAGAAGGAGGATGATCATGGAGCTGTTTAATGTCATTCTTATCGTTTTTCTCATCGTATCGGCTATTGCCGTGGAAAGAACCAAAGATCTTTTAGGCGCAGTGATTATCTTTACAGCATACAGCCTTGTGATGTCACTTTTATGGCTTCTTCTTCGTGCACCCGATGTTGCGATGACAGAAGCGGCCATTGGTGCTGGAATCACGACCATATTGTTTGTTGCAGTAATCAGCCGTACGGGGAGGATGGAAAAATGAAAAAAATATTTACATTTACCATCTTAGGGGGACTATTGATTGTGCTTTTAACGAGTATTACAGAAATCCCACCGCTGGGAGAAGAGAAGAACCCTGCTTATAATGAAGTGTCTGAGTATTATGTGAATGAAAGTGCACAGGATACTGGTGCACAGAATATCATTGCAGCCATCATTACAGATTATCGGGCATTTGATACTCTAGGGGAGACAACAGTTCTCTTTACCGGTATTGCAGCAGTAACTGCAATGATCGGTGTTTCTCATGATAAAGGAAAGAAGGAGGATCAGGAACATCATGGATGATTTATTTGTCAAACTCACAACTAGAATGATCTTGCCCTTCATTCAGCTTTATGGACTATATGTGATTATCCATGGCCACGTATCTCCTGGAGGCGGTTTCTCTGGAGGAGCAATTTATGCAGCAAGTATTGTTCTTTACACCTTAGCCTTTGGTCTTAAAAAAGGAAAAGAAAGGATGCCTCATGAGCTTTCGTCCAAGATTGAAACCGGAGGGATTCTTGTTTATATTCTTGTAGGATTGTCTGGGATTTTTCTTGGATATACATTCCTGACCAATATTGAGGCGGGTTTCCCCATTGGCGCTTTTGGCAAAGTGCTGAGTGCGGGATTGATACCCGTGGTGACCTTTGCCATTGGTCTGAAGGTTATGAGCACGATTGTCACATTGTTTCATACTATGCTGGAGGAAGATTCATGAATTTGAAAATGATGATGGAAAACATCAATTATATTGGTGCGATGATTCTTTTTGTCATCGGATTATATACTGTGCTGACCCACTCTAATCTAATTAAGAAAATCATCGGTATTAATATTATGGAGACGTCCATATTTCTATTTTTTGTGTCTATAGGGTACAGAAAAGGTGCAGCAGCCCCCATTTACGAGTCTATAAGCGGGGAAGGATTCTTCGTGAACCCCCTGCCTGCAGCACTGATGCTTACGGGCATTGTGGTAGCTGTCAGTATTACTGCATTCTCCTTGAGTATTGTGATTAAAATTCATGAAGCATATGGAACCATTGAAATGGACGAGATCATCAGAATAAGGAGTGTGGAGTCTGATGAATAGTCCTCATTTACCCGTTTATATCCTAATGGTTCTCCTGATCTTTGCCGTCACAATACCGCTGCACATGAAAGCTTATGGAAGATGGTTCAATATTCTCATGATGAGTGTTCTTTCCGGTACAGCGGGACTGGCGATTCTTGAACTTCTTAAAGTCAGTAGGGAAGGCGCATACAGTTATACCTTTGGAAATTATGAAGCCGGTATCGGTATACAGTTTCTTGTAGATGATTTTTCGGCGCTCATGACTTTTATTGTACTTCTTTTAGGACTCTTAATTGTGCTGTTTTCGTTGAAAGATCTTGATCACGAGATTGAAGCTGAAAATAAATACAGATATTATACGTTGGTTTTTCTGATGCTTTTTTCTATGATTGGGATGATTTTCACCAATGACATGTTCAATCTGTATGTATTCATGGAGATTCTTTCTCTTGTATCTGTAGCGGTGATTTCCATCAAAAAGAAGAAAGATACGCTGATGGCTTCTATGAAGTATCTGATGATGGGGGCCATTGGTTCTGTGACCATACTTATGGGATTTGCGCTCCTTTATATGGTCACAGGGCATCTGAATATGACATTGATTTTTACGGAAATTAATGAGGTTTGGGAACTATACCCCAGAAACATTCTACTGGCAATGGGATTTATTCTTACTGGTTTTGGTATAAAGGCTGCCATTTTTCCGCTTCACAACTGGCTTCCAGATGCCCACTCCAGTGCGCCAACACCCTCTAGTGCATTGCTGTCAGGGCTTGTTGTGAAGGCTTATGTATTTGCCATCGCCAAAATGATGTATCGTGTGATTGGGCAGGAGATCTCTGTAAATATTGGTATCAACAACTACATTATAATATTCGCAGTCATGAGTATGATCATGGGATCGGTTTTTGCGCTGACACAAAGAGATATCAAAAGAAGACTTGCTTATTCCAGTGTGGCTCAAATTGGATATATTTTTCTTGGGTTGGCCCTTGCAACACCTATGGGGTTTTCTGCAGCGTTATTTCATGTCATCTCGCATGCGTTCATGAAATCGGCACTGTTTCTTAGTGCAGGTTCCATAATCTATCTCACAGGACGCCGTGATGTCAAAAATATGGATGGGATCGGCTATGAAATGCCCATCACCATGACAGTCTTCAGCATCGGTGTACTTGGCATGATTGGAATACCAGGAACCAGCGGGTTTATGAGCAAATGGTATTTGGGGCTTGCAGTTCTTGATGCAGGACATCCAGGGCTTCTTCTTGTCATTTTGCTCAGCAGCTTCTTAAACGCGCTTTATTATCTGCCGATTGTCATCGCAGCGTTTCTTCGTGAAAGACCAGGAGTCCCTCTTGAAATGCACAGAGATGGAATTCCAAGAACCATGAAGATTTCAATGGTGCTTGTTGCAGCTGGAAGTATTGTGATCGGATTTTTCCCCCATCTTGTCATGGACATCATTGAAAAAGCGGTGCCCACATTTATCCAGATGGGACTGTAGTGGAGGGATATGTGAAAGAAAAAAAGAATCGGTCAAGTAACACGAAAAAAGATTGTAGTTGCAAGAAAAGCAAGGAGCTAGACTCATATTGCATCAGCTGCATTATTCTTTATATTGTTCTAGGAAGTCTTTTTGCTGCGTTTTTGTTTTTTGCTAAGAATGTTGAAAGGGAACAGATCAGTGGGGGGATGCTCTTTCTTGTAAATCTTGCAGATGGCATTTCCAATTCGCTGAATAATCTCAAAAGTCTTCCGCTTATGATCATCCTAATCCCCCTTATTGGAGGACCTGTGGAGATGTATTTTTTTAGAAGAAGAGAAAACGCAAGAGATATGGCCATTGTTTATACAACAGTCTTAACGTTCTTTCTGATTCTTGCTCTATTTCCGCAAGTTCTGGAAGGGACGATGCGCTTTGAGATTCCAAGAGCGTTGGGGCTTGGAATCAGATTCAAAGTAGATATGCTCGGGTTTATTATGCTTGTGGTGTCATCAATTTTATGGGTTCTTGTCATTATGTATGCTCATGACTACATGATGATAGAGAAACATAGAAACAGATTTTTTCTCCAGATGAGTATCACCTATGCAGGAGTCCTTGGAACAATTATGGCTGGAGATCTGATCACCATGTTTCTGTTTTTTGAACTGATGACCTTTTCGTCCTATTTTCTTGTTGCTCATAATCAGTCCAAGGATTCCTTGATTGCTGGAGACGTCTTTATATATATGGGGGTGGCTGGAGGATTGGCACTGCTGCTTGGGATTATCCTCCTTTATGTGAATACAGGAACGGTGGCTTTTGTTCCACTGGCTGCAAGGATCAGCACACTAGGGAATGCGAAATATCTTATTTCAGGTCTATTTATAGTTGGATTTGGTATAAAAGCAGGAATGCTTCCACTTCATATATGGCTTCCTCGGGCACACCCTGTGGCTCCAACACCTGCCAGTGCTCTGTTATCAGGACTTTTGATTAAAATCGGTGCCTTTGGTATTTTGCGGGTTCTTACCAGTTTCTTTATGCCGGCTAAGGGTGCATATGTGTCTTACGAAAGTCCCATCTGGGATCTCAGCATAGATCTTGGAGCAGCGATGATCTGGATTGGAATTGTCACCATGGCTGGGGGAGTCTTTATGGCTTTGCAGCAAAGTAATATGAAAAAAATGCTCGCATATCATAGTGTAAGTCAAATGGGATATATCATCATGGGAATTGGCGTGGCAGCTTATCTTGGTCCTAAGGGCGCCATGGGCTTCTCCGGGGCAATATATCACATGGTCAATCATGCGCTGTTCAAAGCTCTCCTATTCATGGTAGCGGGTGTCATTTACTTAAGGACTCATGAACTTGACATGTATCAACTCGGTGGCATGTGGAGAAAGTTCCCTTTTACAGCGCTGGTTTGTCTTATTGCAGTACTTGGTATTACAGGAATGCCTCTATTTAATGGGTATGCGAGCAAATCAATTCTCCATCATGCAATTGTGGAAGCTTACGAGTACGGGCATCCTTCCTTCCGATATGCGGAAATGATGTTTACACTCACCAGTGCGGGAACAGTTACTTCATTCATTAAACTGTTTGGGTTTGTTTTTGTTGGGAAAATGCCTTTAAAATATGAGAAAGTCCAAGGCGAGAGTTTTATGATGAGTCTTGGTATGGGAGGTCTGGCGCTTCTTATTGTTCTGATAGGGTTATTCCCAAATTTTGTCATGGACCAGTTTATTATCCCAGCAACAGAAGGATACGCATACAGCAGCGAATTCATTAAAAAATATCTTATGGATATGAATTTCTTCAATATACAGGATCTCATTACCATGATTTATGTTTATGGTATTGGTATTGCGATCTTCTATCTGGGAATCCGCTTCCATTTATTCCATCTTCATCTTCCACGGTGGATGGATGGAGATTTCACTATGAACAAAGGAATTCGGAAGAAGACGCTTGCTATGTCAAATTCTTTTTTGCATGGAATGGAGACATCAATCATAAAAAGTGATGTTGTGATCTATGCACTGGTGCTTCTTGGAATTATTCTGTATCTGATTACATAACGGGAGGGATCTTTGTGAATGCAGTACGGCTTGCGGTGCAGCTCTGGCTGCCAGCAATTCTTCTTGTGGTGGGACTTATTGAACTATTCCTCATACCGCTATTAGGGGGGAGGAGGAGAAGAGTCAGAAGGATGACGGTGCGTGGAGTGATTCTGCTGACTCTGATTTCTATGGTGTCTATTTTTACAGAGGTTTTGGAGGCGCCGATAGAATACAGGATGGCAAATTTATTCGGCAATGGCATAGTTTTCCGGATTGATATGCTGAGTCTTACCTTCATGATATTCGCAGCGTTGATTTTCTTTACGGTTAGTCTTTATACGGCAGTGGATATCAAAGGTTGTGGAAGAGAACGAAGTTTCTATATGTTTTTCATGATCACCTATATGGCTACACTTGGAACGCTTATGGCTGGGGACTTATTAAGCTTTTTCCTGTTCTTTGAAATCATGACGTTTGCGAGTTTTGCGTTGATGGTTCATGAACGAGGTCAGAAGGTTATAGAAGCGGGAAGTATCTATATTTATTATGGCATCGCGGGAGGGCTCTCTATTCTAGCTGGAATACTGGTTCTTTCTGCATATACTCAGAACTATGAATGGATTACATTGGGACAGAAGTTTGGTGAGATTGGTGTGGTAAAGTATGTATCGGCTGTTTTTTTTATCGTTGGATTCGGTATTAAAGCAGGTATGGTTCCTTTGCATCATTGGGTTCCAGTGGTATACCCCAAATCTCATCTATCAGTGAATGCTCTCTCTTCGGGGATTTTAATGAAAATAGGTGGTTATGGAATTGTAAGGCTTATTATTTCTGTTTTATCCAGCACCAAAGGACAACAGGAGACGAATGTGACTACAATTCTATTAAACTTAAAGGATATTGGTGCTGTGGTCATCTGGGTTGGAATGATAACAATGATTTTTGGTGTGATTGCAGCGCTGGAGCAGGAAAAGATGGTAAGAATGCTCGCATATCACAGCGTCAGTCAGATGGGATATGTCATTATGGGTATTGGTGTTACAGCTTATCTTGGTTTTGATGGTGCCATGGGATTTGCGGGAAGTATCTACCATATGATCAATCATGGGATATTTAAAGCGTTGCTCTTCATGGTGGCTGGTGTAGTGTTTTTTAGAACGCGAGAAAAGAATATGTATAAGCTTGGTGGATTGTATCGGAAAATGCCATTTGCTGCGATTGTAGGGTTGATAGCTGTTTTTGGGATCACAGGTATGCCTTTGTTCAATGGTTTTGCAAGTAAGTCCATCTTACATCATTCTATCATCGAAGCATATGAGTATGGCCATCCAGTATTTCGGTGGGCAGAATATATTTTCACCTTTGTTAGTGCATGTACAGCGGCTTCATTTATAAAACTATACTCCCATGTGTTTCTTGGGCCTATGCCTGAAAAGTACAAGTATGTTAAAGAAAAATATAATATTGGCACAATAGGGATGGGGGCGCTGGCTCTGTTTATCATCATTATTGGGATTTTCCCGAGCTTCATCATGGATTATGCAATCATTCCGAGTGCCAGAGCGCTGGAATTTAATCCATACTTTATTGAGAAGTATCTGGTATCCATGAATTTTTTCAACACGAAGGATTTAAATTCAATGCTTGTTGTATACAGTGCCGGATTTGTGATATATATTGCGGGCATGAAATTTAATCTATTTCATTTTCATCTTCCAAAACAATTGGATCCTGAGAGTGATTACTATCGAAATTTTTACACAAAATCTGGAGAATGGATACGATCTATCTTCAGGAAATTAGAACAATTTATCACCACTTCAGATGTGTTTATTTATGGCGTGATGCTTCTGCTTCTGATTATCTTGCTTTTTAGTTTTCTGTAGTATTGATAAAAGCCCAACTGTTACAGTTTATTCTGACACAGTTGGGCTTTTTATTGAGTTATAAAAAAGGGGATATATTATGAATTTAAATAGGCAAATCAACTGATGTAACAATATGGGTTGTTAAAAATTATCAATACCTTCATGTTTTTCTTTCATTTATATTATCTGAATATTGCAATAGTGTAATTAATAGGAGGACGAAATTATAGAGAGATTATAATAAAATGAATATTAGGAATAATTAGTAATTTATAAAAATACGCAAAATTATACATAAATATGAAATGTTTTTAGTCTGTCATTGGGCTAAGTAGAGGCTTCAGATCGTACTAGTTGATAATCTAAATACATAATTTATCTGCTGCACGTGAGAAGAAAAGGGGAGGTGGAAGGGGGAAGGGGGAAGGTAGATATCCCCAATATTTACATTTAAATAATTATGTAAACCTATTTCGCTTGAAATTACATAAAATTAAAACACAACATATAGAATTAATAGATGTTAATAAAATCAATATGTTGTGTTTTTTGGGGTTATTTAGATGTTATTCTGTTTCTTCTGCTAATGGGTTCAGTTTTACAGCTTCACGCAAGGCCTCGTTATCAACATGAGTATAGATCTGAGTCGTTGAGACATTTTCATGCCCTAAAATCATTTGAAGACTTCTGATATCTACTTTTCCGTGCTTGTACATGAGTGTAGCAGCAGTGTGTCGAAGTTTATGAGGTGAATATTTTTCGTCAAATAAACCAGCAGTATGCACGTGTTTTTTAACTAAAATTTCCACGGTTCTTTTATTTATGGGTCTTTTATGGGTGGACAAAAATAGATAATCTTTGTATTCATCTTTTGTTTCGATGTTGGAACGAACTGTGAGATATTGCTGGATGCTGCTTAAGCTGGCTTGATTCAGATATACAACTCGTTCTTTATTTCCTTTACCGATGACGGTGAGTGTATCATCTTTCATCTTGCTAAGTCTGATGCTTACAAGTTCAGAGAGACGCATTCCGCAGTTTAGAAACAGTGTAAGGATACAGTAATCTCTTTTGAAGTTTATATTATCTTTATCCATGGATCTTAGGAGAGTTCGGCTTTCGTCTAAGGTAAGGTAGACGGGGTTTCTTTTCTTGATTTTCGGCCTTTCCAGTTCTAAAGTTGGATCTTTATCGATGATACGGGCTTTGACGGATAAGTATTTAAAAAAAGTTTTGATACAGGCCGTTTTCCTGGCTCTTGCATATGCGGAATTATGACGCTGTTTATCCATGTAAGATAAGAATGCATAAATCTCTGAGAGTGTCACTTTTTTTATGAAATCATCATTGACGTCATGAATCAGGATCTGATCAAATGGAACATCGGGTTGGATCTGTTTTCTGTGTCTTTTTAAAAAGCGGAAGAATAAGCCGAGATCGTACCGGTATGCTTCAATAGTGCTGTCGGCTTTCCCACGGATGGTGCTGGAGTAGTTGAGAAAGTCAAGAACACGCTCGGGGTAAACTTCATAGTAGGTAGTTGAATTTTCGTTGCTCATAAATACCATCCTTATTACGTAATCAGAAGGGCGATTTCGGTGAAATAACATTAAATCTGCTGTTGTACCTCTATTATATCGCATTAAATTCGCGAAATCAACATTTCGCGAAATAAATTATTTAAAGGGATATACCGCCTCTTCTGATTATTTTCGCGGTGTTTCTTCATTATTGCTGTTCGGAACAGTTGAATGATCCCCCTGATATTCATTTTAGTGTTTCACTTGCTCAAGTTTTTACAGCTGAGCTTTTGCTGCTTGTTGTTTCTTCGATAAGACTATGTGTTTATATTGGTATCCGTACTTTCCATAAGTGCCTGGTGGTTCAATCGATACTTGGTTTGTGACCATTCTGAGTGTGGTTTTATATTCGATCAATGAATCTACTTTGTGTTTCGTCTGGTAATCTCTTTCTTATGGTGCTGTACATTTTGAGAGATTGACAAAATTTATCAATACCCCGAAGAAGTTCGGGATTTTCCTTCTACTTTTTATGTTACTATGTATTCAAGATAAGTTTTGCCCAAAGAGCTTATCACTTCAATCCATCACGCAATACGAAAAAGAACTAGGAAAGAGTTGTGCTCTCCCTAGTTCTTTTTCGGTGTTTGAGATTCAATAACCTTGATCATCGATGCGCCACGGATCCCCTTTTCTGCTTCTTATCAGGATCCACTGATAGTCGGTGTAGGTGCTGTTTGGGTTTAGTACAGGGTTTTCATCTGCATCAGCTGTAATGAACTCAGAAAGGATCACCAGGACATTTTCGGGGCTGATACCGTTGATTTTACCCCTTCCGTAGTTCATATAGGAATTACGGAGTTTAGTAGTCTTATCCTCTTCGTACCACAGTTTCTTCAATGTGGCACCAGGAAAACTGAAGTTTTCTTCGATGAGACTCATACCACTTCTGATTTCTTCTTCTGTGAAATTCATTGGATCTTCCTCAATGAGCTGCTCAACCTCATTTCTTAGAAACAGACTGTTTATTGGGACCAACTCCTTGATATGTGTCCCATCCTTGAGTTGCAAAGTATCTCCTTCTATTTTAAAGATATAGTATTCTTCTTTTGATACTTCCAATATAAGCTCATCTCCAGAGATTCTATAAGTTCCTTGTGGAACATAGGATGTAGCCGCATCTCTCATGAAGACGAAAGTCTGGTCGGGTCTCAGATAGATCCATGTGCCACCTGAAATTCTAGCATCATCCATCAAGTATTTTCCTGGAGTTGGGATGTGATCCACCCTTTTTGTAAATTTCTGCCATTTCTGGTCAATGGATACGACCACATACTCTTCTGTATCCGTTATTAGGGCGTAGGAGCCGTTATTTAAAGGGAAGTTGATTGTTCCTTCTTCGGCTGGGAATTCGGTCCCTGGTATGATGTGAGTCACTTTCTGGATGATAGACGGATCCACTTCTATAGGAAGATTTTCTCCTGTTGCTGTGTACACCAAGCCATCCACGTAAATACTGGGTGGTTTGGTGTTTGGTGTTTCTGAAAGGTTTTCTGAACTATTATTTTTGTTATTGATGCTGCAAGCAGAAATAGTCATCAGAATTACAGACATCAGTAACATAAGAATAGAAATTTTTTTCATGGGATTTCTCCTTCTAATCAAAAAATATGAGGTGATCTAAACCGATTTCTTTAAAAGGCAGCCCAAACTGTATAGGGGATTCTTCCTTTTCACTGGACTTAACGGGCTTCGTTGTAAAGTAGAGCCCATCTCCAGAGATTCGGAATGTAAGGCTCTCATAGAGTTCATCCACGTTAGGATCAAATTTCTTCTGTTCGTAAGATATGGAGTCCTCCAGAAGACTCATGATGACAGGTTTGTAGTCGAAATCAGGTTTGAATACTTTTTCTATTGTGAGTACTTCCCCTTCAGGAGAATAGACGCTGAAAAAGTTTCGGAAGACAAACTGCTCATTAGGACCAGAGTAGTTCATAGCGATGGAAGCCGAAATATACTCTCCATTAAATGAAATACTTCCTTCTTTATAAACAGTTCTTACATAATCTGGAGGAGTTTCATTTGGATCAAGGTGTGTGATGAAATCATCCACGATGCTTTGAGGGATTGCTGGAGCATACCTGTAATTAATGTAGTAGTCCACCCCATTTTTGTTTTCCTGATAGGATTTACCTGTGACATATTTATCGTAACTGCTGATCATTGTAATATTTGGCGTATTTTCGTCCAAGTAGAGGTTGTCGACGTCCGCAGAAAAACGTTCTTCTATTGCCAAAATATCCTTTAATTCAAGGTAAGGGATATTCAGGTATTGAGTATTGTATTGAGTGTTGAACTCTGGCGTCTCACTATCCAGAAGCAGAACCAGCGTATTATATGAAAGGAAGAACTTTGGGTTTTCGCTGATTCCTTTAAAAGGTGCAACAAGTTCAACGCTTCCGAACCATTCCCGATACTCCTCATAGGAGAACTCTTGCTCCAAAAAAATCTTGATATAATCGTTGATGATTTTCTCGTAGTTGGCATCATTTACAAAGAGATCCTCAAAATGCACTGTTTCTCCAGTGGCAAGATCCAACGTGAGGGTCTCGGTGAAGTCCAAATAAATATCTTTGCTGGGATCACCATTGCTGTATACCAGGCTGCTGTTGCTGGCTAAAGACAAGAGATTATTAAAGTTGAAGGTTGGATAGGTATTGATATAGTGCTCTTTCAGTTCATACTCTTCGGTGATTACTCTCTTTATGCCCCGATATGGAGGGATTGTGAGCTGCTTTCTGCTGTCATGAAAAGTTTTAATTTTTTCGTTGATGCTTTTTTGGAGGTTTTTATCTTTGTACCCTCGCACTTGGGCATAGGTTTCCCCAAAGCCGTCTTTCAAATCTTTTGTCACAGTATCTGTTACGAGAGAATTCTCAATCATGTAGACAAAATGCACTGGGGAATGAACCTGTTTGAATGGAGACTCATGAGGAGTCTTTGGTATATTGCTTTGTGATGGACTGGCTGGCAAGTCTTGTGGTTCTTGAATATCCGGCTGACAGGCTGTGGAGAGAAAAACGAAAAAACATAAAATGAATACATTGAGATACTTTATTTTCCAGTTCAGCAGCTTATTTCTTTTCTGTAACTTTAACATATCCAGCCTCCTCCATCAGGTTCTGGCCGTCCTCAGAAAGAATGTAAGAAATGATTTTTCTCACATCAGAGTCTTTTACTTCCTCTTTTCGTATGACTGCATAATATGCGGTGTGGATGGGATATTCATGTGAACTGATGGTCTTATTGTTGGGCTCAATACCATCTACAGAAAGAAGCTTCACGTTCTCATTCCCCCACATTTCACTTGTATAGTAATAATAGGAGTACCCAATCCCGCTGGGTTCGTTGGTGTAGGCTGCTACGGTATCAATGAGCTCCCCCATTCCTGCGATGACCAGTGTGGAGGGGGCATCCATGGGCTGCTGGTCCTTCATCACCAGGTCGAGAAAACCGGTCTGGCTCCCTGAGTCCACCGGCCTCTGGTAGGCTGTGATTGGGAGATCCTCCCCACCCACCTCTTTCCAGTTGGTGATTTCACCTTTGTAAATACGTTGAATGTCCTCTAGGGAAAGGTTCGTCACGGGGTTATCGGCTCCAGTAAGGAAAACAAAAGCTTCACTGACGATTGGAATAACTTCAAGCTCCACATCTTTTTGTTCTGCCAGCTCCAGTTCACCTGCGGAAGGACTGGTGACAAAAATCAGGTCCGCTTTCTTCTCGATGAGATTCACATAAGCCTGATGGGTTTTATTGTGCAGAACGTATTGCCTGGCAGTTTCCAGATCAAGATTCATAAGGGAGACGGCCAAGTGCTCTGAAAGTGGAATAGTTACGGTAGAGCCATCTATGATGGGATAGGTTTCGGGTGTGAAGCTGGGTTTGTCGACAGGTGAAGCATTGTTGCTGCATCCTCCTGCGAAAACACCAATTACAACGATAATAAGTAGCGATAATAGATTTTTTTCCTGTGATTTCATCCGCTGACATCCCCCTTTATCGATATCGTCTAAAAATTCTCAATTCTATTGTAACTTTGTTGGAAGACTGGTAGATGACATTTTGGAAAAGAAATGAAAAAGCTGTCTCATAATAAGACAGCTTTTTCATGATTCGCTTATTCTTTGTTCTTTACATCCACGGATTGGATCTTACCATCATCAGTCACAAAAATGCTATAGCTCCTTACTTCTATTGCGGTATCTTTACTTTCCCAATTTCGATAATATCTGAAGGTCAAAGTGACATTACCTTCTTTCTGTCCAGTAAAGCGATACAGATGCGTTCCTCCGCTTCCAACGGTACCTTCTGTGGGGGATGCACTGTATTCATCCTTCTCCAGCTGCAGCACAGTTGTATCAAAATCATCCATAGTCCAGCTGTAACCCGTGGTGGGATTCTCTTTAAGGACAATCTCCAGCCGCTTCTCTTCTGCGGTGACTTCCTGCGGCAAACGATCATTGCTGCAACCAAAAATAATGAGCAGCGGTACCATCAGCATGAGACATAAGAGTGTTTTTGTGAATCTCATGGAAGAACACTTCCTTTCCTTCCTATTACAACATAGTTGTAGCGCATGTAGACTATTAAAAGACAACAAACTGATGAATTTTTCACAGAATAAAACACCCCCAATATGGAGGTGTTTTATTAAGTTTCAGTTACTTCCTTAGAGATAATGGTTTATCCAGAATTTCACTCCAGATAATTCCTTTCTTTGCATCCGACAGATCCAGCTCAAACTCATCACTGAAGTCAGTTTGAGCTTCGTCATCTAATGTGATGATCTGAAGTCCGCCGGTATCCTCTTGATCCATCTCGGAGAAAAAATCAGCTGTTGATGTGGTTATATCAGGGGGTGTGCTAGAACCAGCAGGTTCTGACATATCCATGGATCTTTTGGCTTCTTCTATTCTTCGGGCTCTCTCCTCGTCTCTTTTTTTCTCTTCAGGAGATTTTAGAATCTCTTCCCCTGCAAGAGCATTGAATATCGATGTCAGGCTCTCCTGAAGCGATTCCCTGTTTCTTGGAGATGAAGATGTTGCCTGACGAGGTCTTGAGCTGAGCGAGGGTGTTTGAGGTCTTTGGTTCTGTGGAAAGGAAGATCCTTGTCTTTTATTCTGAATCTGTTTTTTGTTGTTTTTTCCCAGGGCGGAAATAACCCCGAAAATAATCAGCATAACGATAAAATCCATAGGAGACCTCCTATCTTAGTCTTCCTTCTGTGTGCCCTTCTGTGGCTGTTTTCCTGTCTGAGAAATAGCATCTCTCATATTGGTGTCCGCCATAATATTTTTCATGTTGTAATAATCAAAGGCACCAAGGTGACCTTGTCTGAATGCTTCTGAAAGAGCTTTTGGCACTTCAGCCTCCGCTTCTACTACTTTAGCTCTCATGGCCTGTACTTCAGCTCTCATTTCCTGTTCCTGAGCCACAGCCATAGCTCTTCTCTCTTCTGCTTTAGCCTGGGCAATCTTCTTGTCCGCTTGCGCCTGATCTTCCTGAAGCTTTGCACCGATGTTTCTTCCGATATCTACGTCTGCGATATCGATGGAGAGAATTTCAAATGCAGTACCAGAATCCAGACCTTTTTTCAGTACTGTAGAAGATATGGAATCAGGGTTTTCAAGTACAGACTTATGGTCTTCTGCAGAACCAACAGTTGTGACGATACCTTCACCGACTCTTGCGATGATGGTTTCCTGACCAGCACCACCTACTAGGCGGTCCAGATTCGCACGTACCGTAACTCTAGCTTTAACTTTCACCTCAATACCGTTTTTAGCTACGGCTGAGATGAATGGTGTTTCAATGACAATCGGGTTAACGGACATTTTAACTGCTTCCAAAACATCTCTACCGGCTAGATCAATGGCAGCGGCTCTTTCAAATTCCAGAGGAATCTGAGCTCTTTCTGCAGCAATCAGTGCGTTGACAACGCGATCCACGTTACCACCAGCAAGATAATGTGCTTCCAGTTTATTTCCGTTTAGGTTCAGTCCTGCTTTGTCTCCCTTAATCCATGGGTTAACAATTCTGGATGGAACAACTCTTCTTAGTCTCATACCGATCAGGTTAAAGAATCCAACCTTGACTCCTGCAGCAAGTGCGCTGATCCATAACCCCACAGGGATGATGGTAAACAGAAGGATCAATGCAACTAATATTATGATAAGAATGAAGATAGGTCCAAATAAATCAGGCATTTATACACAACTCCTTTATAGTTCTTTCACGATGACGCGCATTCCTTCGACTCCGGTTACAATAATTTTTGAACCGGCTTCAAGAAATTCTCCTCGGGTAACAACATCTACAGGTTCTCCGTCAATGTTGGCGGTTCCTGCCGGGCGTAGAGTAGTTTTTGCCACACCAGTTTTCCCCGTCAGGTCTTTCAGGCCTGGCTTTGCGGCCACATACCCGTTTTCTTTAGTTTCTTCCATGTTGAGCACAAGTTTTTTGAAAAACTTCTTTAATGGCTGCATGATCACTCCTTCCTCACTTCTCTGACAATGACGCGCATGCCTTCGACATCCATCACTTGAATGAAGGTTCCTTCTTCGACATATTCACCAGAAGTAACTACATCAACAAACTGGTCCTCAATTTCGGCAGTGCCAGATGGTCGCAATACCGTTTTTGCGGTACCAGTCTTTCCAATGAGGGATTGCAAACCGGGCTTGGCGGCTGTATAGCCTTTTTCTTTTGTTTCGGATGTATCCAGGACCAGGTGCTTGAATACTCGCCTTCCGGGCGTGAACCTGAGCACAATGGCAACTAGAACCACGGAGCCGATGATGGCAATTACCAGAGACTGTACCGCAGACGCTGGGTCCGGTGTTGCGAGAAAAATACTTCCAAACATCGCAACTAGGCCCAAAATACCCGTGATTCCGAATCCTGGTATGACAAATACCTCCAGAATCAGAAGGACCAGTCCCACGATGAAAAGGAGTACGGTTTCCCATCCGGAAGCTCCTGAGAGGATGCCTCCGCCAAAGTATAGAGAAAGAGCTCCGAGTCCTATGGCACCTGGAATACCGAAGCCTGGTGTAAAGAACTCAATGAGAAGTCCCGCAATACCTATGGTGAGAAGCAAAGTGCTGATGGCTGAAGATGTCAGGAAATCTGTAACAAAGTTGATGGTTGTTTTCCTGGTGGATCCAATGACGTTCAGGTTTTTCTCTTGTCTGAAATCCTGTTCTCCATTATAAACCCCATCTGTCATTCCAGTATTCAGTGCTTCCTCAGCAGTGAGTGTAAGGAGTTTTCCGCTTTCCACAAGGCCGTCAATTGCAATGGTTTCATCAGCCATGGCCCTTGCAATTTGTGGGTCTCTTCCGTTTTTCTGTGCTTGGGCTGCAAGTTCAGCAGACCAGACAGACACAGTCTTCTCATCCGCCCGCTCTCCCCCAATCTGAGGCTCCGCACCTCCAATGGTTGATCCCCCTACCATATACATTTCGCTGCCGCTGAATGCAAGTAGAGCTCCAGCAGAGATTGCGCTGCCGTCTACAAGTACAAGGGTTTCCATGGAAGAGATGGTTTTGGACATTTCTAATGCGGAATCTACCCTTCCGCCCAGAGTATCCAGAACGAGATAAACAGCCTCCGCGCCGTTTTCTCTAGCCTCCTCATATGCTTTTTCCAACCACACAGACTGGCTTGGGGATACCTCTCCTCGGAATTGGATCTCCCATACATCCAGAGCCATGACGGAGGTAAGAAAAAAGCTCGCAAAAAGCACGGTCAGCATCATGGTTTTAAACAGTTGTCTCATGAGGAGTCCTCCTTTTAGTGAGCATCAGCATCAAAAGTAAAGTTATGTTTACGATGCTTCACCTTTATAATAGCACTAATATAGCGTGTTTTCTATCTTTTTCATATTTTTTAACACATACTGATGGACAATAATCTATAAGAGGATGTTCTTCATCCGATTTTTAAAGGAAAGGTGAAATCGCAGGAAGCAATAAAACGCACCTGATGGCCATCAGGTGCGCACTGTTATGTCAAGCGGTATACCACTCTTTTGCATCTTCTACTTCTTCTAGAGTTAGACGGTGACCCATTTCATAGGTTTTCATCGTGACAAACGCTCCCTGCTGGGTGAGCTCCAGCATCAGCTGAGTGGTGTTGTCATAAGGCACAATGGGATCGTTCAGCCCTGCGCCAATAAATATTTCAGCCATGTCCAGTGAAGCGGCGGGACCTGACTTCAGAGGGACCATCGGGTGAAAGAGTACGGACTTCTGAAAGACATCTCCATAGAGATAAAGCATACCCGCAATCATATTTGCGCCATTGGAGTATCCAGCGCTATGAAGAGCCGTTTCTCTCAGTTCGTACCGCGCAAGCAGTTCTTCAATCTCCTTGAGAATCTGCTTTGCCCTCATCGTGAGATCTTCCTCATCAAAGACTCCTTCAGCCAGTCTTTTAAAGAATCGGTTCATTCCGTTTTCATTGACTTCTCCACGCAAAGATAGAATATGCGCTTCGGGATCCAGCATGTGGCCAATGGAAACAAGATCCTCCTCTGTACCGCCGGTGCCGTGAAACAGCACTAAGGTGCGTGGGGCAGTCCCTTTTTGGTAGTAATGTATCATCATAATTTTCCTCCGGTTCTATAGAGATTTAGTGTGATTTTCTGAATGAATGTGGTATTCTTACTGCTTCTTTTTTTCAGTGTACGGTGTATTCCATTATAAGTCAATGATAAAATTTAATTTTACTCAATTCATAAAACGATGTTCAGAAACAAAAAAAAGATGATCCGAAGATCATCTTAAAGCTCTTTTCTATAGAGTATAATTCCAGTCTCTGTACTGACCACGTAGCTGAAATCGAAAATCCCAGTGTCTTCAACGGGCAGGCTGAAATAGAGATTATATACTTTTTTATTGTTGTATACATCCACCTCATAACGGATGAGGTCCTCTGTCAGAAGAGGTGCATATTTTTCCGTAGAAGCATTGGTGGCGAAATAGTTGATGATAATCTCCTTTGCTTCATCAGGAGTGATCTTATCTGCAGTATTCAGCACATCTGGGTTTTCGTATTTAAAAGACACACTGATGAGGGTTCCATCACCGGCATACTGGATGTAGATGTTGTTTCCTGTGAAAGCATCCCCTTTCTTTTCTCGTGAGATACTTTCGTATTGTTTCAGGCCTTCGTTGAATCGGATGTCCGTCTGGAACTTCGTGATGTCATAATCCAGTCTTCTCAGATTATCATTGCTCTTCAGAAGGATTTCTTCCTTAGTGGCCAATGTCGCTGCTGTGGTTGCAGGTGCTGTTCTTAAAAAGATGGTCATGAGACGGCCGTCTTCTGTAACCTCATAAAAGAATTTTGAGTCCGTATACTCTCGTACGGTTCTTCCATCGTATTCCTTGGTTCTGACAAACTTGATGTGATCCTCTGCATCTGATGTGAAGTTCAGGATGGGTCTCATCTGTTTTTCAGGATTCTCCTCTCCGTTTCTGCAGGCGCTGAAAGACACCATCGTCAGGAGTATGAGAACAAATAGACTAGTTTTTTTGAACATGGTGCTTCCTCCTTCCCTACTAAACATTCTACTGGAAAATCATAAATTACATATAAAGTTTATCATAGAATCCGGTAAAAACCCATGTCTTTTGTGCAGAACAAGCGTTAAGCGAAGGTGGAGAGACATTTTTATGGAAATTCAGATCTATACCTCGATGGTTGCCTGGAGGCTGGAGCCTTTAAGGGCCTCAAGGACGGGATCCACTTCTTCCTTGATGAACTCCATAACCTGCTGTGGTGCTCTTCCCACATAGTCTGATGGATTCAGAGTCTTCTTCAGATCTTCCTCAGAAAGGCCGAATCGGCTGTCCTGTCCAATTCTATCGAGAAGATCGTTGTCAAGCCCCTCTTCTTTGACTCTTCTGGAAGCGGCCATGGAATGGGTTCTGATGAGTTCATGAAGTTCCTGACGGTCTCCGCCTTTCTTCACGCCTTCCATGATGATGTTCTCTGTTGCCATGAATGGCAGTTCCTGCCACAGGTGTTTTTCAATGATTTTCTCATACACTACCAGATTTTCTGAGATGTTCATATATAAATTCAGAACACCGTCCAAAGCAAGGAACGCTTCAGCTACGGAGATTCTTTTATTTGCAGAATCATCCAGTGTTCTCTCAAACCACTGTGTGGAAGCGGTGATGGCTGGGTTTAAAGCGTCCACGATGATGTATCTGGCGAGGGCGCTGATTCTTTCGCTTCTCATGGGGTTTCTCTTGTAGGCCATGGCAGAGGAACCGATCTGGTTTTTCTCAAAAGGCTCTTCCAGCTCCTTCATGCTCTGCAGCAGTCTCAGGTCATTACTGAACTTATAAGCGCTTTGAGCCACTTCGCTGAGTCTGTTGAGGATGATGCTGTCCAGTTTCCGGGGATACGTCTGTCCTGTGACCATGAAGCTCTTGTTGAAGCCAAAGGCTTCTGTCACCATAAGATCCAATGCTTTTACCTTCTCCTCATTCCCATCAAAGAGATTCAGGAAGCTCGCCTGGGTCCCTGTGGTGCCCTTCACGCCTCTAAATTGGAGGGTTTCAATGGTGAAGCGGAGATTCTGAAGGTCTATCAGAAGATCCTGCATCCAGAGGGTTGCCCTTTTGCCCACTGTGGTGATCTGGGCGGGCTGATAGTGGGTATATCCTAGCGTTGGTAGATCTTTATACTTCAGGGCGAAAACTTTCAGGTTTGAAAGGACCTGGAGAATTTTCTTCTCCACCAGAAGAAGACCCTCTTTCATGAGGATGAGATCGGTGTTGTCACCGACATAACAGCTGGTGGCGCCAAGATGGATGATGCCCTTTGCAGACACCGCCTGCAGACCATAGGCATGCACATGGCTCATGACATCATGACGGACGATTTTTTCTCTGGCTTCAGCTTCTTCGAAATTGATGTCGTCCTGATGCTTCCTCAGGTCTTCCAGCTGCTCGTCTGTTATGGCGAGACCAAGCTTCTGTTCAGCTTCTGCCAGTGCAATCCATAGTTTTCGCCAGGTTCTGAATTTTTTCAGATCAGAAAAAATATAGCTCATTTCTTTGGATGCGTAACGTCTGGTTAAGGGGCTTTCGTAGGTGTCTCTCATGGTTCCTCCTTGGTTTGCCTTACTTTTAGGCATTAACGTTGATGGGATATTTTGGTGTATTTAAGAAAATCATCCTCTAGCACGAGGGAGATTTTACCGGTTTCCTCCAAGTATTCGATGTAGCAGCGCAGCATCCTTTCCACCACAATGTATTTGAATGGTGTGGAGATGTTGATGTGCATGGATCGGGACAGGGGTTTCAGAATATCTTCAAAAGTCATGGGTTTATCAATGACTTTAAGGATTTCCTCCGACCGGTTTTTATAAAAGTAGATGTTGTCTGTGATGAGATCTTTGATGTCAGAGTAAATGCCCTTGTGCGCCAGAATATACCAGCTGGATCTCAAGTGATAGAGTTTCATTTTACTCATGAGATCTTTGGACAGAATATGCGCATAGGGCAGTTTTGAACTTTTCATGACTTCTTCACTGATGAGGGCATCTCCGATGTAGGTCACATCATCTGGAGTAGTGATGGTAATGTGTCCGGCACTGTGTCCTGGTGTATGGGTGATGGAGAAAGGAACACCTTGAAACAGAAGTTCCGTTTCTTCCTCCTTTATGAATCTGTCCGTTTCAACCACCATATGCCCGAAGTGGTCTTTGATTCTGTTCATTGGATAGTTTCCATAGAAAATCTTCAAGTTCAGCAAAGAAGAGACAATCTCGGCCTCTACTTTAGGCATGGCGATGGGACAGCCGTATTTTTCTTTCAGTACGGCAGCATTTCCCATGTGGTCAATATGTGCATGGGTACAGAGAATTCCAGAAACTGTAAGGTGCTCTTTCTCGAGAAAATCCAGAAGAGAAGCTTCATGCTCTCTTCTGAGCCCTGTATCCAGAAGAATGATCTCTGTCTCGCTCTTTTTATAGTACGGCAGATGAAGTACAGGAAGATCCAGTACGTATGTGTTGCCTGCCACATGTATGCTTTTCATAAACTCCCTCTTTCCACTTCATAGAATCGTTCAGCAGTCTTATTATACACCAAAACACATACGATTTTCTTAAAAATATAAAAATTGTATGTGTTTTATAAACGCAAAAGAAAACTAGGACTACAGGAGTCCTAGTTCTTCTCATTTTAAATTACTCTTCCAATGTTTCGATGAGCTTTGCTACTTCTTCACAAGCAACTTCTTCATCTTCTCCACTGGCAATAACTGTAATTGTTGCACCTTTTGTTACACCTAGAGAAAGGACACCAATAAGGCTCTTTACGTTTGCCTTCTTGCCGTTGTACTCTACGCTCACATCAGACTTAAAGGATGATGCTTTTTTTACCAGCAGGGTAGCGGGTCTTGCATGCAATCCAGTTGGGTTCTTCACTGCAACGTCTTTTGAAACCATTTAATCACCTCATATTCAAATACTGTAATAAACAAGTTTATTATATCATGTTTTAAGTCTAAAACAACCAATTATAAAAGAGAGATTTCTGCGAACTTCACAAATGCGCCTGATGCTTTATAGTTGATGTCAAGATGTTTCACTTTCTCTGGTGTGGTGATGATGATGGGCGTGGTGATCTTGGCCGACAGCTCCACATAATCTCTGTCCATATAGAGAAGCTTGTCTCCCACACTGACCTGATCTCCGGTCTTTACATAGGTGGCAAATCCCCGGCCCTCAAGTTTTGCGGTATCAAGCCCCAGATGAATGAGAATGGTCATGTGTTCCTTCGTGCTGATGGCCACTGCATTGAGATTTTCTGAAACCAACACCACTTCACCGGAAACCGGAGCACAAAATAAATCTCCATCTGGAATAATGCAGACACCAGTACCCCCAAGCAAGTCATCCTTCAGATAACTGTTGGCTTCCTCCAACGGAATGATTTCACCAGCTACAGGCATATAGAGCTCACATTTTGTTCCCATAATCTCGCCTCCTATTGGATTTCAGAAAGGAATGCTTCAATACGGTCAAATCCCTTGCCGATGGCATCTGTGTTGATGGCATAGGAGAGTCTTACAAATCCTTCCAACCCGAATCCTGAACCAGGAACCAGGGCCACCAGATAGTCTGTCAGAAGCTTCTCTGCGAACTGCAGGGAGTCTTCCAGGACTTCTCCGCGATAGGATTTTCCAAGATAGCTTCTGATATCCAGCATCAGATAGAAAGCTCCTTTTGGATAGATATAACGGAGACCTTCGATTTTATCTGCTCGGGAAACCATATAATCTCTTCTTCTCTTGAACTCCTCATTCATTTCAGGAATAAAGCTCTGATCCCCATTAAGAGCTTCCACTGCCGCATACTGCACAAAGGAGGTGGAATTTGATGTGGTATGGCTCTGGATATTGGACATCATCTTAATGAGGTCCTTGGGGCCAGCCGCATAACCAAGTCTCCATCCTGTCATGGCATAGGCCTTGGAAAGCGCATTGACGACTAAAGTTCTTTCATAGGCGTCCTCGCTTAAGGTGGCGATGGAAACATGACGGTCCCCTCCATAGATAAGAGGCTCATAGATTTCATCGGAGATGATGAAAAGATCATGTTCCTTGCAGAACTCCGCCAGATCCATAAGCTCCTCTTTGGAGTAGATGGTGCCCGTTGGGTTATTTGGAGAGTTGATGATGATGATTTTGGACTTTTCAGTCAGAGCCTTTGTAAGATTTTCCCTGGTGAATTTATAGTCTGTTTCTTCAGATGTTTCTACGATCACAGGGACACCATCTGCCAGATGCACAAGATCCGGATAGCTGACCCAGTAAGGCTTTGCAATGAGCACTTCGTCCATGGGGTTCAGCATTGCGGTCAATGCGTTTGCAAGGCACTGCTTTCCACCGGTGGAGATGATGATCTGCTCCCTTTTGTACGTGAGCCCATTGTCTCTTCTGAACTTCTCAATGACAGCATCTTTCAGTTCATTGATCCCGGAAGCCGGCACATATTTGGTTTTTCCTTCCTCCAGAGCCCTATTGCAGGCATCGATGATGTTCTGTGGTGTATTGAAGTCCGGTTCGCCTGCCCCAAATCCGATGATGTCTTTACCCTGTGCTTTCAGCTCTTTCGCTTTGGCAGTGATCGCCAATGTGATGGATGGTGCAAGTCTTTTTGCTTTGTTTGAAAAAATCATGTCTTTCCCCCTTGTTTCTGATTGTTATACTGTTTATTTGAGCTTTTGATGAAATGTGATGAGCTTTTGAAGGAGATGGTCGTTCAGGCCATAGCGTCCAAGCTTGTCATTGGATCCAGTGAATTTTGCGCCGTGCTGCCCATGGTAGTCGCTGCCGCCGGTTATAACCAGATGGTTCTTTCTTGCTGTGGCGTAGAGCTTATTGGATAGTTCCCGCCGATGGGACGGATGATATACTTCAAGACCCAGGAGCCCGTGGACTTTGAGCTCCTTTAAGAGTGCTTCAAAGTGAAGGTTATAGAGCTTATCGCCAGGGTGTGCAAGAACAGGAATTCCACCTGCGCTGCGAAGTGCCCGAAGCGCTTCTCTGGTGTCAATCTTGAATCTTTTCTCATAGGCAATTTTATCCACATCCAGATACAGCTGAAAAGCTTCTTTGATGTTTTTGACATAACCATGGTCAATGAGCAGCTTTGCGATGTGAGCCCTTCCATAGGAATCCATGGGCGGAGCTTCATCGGGCAGATGGATTTTGAGATTCTCAAGGTTTCTCAAAATCTTATAGTACCGCTCTACCCGATCATTTTTAAAACGGTCAAGCAGCGCAAGCAGCGGTTCATCCTTCGGATTGTGGAAATAGGACAGAATATGCAGCTCCAACCCTTTATAGTAGGTGGAAACCTCAACCCCGGATATGATGGTGAGGTCCTCATGGACATCATCGAAGTTCCCATAGGCGCCCATGGTGTCATGGTCTGTAATGGAAATATACCGGATTCCCTTCTCTCTGGCCATATTTATAATTTCATCAGGTGTAAATGCTCCATCAGAATAGGTCGTATGAATGTGTAAATCATTCAGCATTACATCACCTCTTTCTATATATTAAATTTAACATATTCTCCTGAAATTGTAATGGCCTAGGCCTAAAATAATACTCAATTCATAGGCTCATAGAAAAACCGTGAAATCATTGAAGAAGTGTCATCGTTTTCAGCTGTTTTCAGCGCTTTTTCTTCACAGGACGACAAGCGGAGTACTTTTGTGCGCGGATATTGATATTCCGGCAATAATATACCCGTACTTTGCAAGATAGTGTCACAAGAAGCAAATGGATCCTCTCTATAATGAAAGTAAGAAAACCTACGGGAGGGACCTTATGCAGCAAATCGAAGAAAAGATGAGGATCATTCAGGAGTCAGTTCCCGGGAAGCAAGTGACTCTGGCACACCTTATTGCGAATCCGGACAAGGTGGTCTATAAAAAATTGGGACTCAATCCTCATATCGACTACCACAAATCCTCCATCGGGATTTTGACGATGACCCCCAGTGAAACTGCGATTATCGCCGGGGATCTGGCTGCGAAAACAGCCAATGTGGACCTGGGCTTTATAGACCGGTTCAGCGGAAGCCTCATCATCACCGGCAAGATTTCAGAAGTGGAATCCGCTCTGAAAACAATCTTGGCTTATGTGGAGACGAAGCTTGGCTTTACAGTCTGTCCAGTGACGAGGACCTGATGATGAGAAGAATGATGCTGGTCGGCCGCAGTGAGAGCGGAAAAACATCCCTCACTCAAGCCCTTCGAGGAGAGAGGATCCAGTACAGCAAAACCCAGAGCATCAGTTACCATGATGTGATCATTGACACCCCGGGAGAGTACGCAGAGAACAAAGATCTTTCTGCGGCGCTTGCGGTCTACTCTTATGAAGCGGATATCATCGGGCTCCTCATCAGCGCAACGGAGCCCTATTCGCTCTACCCGCCCAATGTCACGGGATGTGTCAACCGGGAGGTCATTGGTATAGTCACCAAAGTGGACAAAGAAGAGGGAGACCCGGCACAGGCAGAAACCTGGCTGAGACTCACAGGATGCCAGCGGGTGTTCCATGTGAGCTCCATCACCGGAGAAGGAGTAGATCAGCTTCTTTCTTATCTTGTAATGGAACCTTAAAGAGGATTTGACAAAACGAATTAGAGACCGGAACGGCATCTCTTTGATTGAGGTGCTGTTCCGGTCTCTGTAGTTTGATTATATTAAGCGGAGGCCTTTATCTTTTCTTCTTCTCTCTTCATGAGGAGATTGATGCTTTCTGTGGAACCCAGTAGAGCCACAAGAAAGAGAAGAAGGTATCCTGGAAAATATGGAAGAAAGCCTTTTCCTGCAAGGAAGCCGAATACTGCTGGTGAAAAGGTGCTGCCCATATAAGCGAAGGCCATCTGAATCCCGATGATGGTCTGTGCATGAACTTTTCCAAATCGTTCAGGCGTCTCATGGATCATGCCGGGGAAGACCGGTGCACATCCAAGTCCGATGAGCAGAAAACCCGCTATAAAGAGCACTTGGATGCCGGAGCTTAGGAGAAGAATGCCCATGAACATCGAGAAGATGCCCCCTCTGATGATGGTTTTAAAGCTGTATTTCAAGGTGATGAAACCCGTGAGCATCCGCCCTATTGTGATGCCGGCGAAAAAAAGAGAAATGTATCTGGCGGCAATGTCATTGGGGATATTATGAATCTGCACCAGAAAACTGGCCCCCCAAAGTCCTGTGGTCATCTCCACTGCGCAGTACACAAAAAAGCTTGTGATGGCCAGTTTGACGCCAGGGATTTTATAGACATTCTCTTCCCTTTTTGCCGTGTCTTGGAGTACTTCTTTGGTGCTGGATGCATCTTTTTGGTTGAACCTCTTCCAAAGCGGCAACGTAAGAAACAAAAGTCCAGCGATGGTCATCTGAAGCAGGGAAATCACAAGATACCCGCTTCTCCATCCAGAGCTTTTCAGGAGAAAGAAGGACATGATGACGGGACCTAAGGTGGCCCCTACTCCCCAGAAACTGTGAAGCCAGCTCATATGCTTTGCCTCGTAGTGAAGGGACACATAGCCGTTCAGCGCTGCATCAACAGAACCTGCGCCCAATCCTAGGGGCAGTGTCAGAGCCATGAGCATATAGAATGAAGGTGCCATGGAAAAACCCAGAAGCGCAACGGCGGTCATCAGCACGCTGACTGTGGTGACTTTTCCCGTACCAAACCTTCTGGTGACTCTCCCGCTCATAAAACTGGAACAGATGGTTCCTGCGGTGGTCATCATGGAGAGAATACCCGCATATTCCAGCGGCACATCCAAGGCCCGATGAATGGTAGGCCATGAAGCGCCAAGAACAGAGTCCGGGAGTCCCAGCCCGATGAATGCAATATAGATCATGATCAGAAATAATGTAGCCATGGAAAATCTCACTTTCTTCTGTAAACTTCTTTTATTATAGGGAGGATGTCTACTTCGGTCAAGGAAACAGAATCTGGGCAAATAGAAAGAGCAAGCCTATCTAAGGTCTTGCTCTTCATCACTTTCGAATTCAGAATCCAAACAAAGCTTGGATTATTTTGCGTAATCAACGGACCGGGTCTCACGGATAACATTGATCTTGATCTGTCCAGGGTATTCCATTTCTTCCTCGATTCTCTTCACAATGGATCTTGCCATCAGCATGGCACCAGCATCGTCAACCACATCCGGTTTAACAATGATTCTAATCTCTCTTCCAGCTTGAATTGCATATGACTTCTCAACGCCTTCGTAAGAATTTGCAATTTCTTCCAGTTTCTGGTGTCTCTTAATGTAGTTTT
>RCMY010000072.1_pt1 | contig 86429 bp, 83 predicted proteins | sample 2041341 | NCBI WGS metagenome assembly RCMY01 (sample SAMN09708234, study PRJNA481090) | Marine sediment metagenome, whole genome shotgun sequencing project. | reverse complement strand
GAAGATGCGGTTGGCTTCGGAGTCGGCGACTCGTGCGCCGACGATGAGTTGGCGTTGTGGTGTGAGGTAGCCCTCGGTGATGTGGCCGTAGATGGCATGGAACTCGACCAGGTCTGCGACGGCTTCGGCGCGGAGGCGTTCGGCTTGGGCGAGTTTGGCGATGGCTTCGAGGCCGGCGGCGCGGACGTCGCGGATGGAGCGCCGTCGGCACTTCGTGGGTGATGAGATCTCCGTCAAACTCATACTCATCACAGTACTCAGGGGGTGTGACAGTCAATCCAGGAACAAGCGTTCGTCCTAGGTGATTTCTCGAGTCTTCTCCGCCGCAAGACTGTGCCCGAGCACTCGTTACATTCTGAGCCGTGACATCTCCTGTCGGCGACGCCTTCGACGCTGCCGCGTTCGACACTGCCGCATTCGACTACGGTCTGCCAGCCGCGGCGATCGGACAAGTGCCGGTCGAACCTCGCGATGCCGCCCGTCTGCTGGTCGATGGTGATCCGGTGCGCCACCTCACCGTCGCCGATCTCCCAGGCGAGCTCCGGCCCGGGGACGTCGTCGTGGTCAACGACACCCGGGTCCTCCCGGCGCGCTTCCATCTCCACAAACCCACCGGCGGCGCGATCGAGGTCCTGCTGCTCGAGCCGACAGGTCGCCATCACGAGTGGCGTGCGCTGGTCCGCCCTGGAAAGAGACTGCGAGTCGGCACCGTGCTGGAGCTCGACGGTGAACCGGTCGTCGAGGTGGTGGATCAACTCGACGACGGTCGCCGTGTGGTGCGCCTGCTGTCGGATGATCTGCTCGAGCGCGCAGGCGAAGTGCCGCTGCCGCCATACATCACCGAGCCGCTGGCCGATCCCGAGCGGTATCAGACCGTCTACGCCAACGATCCTGGCTCGGTCGCAGCGCCGACCGCGGGCCTCCATCTGACACCCAAGGTGCTGGACGGATTCCAGGAACGCGGCATCGGTCTGGCCAGGGTCGATCTCCGGGTGGGTCTCGGCACGTTCCGCCCCATGAGCACCGACTCGGTCCTCGACCACGAGATGCATCACGAGAGCTATCGGGTGGCCCCCGACACATGGGAACAGATCCAGCGAGCCGAACGTGTGGTGGCGATCGGAACCACGACCGTGCGCACCCTCGAATCGGTGGCCGCCACCGGCCGGCTCGAGGGTTCGACCGATCTGTTCATCCACCGCGGATTCGACTGGAAGGTGGTCGACGTACTGATGACCAATTTTCACGTGCCCCGCAGCTCGTTGCTGGTGATGATCGACGCCTTCGTCGGCCAGCGATGGCGCGACCTCTACGGCACGGCGCTCGACGAGGGCTATCGCTTCCTCAGCTTCGGTGATGCAATGCTGCTGACCAGGGCATGAGACCTGGACCGCATCATCGATGCGACGTTCCTATCCTCGGGTCATGAACGCTCCTCAGCCCGAGCATCGCACCAGCGGATGGCCCCCCACCAGGAAAGAGTGGATCGGTTTCTTCGTCGCCCTCGCCCTCGCCACTGCTGTGTTCTTGTTGCTCGGTTGGTACGGGGTGCTGCGGTGAGCGAGGTCACCGGCCCGCTGTCGCTCGAGATCACGGCCACAGACGGCAGGGCCCGAGCCGGGGTCATGACCAACCACCGTGGGTCGATTCCGACCCCTGTATTCATGCCGGTCGGTACCCGGGCCGCGGTGAAGACGCTCGATACGGGTGACCTCGAGCGGCTGGGTCCGCCGATCGTGCTCGGGAACACCTACCACTTGATGGAGCGGCCGGGCGCCGACCTCATCGAGCGTCACGGAGGGCTCCATCGATTCATGGACTGGTCCGGCCACCTCTTGACCGACTCCGGCGGCTACCAGATCTTCTCGCTCGAGCCGAAGATCAGCGAGGACGGAGCGACCTTCAAGTCCGTCTACGACGGTTCGGCCGTCCACCTCACGCCCGAGCGTTCGGTCGTTGTGCAACAGCAACTCGGCGCCGACATCGCCATGGTGCTCGACGTGTGTCCGCCCCTTCCAAGCCCGCGCCAGGTCCAGGTCGACGCCGTCGAACGAACCCTACGATGGGCCCTCCGCTCGAAGGAGGCGCATGATCGAGTCGATCAGGCACAGTTCGGCATCGTGCAGGGTGGTGTCGATCCGGAGATGCGCAGGTACTCGGCGGAGGAGACGGTCGCCATTGGATTCGACGGTTACGCCATCGGGGGCCTGTCAGTGGGGGAGAGTCGCGACGAAATGGTGCCGGCGCTCGACGCGGCCACGGCACACCTTCCCGCCGACAAGCCTCGGTACTTCATGGGGCTCGGAGATCCGATCGGTCTCGTCGAGGCAGTGGCGCACGGGGTCGACATGTTCGACTGCGTGCTGCCGACCCGGCTCGCACGGCACGGGACGGCGCTCACCAGCGAGGGTCGCCTGAACCTCAAGAACGCCCGCTTTGCCGACGACGGCGGTCCGATCGACCCGGGCTTCGAGCATCCGTTGTCGAGCAGGTACAGCCGGGCGTACGTGCGCCACTTGCTCAACACGAACGAGTCGACGGCCGGACGGATCATCACTCTCCACAACCTGGCGTGGTTGGCCGATCTGACCACACGCATGCGCAACGCGATCGAGGGAGGAACGTTCGAACAGCTGCGGCGCGAGATCTGGGAGACGTGGGGCTGATTCGACCGGCCGGAACGCGTGTCCCCTTCGACCGTTTGCTGCGTCGCAGGCGCTAGCGTTCGTCGGTTGACCGCCCGAGCCGAGTTGGTGATTGTCCATGGAAGCCCTGATTTTTCCTGCACTGCTGTTCGTCGTCATGTATGTGGCACTGATTCTGCCGCAGCAACGACGAGCCAAGGAGGCCCGCCAACTGCTGGGCAGCCTCCACGAGGGCGACGAAGTGATCACCACCTCGGGCATCCACGGCTTCATCAACAATCTCGATGAGTCCGTCATCTGGCTGGAAGTGGCCGACGGAGTCGAGCTCAAGATGTCCCGTTCCTCGGTGACGGGCAAGATCAACGACATCGGCGAGGACGAGGGTGACGGAGAGGGTGACGAGACCGTCGCCTCCGGTATCGGCGACACCGAAGAGATCGACTGATGTCACGCAACCATCTGGTGTCTGGGCTGTTCGTGGTGATCGTCGCCGTCGGCGGCTTCATCTACACCCTCGCCGCCGGTAACGAACCGTTGCTGGGACTGGATCTGCAAGGTGGCGTCTCGGTGGTCTACCAGACCGTCGGCGATGCAGACGAAGAGGCACTCAATCAGACCGTCGAGATCATCCGGAGCCGCGTCGACGCCCTGGGTGTTGCCGAGCCCGAGATCAGCCGGCAGGGCGACACCATCGTCGTCGATCTCCCCGGTGTCGAGGAGCAGCAACGAGCGCTGCAGTTGGTCGGCCAGACCGCCGAGCTGCGGTTCCGTCCGGTCCTGCTCGATCTCGGACCGCTTCCCACATTCGAAGTCGACCCCGGCGAATCCACGGACACGACCGACACGACGGAGCCCACCGACACGACCGACACAACCGTCGATGCCGGTGCAGAGGAAGAAGAGTCGCTCGGTCACATCCGCGAGCGCCAGACCGACGCCGATCCAGCAGTCGACGAGACCCCCGTCGATGAGGCACCGGTCGACGAGACCCCGGTCGATGAGGCACCGGTCGAGGCTGTGCCGCTCACGTCAACTCAGCTGGCGATCCAGCAGGCATGTCTGACTGGCCAGCCCACTGCGCCCGAAGATGACTTCGCCGAGGCGTATGTCCTGCTCGAGTCCCGCGAGGGTGGGGCTCTGTGCCTCGGCCCGTCTCTGCTCACCGGCAACGCTCTGGAGGGCTCCGAAGTGGGGTTCGACGGTCGCGAGTGGTCGGTCAACCCGGTCTTCGAGGCAGGCCCCGAAGGCATCGACCGATTCAATGCGGTGGCGCAGTTGTGTTTCAACCAGACCGAGATCTGCCCGACCGGTCGCCTCGCAATCGTGCTCGACGGCCAGTCGATTTCGGCCCCGTCGATCAACGCAGCATCGTTCGAACGCGACCGCATCGTCATCAGCGGCTCGTTCGAGGAATCTGAGGCCCGCGACGTAAACACTGCGCTCCGCTTCGGTGCGCTGCCCGTTGAACTCGAGGCACAGGCCACCCGAACGGTGTCGGCCACCATCGGTGACGACGTCCTGCGATCCGGGACGCTCGCCGGCCTCATCGGCCTCGGTCTCGTCGCTCTGTACTTGATGGCGTACTACCGCTTGGCCGGCCTGGTCGCCATTGCCGGTCTGGTGATGTCCGGCCTGATGCTGTGGAGCATCGTCTCCTGGTTCGGGGCGACGCAGGGCTTGGCCATCTCGCTGGCCGGTGTCGTGGGTCTGATCGTGGCCATCGGCGTGTCGGCCGACTCCAACATCGTGTACTTCGAAAACGTGAAAGACTCGGTGTCCGAGGGGCGCAAGGTGCCCACGGCGGTCGAGCGTGCATTCAAGACTTCGATCAGCACGATCCTCAAGGCCGACATCGTCAGCCTGATCGCAGCAGCACTGCTGTACTTCCTGACGGTCGGTGCGGTGCGAGGGTTCGCGTTCTACCTGGGAGTGGCGACCCTCCTGGACCTGTTCGTGTCCTACCTCTTCATGCGGCCGGCACTTGCGTGGTTCGCCAACATGGGGGCGGTCAAGAAGAATCCGAGACTGCTCGGACTGCGAGGAGATGCAGCATGAGCTCGATTTCCGAAGTATTCGACGGCAAGGCCGACTTCCGGTTCGTTCCGATCTGGAAGCGTTCGCTGCCGATCTCGATTTCGCTGACCGTGATCTCACTGATCCTGATCCTCACGGCCGGGCTGAACCGCAGCATCGATTTCGAGGGGGGTGGAATCTTCGAAGTCCCGGTTGACGACAGCATCCAGGTGGAGGACGCTCGCAGCGCCATCTCGGACGCCACGGCTCGCATCCAGAGGGTCGACGACCCAGACGCCGGTTCGTTCATTCGGGTGCAGACCGGGTCCGAGGCCCTCGGGTCCTCGTCGGCGATCGTCGACGAACTGGCCGCACTCGGCGGCGTGACCGCAGACGAGGTCAGCATCAACGAGGTCGGACCGACCTGGGGTGACCAGATCACCAAGAAGGCCTTCGAAGCGCTCATCTTCTTCTTCTTCGCCGTGCTGATCTATCTCTCGGTGCGACTCGAGTGGAGGATGGGTGTCGGGGCCGTCATCGCAGTCGTCCACGATCTGCTGTTGATCGCAGGTCTGTATTCGCTGTTCCGGTTCGAGGTCAGTCCGGCCACCGTGATTGCCCTCCTCACGATCATGGGCTATTCGCTCTATGACACGGTCGTGGTGTTCGACAAGGTCCTCGAGAAACAAGAGGAGGCCGGAGCCATGGCCGACGGCTACACCGAGCTCGTCAGCCGCTCGATGAACCAGGTGCTCATGCGCTCGATCAACACGACCATCACCACCGTGTTGCCGGTGGCATCGATGCTGATCATCGGATCGGTGCTGCTCGGTGGGGCCACGCTGCGTGACTTCGCTCTCGCCCTGTTCATCGGCTTGATCCTCGGCACGTACTCGTCTGTCTTCGTTGCCGCACCGGTGCTTGCGCTGCTCAAGGAGCGCGACCCCGAGATCACAGCCGAACGGGAGAAGCGCGAGAAACGCTTGGCCAGAAAAGCGTCCCGCTAGGGCTCCCAAGCGTCAGCGTCCTTGGATCGAGCGAGTAGCATCGTTTGATGGCAGCGCCGGCGTGGCTCACCGATGTAGTTTCCGATGTAGCCGATTTTCCGACGCCCGGTATCCAGTTCAAGGACCTGTCCCCGCTGTGGCGGTCCTCGTCGGCAACCTCACGATGTGCGGTCGCCCTGGCCTCCGGACTCGAGGACGTCGATGTGGTCGTCGGGATCGAAGCCAGGGGATTCCTCGCCGGCATGATCACAGCCCAACGCCTCGGCGTCGGCTTCGTGTGTGCCCGCAAGCCGGGCAAGCTCCCTGGCAAGGTCGAGTCGATCGACTATGCCCTCGAGTACGGCAGCGACACGCTCCAGATGCAAGCGGGCAGTGTCGGTGCCGATGATCGAGTGGTGATCGTCGACGATGTGATTGCCACCGGGGGTACCGCTGCCGCCGCGTGTTCGCTCGTCCAGCGCATGGGTGGCGAAGTCGTCGAGGTGAGATCTGTGCTGGAGCTGGTTGCGCTCGGCGGACGGTTGAAGCTCGAACCCCATTCGGTCCACAGTCTGTGGGAGATCCACTGATGGCCGTCGTCGAACGCGTACTTCCCTGGCGGCGCGATGCGTCGACCGACCTCGACGAGATCGCGCCCCTCGTGCTCAACTTTGACGGGCCCCGCCGCAAGGAACAGGTCGCCACGATCCGGCGGGCGTACGAGATGGCTGCGATCGCTCACGCCCCGCAGCGACGCAAGAGTGGCGAGCCGTACATCACACACCCGCTCGCAGTGGCCACGATCGTGGCTGGTCTGGGCCTCGACGAGATCACCATCGCTGCCGCGCTGCTCCACGATGCGGTCGAGGACACGCCACTGACGCTGGGCGAGATCGAGTCCGCGTTCGGATCCGATGTCGCCGCCATCGTCGATGGCGTCACCAAGCTTGATCGCCTGCGGTTCGACTCGAAGGAAGCCCAGCAGGCGGCCACCTTCCGCAAGATGCTGGTGGCGATGGCCAAGGACGTCCGGGTCCTGATCATCAAGTTGTGCGACCGCCTGCACAACATGCGAACGATCGCCGGCATGCCGTCGTGGAAACAGGAACGCACGGCTCGAGAAACACTGGATGTCTACGCTCCGCTCGCCCACAGGCTCGGCATCCAGGAGGTCAAGACCCAGCTCGAAGACCTCAGCTTCGCCGCGTTGCACCCGAAGCGCTACGCCACGATCGATCACATGGTTGCGGTGCGGGCCCCCGAGCGAGAGATCTACCTCACGCAGGTCCTCGAAGATGTTCGGGGGCGGGTCGCAGAGCTCGGAATCGAGGCCGAGGTGACGGGTCGGGAGAAGCACCTCTACTCGATCTACGAAAAGATGGTCGTGAAGGGCAAGGAGTTCAACGAGATCCACGACCTGATCGGGATCCGCGTTGTCGTCGAGAGTGTGCGTGACTGCTATGCCGCGCTCGGCTCCATCCACGCGACGTGGAAGCCGGTGCAGGGGCGGTTCAAGGACTACGTCGCCATGCCCAAGTTCAACCTCTATCAGTCGTTGCACACCACGGTGATAGGTCCGCAGGGCAAGCCGATCGAGGTGCAGATCCGCACTCTCGAGATGCACGCTCGGGCCGAGTTCGGGGTGGCTGCCCACTACGTCTACAAGGAGTTGCCACAGGGCAGCGCCCAGATCGATCTGCCGTGGCTCGACCGCATCATCGAGTTCGAGGACGAGACCAACGACCCCAGTCTCTTCATGGCCAACCTCAAGGTCGATCTCGACCAGGACGAGGTGTTCGTCTTCACGCCCAAAGGCGAGGTCATCACGCTGCCGGCCGGGGCGACTCCGGTCGACTTCGCCTACACCATCCACACCGATGTCGGCCACCGGACGGTCGGGGCGAAGGTCGACGGTCGGCTCGTGTCGCTCGCCGATCCGCTCCACTCTGGCGAGACGGTCGAAATCTTCACCTCGAAGGCGTCGGACGCGGGCCCCTCGCGGGACTGGCTCACCTTTGTTCGCTCACCGAGGGCCGCGTCCAAGATCAAACAATGGTTCTCCCGAGAGCGACGCGAGGATGCGATCAGCAACGGGCAGGACGACCTCCAGTCGGCGATGCGACGAGAAGGTCTGCCCGTCCAGAAGATCGCGTCTGCCGGCGTGATCTCGTCCGTGGCCGAGAAACTGAACTACGGCGACGCTGCTGGTCTCTATGCCGCCATCGGGGCCCACCAGATCTCAGCGAAGTCGGTGGCAGCTCGGATCTCCAAGGAGCTCGACGCGGCGACGGGTCGGGTCGAGGAGTCGCTTCCGGTCACCGCCCGTCGGCAACGACGTCGGCGTGCCGGGAACGAGGCCGGCGTCCACGTCGAGGGTCTCGATGACGTGCTGGTCCGGCTCTCGCGCTGCTGTACCCCTGTGCCGGGCGACGAGATCATCGGCTTCGTCACGCGTGGTCGTGGGGTGTCGGTTCACCGCTCGGATTGCGCCAATGCCATTTCGCTCAGTACGAATCAGAACGACCGCGTGATCGACGTCGAATGGGATCTCGATGGGTCCAACACGCACTTCGTCGCTTCCGCCGAGGTCAAGGCCTACGACCGCTCGCATCTGCTCAGCGATGTCACGATCCTGTTCTCGGACAACCACGTGAACATCCTGTCGGCGACGACCACGACGGGTGACGATCGGATTGCCCGGTTGCGATTCGAGTTCGAGATCGCCGATCCGTCACACCTCGACGATCTGCTGCGCAGTATCCGCAAAATCGACGGCGTGTACGACGCGTACCGCGTCCTGCCCGGTCGCGGCAACTGAATCCCCACATCGATCGCAGACCCCAACCGGAGGCTCAGACCCCCGATTCTGTGGGGCACAAACCCGAGGTTTGCACCCCATAGTTTCAGGGGTCACAGCCTCGGGTTGGTCGCGGCCATTGGCCAGAAATGAGTCCTTGCCTCGGTCGGAGACCAGATAACCTCGGCGGCTCATGGCACGACCTCTGTTCCAAGCCCTCCCCGGCACTCGCGATCTCCTCTCGCCCGACACTGATCGCATGCGGGCACTGGTCGAGGTCTTCGCCGACGAGGCCGAGAACGCCGGATTCGGACAGATCGTGCCACCCATGTTCGAGGATCTCGGCGTCTTCACCAGGATCGGAGAGTCCACCGACATCGTCACCAAGGAGCTCTACGACTTCGAGGACAACGGCGGCCGCCGGATTGCACTACGTCCCGAGTTCACCGCCTCGGTGTGCAGGGCGTACGTCCAGAATCGACCCCTGCCCCCGTGGAAGGCGTGGTATGCCGGGCCCGCCTTCCGTCAGGAGAGGGCCCAGAAGGGCCGCTACCGCCAGTTCGATCAGGTAGGAGCAGAAGTCATCGGGTCACACGACCCCGACCTCGACACCGAACTCATCGCCCTCGCCGCTCGGTTCTATACCCGGATCGGGCTGACCGACGTCACACTGCTGATCAACACGCTGGGCGACGCCGCCGAACGGCCCGGCTATCTGGAGGCCCTGAAGAGCTACTTCGCCGAGCACCGCAGCGAGCTCAGCGAGCAGAGTCGGGCGACGCTCGAGATCAATCCGCTGCGAGTGCTCGACTCGAAGCGGCCCGAGGACGCCACCCTCATCGCAGGTGCCCCGATGCTGATCGACCACGTGTCGAACGACGCGGGTGCGTCTTACCGGCGAGTGCTGGACGGACTTCGAGATCTCGACATCGCCTTCACCGAGGCTCCCCGGCTCGTCCGCGGTCTCGACTACTACACCCGCACCACCTTCGAGTTCGCATCGAATGCGCTCGACGCGGCGCAGAACGCCGTCGGTGGCGGCGGCCGGTACGACGGCCTCGTCGCCGACCTCGGTGGCCCGGACGACCCCGGAGTCGGTTTCTCCCTCGGTGTCGACCGGACCCTCCTGGCATGCGACGCAGAAGGCGTCTTCCCCGCCGCTCCCTCGACAGCCGATGTCTTCGTCGTCGTCACCACCACCGGAACCGAAGCGCTGGTGCTGGCAAGCGATCTCCGTCGCGAAGGCTGGCGTGTCGAACGTGCCTACGACGGCCGTTCGATGAAGGCGCAGATGAAGGCAGCCAACAAGAGTGGCGCCCCCGTGGCCGTCATCGTCGGAGAGGACGAAGCGGCCGCCGACACCGTCACGGTTCGCCCCATGGACGGCGACGGCGATCAAGTCACGATCCCGCGCAACGAACTCACCAAACAACTGAAGGATCTGCTCTCATGATGCGAACCCACACCTGCGGCGAACTGACCGCAGCGAATGCCGGCGAGGTCGTCACCCTGACCGGTTGGGTCAATCGTCGCCGCGAACACGGAGAGCGTCTGGCGTTCGTCGATCTCCGCGATCACACCGGTGTCACCCAGTGCGTGTTCACCAACGACGTCGACGTCAGGAGCGAGTACGTGCTCAAGGTCACCGGCACGGTGACGCTCCGCACCGATGACACTGTCAATCCGGACCTCGGCACTGGCGAGATCGAGCTGAAGGAATGCTCGGTCGAAGTTCTGTCGGCGGCTGAGCCGCCGCCGTTCCCGCTCGATCAGCGGGCCGACGACGTCGACGAGATGGTGCGCCTGAAGTACCGCTACCTGGACATGCGGCGCGAGCGAATGCAGCGCAACATGCGAGTGCGTTCCAAGGTGAACGCTGCCATCCGCAACGCCATGGCCAAGCAGGACTTCGTCGAGGTCGAGACCCCGATGTTGATGCCCTCCACGCCGGAAGGGGCACGTGAGTTCCTCGTACCTTCGCGGCAGCGCCCAGGTTCCTTCTACGCCCTGCCGCAGTCGCCTCAGCTCTACAAGCAGCTCCTGATGGTCGGCGGTCTCGACCGCTACTACCAGATCGCCCGCTGCCTTCGAGACGAAGACCTTCGGGCCGACCGCCAGTACGAGTTCATGCAGCTCGACATGGAGATGTCCTTCTGCGACGTCGACGATGTGCTCTCGGCTGCCGAGATCGGCGTGCTCGACGCGGCCGAGGCCGTCACCGGTGTGCGCCCGGACGCAGTCCAGCGCATCACCTGGCACGAGGCCATGAACATCTACGGCTCGGACAAGCCCGATCTCCGCTTCGGGGTAGAGCTGCACGAACTCACGCCGATCTTCGCATCGACGGAGTTCAAAGCGTTCTCGTCCGCCGAGTCGATCAAGGGCATTTGCCTTCCCGGCGGTTCAGCCGACTACGGCCGCAACAAGCTCGACGCACTGACCGACTTCGCCAAGTCGAACGGGGCCAAGGGCATGGTCTGGATGCGGGTGGTCACTGAAGACGGTGCGCTCGTCCTCGACTCACCGGTCGCCAAGTTCTGTTCTGACGACGAGAAGGCGGCGCTCATCGAGGAGTTCGGAGCAGCCGAAGGCGATCTGATCCTGATCATCGCCGACGAGTGGATGACGACCTGCGAGGTGCTCGGCGAGCTCCGCAACCGCGTGGCTCGGCCACCGGTCAGCCAGGGCCCGTACAAGTACCTCTGGGTCACGGACTTTCCGCTCTTCGTCGGCGTCGATGCAGCCACTGGTCGCCCGAAGCCCGGACACCACGCGTTCTGCCATCCCCACCTCGAGGACATCGACAAGCTCGAAGAGGATCCGATGTCGGTCAGGGCCTGGGCCTACGACCTCGTGCTGAACGGGTGGGAGCTCGGCTCCGGCAGCATCCGAATCCACGATCCGGTCCTCCAGCGGCGGGTCTTCGCAATGCTCGGCATCGATGACGACGAAGCGAACCGCCGGTTCGGTTTCTTCCTCGAGCCGTTCAAGTACGGTGCACCGCCTCACGGCGGATTCGCATACGGCATCGACCGCCTGGCCGCAATACTGGCCGGCGAGGAGAACATTCGCGAGATCATCGCGTTCCCGAAGCCGCAATCCGGCCTCGATCCGATGACCGGCTCACCGGGCGAGGTCGATGACGCTCTCCTGACCGAACTCGGGATCAGGACGCTGCCGCCCGCAAGCTGACCAGCCGCCCTCGATCCGGGGGCACAACTCGATTCAGGCCTCGACCCAGATGTCCAGGGCGACGCTGGTGGGCGACGCGTGTGGGAAGCGTTGTTCGGCCCCGGTGGAGGCGTCGCCGGCCTCGGGGACGATCTGTAGGCCGAGCACGTCATCCCCGCGCGTGGCGATGGCCGTGTCCTCGCCACGGGTTGAAATGATGAAGCCGAGACGTTCGAGCTCATCGGCGACATCGGCCCCGACCTCGGCCGGCTCGACACCGTCGGTCATCAGGACGACCCGATCATTGCTCGGTTCGCGAGCCTGGTCGACGGTCGGAAGCAGGTTCCATGGGAGCCGCACTCCGGCGAGGATGTCGGCGAGGGTGCGCGCCGGGCTGGTGGGTGCACCGACCTCGGGATCGGCGGCGGTGACCGAAGCCTCGGCAGGATCGGCTGCCGCTGCGGTCGGCTCGACTTGTGATGGTGTGATCCCTGGCGTCGGGATGGAGATCTTTGTCGACGGATCGGGGATCTCGGGAACATCAAATGGCATGGCGGCCGGCCGGGGAACTCCGGCGGCCACGGGAAATGCTGGGGGTGCCGGCGGCGCTGGGGGTATGGGCGTCGAAGACGGTGCACCACGCGACGATGCGACGGCCGATACCCGCTGCTCGACCTGCTCGAGTTCTTCGAGACTGACCGCTGAATCGTCGACCGGCGCCCCACGCATGCGCTTATGGAGATCGATCGTGGCGTTGCCCGTCTCCTGGTCGGCCGACCGGGAATGGGATTTCGCAGCATTCGACATCCGATGGCGGACGATCCTCACCAGCTGTACCAGCACAGCCAGGATCGACACCGCCACCCACGTGTACAGGGCAAACTCGACAATGGACTCCATGAGGTCCTCATCGTAGGCGCACTAGCCTGCTCGAAGTGGGGAATGACCTCTTCGCTGCCGCCGCAGCCGCTCGCCTGGAGGCCCGTTCACCGTTAGCGGCCCGACTCCGCCCCGCGACGCTCGACGAGGTCGTCGGCCAGACGCATCTGTTGGGTCCGAAGGGGACCCTGCGTCGACTCGTCGAGGCCGACCGTCTGTCGTCGGTGATCCTGTGGGGACCGCCCGGTACAGGCAAGACGACACTGGCGAGACTGGTGGCCAACACGTCATCGAAGACGTTCGAGCAGCTCTCGGCGGTCACGGCCAGCGTGAAGGACGTGCGGGCCGTGATAGCGGCCGCCGAGGAACGCCTCGGTGCTCACGGCACCGGCACGATCCTCTTCCTCGACGAGGTCCACCGCTTCAACAAGGCGCAGCAAGACGCTCTGCTCCCCGCCGTCGAGTCCGGGGTCCTGACCCTGATCGGGGCCACAACGGAGAATCCGTTCTTCGAGGTGAATCCTCCGCTGCGATCTCGTTCCACGCTCTTCCGTCTCGAGATGCTCGGCGAGGACGATCTCGCGGAGTTGATTCGAAGGGGCTTGAGAGCCGAGCGGGCGACGGCGGACGACGATGCAATCACGTATCTGGCCGATCGGGCCGCTGGCGACGGACGCCAGGCGCTCACCACCCTGGAGGTCGCGGTCGCTCTCGCCGCCGGGGCACGCGACGCCGAACCCGGATCCGATGACACGGCCCCGGCCCACGTCGCACTCGAGCACGCCGAGGCCGCCACGGATCTCAAATCGCTGCGGTACGGGCGGGACGAGCACTACGACGTCATCAGCGCCTTCATCAAGAGCATCCGGGGCAGTGACCCCGATGCCGGTGTCTATTGGCTTGCGCGCATGCTCACCGCCGGAGAGGACGCACGGTTCATCGCTCGCAGACTCGTCATCCTCGCCAGCGAGGACGTCGGTATGGCGGACCCGATGAGCCTCGTGGTGGCCAATGCTGCGGCTCGCGCGGTCGAATTCGTCGGACTGCCCGAGGCGAAGTTCCATCTGGCCCAGGCGGTGATCCATCTCGCGACGGCCCCGAAGTCGAATTCGGTGTGTCTCGCGATCAACGAGGCCATGGCTGACGTGCAGAACCTGCCGGCGGGCGAGGTGCCGATGCATCTGCGTGATGCCCACTACCGCGGCGCAGCGTCACTCGGGCACGGCGAGGGCTACTTGTACCCGCACGATCACGATGGCGGCGAGGTGGATCAGGAGTACCGGCCGGCCGAGGTGTCAGAGCGTCGATACTGGCGCCCGACCGATCGGGGTCACGAGGCCCGCTATCGTGGCCCCTCGTGAGCATTTCTGAGTTCGCGGCCATCATGGTCGCCATTGCGGTCGTCGTCGTCGCTGTGATCCTGGTCGTTGCGGTCAACAACCTCAATCGAACACTCGCCAAGCTCGAGGACACGGCTCATCAGCTTCGAGACGAGGGCATCGGTGCCTTTCGCGAGCTGCGTCAACTCGTTGCCGACGCCGACGCCGAACTCGACAAGGTCGACCTCGTGCTCGATCGAGCTGACCAAGCCACCACCGCCATGAGCGAGACCTCACGCCGAACTCACGAGGCAGTCCAGGATCCCGTGATCCGGTCACTGGCGATCGCATCCGGATCGAGCAAGGTGGCTCGGGGTTGGCTCGGTGTTCGTAGGCGGCGCAAGGCGAAGAATTCAGCCCACGACACGATCGCTTCATGATCGCCTTCCTCCTCCGCAAGATGCGGTGGATGCTGCTCGGCGCCGGCGTCAAATACGCAGCCCGTCGTGGCGTGGGCCGTTCGGTCGACGAGGCCGCTTCCAAACTCGAAGAACGTCTTCCCGCATCCGTGGTGCGTGCCGCCAATGCGCTCCCGGGAGACGTCATCAAGGCGGGTGGCGCCGCCGCCGTGAGTGCCAAGGCAGCTCGCAGAGGCAGTTCGGTCGCGGTGCGGACCGGCTCTGCGGCGATGCGTACCGGTGCCGTTGCGGCCCGGGTCACCCGTGCCGGCGTGACCATGCGCCCTCGGCAAGCCATCGCCGATCGACTCCGATCGGCCAGGGATTCGGTGACCGATCAGGCCGAACTCGATCGGCGCGATCTCTTGCGGGACTTCCGCTACTTCAACGCCGGGGGCGGTTCGGCCGGCGAGACGGCGGCCACCGAGGCCTTGTTGGACCTCCGTTCCGATGAGCGCTCGCTCGATGCACCGATCCCGCTCACGCCGCCACCGATACCGAGGGGCCGTCGCCGCTTCGTCGCGGCCCTTCGTGCACCGGAGGTCGGCCGCGTCCAGCGGACCTACCGGCCACCTCAGAAGCCATGGGATCGGCGCCTGCGAAAGTCATCGGAGCGGGACAGTTCGAGCCGGTAGCCTCTGCGGCACCATGAGAGCGAACGAGTTGCGAAAAGCCTTCACCGATTTCTTCATCGAACGGGATCACCAGTTGATCCCGTCGGCCAGTCTGATCCCGCACGATCAGACGCTCCTGTTCGTGAACTCGGGGATGGTGCCGTTCAAGCCGTATTTCGTCGGCGAAGAGCGCCCGCCGCACCCCCGCGCCGTCTCGGTCCAGAAGTGCGTGCGGGCCGGTGGCAAGCACAACGATCTGGACGAAGTCGGTCGCACCGCGCGCCATTTGACCTTCTTCGAGATGATGGGCAACTTCAGCTTCGGCGATTACTTCAAGGAGCAAGCCATTCCCGATGCCTGGGAGTTCTGCACAGACCTGCTGGGGCTCGATCCCGAGCGGTTGTGGGTGACCGTGCACCTGTCGGACGACGAAGCAGAAGAGATCTGGGCCGAGACGGTCGGCATCCCACGCGAACGCATTCAGAGGCTCGACGACGACAACTGGTGGCGGATGGCCGACACCGGTCCAAACGGTCCGAGTTCGGAGATCTTCTGGGACAAAGGCCCGGCGTATGGACCTGATGGTGGCCCGGCCAATCCAGCGGCCGATGCCCGCTACGTCGAGATCTGGAACCTCGTGTTCATGCAATTCGAGACCGACGAGAACGGGAATTCGACGCCGTTGCCGAAGCCGTCGATCGACACCGGGGCGGGACTCGAACGCATCCTCTCGGTCCTGCAGGGCAAGGACTCCGTGTTCGAGATCGACGAGATGGCACGTCTCATCGACGTCGCCTCCGAGGTCACGGGTTACTCGATCGGTGCAGATGCCGACAGCGATCTGGCGCTCCGGGTGCTGGCCGAGCACGCCAGGACCATGACCTTTCTCATCTCGGACGGGGTGTTCCCGAGCAACGAGGATCGCGGATACGTGCTCAGACGCATCATGCGTCGTGCCGTCCGCTTCGCTTACCTCCTCGGGGTCGACTCCCTGGTCACCCCGACCCTGGTCGACGCGGTCGTCGACATCATGGGGGTCGACTATCCCCAGCTCGTGACGACCCACGAGCTCGTCCGGGGAGTTGTCGAACGAGAAGAATCCCAGTTCCGGCGCACGTTGGCCAATGGTCTCAAGATCCTCGATGACCAGCTCGGCGAGGTCCCGGAGGGTGGTGAGCTTCCCGGATCGGTCGCGTTCCTGCTGCACGACACGTACGGGTTCCCATACGAGGTCACCGAGGAGGTCGTGAGCGAGCGCGGCTTCCGCGTTGATCGTGCCGGCTTCGAGGCCGACATGGCCGAACAACGCGAGCGGGCCAAAGCCAGCCGGAAAGGCGTGCGTCAGGACGCCGACTTTGAACAGGTCCAGGCGATGCTCGATGATCACGGCGTCACCGAGTTCGTCGGCCGCGATCATGTGGTCGACGTCGAGGCGAAGGTGCTCCTGGTCACCGGCCAGGGAACTGACACCGTCAGCGTGTTCCTCGACCGTTCCCCGTTCTATGCCGAGTCCGGTGGTCAGGTCGGCGACTGCGGTTCGATCACGACCGACACCGGCGCAGCCGCAGTGATCGACACCGTGTACGCCGTACCAGGAGTACACCGCCACGTCGTCGAGATCGAGCGGGGAGAGGTCCTCGCCGGCCAGACAGCGACGGCGAGCATCGATGTGCCCCGTCGAAACGCGATTCGACGGAACCACACCGCCACCCACCTGCTCCACTTCGCCTTGCGGCAGGCTCTCGGCGATCATGTGAAGCAGCAGGGCTCGTACGTCGGACCCGACCGGTTGCGATTCGACTTCTCGCACTTCGATCCGCTCACCGAAGACCAGGTCCGGACGATCGAAGATCTCGCCAACGCCGAGATCCTCGCCAACCAGCCCACGGATCACCCCGAGGTCACCAAGGCCGAGGCCGAGGCAATGGGAGCCATCGCGTTCTTCGGCGACAAATACGGCGACCTGGTTCGGGTGTTGCGGGCCGGTCCGACTCTCGAATTCTGCGGAGGTACCCACGTGTCGGCGCTCGGCGACATCGGGCTGGTGAAGATCGTGAGCGAGAGCTCCATCGGCTCCAATCTGCGGCGGATCGAGGCGGTGACCGGGTCCACCACGATCGAATTGCTGCGTTCTGCCCAGACGACGCTCGACCAGGCGGCTGAGTTGCTCAACGTCCAGAAGGGTGACCTCGTCGAGGGGCTCGGCAAGCGTCTCGGCGAGATGAAGGAGCTCCGCTCCGAGGTCTCCCAGCTCAAACGGCATGTCGCTCAGGGCCAAGCGGCAGACCTCGCAGCTCGTGCCGTCGACGGGATCGTTGTCGCACGCGTTGATGGTCTGAGTCGCGACGATCTCAAGGATCTGGCCATCGCGTTGCGTGATCAGCCCGACATCACCGCCGTCGTGCTCGGCGGTGCTCCCGATGGCGGGGGAGCGGCGTTGGTCGCTGCCTCGATCACGGATGGACCGGCCGCTGGTGATCTCATCGCTGACGCCGCCAAGGCCATCAAGGGCGGGGGCGGGAAGGGCGCCGACCTGGCCATGGCCGGAGGCAAGGATCCCGAGGGCGTCGACGCGGCGCTCGATCTCGCCCGCGAGGCGGCCGGAATCTCCTGAGCGGTGATCCGGTCGTGAGAGGTCGAGCCGTCGGGATCGACTTCGGGGCACGTCGCATCGGCATTGCCGTGAGCGACTCCGGCCAGATGGTGGCCACGCCGTTCGAGACCATCAAACGGGTCGGTGATCGAACGGTCGAGCACGGGCGAGTAGCCGAGATCGTCGACGAGGTCGGCGCCGTCGTCGTGGTCGTCGGTCTCCCATTGTCGCTGGACGGTACCGATGGGCGAGCGGTCGATCTCGTACGATCCGAGGTTCGCGGGCTGGCCAAACGGCTGGCGGTACCCATCGAGGAGTACGACGAGCGGTTCACAACGGTCGAGGCGGAGCGGTCGCTGCGAGTCACCGGAACAAAGGGGCAAGCCAAACGCGATGTCATCGACCAGGTGGCGGCAGCAGTGCTCCTCCAGGGGTGGCTCGACGCTCTACAGTGACCGCCGTGCCCTTGTTCGATCAAGACAACGTCGGAACCACGCTGCATCATGACGCGCTCGCCGAAGAGAGTCGTCGGGCCGCAGAGGAGTCTCCACTCGAGTGGCGCGAGGACGACAACGTCGCCCGGGTCAGCTCGCCGTGGTTCCGTGGGATCCGGGCGCTGATCGCCGTTGCCCTGATCGCCTTCATCTGCTTCACCGCCTACAACGGAATTCGCGGGTGGTTCGATCGGCAGCTCGATCCTCCCGGCGAGCCGGGCGAGACGGTCGAGTTCATCGTGCCGTCCGGGGCAACGACTGCAGCGATCGGGCAGTTGCTGCAGGAGGCCGACGTCGTGCCGAACAGCACCTTCTTCCGCTACTACGCCCGTTGGAAGGGTGAGGAGAACTTCCAAGCAGGCGAGTACCAGATGCAGCTCAACTCGTCGGCGCAAGAAGCCATCGACGTGCTCAACCTCGGACCGAAACCGCAGGTCTTCGAACGGTTCCAGGTTCGAGAAGGCCTCTGGATGGCCGAAATCCTCCCCACCATTGCCGATCAGCTCGACAGCATCACGATCGAACAGCTCGAGGTGGTGCTTCGCTCTGGGCAGCTGGCACCTCGCTACCGGCCGGATGGCACAACCAGCTACGAGGGCCTGTTCTTTCCCGACACCTACGAGGTCAACGCCGACGCAACGGCGCTCGAGGTCCTTCAGAAGATGTCGGATGAATTCTCGCGGGTGACCGGCGCGCTCGGCTACGGGGCATCGGAGAATCTCCTCAACCTGTCGCCATACGAAGTCGTCATCGTTGCCTCGCTGATCGAGGCCGAGACCCGAATCGAGTCGGAGCGGCCGCTCGTTGCATCGGTGATCTACAACCGCCTTCGCGAGGGAATTCCGCTCGGCATCGACGCGACGTGCCTCTACGGCGCAGCAACCCGTGTCGTCGACGACGCAATCAACGCAGGCGCCTTCGATTCCGGGAGCGAGAGTCTCTATTCGTGCCGAGGGCCACGTCGGGGGTTGCCGCCAACACCGATCAACGCGCCAGGCGAGGCGTCGCTCGACGCTGCCCTCAACCCGGAAGAATCGGAGTACATCTACTACGTGCTCACGAATTCTGACGGCAGTCACACATTCGCCGAAACCGAAGAAGAATTCTTGGCAGCGAAGGCGATCTGTGAAGAGTTGGGTCTCGGTTGCGGTTGACGGACGCGCGCCCGTGATTCCCGGTCACCAGCAACCGATCACCGGGGCCACACGCCTCGCGATCGTGATCGGCGACCCGGTACGGCACTCAAGGTCTCCGCAGATCCACAACGCCGGATACGCGGCACTGGGGCTCGACTGGCGTTTCCTGGCCGCACCTGTGGCATCGGGCGGTGCGCCCGCTGCCCTCGCCGCCATGGTGGCTCTCGGCATCGAGGGGTGTTCGGTCACGATGCCGCACAAGGAGGTCGTCGCCTCGCTGGTCGACCGGTTGACGCCGGCCGCTGAGGCGCTCGGCTCTGTGAACTGCGTGCGGCGCGAGGGTTCGGTGCTGATCGGTGACAGCACAGACGGCGTAGGTTTCGTTCGAGCGCTCGAAGCTGACCTCGGACGGTCCATCTCGGGAGCAACGGTGGGCGTCATCGGTGCCGGCGGTGCCGCACGGAGCATCATCGACGCGCTCGGTCGAGCCGGAGCGGCCCACATCACGGTGACCAATCGAACCGAGGGTCCAGCGATTCGGGCTGCCGGATTGAGCGAAGTGGCGTCGGTGGGTGTTTCCACCGACCTGGCCGCTGTCGACATCGTCGTCAACACCACCTCTGTCGGAATGGCCGGGGGCCCGGCGCCAGACGCGAGCCCGCTCGATCCCACGATCCTGCGAGTCGACCAGATCGTCGCCGACATCGTCTACGAACCGCAGCGCACCCGCCTGATGGCCGATGCCGACGCTGCCGGCGCTCACTCGGTTGGAGGTCTGGGGATGCTGGTGCATCAGGCCGCCGTCGCCTTCGAGTGGTGGACGGGGGTTCCGGCCCCCGTCGAGGTGATGCTGGCAGCTGTCGGCGTGTGAGCCGCGAGTTGTGCTGAACACCTAACGATCGCGAATGCACGTCCGATGGGTCCAGATCAGGAATCTGGAAAGGTGGCATGAACATGTTGCAGGGAACCCTCGACGTATTCTCACTCGATGAAGTGCTGGGGCTGCTCTCGGGCGCCAAGAAGACAGGCGTGCTGAACGTCACCGGCGACCGCGGCGTCGGATCGGTAGCGATCTCCGATGGGCTGCTCGTCGACGGGTCGGTCTCGGCCAACCCCGATGCGATTGCTCTGTCAGAGGTCGTTTTCGAGTTGCTCCGTTTCGAAGAGGGTTCGTTCTCCTTCGACGGCGACACCGTCGTCGACGGTGAACCGAACGAGCTCGAGACCGTTCTCATTGAGGCGCACAGCCGCCTCGAGGAGTGGCGTGGGATCGAAGCCGTCGTGCCGTCTCTCGACCACCACCTCTCGCTGGCCGACACCCTGCCGACAGCGGACGTCTCGATCGACGAGTTCGAGTGGGCGGCCATCGTCGCCATCGGCGAGGGCACCTCGGTTGGCGTCGTTGCCGATCGTCTCGGCCTCGGCGAGTTCGACGGTTCCAAGCGTGTGATGGGACTCGTCGACCGATCGCTGGTTTCGATCGCTGCGGGCATGACCGCTTCGGCGTCGCCCTCGGCATCCGCTCCGATGGCAGCACCTGATCTCCCGACTCCTGTCGAGACCCCGGCGTTCGACAGCTCGTCGTTCGATGACTCGTCGTTCGATGCGCCTCATCTCGAAGCCGACGCTCCCGAGGAGATGTCGTTCGAACGAGAAGGTGCAACGGTCGCTGACGAGACACCAATCGCCGCTGAGGCACCGATTGCCGCCGAGGCGCCAGTGTCCTTCGCCGACGTGCCCGTTCTCGCCGAACTCGATGCCGAGGTTCCGCCGATGCCCGAGGCGCCAGTCGTGGCCGACGTCGACGCCGACATCCCGCCGATGCCGGAACCGCCCAGCCACTTCGGTGACGAGGCTGCGCTTGCCGGCGAGTTCGCGGCCCCGATCGATGCCGAGTCCGTCGACGCTCTCCCGGCACCGGACAACGAGTCCTCCGCTGCCTTTGGCGGTCTCGACCCGATCGGTTCGGTCGACATGTTCGAAGCCCCGCAGCGGGTTTCGCCTGACACCTTCGCAGCGCAGGACGAGATGCCTCCGCCTCCCGCTCCGACCCCGGAGATTCCGTCGTTTGCGCCTCCGGCCTTCGACCCCGATGCCTTCCCGGTCAACAGCGAGTCTGACAACCCGTTCGCTACCGGCGACGCAGAGCCTGTCGTCCCGATGTTCGGTGACGCAGCCTTCGGCGATCTTCCATTCGCTGCGGCGGAAGACGCCGACTCAGCACCGGTCGACTCCTCTGACGATGTTCCCGCCGACGAGGCGGGATCGGATGACGGCAAGGGTGGCTCGCTGCTCATGCGCTATCTGAAGAGCAACGGCTGACCTTCGTGGCAGCGATCGCTCTCGGCTTGTTCGGCCTCCTCGTCGGACCGCTCCTGGGAATCGCCGTCGATCGTCTCGTCGAGCGAGAAGCGTTTGCGGCAACGCATCGTTGCCAGACCTGTGGATCCGACCTGGGGGGAGTGCGTGCACTCCTCCCGTTCGCATCCTGGCGTCGCCACTGTGCTCAGGAATCGTCTCATGCACGATGGCGGTACCCGTTGGTCGACGTGGCGGCAGCGACCTCGTTCGCGCTCGCCGGTTGGCGTTTCGGTTTCACCTGGCAACTCGCCCCATACGTGGCATTCTTCGCCGCACTCGTGGTGATGCTGGTGATCGACATCGAGCACCATCTGCTGCTCAACATCCTCACGTACCCGACCTTGCTGGCGGGGGCCTTTGCGGTACTGGTTCTCTCCGGCGCCAACGACTATTCGGATGGCATGAATCCGGCCTTCATCGCGGCTGCGGCCGTGGGCGGCTTCTTCCTCGTGATGCATCTCGCCTACCCGCCCGGACTTGGTCTCGGCGACGTCAAGCTGGTGCCGAGCCTCGGGTTGTTCCTCGGCTGGATGACGGTTGACACGGTGGACGCACTACGACTGGTTGTGTGGACGATGATCGGAGCAATGCTCGGCGCCGGGCTCGTCGGTCTCGGGATCAGGCAATGGGCCAAGCATCAGCCCCCGGAACGGTTCGCCGATCAGCCAGACGATTGGATTCCCGGTGAGGTCTCGCTCGGCCCGTTCCTCGCACTTGCCACAATCGTGGCCATCGGGCTGACTCAGCCCGCCTCGCTCGGCGGCTAGCGTGCCCGGGTGGACATCCTCCCGATCCTGATCGACGGCGCAGACGACACTCGTTGTCGTGAGTTCGCCGTCGAGGTCGCGGCCGCTGTCGGCCGTTCGACCCGACCGGGCGACGATTCCCGATTCGTGGCTGCACGAGTCGACGTCGATGCCGACATCGAGGCACAGATCATCGCAGTGCGGCCCGTAGACACCGTCGTTGATGCGCTCCAGCACTTGCACCGAACCGAACCCGTCGAAGTGGGCGGTGGCCGCTCGTACCCGGTGATCGTCGGCCCCGGAGCGCGGCGCCGCCTGCCGGAGGTCCTGCCTCCGGCCACGAAACGAGTCGCGATCGTCACCCAGGCGGCGATCGGTGTCGATGTCGACCCCGGCGTCGAGCATCGTGTGTTCACGGTGGAAGACGGCGAGCGGGCGAAGCGGCTCGAGGTCGTCGGCGACCTCGCAGCAGAGTTCGCCAGATGGGGATTGACGAGGGATGACGTGGTGGTCGCCGTCGGCGGTGGTGTCGTCACCGACCTCGGCGGGTTTGCGGCTTCGGTCTACCACCGCGGCATTCCGGTCATCCACGTCGCCACCACGCTGTTGGGCCAGATCGACGCTGCGATCGGTGGAAAGTGCGGCGTCAACCTCCCAGAGGGCAAGAACCTGGTCGGATCGTTCTGGCAGCCGAGCGCAGTGCTCTGCGACACCGACACACTCGCATCCCTACCCGAACGTGACTATCGCAGTGGTCTGGGCGAACTGGCGAAATATCACTTCCTCGGTGGTGGCGACCTCGACGCGCTTCCGTTGGTCGATCGGGTCGCGGCCTGCGTACGCATCAAGGCTGACGTCGTGACCGAAGACGAGCGTGAAGGCGGACGTCGGGCGATCCTGAACTACGGACACACCCTCGGCCACGCGCTCGAATCGGCAGGCACCTACGAACTTCGTCATGGCGAGGCCGTGGCGATCGGGTTGGTGTACGCAGCCGAGGTCGCGTACCGCCTCGGGCGCATCGACCGTGCCGCAGTGGCCGAGCATCGTCGCGTGGTCGAGCACTACGGCCAGTCGGTCACGGTTCCTGCCGGGCTCGACTCCAACGAGATGCTCGAACTCTTCGCCCGAGACAAGAAAGCGCTCGACGGCATCACCTTCGTGCTCGATGGACCGAACGGGGTCGAACCGGTGCGGGTCGACGACACCGCCCTGCTTCTCGATGCGCTGGAGGCCCTTCGTGCCTGAGAAATCGGGAAGGGCGGAGGCCCGGAGCCTCATCGCCTCCGACGTCGCCGCCCGCACGGCGCGAGTCGTCGACGCCTTCGGTGCCGTGGGTTGCCAGGCCATGCTCGTCACCAAGCTCGTCAACGTGCGGTGGCTCACGGGGTTCACGGGGTCGAACGCCTGTCTGCTCGTCGCTGATGACGGCGGGCTCACGCTCATCACGGATGGGCGCTACCGAGACCAAGCCGGTCAGGAGCTCGACCGGTCCCGCGTCGAGGCCGACCTCGTCATCACGAGAACGCCAGAGGTCGAGGTGGCCGAACGAATCCGCTTCGGTCGACTCGCCGTGGAATCCCACGATCTGAGCGTCGACGGGCTGGGGTCGCTGCGTTCTGCGATGCATGCACCGGGCGCTGTCGATTTCGTCGAGGTAGGACCACTGATCGACGCGCTCCGGCAGCAAAAGGACCCAGGGGAAATCGATCGACTTCGCCTCGCGGCGGCGATCGCCGATCGCGCCCTCTGGGATCAGGAAGCGTCGATCCGCTCCGGTGGATTGAGCGAGCGCGAGCTGGCCCGTTCGCTCGAGACCTCCATGTTCGAGGCAGGCGCCGACGGGCTCAGCTTCGAGACCATCGTGGCTTCCGGGGAGAACAGCGCCCGGCCCCACGCCAGGCCGACGGATCGAATTGTCTCGAAGGGCGATTTGGTCGTCATCGACTTCGGAGCGGCGGTCGACGGGTACGGCAGCGACATGACCAGAACCTTTGTCGTCGGTGGTGAACCAACTGAGGACCAGGTGGCGATGTACGACCTGGTCGAGGTCGCGCAGCAGGCCGGTGTCGATGCGGTCGCCGCGGGCGCCGATCAGCGCTCGATCGACCGTGCATGCCGGGATCTGATCGTCGATGCCGGCCACGGTGACCACTTCGTGCACGGCACCGGTCATGGCATCGGACTGGAGATCCACGAGCAACCCATCTTGTCGGAGCGCTCGGTCGGTATCCTCGCTGCCGACCTGGTGGTCACGGTCGAGCCAGGTGTGTACGTCCCCGGAATCGGAGGCGTACGCATCGAGGATTCGGTCGTTGTGACCGACCAGGGGTGCGAACCCATCACTCACTTTCCAAAAGGCTTGGCCCCATGGCAACGTTCTCGACCAACGACCTGAAGAACGGTATGACGCTCGATCTCGACGGCGACCTCATGCAGGTGGTCGAGTTCCAGCACGTGAAGCCCGGCAAGGGCGGAGCGTTCGTCCGCACCACGCTGCGAAACGCTCGTACCGGTGCCGTGGTCGACCGCACCTTTCGCGCCGGTGAGAAGGTCGATCGAGCGTTCATCGAGAAGCGCGACGTGCAATTCTTGTATCGGGACGGGTCTGACTACGTCGTGATGGACAACGAGACCTTCGAGCAGAGTTCGGTCACCGAGATCGCCATGGGCGATGCCACCAACTACATCGTCGAGAACTCGACGATTTCGATCCAGAAGTACGGCGACGAGATCATCGGAACCGACGTGCCCGCCTCGGTCGAGCTCACGGTGGCCGAGACCGAGCCCGGCCTGCAGGGTGACCGCGTGTCCGGCGCCCGCAAGCCGGCCACGCTCGAGACGGGCTTGGTGGTGCAGGTCCCCCTGTTCGTCGAGCAGGGCTCGAAGATCAAGGTCGACACGCGGAGCGGCGAGTATCTCACCCGTGTCTGATCCAGCGCCTGGAGCAGCGATCGGCCGTGCCCGTCTCCGCCGCGAAGCTCGAGAACGAGCGCTCGAGCTCGCGTACGAGCAGCGACAGCGGGGTGTTGATCTCGCCACGTTGCTGGCCTCATTGACGCTCGAGCCAGACCACTACACGACTCGGTTGCTCGAGGGCGTCGAAATCGACGTCGAAGAAATCGATCGAGCCATCGCAGAGCGCCTTCGCGGCTGGACCATCGAGCGCCTTCCCGTGCTCGATCTCCTCGTGCTGCGACTCGCCGTCGCTGAGCTCCAGGTCACGGACACACCGACTGGTGTGGTCCTCGCCGAGGCGGTTGATCTCGCCTCGCGTTACGGCACCGATGAGTCGGCGAAGTTCGTCAACGGCGTCCTCGGTGCGATTGCACGCGACACGAATCGTTGAGCGTTCGGCTGTGGTTTGGGCCGCCGGCAGGCGAGCAATTGTGATTCGAGCCCTCCCGAGTCCGGCCTGAGCGCTCGCTCTGCAGGGTGATCCGCGCCCCGGTAGGGGCTGATTCCAGCGGATTCGGACCGGAGAGCAGCGCACGTAACGGAGCGTGCGGGAGCGCTCTTGATGGGCCGGACGGCCCATCAAGTTCGGTGATGTTGCCTGCCGTAGGACCTCCTGATGAGGAACACGGACGCTCCCCGAAAAGACGACAGACGGACATCGGCGATCGTGCGGTCCGTGGCTGTTGCCGCCGTGGCCACGCTGGTGTTCGCCGGCACCGCTGGGGCCGCATCGACGGTGACCCCGACGGCTGTCACCGCACCGGCACCGTTCGCTCGGCTCACCACTGGTGACTGGATCGACACCTCGAATCGTCAGGCGGTCATCGACAGTCACGAGGCCGAGTTCTCCCGTGCCACTCCCGACATCGGCTGGACGGGAAACCGTTCGACCTGCAATGCCGGAACGACCAGCACTGCGTACCGTGCCGCGATCATCGACCGGGTCAACTGGTTCCGGTCGATCGCCGGCGTGCCTGCCGACGTCACAGAGAACGCGACCTTCTCGGCGAAGGCCCAGGAAGCGGCCTTGATGATGTCGGTGACCGACAGGCTCTCCCACACCCCCGATTCTTCATTTGGCTGCTACACGACGCGCGGCGCAGAGGCGGCCGGGGGATCCAACCTCTATCTCGGACGCACCGGCCCCCACGCCATCACGGGGTACATGCTCGATCCGGGTGCGGGCAACGTGTCGGTCGGACACCGCAACTGGATCCTCCATCCGACGGCGAGTCAGTTCGGCACCGGAGACACACCAGGCCCGGGCCGCCAGGCGACCAACACCCTCTGGGTGATCGACAACGCATTCGGCGCTCAGCCCCAGCTCCGTGAACCCGAGGGGTTCATCGCCTGGCCGGCGCGAGGATTCGTTCCCGGCGAGCTCGTCTTCCCCCGATGGTCATTCGGGCTGCGCGATGCCGATCTCGCTGCCGCATCGGTGACGATGCAGCGGATCGAGAACGGTCGTGTGGTCGAGACGGTCGCCAGTCCCATCGTCTTCGGAAATGATTCGCAACAGGCTCCCTTCTCGATCGTGGTGTGGGAACCCGTCGGAATCAACACCTCACCGTCGATCGACCAGACGTACCGCATCACCGTCGGCAACGTCGGTGTGGGGTCGCAGCGGAAGAGCTTCGACTACGACGTGACCGTGATCGGTGACGCTCCAGTTCCGCAGGTGTCGCCATTGGAAGTCGCTGCGTTCGCCGACGCGGCGTTCAACGACTTCGTCGGCCGCGACGCCAACAGCACCGAGACCAACCGCTGGATCAGCCGTCTGAACGCCGGCGAGTCACGGTACGACCTCGTCGCCGAACTGGCGAAGAGTGACGAGTGGGCGGCGAATGTTGTCGAGCAGATGTATGTCGGCACGCTCGGTCGCGGCCCGGATGCCTCGGGCCGGGGATTCTGGATCTCCCAGCTCCAGAGCGGCATGTCCGTGGCGAAGATGGCGGCGCTGTTCTACGGAAGCCCGGAGTACCTCGCTGCTGAGGGCAACCAGGTCGACCGCTGGATCTCAGATCTGTACAGCGAACTGTTGATCCGGAACCCGGACAGGGGTGGTCTTTCGTACTGGGTCGGCGAGGTGAACCGGACCAATGCTGGGTCGGTCGCGCTTCGCTTCTACCAGTCGGACGAGAGCCGTCGAACGCGAGTCCAGGCGCTCTATCGAGATCTCCTGGGGCGTTCATCCGACAGAGGTGGCGAGGACTACTGGTCCGGTGTGCTCGAACACGGTGACGATCTGGCGCTCGCCGCCAACCTGGCCAGCAGCGAAGAATACTTCGGCAGGGCTCAGCGCTGAAGCTGCCAGTCGGGCGAGCAACTACGGTGGCCTGGTGCGTACGAACGAGATGAAACAGCGGTGGATCGACGGTCGAGGCGGTGTCGGACTCTGGCTCACTCTGCCCGATCCCAGCGTGGCCGAGCAGCTCGGCAGTCTTGATCCCGACTATCTCGTGGTCGACATGCAACACGGCATCATCGACTACTCAGACGTTCGGCCGCTCCTGCAGGCCACACAGCGTTCTGCTGCGACACCGTTCGTGCGAGTCCCGTGGAACGAGCCGGGCATCATCGGCAAGGTTCTCGATGCCGGCGCCCTCGGCGTCATCATTCCGATGGTGAACACGGTCGAACAAGCGCAGCAGGCAGTGGCTTCCTGCTTCTATCAGCCGAAGGGTTCCCGGAGCCACGGACCTGTTCGCGCCGCCCTCGCCCACGGCGACGACTATGGCGAACACGCCAACGACGAGGTCGTGTGTGTCGTCATGATCGAGACGGTCGAGGCGATCGGCAACCTCGACGAGATCCTGGCTGTTCCCGGCATCGATGCCGTGTACGTCGGGCCCGCCGACCTATCTCGAACGCTCGGCCTCGAACCTCTGGGCGACCACGATGACGCGTCGTTCATCGAAGCCATCGACACGATTCTCGCCGCATGTTCCCGGGCCGGCGTGATCCCGGGGATCCACGCCAACCCGTCCCTCGTGGAGAAACGGCTGAGTCAAGGATTCCGGATGGTCACAGCGACCTCGGACATCGCTGCACTGATGGTGGGTGCCGGGGCCGCCATGGAGGGTCGAGGCGGCACGAGTTTCTACTGATCGCGAGGCTCGTCGATCGCGTGATCTCGCGAAATTCTCGTGTGAGCGGTCGACGCTCCTCCTAGGATCGGGGGCGGCAGAAACCGTGAAGTGGGTCCTGAGAGGCCCATACGGACCAGGAGGAAGTCGTTTGGCTGAACGCGAGCGCCGTCGTACGCCCCCGTATGGGGGCGTTTTTGTTGCCAGGAACCACGTACTCGACGCCGATGCGGTCAGTCGAGCCGTCAGACGAATGGCTCACGAGATCATCGAACGGAACGAAGGATTGTCGCAGGTGGTCGTGGTCGGCCTCCAGACCGGCGGTGTGCCGTTCGCCGAGGCGCTCTGTCGAGCGCTCGCCGACATCGAGGGTGTCGAAGTTCCGCTCGGCAAGCTCGACGTCGCCTTCTACCGAGACGACATCAACCTGCGGCCAGTGCTGCCAGAGGCGACCACCGATGTCCCCTTCGACATCGCCCGTATGGTCGTCGTGCTGGTCGATGACGTGCTGTTCACCGGTCGCACGATCCGGGCCGCGCTCGACGCACTCATCGATCAGGGGCGGCCACGAGCTGTTCAGCTGGCGGTGATGGTCGACCGAGGCCACCGCGAGGTGCCGATCCGCCCGGACTTCGTCGGCAAGAATCTGCCGACTCGATCGGACGAGGTGGTCAACGCCACCCTCGATGGCGTCGACATCGGTGAGATGGAGAAGTAGCGATGCGCGATCTGCTCTCGATCGAGCACCTCGACGCCGCTCAGCTCACCGCACTCCTCGACCTTGCTCAGACGTTTGCCGCTGTTCAGCAGCGCGACGTTCCGAAGGTGCCGGCGCTACGAGGCAAGACGATCGTTCTCGCCTTCTTCGAGGATTCCACTCGCACGCGAACCAGTTTCGATCTCGCCGCTCGCCGGCTCAGCGCCGACGTGGTGAACTTCTCGGCCGCGGCGTCCTCCCTGACCAAGGGTGAATCGTTGCGCGACACCGTCGAGACAATCTCAGCGATGGGAGTCGATGCCATCGTCGTGCGACACCGCAGTTCGGGAGCTCCCCACCAAGTGGCGCAGTGGACCGATGCTGCGGTCATCAACGCCGGCGACGGCTGGCACCAACACCCCACCCAGGCGTTGCTCGACGCCTTCACCATCCGCGAGCGCCTCGGGGACCTCGAGGGCAGACACATCGCGCTCTGCGGTGACATCGCACATTCACGTGTCGCTCGATCGAACGTGCAGGCCTTCACGACCCTCGGTGCCCGGGTCACACTCGTTGCCCCTCGCACACTGCTCCCTGCATCCCTCGACGGCTGGCCGGTCGACGTGGTCGGAAGTCTCGACGACATCATTGCCGACCTCGATGTGGTCTACGCCCTCCGCATTCAGAACGAGCGCATCAACGAGGCGCTGTTCCCGACGGTTCGGGAGTACCGGACGCTCTACGGCCTCACCGTGGAGCGGGCGGCTCGGTTGCGGCCCGACAGTTTGATCATGCATCCGGGCCCGATGAATCGAGGTGTCGAGATCGATCCGGAGGTCGCGGACGATCCGCGCAGTGCCATTCTCGACCAAGTTTCAGCAGGTATTCCCGTGCGCATGGCGGTGCTCTACAGCGCCGTCGGGCCGGGCCAGTTCGAAGGAGAAGCAGCGTGACCACCACTGTCATCAAGGGGGGCCGCATCCTCGACCAGACCGGAGAACGTTCCGGTGATGTCGTGGTCGACGATACGACCGGACAGATCATCGAGGTGGGGACAGATGCATCAGCAGACCGCACGATCGATGCGTCCGGTTGCGTCGTCACGCCCGGTTTCGTCGATCTGCACGTCCATCTCCGCCAGCCGGGCAACGAGGCGGCCGAGACCATCGATTCCGGAAGTCGCTCTGCGGCCAGAGGCGGCTTCACCGCCATCGTCGCCATGCCGAACACGACCCCGTGCATGGATGACCCGGCCATCGTCACCGAGGTCATCCAGCTGTCTCGAACGGCGTTGTGCACGGTGAAGCCTTCGGCTGCGATCAGCGTGGGTCGGGACGGCGAGCAACTCTCACCCATGGGAGAACTGGCCGCCCTCGGCGTGCGGATGTTCACCGACGACGGCACCGGTGTGCAGGACGACCTGTTCATGCGTCGAGCGCTCGAGTACGCCGGCAGCCTCCAGACCGACGACGGTGTGCCGATCGTGCTGGCACAACACTGCGAGGTGACGGCCCTCAGTCTCGGGGGCGTCATGCACGAGGGGGAATGGTCGAGTCGGCTCGGCCTCGGCGGTCAGCCGGCCGAAGCTGAGGAACTCATGGTGATGCGCGACATCGCCCTCGCCAGACTCACGAACGTGAGGGTGCATTTCCAGCACTTGTCCACAGCCGGAAGCGTGGCGATGGTCCGAGCGGCCAAGGCCGGCGGACTGCCCGTCACTGCCGAGGCCACCCCCCATCACTTCAGCCTCACAGACGCCTGTTGTGCCGACTACGACGCCAACTTCAAGGTGCATCCCCCGCTGCGGACGCAAGCCGACGTCGACGCGATCAAGGCCGGCCTCCGGGATGGAACCATCGACGCCATCGCCACCGACCACGCTCCTCACACGCCGGACACGAAGGAGCGCCCGTTCGACCAAGCGCCTCCCGGCATGCTCGGTCTCGAGACGGCGATGGCGGTCGCCATGGCCGAGCTCGATCTCGACTTGGCCGCGCTCCTGCCGCTCCTGAGCTGGCAACCGGCGGAGATCGCAGGACTCGGTGATCGTCACGGGCGGCCGATCGAGGTCGGCAATGCCGCGAACCTGGCGGTCATCGACCCGAACTGGCGTTGGACCGTGTCTGGCGCCGACATGGCGAGCAAGTCGATCAACACGCCATTCGAAGGGCGAGAGCTCGTTGGGCGAGTGCGGCACACCATCCACGACGGCGAGGTCGTGGTCGAGAACGGGGAGGCGACCCGATGACGAACAGTCAGATGACAAGCAGTGGATCGACCAGGAACAACGCCATGGCAGGACACGGCATCACCATCCAAGCAGGAGCACCGAGGACCACCGTTCCGATCAGGTCGGCTGCGCTGGTGCTCGCCGATGGGAGTGTGTTCCACGGCGAGGCGATCGGTGCGGGCCGGATCGGCCAGGGCGAGGTCGTGTTCAACACGGCGCTCACCGGCTACCAGGAGATTCTCACCGATCCGTCCTACGCCGGTCAGATCATCACGTTCACGTACCCTCACATCGGAAACTACGGCACCAACGAGACAGACGATGAGAGCCGTGGCACGTTCGCTCGCGGTGTGATCGTGCGAGATCTGGCCCGCCGGCACTCGAACTATCGGGCTGAGGAGCATCTCTCCGATTTCCTCGTCCGCCACGACATGCCGGGGATCGCCGGAGTCGACACTCGGCGCCTCACTCGCCTGATCCGTGACACGGGGGCGATGCCGGGCGCATTCGGGCCGCTCGAGGGAGTGGGAGCGAGCACGGTCGATCAACTTGCCGCCGTCGCCGCCGCCGAGCCTGGAACCAGTGGCATCGATCTCGTGTCCCAGGTCAGCGCCAGCGAGCCGTATCGGGTTGGGCTCGAACCGGCATCCGGGGTGCGATCGATCGTCGCTTACGACTTCGGTATCAAGGCGACGATCCTGGCCCACCTGGGCCGCTTCGCGTCGGTCGAGGTGGTGCCGGCATCGACGTCGGCCGCCGACGTCCTTGCCAGAGAGCCGGACGGTGTGTTCCTGTCGAACGGGCCCGGCGATCCCGAAACCGTCGGTGACGGCGTCGAGGCCATCAAGGGCCTGATCGGCGAGGTTCCGATCTTCGGCATCTGTCTGGGCCACCAGCTCTTGTCGCTCGCCATCGGTGGAACGATCGAGAAGCTCCCGTTCGGACATCACGGTGCCAACCATCCTGTCAGGGACGAAACGACGGGCAAGGTCGAGATCACCAGTCAGAATCACAACTTCGCCGTGACCGCAGAGTCGATCGCCGATGTTGCCGACGTCACGCATGTGAACCTGAACGACGGAGTGTGCGAAGGACTGGCCGTCCGCAACGAGTTGGCGTTCAGTGTCCAGCATCATCCCGAGGCCAGTCCAGGACCGCACGATTCCGCCTATCTCTTCGATCGTTTCGACCAACTGATGAGCCGATCGACCGGCAACGGAGGAGCATCCTGATGCCGAAACGCACCGACATCTCTTCGATCCTGCTCATCGGATCAGGACCGATCGTGATCGGCCAAGCCTGCGAGTTCGACTACTCGGGCACTCAGGCCTGCAAGGTCCTCCGAGAGGACGGCTTCCGCGTCATCCTGGCCAACTCGAACCCGGCCACGATCATGACCGATCCGGAGTTCGCTGACGCCACCTACATCGAGCCGATGACGCTCGAGGTGCTCACCAAGATCATCGAGAAGGAACGACCGGACGCCCTGTTGCCGACCCTCGGTGGGCAGACGGCCCTCAATCTCGCGATGGAGCTCGTCGAGGCCGGCGTTCTCGAGGCAAACGGAGTCGAGCTCATCGGTGCCGACGCCGAGGCCATCGAAACGGCCGAGAACCGCGAGAAGTTCAAAGAGGCCATGACCGAGATCGGACTCGAGAGCCCGATCAGCGGCGTGGCCCGTGACATGGAGAGCGCTCGGCGCATCGTCGAGGAGGTGGGCCTGCCAATCGTCATTCGGCCGGCGTACATCCTGGGCGGCCGGGGGACCGGGATCGCCTCGACGATGGAAGAGTTCGAGAAGGTCGCAGCAAACGGACTCGCCGCCAGTCCGATCAGCGAGATCCTCATCGAGGAGTCCATCGCCGGCTGGAAGGAGTTCGAGCTGGAGGTGATGCGCGACAAGAACGACAACCAGGTCATCATCTGCGGCATCGAGAACCTCGACCCGATGGGTACTCACACCGGCGACTCGATCACGGTGGCGCCGATCCAGACGCTCACCGATGTGGAGTACCAGGCCATGCGCGACGATGCGTTTGCCTGCCTCAGACGCGTCGGAGTCGAGACGGGTGGATCCAACGTCCAGTTCGCGGTCGATCCTCAGACCGGTCGCCGCCTCATCATCGAGATGAATCCGCGGGTCAGTAGGTCATCGGCACTCGCATCCAAGGCGACCGGTTTTCCCATCGCCAAGATCGCAGCCAAGCTCGCCGTCGGCTACACCCTCGACGAGATCCAGAACGACATCACGAAGGTGACCCCGGCGAGCTTCGAGCCGGTCATCGACTACGTGGTCACGAAGTTCCCTCGCTGGGCATTCGAGAAGTTCCCCGGCACCAGCGGGATCCTCGGCACCTCGATGCAGTCGGTCGGCGAGGCCATGGCCATCGGTCGCACGTTCGCCGAGAGCATGCAGAAGGCGTGCCGTTCGCTCGAGCAGGGATCCACCGGATTCGACGCCGGCGACCAGTTCGATGCCATGACAGACGACGAGCTGCTCGACGCATGTGGTGTTGCCACTCAAGACCGCATCTTCCAGGTCGAGGCCGCCCTGCGTCGTGGCATCTCGATCGAAGCGATCAACGCATCGTCGAAGATCGACCCGTGGTTTCTCGACCAGCTCTCGGTGATCACAGAGGAACGAGCCACACTCGTCGGGCGCGCTCCGACCGATCTGTCGGTGGCGGAGCTGCGTCGGGCGAAACGTCTTGGGTTCAGTGATGCGCAGCTGGCCTCGATTCTCGAGGGCGACCTCGATGAGGAGTCGATCCGGACGGCTCGGATCGCCGCCGGGGTTCTCCCGACCTTCAAGACCGTGGACACGTGTGCCGCCGAGTTTGACGCGAGCACGCCCTACCACTACTCGACCTACGAGGACGAGGACGAAGTGCGCGAGGGAACCAAGCCCCGCATCGTGATCCTCGGCTCGGGTCCGAACCGCATCGGCCAAGGCATCGAGTTCGACTACTGCTGCGTGCATGCCAGCTACGCATTGCGCGACGCCGGGTTCGAGACGGTCATGATCAACTGCAACCCCGAGACTGTCTCGACCGACTACGACACGTCCGACCGTCTGTACTTCGAGCCGCTCACCTACGAAGACGTCATGAACGTCATCGATGCCGAACAGCCCATCGGGGTGATCGTCTCCCTCGGGGGCCAGACTCCGCTGAAGTTGGCAGATCGGCTCCCCGCTGAGCTCGTGCTCGGAACGGCTCCGTCCGCGATCGACGCAGCAGAGGACCGCGATCAGTGGGCATCGCTGTGCGCCAAGCTGGAGATTCCGCAACCTGCGGGCGGAACGGCCACGACCCCCGAAGGCGCGCTCGAGGTCGTCGGACGCATCGGGTATCCCGCGTTGGTGCGGCCGAGCTACGTGCTCGGCGGCCGAGCCATGGAGATCGTCTATGACGACGCTGATCTGACATCGGCGATGAAGGCCCTCGCTTCGGCCGGCTCGCTTGGTCGCGAGGGCGGACTCTCGGCCGAGCGCCCGGTCCTGGTCGATCGTTTCCTGGAAGACGCCACGGAGGTCGATGTCGACGCCATCCGTGATGCGACCGGTGACATCATCATCGGGGGCGTCATGGAGCACGTCGAGGAGGCTGGAGTGCATTCCGGCGACTCGGCCTGCCTGATTCCGCCGCCCAACCTCGCCGATTCGACGGTTGCGGTGCTCGAGAAGTACACGCGTTCGATAGCGGCGTCGCTCGAGGTCGTCGGGCTCATCAACGTGCAGTTCGCCGTGAAAGACGGCCAGGTCTTCGTGATCGAGGCGAACCCTCGGGCGTCGCGTACGGTCCCGTTCGTGGCGAAGGCCACCGGTCGCCCGCTGGCCAAGATCGCCAGCCGGGTGATGGCAGGATCGACGCTGGCCGAACTCAGGGCCGAAGGGATTCCCGCCAACGGGCTGTGGCGAACCGAGCACTTCTCGGCCAAAGAGGCCGTACTCCCGTTCAATCGATTCCCGGACACCGATGCGCTGCTCGGGCCGGAGATGCGTTCGACGGGCGAAGTGATGGGCATCGATGTCACACCGGGCCTCGCGTTCCTGAAGAGCCAGCTTGCTGCGGGAACGGCGCTCGCCCCGGACTCCGATGGCGTGATCTTCCTGTCCCTCGCCGACCGTGACAAGGAAGTCGGTATCGAGGTTGCTCGAGCTCTTGTGGGGCTTGGTCACCGTCTGGTGGCCACGGCGGGAACGGCCGCAGCGCTGACCGGGGCAGGGCTCGAGGTCGAGCGTGTCCTTTCCAAGATCATCGAGGGCGAGAGTGGTGGCGGCGCCACCGCGCTCGACCTGATCGCCGCTGGCGAGGTGGCCCTCGTGATCAACACGCCGCGGGGCCGAGGAGCGCGTGCGGACGGTTCGTACATCCGCACTGCTGCGGCGCAGGAAGGCGTCCCGCTGGTGACCACCGTGGCCGCTGCAGCAGCTGTGGCCAGAGGCATGGCCGATTGGACCTCGTCATCGCTCGAGGTTCGCTCGCTCCAGGAGATCCACAGCGGAATGCGAGCGACCGAATGATGCTGGGCCGGTGGCGATCGCGTCGGGCGGCTGCGTCGGTCGATCTGTCGACGACCGTCGGGTCAGTTTTGTTGTCGTCGCCGATCATGACCGCCGCCGGCACCGCAGGACACGGCGCCGAACTCGGCGCCTATGTCGATCTCGCTTCGCTGGGAGCCGTCGTCGTGAAGTCGCTCGCCCCGTATCCGTGGGACGGCAATCCTCCCGTTCGCGTGCACCAGACACCGTCGGGAATGATCAACTCGGTCGGCCTCCAAGGCCCGGGAGTCGAGCGTTGGCTCGTCGAGGAACTGCCAGACCTCGAAGCGGCGGGAGCGACGGTCGTTGCGTCGATCTGGGGCCGCTCGACCGCCGACTACCGGCGAGCCGCCGAGTTGCTGGCCGACGCACCCTCCACCGTCGTGGCGGTCGAGGTGAACATTTCATGCCCGAACACCGAGCACGGCAACGAACTCTTCGCCCACTCTCGTGAATTGACCACCGAAGTGATCGCAGCGACCGCGGCCTGCGGCCGACCGCGCTGGGCGAAGTTGAGTCCGAACGTCGGACCTGCCCTGGTCGACATCGCCGCTGCGGCCCGAGACGCCGGAGCCGAGGCGGTCACCGTGGCCAACACCTACTTCGGACTGTCTGTCGATCCGGTCACTCGCCGGCCCCGCATCGGGGCGGGACTCGATGGCCGCGGACCCGGTCGAGCCGGGGGGGTGTCCGGTCCCGCCATCCATCCACTCGCCGTCAAGGCAGTAGCCGATGTGCACGCAGCCCACCCTGATCTGCCGATTGTCGCCGCCGGGGGTGCGGCCTCGGCCGAGGACATCGTCGAGTTCGCGTTGGTTGGAGCCAGCGCAGTGCAAATCGGCACTGCCACGTTCGATGATCCCCGGGTGTGCGGCAGACTAACCACCGATCTGGCCCGCTGGTGCGCTAAACATCGGGTTCGTCGCTTCGGCGAATTGGTCGGTTCAGCCCGGTACTGATTGGTGCTCGTCTCGATCGATGGGCACCAACCCAGCGAAACCGCATCGAAACAAACAGGAGTCTCCGTGTCCGAGCCACAATCGACCGCTACCGGTCTGCCACCAGAACTCAAAGCCAAGCTGGCCTTGGCCCTCGACGTCGACGATCTTGTCGAGGCGAATCGATTGGCGCGGCAGATGGCCCCCTGGTTCGGAGTGGCGAAGGTGGGGCTCGAGCTCTTCACGGCGTCTGGCCCTGACGTCATCGGTTCGATGTTCGACAATGGGTACGACGTCTTCCTCGATCTCAAACTGCACGACATTCCCACCACGGTGCACAAGGCGGCCAAGGTGGCGGGCGCTCTCGGTGTGAGCTACCTCACGATGCACGCGCAGGGAGGCAGCCAGATGCTGAAGGCCGGCGTGGAGGGATTGATGGAGGGGGCAAGGAACGCCGGCCTTCCTGACCCGATGGCCCTTGCCATCACGGTGCTCACCTCGGACGCCGATGCACCAGACCACATCGTCCCGTACCGTCTGCGACTGGCGGTCGAGGCCGGCTGCGGTGGCATCGTCTGTTCGGCCGGAGATCTCAAGGACATCGGCGAACTCGCCCCTCGAACGAAGCGAGTGGTTCCTGGGATCAGAGCGGCCGGGGCCGATCGCCACGATCAGCCGAAGGCGGTCACCCCGGAGGCGGCGCTCGACGCCGGTGCCGACCTTCTCGTCATCGGCCGGGCCGTCACGCTCGCCGATGATCCTCGCGCCGCAGCCGCTGCCCTCTTCAGCGACCTCTGAGCCGCTAGATTCCTCCCATGGCCATTCCTCCGAAACTGACTGATGAACAGCGGACGGCAGCGCTGGCGAAAGCAGCGATCGCCAGACGCGTGCGGGCGGAGGTGAAGGCTCGTCTGAAGATGGGAACCGTCACGCTTCCCGAGCTGCTCGAACAGGCCGACAACGATCCGATCCTGGCCAAGATCAAGGTGCTCGCCGTGCTCGAGTCGTTGCCCGGTGTCGGCAAGGTGTCGGCCAGACGCACGATGGATGACATCGGAATCGCCGATTCCCGGCGCCTCGCCGGTCTTGGGGACCGTCAGCGGGCCGAGCTGCTCAAGGCGTTCGGCTGAGTGGCCGACATCGTTGTCGTCTCCGGTCCCGGTGGGGTCGGGAAGGGGACGGTGGTGGCAAGGCTCGTGGCTGTCAACGACCGCTACTGGCTCAGCAAATCGTGGACGACTCGAGAACGCCGGGATGGCGAGTCCCTGGATGCTTACGAGTTCGTCAGTCGCGATGCCTTCGAAAAGCGGATTGCGGTCGGAGGATTCGTCGAATACGCCGAATTCCTCGGTAATCTCTATGGCACGCCGACCCCTGATGCCCCCGATGGCAAGATCCTGATCTACGAGATCGACGTCCAGGGTGCTCGGCAGGTGGCCGTACTCGAACCGGATGCACTGCTGGTCTTCCTGATCGCTCCGTCGGCTGCGGAACAACATGCGCGGCTCACGGGGCGGGGTGATCCACCCGAAAAGGTGCAGGCTCGCATGCAGAAAGCGGAGGAAGAGCGGGGGGCGGCCGCAGAGCTCGGCGCACACACCATTGTGAATGACCAGCTCGATCGCACCGTGGCCGACCTCGACGCCCTTATACTCACCTCGTTCGGAGGTGCCAACCATGGCCGAAATGTATGACTCAATGATGTCCCCAGAAGTCGAAGGACTCTTGGAGCGCGCAGGTTCGAAGTTCGGACTCTGCACGCTGGCGTCCACTCGTGCCCGCGAGATCAATGCCTACTTCGGGCAGCTCAACGAGGGCATCGGTGCTCGAATCCCCCCACAGGTGACTTCGGTGGCTCGCAAGCCGTTGTCGATCGCGTTCGAGGAGATCGCCGCAGACAAGATCGTGGCTGTGCGCCCAGACCCTGAAGCCGTGGTCGAGGCCGACGACGACTCCGCCTGATCAGGCGCAACCGACCGTCGGATGAGCGAACTCGATGGCAAGCGGATCGTTCTCGGAGTCACCGGCGGGATCGCCGCCTACAAATCGATTGAGGTGTGTCGGCGTCTGGTCGACGCTGGCGCGCATGTCATCCCTGTCCTGACGGATGCGGCGCTCCACATGGTGGGAGCGACGACATTCGCCGCGCTCGCATCCGAACGGCCCAAGACGTCGCTCTGGAACGACAGTGAACCGATTCCGCACACGTCGCTCGGTCAGACCTGTGATGCCATCGTGGTCTGTCCGGCGACGGCCCGGATCATCTCCGACTACCGCACCGGCCGGTCAGCTGACTTGCTCGCGGCAACCCTCATCGCCACCGAGGCCCCGGTGATTCTCTGCCCGGCGATGCACACCGAGATGTGGGATCACCCGGCGGTGCAGGAGAACCTGGCCGTCTTGACCGACCGTGGAGTCATCATCGTGCCGCCGGAGGAAGGGCGCTTGGCGGGCGGCGACATCGGCAAGGGTCGATTGGCCGCCCCCGAGGTGGTGGTCGAAGCAGTCATCGGAGTGTTCCGACCGGACGACTTGGCCGGCAAGAAGGTAGTCGTTTCGGCTGGTGGTACCCGAGAGGCCATCGACCCCGTTCGTTTCATCGGGAATCGCTCGACTGGCAAGCAGGGCTATGCGCTCGCAAGGGCCGCCCGGCGACGCGGTGCCGAGGTGGTGCTCATCACCACTGTCGACCTGCCAACACCGCCCGGAGTTTCCTTGGTCGAGGTCAGCACAGCGCAGGAGATGCACGACGCCGTGCTCGCCGCCGCCGTCGACGCCGACATCGTCGTGATGGCCGCTGCCGTCGCCGATTTCCGACCCGCCACCGTGCCCGAACGCAAGATCAAGAAGGCCAGTGGCGTCCCCGAGCTCGCACTCGAACGCACGACTGACATCTTGGCCGCGCTCGGAAGTTCGAAACCATCGGGCCAGATCCTCATCGGCTTCGCGGCCGAGACCGACGATGTCGTCGCGAACGCAACCGACAAGCTCACCAGGAAGGGCGCAGACCTGATCGTCGCCAACGACGTGGGAGCGCCTGGTGTCGGCTTCGGCCATGAAACCAACACTGTCACCATCGTCGGGCCTGCCGGGGCCACCTCACTCCCATCGATGGGGAAGATCGATGTCGCTCACGCGGTGTTCGATGCTGCCATGACTCGTCTCGTCTGACCGGACGGACCCGCGCTCGAAGTTCGCTAGATTCCACTCTCTGAGCTCACCAATCAGCACGTGTTCACAACAAAAGGCGAGATCCTGTGTCAAACAACTTCACGTTCACCTCCGAGTCCGTCACCGAGGGTCACCCGGACAAGATCGCAGATCAGATCTCCGACAGCATCCTCGATGCGCTGTTGGAGCAGGATCCGAGCAGCCGTGTCGCGTGTGAGACGCTCGTCACGACCGGCCTCGCTTTCATCGCCGGTGAGATCACCACCGACAGCTATGTCGACATCCCGTCGGTCGTGCGGCGCACGATCAACCGGATCGGGTACGACCGCGAGAGTTATGGCTTCGACGGCAACACCTGCGGGGTCATGGTGGCCATCGACGAACAGTCGGCCGACATCGCCCAGGGCGTCGACAAGTCCGAAGAGGTGCGATCGACGGGTTCGACCGGCGACGCGATCGACGATCAGGGTGCCGGTGACCAGGGCATGATGTTCGGGTACGCCTGCAACGAGACCGAGGAGCTCATGCCGCTCCCGATTCACGTTGCCCACCGCCTCGCTGAGCGTTTGGCCGAGGTCAGGCGGGCGGGCACGATTCCGTACCTGCGGCCCGACGGTAAGACCCAGGTCACGTTCGACTACGAGAACGGGAAGCCGGTGCGTCTCCGCACCGTGCTCGTGTCGACCCAGCACGACGACGGTATCGATCGCGATTCGATGATTCGTCCCGACCTCATCGAACACGTCATCCGGCCGGTCATCCCCGAACAGTTCAGGGGCGACGACTACGAGATCTTCGTGAACCCGACCGGCCGTTTCGTGATCGGCGGCCCGGTTGGCGATGCCGGTCTGACCGGACGAAAGATCATCGTCGACACCTACGGCGGCTCCGCCCGTCATGGCGGTGGCGCATTCTCGGGCAAGGATCCGTCGAAGGTCGACCGCAGTGCCGCCTACGCAACTCGCTGGGTGGCAAAGAACGTGGTTGCCTCCGGTGCAGCTGAACGGTGCGAGGTGCAGGTCGCCTACGCCATCGGTGTTGCTCATCCGATGTCGGTGATGGTTGAGACCTTCGGGACAGAGACGGTCGATCCAGCGGCGATCTCGGATGCCGTCAGCGAAGTCTTCGACCTCCGCCCGGCTGCCATCCTGCGGGATCTCGACCTGCTTCGTCCGATGTACTCCAAGACTGCTGCCTACGGCCACTTCGGTCGCCCGGGCAGCGACGACGCCTTCACATGGGAGCGCACCAATCGGGTCGGTGCACTCCAATCCGCACTCGGCTTGTCCTGACCAGCCCAGCGCGGGGAGGCCATCGACGATGACCGGTCAAGGGTCCGCGGGGTTCGTTCCGGGCACCAGGGTCGTCCGAGTCGTCCCCGACGTCTCCGGCATCAACAAGGAGTTCGACTACTCCGTTCCCGCGAAGTGGTCCGATCGTGTCGAGGTCGGATCGTTGGTTCGCGTCGAGCTCAATGGTCGGCGAGTCGCCGGCTGGGTGGTGGCCGTCGACGTCGAGGCGCCGAGCGGAATCGTTCTGCGACCCTTGAGCAAGGTGTCGTCGGTCGGACCGTCCGCCGACCTCGTCGATCTCGCCCGGTGGGCCGCCCATCGGTGGAGCGGCCGCTTGGCGTCGGTGCTGACCTCCGCCTCACCTGATCGAATGGTCGAGCGGCTCTCTCGCTCGCCGGACGGTCCTGATCCCGAGCTGTCGGAGGTCCACCAACGAGCGGCAGACGCGTTTGCCGGATCAGGTGTGACCTTGGTGCGAACGCCGCCGGCAGAGGACCTCGGCCCGTACGTGTTGGCGGCCGCCCGAACCGGCGATGCCGTGATTGTCACGCCCACCGTTGGCGACGCCCGTCATCACGGTGCCAGACTCCGGGCGGCGGGCGCCCGCGTGTACCTCGCCGGTCGGGATTTCGGGCAAGCCTCGGCCGCCGGCTCGGTGATCGGCGCCCGATCAGGTGTGTGGGCCCGGGTGCGTTCGTTGTCCGCGGTGCTGGTGCTCGATGAACACGAAGAGAGCCTGCAGGAGGAACGCAATCCGACATGGAACGCTCGTGACGTCGCGATCGAGCGGGCTCGGCGAGCCGGGGTTCCATGTGTGCTGCTGTCGCCGGTTCCGTCTGTGTCCGGCCTCGTCGCCAGCGACCGGGTGCTCGAACCGTCGCGGGCCGAGGAGCGTCGAGGATGGCCGGTCGTGCGTGTCGCCGACCGGCGTCGTGAGGATCCGTTGCGAGCCGGACTGTTCAGCCCTCAACTGATCACACTCGTCCGCTCTGACCTGCGGGTCGTGTGTGTGCTCAACCGGAAGGGGCGGGCCAAGATGCTGGCCTGCGCGACGTGTGGGGAGCTCGTGCGGACCGAGGACGGAGCGCACCTCATGTCGGAGATGGACGGCGTGCTGCGCAGCCAAACCACAGGTGAGGAGCGCCCCCTCGTGTGCGCTGCGTGTGGGGGTACGAAGCTGAAGCGTCTGCGGCTGGGTGTAACCCGTGCCGCCGAGGAGCTTGCGGCACTGGCAGGCGAACCGGTGGGGGATCTGAGCGCTGATCCAGACGGCGAACGTCGCCGCGTCGTCGTGGGGACCGAGGCGGCCCTGCACCGTGCGGGAGCAGCCGACGTGGTCGTGTTCCTCGATCTCGATCAGGAACTGCATGCTCCACGTTATCGAGCGGGCGAACAGGCCATGGGGCTGATTGCGCATGCGGCCCGTTTGGTCGGGGCCGACGGCCAGCTGTTGCTGCAGACGCGCACTCCCGAGCATCGAGTGGTGGTGGCGGCCGTGCAGTCGAATCCCGCAGGATTCGCCGACGAGGAGCGAGCGGTGCGGGAGGCGGCCGGCTGGCCGCCGTTCCGAGCCATGGCCGAGATCTCGGGGCCGCCGGCGGAAGCATTCATCGAGCCTCTGCTCGAACGGCTGGACGTGGACGTGCTCGGTCCTCGCCTCGACGGGCGGTATCTCGTGCGGGCGGACACGCCGGCGGCGTTGGCTGATCTGCTCGCCGAGGCGAAGCGTCCAAAGGGACGACTACGGGTGGCCGTCGACCCTCCCCGCGCCTGACCCCTCCCGATTGGGGTCCGATTGGGGTCGGAGCTTCACATTCACAACTCAGCAATCGAAGCCACGACCGTCGACTACGTTCGAACGATGGACTGGATCGCCGAGATCGACGAGCTCCACGCATGGTTCGAGGCGTACTTCCTCGCTCTCGAGTCGTCGACCGATCGCATGGAGGTCGCGCTGGCCTCTGGGTTCACGATGACCGACCCGAGCGGGGCGACGTCGAGTCGACAGGAGGTCATCGCCACCGTCGTTGCTGGGCACGGCCACGCTGAGTCACTCGTGATCGAGACATCGGACCATCGTCTGATCCACGCCGGCGACGAGGTGATCGTCGCCGGCTACACAGAGACCCACCATCTCCGTGACCGGCGCAACGATCGTCGGACCACCGTTGTGTTCGTCGCCGATTCCCAAGGACCGAACGGCCTACGCTGGCTCCACGCCCACGAAACTTCCATCACCTGAGGCGCTGCGTCACCCGTGGCACGGTCGTCCGGTCGAGTTGTGGGTGCAGCCATCCGACCGAGTTGTGAATGTGAAGCTCCGACCTCAATCGTGAGGTCAGGACATCCAGCGCTGTCTGGCTGTCTCGTAGAGTGCGACGGTGCCGGCCTGAGCCACGTTGAGCGAGCCGACTTTGCCCAGCTGCGGCAGGAAGGCCACCCGATCGACTGCCGCGAGGGTCTGCTTGTGCACGCCACGGTCCTCGTGGCCCAGAACGAGGCACACCGCAGGCCCGAGATCGACCTCGAACAGCGGCGTCGCATCACCTGTCAACTCGATCGCCACCGTCAGGTACCCGGCCGCCTTCGCTGCGTCGACCGCCTCGACGCCACTGGCTGCGACCTTCCACGACACCAGGCGTTCGCATCCGAGCGCCGTCTTCGCCACCTTGCTGTGCGACGGATCGGGCGTTGGTGGAACCAGCCACATGTCCTCGGCCCGATACGCCGCAGCGGAGCGATACAGCGACCCCACGTTATAGGGGCTCTGCACGCCGTCGAGGATCAAACCGATGCGGAGCTCGGTGTTGCGTCGCCAGGTTCGGTGCAGCCGTTTGAGTTCGGTCGGCGTCAGGCTCATCGTTTCACGTCCAGGAGTCGGAAGGCCTTCTTCGACAGGCGGCGCTCGACGGCCCAGCCTTCTTGTTCGAGCCAACGGTGCAGGCTGTCGGCGCCGAGGTGCTTCTGCACCACTAGATGGGCCGAGCCCGTTGCGGAGAGCTGGCCCAGCCAGCGCTGCAGCAGTTCGTGGAGCAAGGACTTGCCGACCCGGATCGGCGGATTCGACCACACGCGATCAACCTCCAGATCGAGGGGGACCTCGTCTGGAGCAGCGACGATGACGTTGCCCAAGGCCTCGGTGTTGCGCCGGCAGAGGTCGCGAGCCCGCTCGTTGACGTCGACGGCGTAGATCTTCGCGTCTGGGTTGCGGGTGCCCAGCGCATAGGCGATCGGTCCGTACCCGCAGCCGAGGTCGACCAGCGTCCGGTCGCCGGGCACTGGTTCTGGACCGTCGAGCAACAGGAGTTTCGATCCCGTGTCGACGTGTTCGGCGCTGAACACACCGCGATCGGTGACGAGTCGGGTCTGGAAATCGGGCAGCACGAGGTCCACCACACGTTCGGCCGAACTGACAGTCGGATCGGAGTCGAAATACTGAGTCACGGGAGTCGAACGGTAGCCTTGACCGGCATGTCCGCCCCCTACGACGTCAGAGTGATCGGCGATCCCGTGCTGCGCCAGGTCGCGTCCGCGGTGTCCGACATCGACGGCAAGCTCGTTCGACTCGCCGACGACATGCTCGAAACCATGTACGCAGAGCCCGGCATCGGTCTCGCAGCACCGCAGATCGGCGTCCAGAAGCGCCTGTTCGTGTACGACGTCGGCGACGGTCCGCAAACTCTCGTCAATCCGGTGATCAGCGAGGCGCGGGGCGAGTGGTATTACGAGGAGGGCTGTCTGTCGGTGCCGGGGCTGTCGTGGGAGATCCTGCGGCCAAAGGAGATCCACCTCACCGGGTACGACCTCCAGGGCAATGAGGTGTCGCTCGAGGCAGACGAGCTGCTCAGCCGACTCTTTCAGCACGAGATGGACCATCTCGACGGTGTCCTTCTGGTCGACCACCTGGACGAGAAGTTGCGAAAGAAGGCCATGAAGACCTTGCGTGAGCGACTTCTCGACACGGGCTCGATGAAAGCTCCGAAGCTCGACGACGATCTCAGCGATCTCGGTGAAGCCCCCCGACCGTCGAGCGGCGGACTCGTTCTGCCATGACGACGCCACACTCTTGATCGAACGCATCGCCTATCTCGGAACGCCCGCAGTGGCTGTCCCGCCGCTCGAGGCGCTGGTGGAGGCAGGGTTCGACATCCCTCTCGTTGTCAGCGGTCCGGACAAGCGCCGTGGTCGAGGTTCCTCGCTGCACGCTTCGCCGGTCAAGGCAGCGGCCCTCGACCTCGACTTGACCGTGACTGATCGGATCGACGACCTCCTCGATGTCGATGTCGATCTCGCCGTGGTGGTCGCATTCGGCCAAATCGTGAGGCCGCACATCCTCGACCACGTGTCGATGGTCAACCTCCACTTCTCGTTGCTCCCGCGTTGGCGAGGTGCGGCTCCAGTCGAACGTGCGCTGCTCGAGGGTGATGCCACCACGGGAGTCTGCCTGATGGCCCTCGAAGAAGGCCTCGACACCGGTGGTGTCCATCGCCGTGTGGAGCGTTCGATCAGCAACACCGACACGCTGGAATCGCTCCGAGGCGACCTCGTCAGGATCGGCTCTGAGCTTCTCGTCGACGCGTTGACCGAGGGTTTGGGGGATCCGGAGCCTCAGGTCGGTGAGGTGACCTACGCCAAGAAGATCAAACCGGAAGAGCTTCATCTTGATCTCGCCGATCCAGCCGAGATCGTCGATCGAGTGATCCGACTCGGTCGTGCGTGGACCACGATCGGGGGAGCGCGACTCCGGATCTGGGAAGCCGAGGTGGTCGCGGACCGTCACGACCTGGATCCAGGTGAACTCGCGATCGACAAGCACGAGGCCGTCGTCGGCTGCGGGCAAGGCGCGTTGCGGCTCGTGACCGTGCAGCCCGAAGGTCGGGCCCGGATGTCGGCCCGCGACTGGGCCAATGGCAGCCGTATCGAGTCTGGTGTCCACCTTGGCGAATGATCCTGGCATTCGCTCGCGGAGAGTGGCGATCGAGGCGATGGTGCGCATCGATCGTGACAACGCCTACGCAAACCTCCTACTCCCGTCGATTCTGGATCGAAGCGATCTCTCCGAACGCGATCGTGCGTTCGTCACCGAGCTCGTCTACGGGACGACGAGGATGATGCGGGCATGCGACCATCTGGTCAACCGGTTCGTGCTCTCGAAGGTCGAACCTCAGGTCCGGGCCGCACTCCGCATCGGCGCCTACCAGCTCCACTATCTCGACACTCCGCACCATGCCGCGGTGTCAGCGACGGTTGGAGCCGTGAAGGGTCCTGGCAAGAAGGTCGTGAACGCAGTGCTGCGGCGAGTGGCCGATGCCGATGTCATCTGGCCGGACGAGGCCACTCGGCTGAGCTACCCCGGGTGGATCGTCGACCGGTTGGCATCTGATCTCGGTGACCACGACGCGTCCGTTGCGCTCGAGGCAATGAACGAAGCGGCCTCGGCCGAGTTCCGGGCTGACGGCTACGTCCAGGACATGGCGTCGCAGCGCATTGTCGAGGCGATGGCGGTGCAACCTGGTGAAGTCGTGGTCGATCTCTGCGCAGCCCCGGGAGGCAAGGCCACCGGTTTGGCAGCCGCTGGTGCGGTTGTCCTCGCCGCCGATCTGGCTCCCAGACGGGTCGGTCTGATCGCCGACAATGTCGAGCGTCTGGGAAGTCGTGTCACACCGCTGGTGGCCGATGGCCTCCATCCGCCGGTACGACCGGGCTCTGTCGACAGAGTGCTCATCGACGCTCCTTGCAGCGGTCTCGGCAGTCTGCGGCGCCGACCAGACGCGCGATGGAGGATCGACAAGCAAGCACCTGAACGTCTGGCTGAACTCCAGGTGAAACTCGTACGGGCCGGACTCGACCTGCTCAAGCCGGGCGGACGACTCACCTACAGCGTCTGCACACTGACCAACGTCGAGTCGTTCGGAGTCCTGAGCGAGGTCGCCGACGATCCCGGCGTGCAGGTCGATCCTGCCGGCGTCAGGCGCCTCCTACCGCTGGCCAGCGACGGCATGTCGTGGTTCGATCTGATCCGCACCGGTTGAGATCCGGGAAACTCACGCCCTCAGCATCTGCCCGCACTGATCCAGACGCTCGTGCAGTTCGGCGAAGTCGCCTGCGTCCAGGTTGGCGAAGCTGAAACGGAGCCACTGCTGGTCGTCCGGCATGAACGCGGTGCCAGGAATCGTGAGGACGTCGTGGTCGAGCACGAGATGCTTCGCGACCTCGTCGGTCGACAGAGTGGTGAACGGATGACGCACCCAGCCGAAGAAGGCGCCAGATGCCACGAGCTCGAAACGGCCCGGTCGGTTCGCCATGACAGTGCGGAACACCTCGAGATTGGCGGCGATGCGCGCTGCCTGCTCCCGGCGCCACCCTTCGGCCTCGAGCAATCCGGTGACGACCGCCTCTTGCCCAATTCGGGGCGCGCAGATCGCCACGCAGTCGAGGAGCTTTGCGGCCTGTTCGAGCAAGGGCACCCCGGAAACGATCGCTCCGACCCGGTAGCCGGGGATGGCGAGGTCCTTCGAGAAGGAGTGCAGGCTGACCACGGTGTCACCCCAGTCGGGTCGGGCGAACTGGCCGTGAGGGGGTTGGTCGGTCGAACGGAAGTTGCGATAGGTCTCGTCGATGATCAGGGCGATGCCGCGTGATGAGGCGAGCTCCGCGAATTGGTCGATGATGTCGGGCGGGATCGTGACCCCGGTCGGGTTGCCCGGCGTGACCAGCAAGATCGCCTTCGTGCGTTCGTTGATCATCAACGCCGCATCGCTTGGCTGTGGAACCAGATCATCGCCCGGCGACAAGTACCGAGGGTTGATCCCCTCCGCCTCCAGCCACATCGCGTGATTGAAGTAGTAGGGCAGCGGGACGATCACCTCGTCGCCCGGTTCTGCGATCGCCGAGACCGTCACACAGAACGCCTGGTTGCATCCGGCGGTCGGCAGGACCTGGTCGGGGCGGACGGTCCCGCCGTCGCTCGTGGACAAGCGCTCCGAGAACGCCTTCGTGAGCGCGGGAAGGCCGAGTGGGGGAGCGTAAGAACCGCCGTCGGCGCTCCGAGCGACCTCGGCGATCCGTTCGGCGATGACGGGAGCCGTGGCGTAGCTGGGTGCTGCCTGGGACAGATCGAGCAAGCGGCGGTCACCGGAGCGATGGGTGAGCCACGCCTTGGCTTCTGCGATCGGTGAGGAACGGATCGACGTCGTGCGTTGGCTCAAGTGCATCCGAAGATGATGCCGCTGTTCTGCCGGACGAGCGACCTGGCCCGCCGCATGAGGAGCCGCCTCAGTCGGTCGTGGCCCGCAAGAAGACGCCGGAGCGTACCTTTGGTTCGAAGTAGGTGGACTTGGGTGGCATGACCAGTCCGCCGTCGGAGGCAGCAATCAGCACATCGATGGGGACTTGGCGCATCACGGCCAGCATGCCGCCCTCGCGGTCGACCGCAGCCTGCAGTTCGACGACGTCGTGTTCACCGGCCAGATAGCTCAGCGTCGAGTCGTCTCCCTCTGGGTCGATTCGGAACAGGGGTCCGAGAACGGCCTCTTGAAACCGGCTCGGATCCAGGTCGGCGAGCAGCCCTTCCGGTCCCTCGCCGCCGTGTAGCGGTAGGTCGACGCAGTACCACTCGCCGTCGGTGTAGATCGCCACTTCAGACTCGGCTCGCTGGTCCAGATCAGCGGCCGGACACCGTCGAAGACGATGATGGCGGCCGATCAATCTGAGGGCTTCGGTTACCCCGCCTGCCGGTCGAAGCACGCGATGGTGCGGAGCGTTGCCGAGAGCGTCTGCCGAGAAGATGGCGCAGAGCATCCAATCGGCCATTCCCGGACCCGCAGCCGTTCGGAACGTCGCGGCAGCCGCGGCTCTGTGATGGCCATCGACGAGATACAGGGGGTCGTCGTCGAGAACCGTACGGAGGGTGGCGTCGGCCGTGGGGTCGGAGACGAGCCACAATGTCTGCTCGAGACCGTCGGGGAGTCGGAAGGAGAGCAGCGGTTCCGTGGCTGTCGTGGCGTCGATGATGGAATCGATCGCAGGGTCCGGCAGGTGAGCCATGGCGATGGGGCTCGATTGCACGCCGACCACATCGAGATGATTTGCGAGGTGGATTGCTCGCGTTGCCTTCACGTGTTCATGGATCTTGACGTTGCCGGCGAGGTAGTCGGCTACGGAAACGCCGGCCACGAAGCCTGTCAGCCGATGATCGCCGTCGACGAGACGGTACACGTAGAAATCGTCGCCTCGTTCTGGCGAGAAGGCGCCATCCTGGCGAAGCCGATCGAGGGCTTCCCGCCCCTGGTGGAGCAGGTCGTGAGCGTCGAGGTCTTCCCCCGGGTGGACGTCTTCGAGTCCCCTCGTGACGGCCATGTAGCTGTCGGGGTTCATTGCCAGATGAGCGCGACGATCACTCGGGGTGAGCGCATCGTGGGCTGGTGACGAGACACGCTCGGCCCAGGACTGCTGCACCAATCGCAGACGGAGCGGGCGGATGGCAACCACGTCAGCCCTCACCTTCGACGGTGACGCTGACGGCGATCACATCATCGAGGGCACGGAGTGCCGTGAGGGTGTCCGCCGCCAGGCGCCGGTCGACGTTGATGGTGGCAACGGCCGCCCCTCCACCACTGAAGAGCTGGTTCTCCATCTGCTCGACGTTGTGGCCGTTGCTGCTCAGTGTGTTCAGAATGCGAGCGAGTACTCCGACCCGGTCCAAGTGGCGGATCGAGACGCAACCGGCATCAGCCCTGTTGGTGGCGAGGTTCACGCAGTTGATCACGTCGCCTCTCGCGTAGGCCTCGATCACCTCGATCGTGCCGTCGGCGACGGACTCCTGCGCCTGGGTCGTCGATGCGCCGATGTGATGGCTTCCGACGACCGATGGATGGGCAGCCAAGGCCGACACGAAGGAGCCTTCAGCATTCGACGGCTCGTCGGCGAACACGTCGAGTCCGGCCTTCATGCTGCGCTGATCGAGAGCTCTCAGTAATGCGTTCTCGTCGACGATGTCGCCACGCGAAGTGTTCAGGATCACGCAGCCATCGGGCAGTTGGCCGATGAAGGCATCGTCGACCAGACCGATCGTCTCGGTGGCCTTCGGGACGTGGATCGACACGATGTCTGACGTCGAGAGTAGCTCATCCCGGCTCTCGACCAGCCGAACGCCGACGCTGCGAATCCGTGCCAGCGCTGCATCGGATCGTCCGACTTTGCGTTCGGCCTGCACGACCAGATCGAACGCCTTCGCCCGCTCGGCGACGGCGAGGCCGATGTCACCGAGACCGATGATCGACAGCGTCTTTCCGGCCAACCCGTCTGCCTTGGTGTAGCGCCGCTTGTCCCAGATCCCGTTGCGGAGGTCAGCGGCACCATCAGCGATGTGTCGATCGATCGCGAGGAGGAGACCCATGGTCAGCTCGGCGACAGCGATGGCATTCCGGCCCGGGACGTTACAAACGTAGACCCCGGCGCCCGATGCAGCCGTGGTGTCGATGGTGTCGGTTCCAGCGCCGGCTCGAACGATCAGCGCCAGGCCGGCTCCGGCCGCAATCGTCTCAGCTGTGACCTCGGTGCTCCGCACGACCAACACCTCGGCATCGCCGATCGCAGTCGGAAGGTCCTCGCCCGACAGCGCTGGCTCCAGTCGGCAGCGGTGGCCGGCCGCTTCCAGCGAGGCCACCCGACCAGGGTCGACGGCGTCGGCGAAAAGGATCTTCATGTTGGCTCCTCGTTGAAGCCCGATGGCGGCGTGGGCGGCCGGCGGGGTCGGGGAGGCGCAGACTAGGCGTCCGGCGTCTGGCCGGACAAGGCCTGGTCGAGATCTTCCCAGAGATCCTCGACGTGCTCGCATCCGACGCTCAGGCGACACAAGGTGGGTGGAATGTGTTCCTGGCCGGTCAGCCTGGCCCTGCGCTCGATGAGGGATTCGACACCGCCGAGGCTCGTCGCCGGCGTGATCAGCCGCAGACGTCCCAGTCGGATGTCGGTGCTCGTGTCCGAGCCGCGGAGCTGGAAACTGAGCATCGCACCCGGTCCGGCCATCGTGGCTCGGGCGAGCGCATGGCCTGGATCGTCGGCGAGACCGGGGTAGTGGACGCGGGTGACCTGCCGGTGCCCAGAGAGCCGCTTGGCGAGTTCCACAGCCGATGCCTGTGATCGCTCCAGGCGAATCGGGAGGGTGCGCAGGCCCCGAAGCGCGAGGAACGATTCGAGTCCTCCCGGCGTCGCCCCGTGATAGGTCCGATGTCGATCGATGGCGAGAACGGCCTGCTCGTCGGCCGAAATGACGAGACCACAGAGGAGGTCAGAGTGGCCGCCGATGAACTTGGTCGCGCTTTGCACGCTGTACGTGGCACCGAACGCGAGCGGCTGTTGCAACAGCGGTGTGGCGAAGGTGTTGTCGACTGCGGTCGGCACCCCGAGTGAGGCCGCTGCCGCGCAGATGGTCGGCAGATCGCCGATCTCGAGCATCGGATTCGATGGCGACTCCAGCCAGCAGAGGTCGGCGCCGGGCAGGGCGTCGAGCCAGGCCTGCGTGTCTGCGGTGGCGACCCGCTGGACGGTCCAGCCGGCCGAGGCAACGCCATCGGCAGCCAGAATGGCGACGCCCTGATAGCAGTCGTCTGGTAGGAGCAGTCTGGCCCCGTTCGGCAGCTGGCCCAGCACCGCGGCCACAGCGGCCATGCCGGAGCTGAACGCAATCGCCGTGCCACCCTCGAGGGCGCCAACGGCGGTCTCGAGGGCTTGCCAGGTAGGCGTGGAGTCGCCCCGGGCGTACTCGGGACCGAGTCCGCTCGCATAGTTCGACGCCATCGTGATCGGGGTGTTGACCGGTTCGCCGGGCCGGTGTGGTCGACCGGCTGTGATGGCGACCGTCTCGATGCGTTGTCCGTCTGGGCGAGTGGATGACATGGCGGGCAGACTAGAGCCCGTGACGACTTCCGAAGCAGCTTCCGCACCGCTCCTCGCCAAAGTGATCACGGCGTCAGACGGCGTCATTGCCGGGACGCGGGAGGACCGGTCAGGCGCTGCGGTGCAGGAACACCTGGAGGCCAACGGTTGGACCGTGGTGGATCGTCGTGCCATTGCCGACGGTGTCGAGTCGGTTCGAGACACGCTGATCGAGTTCGCTGCCGATTTCAACGGTCTCATCGTGACCACGGGTGGCACCGGGTTCGGCCCGCGTGATCTCACTCCAGAGGGCACCCGTCAGGCGATGGAACGTGAGGCTCCTGGTCTCGCCGAGGCGATGCGACTCTGCAATCCTGACGGGCTCGGGCGACTCAGCCGGGCGGTCGCCGGCACACGTGACGCAGCGCTGATCCTCAACACACCGGGATCCACATCAGGTGCCATCGAGACGTTGTCGGCCGTGCTCGATGTCTGTCCACACGCCATCGACCTGCTCGGCGGGAACCGCCCGCACTGACGCTATTCGACGATGGCGTCGGTGGGGAGCGCGACGATGCCGGTGGCTCCGAGCTCTCGGAGATCCGAGAGCCGTGCCCACAGCTCCGAGTGGTCGACCACGATGTGGGCAGCGACGAGATCGTCGCGCCCGGCGAGTGGGAGGACGGTCGGGGCGGCCAGGCCGGGGAACACGCTGCTGAGGGCGTCGACCCGGTCGGCAGGGAGATGGAGCATGACGTACTGGGTTCGGCGGGCGGCGAGAGCTGCCTCGAGGCGGAGCGTCAGGTCGTCGACCACCGGCGAGGTGATGTCGGAAGTGGAAAAGATCGCTTGACAGGCGTGCGCCACTTCGACGACTCGAAGCCGATTTCTTGCCAGACTTCCGCCGGTTTCACGCAGGTCGACGATGGCGTCGGCCATGCCGACGGCGCACACGCCCTCGAGCGCGCCACCCATCGAGACCACATCGACGTCGACGTCGAGCGACGCGAACCATCGGTTGGTCCACGACGGGAGGTGGGTCGCAACGGTCGCCCCATCGAAATCCTTGGCTGATCGGTATGGGCTGTCCTCGCGACAGGCCAGCACCAGATCGGATCGGGAGAACCCGAGATCGATCGATGGCAGGTGCTCGACTTCGTTCTCGAGGGCCGTGTCGGTGGAGATGAACGCAGCATCGAGGCGGCCGGCCTGCAGCCACGCGGCAGCGTCGCGCGGACGCATCTCGATGAACTCGATCCCGGCCGTGCTGGCTGACGCACTGCCATTGAACGAACCGACCCGGTATCCGGCGTGGCGAAGCAGGTCGAGGCAGGACTCGCGGAGACGGCCCTTGGACGGCACGGCGATGCGCTTCAACTCGCTGCCCGATGACGGGTCGGTGGTCGATCCCGAGGCGCTCACTTCTGCCGACCCTTCAGCACGGCGAACACATCGTCCAGCGGCACCTCGGCACCGACCAAGGCGACCATGAGGTGGTAGAGGACGTCGGCGGCCTCCTCGGCCGTGCGGCCCCGATCGATGGGCGATGCCTGGAGCTCCAGGCACACCTCGAACGCCTCCTCCATGATCTTGCGTTGGTTCAGCGTCGAGTCGGCCAGCAGTCGAGCCGTGTACGAATCGCTCGGTGACGCCGACCGGCGGCTCTGCAGGGTCGCTTCGAGGTCGTGGAGAATCACGCAACGGAGCCTAGAGACCTCCGGACGGATCGCACCGCTAGCGTCGTCTCATGGTCTCGACCTCCGCTCCTGACTCCGATGCGCTGCTCGGCCTTCACGTCGGTGTCGTCGCCGATTTCGATGCTGCAGCGGGGCTCGGCACGGTTGCGGCTCACGGGACCGGTCGAACTTGGATGTTCCACTGCACGACCATTGCCGACGGGACTCGAAAGATCGAAGCGGGCACCGAGGTCGCCTTCGTCGTCCGGGCCGGCGGTCCCGGCCGCTGGGAAGCGTTCGAGGTCACTCCGGTCGAACAAACCGCCTGACGCCGACCCCGGCATGTCCGGCGGGTGAGTCGAACGACTCATCCGACACGGCCGACCGAACGGTTGATTGCGCACCGCGTCGTGCCGACAGGAACCCCGATGTCGAAAGAACGTTCCCCCGGGCTGCTGGCAGCTATTGCGCTGGTTGTGATCCTGACCGTCACTGGTTGGTTCTTCCTCCGCGCCGTTGAGATCGACGAATCAGCCGAAGTGGCAGGTGACATCGCCGTGGCGCAGGCTCGATCGATTCGAACCGAGGTCGGTGCGACGTTGGCGTCTGTCGACCGCCTGTCGGCGGCGCTCGGTGATCGCGATGCGGCCGACCCCGAGGTGTTGGCTTCACTCGCTGCCCGCGACGATCTGACCGCGGACGCCTCCGCCATCACCCAGGTCGCCGTTGTCACGGTCGATCCGGACGCCCTCACCATCGTGGCCAACGTCGGTGCCGTCGATCGCGAGGCCCAAGTCGGTCGTGTGGTCGAACGCTCGGCCAACCTCGACGAGGTGTTCAGCAGCGCAGTCGACAACGGCATCGTGGCCGTGGCCACCCCAGAGGTTCTCGCCACGGTCGAACAGATCTTCGATGGCGACATCACCTCCGTCGTCCTCGTCGCTCCTGTGGCCTCACCAGCCGCCGAGCCGACCGTCTTCGTGATCGCCCAGTACGCGCCAGAACGGGATCTTGCGCCCGATACGAGCCTGGCCATCGAACTCGACGGCTTCATGGTCGCCACGAGTGGATCATTCGGTGGCGCCGCTGAGGAACCAATCGACGCCGGCGCCTTCGATGCTGCCCAGGCTCGGTGGGGCATCGAGGCCGGCAGCTCATTGGCTTCGACCTCACATCGAGCCTCCTGGATTCTGCTCCTGTCCGGCCTCGTTATCGCCTCCGGCATGAGCGTGGTGGCATGGGCACTGCAGATGTCGAGCTCTCGGGCCCGTGCGCTCGAGCAAATCAGCTTCGATGCCAAACACGATCCGCTGACTGGCCTCACCAATCGCAAGGGCCTCACCGACGAACTCAACGCGTCGCTGAGCGACCGCAGAACCAACAATCTCGTGGGTGTGTTGCTGCTCGACCTCGATCGACTGAAGGTCGTCAACGATTCGATCGGCCACTCAGCCGGTGACGAAGTCCTGGCTGCTGTTGCCGACCGTCTGCGTCAGGCGGTGCGCGAGGGCGACACCGTCGGCAGGTTCGGCGGCGACGAGTTCATCGTCGTGTCCTCAGGCGTCCCCGCCATCCGAGACCTGACCATGCTGGCAGACCGCATTCTCGAATCGCTTCGTGAACCGGCCGTCCTGAGCGACGAGTCGTCGCAGATGATCAGCGCTTCGATCGGCATCGCCTATGTGACGAGCGGCGGTGGCGACGCCGAGAGCCTGTTGCGCGACGCCGACGTTGCGATGTACAAGGCGAAAGAAGCCGGTGGTGGCCGCTACGTGGTGTTCGACGCCGAACTTCGCGAGCAGGCCGTGGCCCGCCTCGAAGTCGAGCGGGAGTTGCGTCGCGCCATCCGAACCGGTCAGCTGCACGTTCACTACCAACCGATCGTCAACGCTGACACCGGCGGTGTCGACCGCCTCGAAGCGTTGGTCCGTTGGGAACACCCCGTGCGGGGAATGATGGCACCAGGCGCCTTCCTGAGTGTCGCCGCCGAATCCGGCCTGATCGTCGACGTCGGCGAACACGTCCTGCGAGAATCGTGCCGCCAGGCAGCCGCGTGGACCTCCGCCGTCGGCCATCCCGTGATGGTGTCGGTGAACGTCGCCGAGCGTCAGTTGATCGACACCGGCCTGCTCGAACTCGTCCAACGAGTCCTCGCCGAGACCGGCCTCGACCCCGCCCAACTCGAACTCGAACTCTCCGAGGAGATCATCGTCGAACGGCTGGACACGCGACTGACCATTCTTCGCGAACTGGTCGACCTCGGTGTCAAGCTCGCCATTGACGACTTCGGTACGAGCAGAGCCTCCCTGAGCCAGCTGAAGCGCCTCGACATGGTGTCGACACTCAAGATCGACCGAGCCTTCGTGGTCGACGTCGCCACCGATCCGGTCGATCGCAAGATCGTGACCGCCATCGTGGCCCTCGCCGATTCCATGGGAATGGAAACCGTGGCCGAGGGCGTGGAGGAAGCGGCGCAGGTCGCGGTTCTCCGATCACTCGGCATCACGCTGTTCCAGGGGTTCTACTTCCACCGTCCGGCCCCGGGCCCCAAGGTGGCGAGCGCTCTCACGAAACCATTCGACGTGCCCGCAGCAGCAGACCAGTTCGTCTGAAACGGGCTGTCGGCCGGCGGCCGCGGCCCACGATCGCAGGATCGTGAAGCTCGCGGCGACGGGTCGAACTCAGGAAGCCGGGATCTTCAGCAACATCAGCTGGCCCGATTCACGCTTGATCAGCGTTCCGGGAATGCTGTCGACGTCCTCGGCGACGTTGGTGCCATGACCCTGAACGTCGAGCAGCCAGGTGCCTCCGCCGAACCACGCTGAAGCATCGACGATGCCGCTCGACTCGCCGTCGGGGACCGTGGCCACCGAGCGCCAGGAGTTCTGGTTGAAGCGATGCTGCCAGATCTGAGCGCCATCGGTGTCTTCCTGGACCATCAGGCTGTTCTTGCTCGTGTCAATGTTGTCCGGGCTCGTCATCGGCACATACACGTCGGTGCCGACGGCGTCGCCGTCAGCCAGGATCGTCAGGCTGTCGACGACGGTCGGGTCGTCGGCATTCAGCACCAAACGAATGATGCGACCGTTGTCGGCTGAGCCGACCGTGCCGCTTGGCCCACGTGTCAGACGTCCAGTCGCGGCATCGGGAACGACACGGCTGGCGCCGGTGTCGGCGATGTAGACGACCCGCGAGCTGTTCTTGTCCACAGCGGCGTCTTCGAGCCGAATGGCTTGGAAGACGTTGTTGTCGTTCGACCAGTTCTCGAGGCCGTCCTGGTCGCCTGTCGCGATTCCGCGAGGTACCTCAATGAACTCGGCCTGGAACGCCTCACCCACGTCGAGGTCGAGGTAATCATTGGCCCCGTTGAACGCATCGGTGGGATCCACGGGCGTTCCGTCGACACCCGTGATCCGCATGGCGTAGAGGCTGCCCTCGTCGGCGAAGATCGCATCCTGATCGTCGGCGAGGTACATGTAGAGCTGCGAGGACGGCGCCGAGAACGTGTCGTCTGTGGTGAGCATTGCGAGCTGGTCCCAGCCACCGGGAACCACGACGACGCTCTCGTGGTTGAGCCTGCCCATGCCCGGCACGGCGGTGTAGTCGCCAGTGTCAGTGTTGAGGGCCACGGCGAAACCGCGCTGCACACCGTCGATCACATCGGTGGTCTCTTCACCGGTGAAGAACACGTAGTCGCTCAGGCCCTCGTTCGGGCCGGCCATGGAGGCCGAGCAGAAGCGGAGGAATCCTTCTTCCGGGCCGAGCACGACCTCGGCGGACTGCACCGATCCCTGACTCGGGCCCCCCTTGGTCGAAAGCGTGAGGCGCGAGATCGAGGCATCCTGGAAGTCTCGAGCGTCGCGGAAGGCCACGGTGCTCTGCTCGTGGGCCACGTAGACGTCGACGGTGTTCTTCGCAGTCCCTGGACGAATGCCGATGCCATCGGGGAGGCCCTCGAAGAGGAAGTCTCCGAGCGTGTCGCCGGAGGAGATGATCGGGGTGACCCGAGCTCCACCCGGCAGGCCGGCGTCGAGGACGATGAAGGGTTGTTCTTCTGTGAGGAAACCGCCCGGCGGTTTCGCGGCCACCGGCGCCGCCATCGCAATTCCCATCGACATCGCCAGGAGAACTCCTCCGGCGGTGCGACGTACCACACGTGATCCAGCCATGACCCACTCCTTGTTCGCCTAGGTTCCGCCTAGGTCAGCGCCCGAAGCGAACTTAGTGCGCTCGGCCGCGTCCGTCGACCGATCGGTCGCGAGCAGTCCAGTTGCTGCGAAATGGCTTGTCGGCCCACCGCCACGGTCCACTACGTTGCAGCGATGCCGGCAGCTCTGACCCCGTTCGAGAACGCGCTCGCCAGGATCGACATCGAGCGGGTCCGAGCCGACACTCCGGCCGCCGACCGTCGCATCCACGTGAACAATGCAGGCGCATCGCTCCCAGCCGAGGCTGTGATCCGAGCCACCGTCCACTACCTCGAGACCGAATCGAGGGAGGGTGGGTACGAAACGGCCACAGCTCGCGCTCGGGACCTCGATCGGGTGTACCGGGAGACGGCTCGCATGCTCGGCTGCGACGAGGCCGAACTCGCCTTCCAACAGAACGCTACGCAAGCCTGGTGGGCTGCCTTCAACTCGGTGCCACTGGCGCCAGGCGATCGCGTCCTCGCGTCCTCGGCGGAATTCGTGTCGAGCGGCGTCGCCCTTGTCGGGGCGGCCGGTCGTGGGATCGACGTCGAGCTCATCCCGGACGACGAACACGGCCAGACGTCTGTCGAGGCACTCGCCGAGCTTCTCGACGAACGGGTGAAGCTGGTGTGTGTCACCCACGTCCCCACGTCGGGAGGTCTGGTGAATCCGGTCGAAGCGATCGGAACGGTGGTCAGGCAAGGAAGTGAGGCTCGATATCTGGTGGATGCCTGCCAGTCGGCAGGGCAGATGCCCCTCGACGTCGATGCCATCGGCGCCGACTTCCTGGCCTTCACCGGACGCAAGTTCTGCCGGGCTCCTCGTGGCACCGGAATGCTTTACCAGCGCGCCGGCCTCGTCGACCTCGTGCCGCCGAGAGTCAGCGACGGTTGGGGTTCGGACTGGGTCGAGCCATGGAGGGTCGTACCGAAACCGGGCGCCCGGATGCATGAACTGTTCGAGCACAGCTTCGCGGCCAAGGTCGGTTTCGGTGTGGCGCTCGGCTACGCAAACGACCTCGGGCTCGACAACATCGCAGCCCGGATCGGAGCGCTGGCCGAACTGTTGCGTGATCGCCTCGGGTCCGTCGCAGGGGTGGCCGTGGCCGATCTCGGCATCGAGCGAAGCGGCATCGTCACGTTCAGCGTCGATGGATCGCTGCCGGCCGAGGTGGTCGAGCATCTCACCGCTCGCGGGATCAACACGTCCGTCTCGCGGGTGACGGCCAGTCAGTTCGATCTCGCCGATCGAGCACCGGACGGGTTGGTCCGTGCGTCTGTGCACTATTTCAACACTGTCGACGAACTCGATCGCGTCGCCGACGCAGTCGCCGAGGTGGTTCGAGAGCCGAGGAAGGCACGTGTGGAATGATTCTTGGTCCGGGTGTCGATTTGCGGCCCCGCTGCGCGTCATGTCGGTAGCGGCGACAGTCGCCGCTCATTCAAACGGAGGAGAACGACCATGAAGTACTTTCTGCTGCTTGCCGGCGAGGACAGCGAGACCGGGCCATTCGACGAACTGACTCCAGAACAGCAGGAAGCGGAGATGGCCAAGCACGGCGCATTCGGTGAGGCTTGCAACGATCGAACCGGAGTCGAGATGGTCGGCGGCGAGGCGCTCGGAGACGGTTCGATGGCGACGACGCTGCGAACCAGGGGCGGTGAGTTCACGGTCACGGATGGTCCGTTCGCCGAGGCGGCCGAACAGATCGGGGGCTATTACATTCTCGAGGCTCCGGACCTCGACACGGTGATCGACCTCTGTCGCATTCTTCCGGCGTATGACATCGACATCCGGCCCGTGCTCGAGATGGGCTGAAAGATCAGCGCCGACGACATCAGCAGTGAACGGGGCGACGTCGAACGCGTCATCATCGAGACCTACCGGGCCGAGTGGGGGCGACTGCTCTCGCTGCTCGTGGCGAGGACTCGTCGGCTCGATCTGGCCGAAGATGCCTTGAGCGAGGCGTTCGCCAGAGCGAGTGAGCGATGGTCGACCGCTGGGGTTCCGGCGAACCCCGGCGGATGGCTTTACACGACGGCATGGCGTCTGATCATCGGCGGCCTACGGGCCGAGGCCGTGCACGGGCGCAAGGCTCGGCTCCTTGCAACTGGGCCGGAATGGGTCCATCCGCCAGCGGCGGAACAGATCGACGAACTCGACGACGAGCGATTGGCGCTGATCTTGCTCTGCTGCCATCCGGCGTTGCACCCGGCAGCCCGCTCATCGCTGGCGCTTCGGCTCGTCATCGGTACCAGCACTGCTGAGATCGCCCGCCTCTTCCTCGTTCCAACCGCCACCATGGCGGCTCGAATCACCAGAGCAAAGAAGAAGATCGTCGCCGCCGGGATTCCCCTCTCGCGACCCGTTGACGATGCCCTGCAGGCCCGGCTCACCGATGTCTGCCGAACGATCTATCTGGCATTCACCGCCGGCTACACGCCGGGGCATGGTTCGGACCTTCTGCGCGCCGACCTGGCGGGCGAGGCGGTCGAACTGGCCGCGGTCTTGCACCGGCTTGCCCCGGATGTAGAGCAGGTGCGGGCGCTGTACGGACTGCTGCTTCTGCAGCACGCTCGCCGCGACGCTCGTGTCGGCGACGGTCGCCTGGTCACGCTCGCCGACCAGGATCGCTCGCTCTGGCACCGGGACGAGCTTCGAGCGGGGGCCCACCTTCTGTCCGGCCTGGGGCCGGGCGAGAGTTACACCGAAGAGCTCAGACTCCAAGGCTTGATCGGCGTCGAGCACGCACGAGCGTCGACTCCGTCCGAGACCGACTGGGCTGCCATCGCTGCCCTCTACGGTCGTCTCGAAGCGCTGACCCGATCACCCGTCGTCAGGCTCAACCGCGCCGTCGCCGTCGCAGAGGCCGCGGGACCGCGGGCCGGCCTCGTCCTCCTCGATGGCCTCGACGAGACGCTGGTCGGCAATCATCGTCTGCACGCCGTGCGCGCTGAACTGGCGCGCCGGGCGGGCAATGTCGATCTTGCTCAGACCGCCTATCGGGCAGCGCTCGAGCTGTGCTCCAACGACGTCGAACGCGATCATCTGGCCGCCCGCCTCGACGCACTGGGTGCACCAGGTTCGTGAGCCTCAATCGGCCGCTTGCTCGCCGGCTTCCTTCTTCAGTTGGTTGACCCGTTGGACGTAGCCGATCTTGATGTTGGCAAGCGCGTCTGCCAACGTTGGTTCGCCGTCGCCCAACCGTCCCTCGAGTCCCTCGACCAGCGCCCCGAGGGCGTCGACGGCCAGCCGGGCCTCGACCATGTCGGGGTTGTCAGCCGTGATGTGCAGCGCGGCCAGCTCGTAGATGCCCAACGCATGATTCGTGATCACCGTGGCCACCTCGGCCTCGAGCAACTGCGCACGGGCCTCGGCCATCTCCTTGGCCATCAACCGGGCCTGTTCCTGCTGTTCCTCGGTCAGATCATCGGCCGGAGCGGCATCAGCCGGGGGGATCGGGTGTTCTCCGTCAGGGGTCCAAAGGCTCATAGCCCGACGAATCTAGCCGCAGCATCGAGCCGCAGCATCGAGCCGGCGCGTTTCCGTTCGGCCGTGGTAGTCTCCACAGGTCTGAAAAGAAGAGGGCTCGCAGCCCCACCGTTCCGTCGGCCGGGTTCCACCCGGTGTCCAGATGGCCCGGTTCATGCAAGCGTCCCGTCACCATTTGCGAGTTCTGCTCGGTGCGGTGTTGGGTCGTCGCTCTCTTCTCCGAACGACGCCACCCAACCAAGCGGAAGAAGACTCCGCTGCGAAAAGGACAGAACCTGCATGAGGAGTGATCAGCAATAGCTGCGTCAGATGAGCCCCGGATCAACGAGAAGATTCGGGCGCGAGAAGTCCGGTTGATATCTCCAGACGGAGAACAGCTCGGAATCCGGCCGATGCCCGAAGCCCTCTCGATGTCGCGTGAACTCGGCCTCGACCTCGTCGAGGTCGCCGACAAGGCGAACCCACCCGTCGTCCGCATCATGGATTACGGGAAATACAAGTACGAAGCAGCGCAACGGGCGAAAGAATCTCGCAAGAAGACCAGCCACGTGACGGTCAAGGAAATGAAGTACCGCCCGAAGATCTCGGGGGGCGACTTCGACACCAAGACCCGAAAAGTCGAAAAGTTCCTGCTCGAGGGCAACAAGGTCAAGATCACGATCATGTTCCGTGGTCGCGAAGTGACCCACCCTGAGCTCGGACGAAAGATCCTCGACAACATCGCCGAGAAAACCGACGCCTACGCCAAGGTCGAGGCCTATCCCCGTTTGGATGGGCGCAACATGACCATGGTGCTCGGCCCGGACTCCAAGAAGATGGCAGCGCTGGCCAGAGAAGCAGCCAAAGCAGAGAAGGCGGAAGCGGGAGCACGTGCCGCCGCCGAAGCTGACCTCGAGTCTGAAGCCGCCGATCCGCAACCCGAAGCAACACCAGAAACGGTCGAAGCAACACCAGAAGCGGCCGAAGCAACACCAGAAGCGACCGACGCAACAGCCGAGACCGCAGACGTGACCGAGACGGTCGACGTCACCGCGGATGAAGCAGAAATCGTCGACGCAACCGAATAGACCGCCCGGCGGTCACGATCACTCGCTCGACGCACGAGCCGTCCACACGAGGAGTCCCCCATGCCAAAGATGAAGACACACAAAGGTGCTGCGAAGCGATTCAAGGTCACCGGCAGCGGCAAGATCCGTCGTCGCCAACGCAACTTGAACCACTTCAACACCAAGATGTCGAGCCGGCGCAAGCGTCGCCTTTCTGGGCCTGAACTGGTCGACAAGGCCGACATGCCCAAGATCAAGAAGCTCCTCTCGAGCTGACTCCGGAGCGGATCACGTGATCCGCTCGACATCGACACCACCGCACCCCACTACGAACACAGGAGATCGACATGGCCAGAGTGAAGCGCTCCGTCCATTCCAAGAAGCGCCGCCGCGCAACACTGGAGAAGGCCAAGGGCTACTACGGCAACAAAAGCCGCAGCGTCCGGGCCGCCAACGAGCAGGTCATGCACTCGGGCAACTACGCCTACCGTGACCGCCGGGCCCGCAAGGGCGAATTCCGCAAGCTCTGGATCCAGCGAATCAACGCGGCATGCCGTCTGAATGGCACCACGTACAGCCGTTTCATCGCCGGCCTCAAGCACGCCGGTGTCGAAGTGGACCGCAAGGTCCTCGCCGACCTGGCGGTCAACGATGCCGACGCCTTCGCAGCACTGGTGAAGACGGCCAACGAGGCTGCGGCCAACGCAGCCGAAGCTGCCTGATCCAGCGACGCTGCGACACGACTGACTGCCGGAGATGCTCGCTGCCTCGAACGACCGCATCAAGCGCCTCCGGAAGCTGATCAAACAACGACAGGCCCGCTCCTCGGAGCGGGCCTTCGTCGTGGAGGGACCGGTACTGGTCGCGGAAGCCCTCGCGGCCCAGACCGCAGGTCTCATCGAGGTCCTCGAGCTGTACGTCGACGAAGAGATGCTGTCGATTCCCGAGGGCGCTCACGTCGTTGACGAACTGCACTGGGTCCGAGGCGGTGTGCTCGCCGGCGTGTTGGCCACGGTCTCGCCTCAGCCGGTGTGTGCCGTGGTGCGAGTGCCAGAGCACTCGCTCGACACGATCGGCGACGGCCCGGTGCTCGGGCTGGTCGACCTCAGCGATCCGGGCAACGCCGGAGCGTTGTTGCGTACCGCTGAAGCTGCGGGTTTTGCTGCTGTGGCGATGATCGGCTCGACGGTCGACACCACCAATCCCAAGGTGGTCAGGGCGTCTGCCGGCGCTCGCTTGCGGCTGCCAGTGATCGAGCTCCGCGAACTGCACCACGCGTTCGCCGAACTGCGGGGGAGCGGCCGAGAGGTCGTGGCAACGGTGGTGGATTCCACGGCACCCGACTATGCCGACGCCGACCTCACCTCGGTCGCATTGATCCTGGGCAACGAGGCGGCTGGGCTCGACGCGGCCGCCGTCGCCGCAGCCGACCGCACGGTCACGATCCCGCTGGCCGGGCCGACCGAATCGTTGAACGTGGCTGCCGCCGGCGCCGTTCTCTGCTTCGAGAGCTTGCGCCAACGCCGCGCCCGCTGAGCCGCGCCTGCTGATCTGCGTTGCGTTTGCGGCGGATACCGCTGAAAACGCAACACAGAACGACGTGAGGGGAAGGCAGGGAGGTGGCTGGAGAAACTGGCTCTTCACCTGGTCACGGCTTCGCTACCCTGGCCCGATGCTCGACGACATCCGACGACTGACAGACACCTCAGGTGAGCTCGACAAGCTCACCGACTCTGGGTCGCTGCGGTCGTTTCTGAAGCAGCGCACCGACGAGTTGGATGCGCTCAAGAAGCAGATCGGTTCGCTTCCGGTCGACAGTCGCAAGGATGCCGGCCGCGCGCTCAACGAAGCCCGGCAGCAGATCGAGACGGCCGTCAACCAACGGATCTCCTCTGTGGAAGCGTCCGAGCGGACGATCCAGCTCGACGCAGAGCGCATGGACCTCACCGAAGTCGTCGCGCCGAAAGCAGTTGGTCACGCCCACATCGTCACCCAGACCTGGGAGAAGTTGGAGGACGTCTTCGTCGGTATGGGCTTCCGGATTGCCGAGGGGCCTCACGTCGAGACCGATTGGCACAACTTCGATGCGCTCAACATCCCGAAGGGTCATCCGGCTCGAGACGGATTCGACACGATCTACGTCAATCACGGCGAGCCTGGGAGCTCCCTGCTCCGGACACATACATCGCCGGTACAGATCCGCACCATGCTGGAGCAGGATCCGCCGATCGCGATCGTGGCACCGGGTCGCGTCTTCCGCCGCGACACCGCCGATGCCACCCACATGCCGGTCTTCCACCAGATCGAGGGATTGGTGATCGATCGCGACATCACGCTCGCCGACCTCGCAGGCACCATCGACGCCTTCGTCACCGCCTATTTCGGGAAGAGTTTCCCATCGCGACTGCGACCCAACTATTTCCCGTTCACCGAACCGTCGGCCGAGTACGACCTGCAGCAGCCGGACGGCAGCTGGCTGGAGATGGCCGGTTGCGGCATGGTGCACCCGGATGTGCTTCGAGCCGGCGGGATCGATCCCGAGGAGTGGTCCGGCTTTGCGTTCGGATTCGGCATCGACCGTCTGGCGCTCATGAAATACGGCGTCAGTGACCTGCGCGACATGTTCCAGAACGACGTTCGATTCCTCGAACAGTTCTGACCGGGACTCCGAGACTGAGAAGAGGCTGATCACATGAACGTCTTGCTTTCCTGGATGCGCGAGTTCGTCCCCGAGGGGTTCGGCGAGTTCGAGGACGACCCAGCCGGCCTGGCCGAGGTTCTCACGAACCTGGGTCTCGTCGTCGAGTCCGTTACACACACCGGCGCCGAGTGGGACGGCATCGTGGTGGCGAAGGTGCTCGACCTGCGAGCCCACCCTGAAGCCGACAAGATCCAGCTCGTCGATGTCGACACCGGCGGTGTCGCGTCGCCAGAAGGTGAGTCACTGCAGATCTGTTGTGGGGCTTTCAACATGGCGGTTGGTGACCTCGTGCCATTGGCGACCCTTGGCACCGTGATGCCCGGCGGTCTCGAGATCGCAAGGCGCAAGCTCCGGGGCGAGTGGTCCAACGGGATGATCTGCTCCGAGACCGAACTCGGCGTCGGTGACGACGCCGACGGGATCATGGTGCTCGACCCGTCGTTTGCGGTCGGGCAATCCCTGACCGATGCGCTCGGCGTCGAGACCGACACCGTGTTCGACATCGATGTGGAGGGCAACCGCCCAGACGGCCTGTCGATCATCGGCGTTGCCCGCGACCTGGCCGGCAAGCTCGGTCTGCGGTTCGAGCTCCCGAAGATCGAACTCGCCGAGACCGAGCCCGGAGCTCACGAGCGTGCCTCGGTGAAGATCGTCGACCCCGAGCTCTGTCTGCGCTTCGGGGCGCGAGTCCTCGACGGCATCAACATCGGCCCGTCGCCGGCATGGATGCAGCGCCGCCTGGAAGCGTGCGGTCAGCGCCCGATCAATGCCATCGTCGACATCTCGAACTACGTGATGCTCGAGGTCGGTCAGCCCAATCACACCTTCGACCTTGCCACCGTGCCGGACGGAGCGCTCCGGGTGCGGATGGCGTCTGAGGGTGAATCGCTCACGACCCTCGACGATGTCGAGCGGTCCTTGACCGACGCCGATGGCGTGGTCTGCAACGGTGCCGATGAGCCGATCAGCCTTGCCGGCGTGATGGGCGGCGCGGCCACCGAGATCAGCGACACCACCACGAGTGTCCTGCTCGAGGCTGCCGTCTGGGATCGAATGACGATTGCGAAGACCAGCCGCAGGCTCGGTCTCCGATCCGAGGCGTCGACGCGGTTCGAGCGCGGAGCCGATCCGTTCGGCATCGAGCGAGCACTCGATCGTTTCTGTCAGCTTGCTGTCGAGATCTGCGGCGCCACGGTGGCAGCCGGTCGGGTCATGGTCGACGGATCGGTGCAGCCGCCGACCACCGTCGACCTGCGTATCGCCAGGGTCAACAAGTTGCTCAACATCGATCTCGATGCGGGCATGATCTCGAGCTATCTGACCCCGATCGGCTTCTCCGTTCGCGGTACCTCCGCCGGCGAGGAAACAGTGCTGAGCGTCGAGATCCCAACCTGGCGTCCCGACTGCACCGCCGAAATCGACCTCGTCGAGGAGATCGGTCGTCATCACGGCTACGAGAAGTCCGGATCGCGTGTCCCGACCCCTGCCCAAACGGGTGAGCTCACCTCCACACAGCGGGCCCGGCGCCAGATCCGGCGGGCCTTCATGGCGGAGGGGTGCAACGAAGCCATGCCGTTGCCGTTCCTCGCCCCCGGCGATCTGGAGCGAGCGGGTCTGGCGGAGGAAGCCATTTCCTTGGCAAATCCATTGGTGGCCGAGGAGTCCATGCTCCGGACGTCACTGCTGCCGGGCCTGCTCAGCTCGGTCGGATACAACCAGTCCCGCCAGATCGCTGGTGTCCGATTGTTCGAGTTGGGCACGGTCTACCTGCCGACCAACGACGAACTCCCCATGGAAGAGGAATGGGTGGCCGCCATCGTCGCCGACGCCGACGCACGTGTTGCCGTTGGCATCATGAATCGGGTGGCTGCAGCGCTGAATCTGTCCGGCGTGAAGGTGGTCAACCGAGCTCTGCCCGGGCTGCACCCGACTCGTTCGGCCGAGATCCAGTTTCGGGGCAAGCCGCTGGGCGAGGTCGGCGAGATCGATCCCGGCGTGCTCGGCCGCTTCTCGGTCCAGGGGCGGGTGGCCTGGTTGCAGTTGCGGGTGCCGCCCATGGTTCGAGCGATGGAACAACCTCCGAAGTTCAAGGCGATCTCGAAGTACCCGGCGAGCGACGTCGATCTGGCGTTCCTCGTCGACGATGCCGTGTCGGCGGCCGACGTTGCTGCCACGATCAACAAGGCCGGTGGTGCGGAGGTGGAATCGGTGGAGTTGTTCGACGTGTTCCGCTCCGAGTCCCTCGGCGCCGACGGCGTGCGCTCGCTCGCTTATCGGGTTCGCCTGCGGGCAGCGGATCGCACCTTGACCGACGCCGAGGTCACCGAGCTGCGGCTCCAGATCGTGGGCGCAGCCGCCAAACATCATCGGGCAACGCTTCGTTGATCGAAGTACGAGGCTGACCGGAAATACGAGGCAGACTGGTCAGATGTCTGCAGATCTGACCGAGCTGGAAATCGACCAAGCTGACCTCACGGCGGCCGACGTCGCCTGGAACCTCGAACCCATCATTCCCGACGGCGAGAACATGGACTCGCTGCTCGACGATGCCGACGCAATGGCCGACAAGATCACCGAGCGTCGAGGCACGATCGCATCCCTCGACGCGACCGGTCTCGCCGAGGTCATGCGAGAGTTCGAGGTCATCAGCAATCTGATGTCACGAGCGGGTCACTACGCCATGCTCAAATTCAGCGAGAACACCATCGACCCCGAGCGGGGCGCGCAGATGATGGCGATGCAGGAACGCAGCACGGCGATCTCCACCAAGATGATCTTCTTCGATCTCGAGTGGGCGAGTGTTCCGGACGAGCGGGCCGATCAGCTCATGGAGTCTGCCGACCTCGACTTCTGTCGTCACCATCTGCACAACCTGCGCAAGACCCGTCCTCACCTGCTCACCGAGGCCGAAGAGACCATCGTCGCCGAGAAGTCGGTGTCCGGAGCCGCGGCGTGGGTGCGGCTCTTCGATGAACTCACCTCAGCGATCGAAGTCGATCTGCCGGACGAGCTCGGGGGAGAGAAGCAGCCGCTCGATCAGGCGCTGGCCCTCTCGCTGAGCAACGACCGCGAGGTGCGTAAGACAGCGGCGACCGCGATCACCGCCGGCCTAGCACCCGGTCTGCGCACTCGAGCGTTCGTCTACAACACCCTGCTGCTCGACAAGTCGGTCGACGACCGACTGCGGGGCTTCGACACCTGGGTGTCGAGCCGCAACCTGTCCAACGAGGCAACTGACGAGTCGGTGCAGGCGCTGGTCGACGCCGTCGTCAGCCGCTACGACATCCCCCAGCGCTGGTACGCACTCAAGGCCAAGGTGCTCGGCCTCGACAAGCTGGCCGACTACGACCGCTCTGCGTCAGTGGCCACGACCGAGCGTGCAATCGGTTGGAGCGAAGCCACCAGCATCGTCCGCGACGCCTACGCCTCGTTCTCACCTGAACTCGCTGGCATCGTCGGTCGGTTCATCGACGAGAAATGGATCGACGGACCGGCCAGACCGGGAAAGCGTGGCGGCGCCTTCTGCGCCGGCGTCACGCCAGACCATCACCCATACGTTCTGCTCAACTGGTCCGGCAAGAGCCGCGACGTGGCCACCCTGGCCCATGAGCTCGGACACGGCGTGCACTTCTACCTCGCCGGCGAGAACCAGAGCATCTACCACCACAGCACACCGCTGACAGTGGCGGAGACGGCCTCGGTGTTCGGCGAGACCGTCACTTCCAACCGTCTGTTGTCGATGATCGACGATCCAGCCGAGCGCTTCTCCCTGCTCGCCACGACGCTCGAGGACTCGATCGCTACGGTGTTCCGCCAGGTTGCGATGAATCGTTTCGAGGACGCGTGCCACGTAGCTCGTCGCGAAGAAGGCGAGATCTCGGTGGACGGCTTCGGCGAACTCTGGGCTCAGACGCAGAACGCCATGCTCGGTGATTCGGTCGAGATCAGCGAGGGCTACAAGAGCTGGTGGAGCTACGTGCCTCACTTCATGGGCACGCCGGGCTACGTCTACGCCTATGCGTATGGCCAGCTCCTCGCCCTGTCGGTCTATGCCCGTTACCAGGAGACCGGCGACGAGTTCGTGCCGGCCTATCTGGATCTGCTTCGGGCCGGTGGCTCACGCTCGCCAGAGGACCTCGGCAAGATCGTCGGCTGTGATCTGGCCGACCCGACCTTCTGGGAGAAGGGCCTTGCGATCGTCGAGGGCCAGCTCACCGCCGCTGAACAAGCAGCCGCTGACGCCGGACGTCTCTGAGATCAGGAGTCGGGTTTGCGGGCGAGAATCGTTCCCTGGTCGAACGGTCGCCCGCCTTCTGGCGGGTCGCGGATACCGACCTCGACATCAGAGAATCCGGCGTCTTCCAGCTGCCGAGCGATCGTCGCCGGGAACAACTCGTAGGCCGTGACGACCTTGTGATCGAACGGTGTGCCATGGGCCTCGGCTGAGGCTGAGCCGAAGAACGACACGAGAACCGGTGCTCCCGGCTCGAGCACGCGCATCCATTCCCCGAAGACGGCGCCGAGGCGAGAGGGGAGCGTATGGATCAGCGAGTACCGGGCGACGATTCCTCCGAGTGAGGAGTCGGCGATGTCGAGTGCTGCGAGATCGCCCACATGGAACTGCGAGTCAGGGAAGGCGCTCCGAGCTTCAGCGATCTGGCCAGGGGAGAGGTCGTAGCCGACGACTGTCAGGCCGAGCTCTGAAAGGTGATCGACGACGTGGCCGGGCCCGCATCCGAGGTCAGCGACTGTGCCATCTCGGGTAGCTGCCAGTTCGGCGAACGCTGCGAGCCAGTCCCGGGCGTTCGTATCCCGATCGAGATCGTTGCGAACCAGTGCCGCGTACTGTTCAGCCATGGCGTCATAGGAGTCTCGAACTTGATCGGTCATCGCCCACCCTGCCATCTATCGTGGGACGGCGGCAACGGTTGAGGACTGATCGACTCATGATCCGAGCTTCGATCGAGAGCGACCGTCCGCGATTCGTCGAGCTGGTGCGGTCGATGGAGTCGGCGGTGGCCCGCTCCTCGCCCCCGAGTCCGTCAGAGAACGTGCACCGCTGCAATCACGCGATCGGCTGCGGTGTGGAGCTCCTCGTCGAACTCGGTGACGATGTCGGCCGTCGAACGGCAGGGTTCAACGAACTCATCGTGCATCGGCTTCACCGTGGCCTCGAACTGGTGGAACACGGAGACCTCGGTGCGGCCCCGCTCGTTCATGTCGCGACGGAGTCGTCTGGCGAAGCGAACGTTCTCCGGACAGTCACGGAACACCCGTAGCTCGAGTCGCTTCACGATCTCGGGAAACGACAGCAGCAGGATCCCCTCGATGACGACCACATCGCGAGCCTCGACCGGCTCGGTGACAGCGGTTCGAGAGTGGGTGGAGAAGTCGTAGACCGGGGCCTTGATCGAGCGGCCTGCCGTCAGATCATCGAGGTGTGAGGTGAAGAGTTCGACATCGAGTGAGTCGGGATGGTCGTAGTTGACCTGTGCCCTGGCCTCGGGGGAGAGGTGTGACTGGTCGCGATAGTAGGTGTCGAACGCCAGCTGACTCGCCCCCAATTCGGCCGCCACCAGGCGGGCGATGGTGGTCTTTCCCGAGCCGCTACCGCCACAGATCCCCACCAACGTCGTCACGGGCGGCAAGGTTAGTGAGAGAAGTTCCAACAAATCAACCGCATGACTATGCAGAAGCCTGTATTGTTTCCCGATGTCTTCCGAGACCACTGTTTCTTCCGAGCTCCCGCCTCGCTACCGGGTCGGCATCGTCGGTGCCTCCGGTTACACCGGCGCCGAGCTGATGCGTCTGCTCGCCGGTCATCCGAACTTCGAGCTCGTGGTCGCCACCGGCGACAGCAAGGCGGGGGAGGTCATCGCCGACCTCTATCCCCACCTGGCCGCCGTGTACGGCGACCGTCGGTTCGACGCCTTCACGCCTGAAGCGGTCGACGGGCTCGACGTCGTGTTCTGCGGGCTACCGCACGGCATCAGCCAGACCGTCATCCCGGACATCCGCGGTCGTGTGAAACACATCGTCGACCTCGGCTCGGACTTCCGGTTGCACGATGCTTCGCTCTATCCCACCTGGTACGGAGCAGATCACTCGTGCCCGAGCCTCCTCGACGAGTTCGTCTATGGCCTTCCCGAATTGTTCCGGTCGAAGATCGAGGGTGCCGAACTGATCGCGGCGACCGGCTGCAACGCAGCCACCGCCACCTTCGCGCTCGCCCCACTGCTCGACGCCGGCATCATCGAAGGCCAGGGGATCGTGGTCGATCTCATCACCGGTGTCAGTGGGGCGGGTCGCCCGCCGAAGCCGAACACCACGTTCTGCACCGTCGACGAGGACGTCACGGCCTACGGGCTGCTCACCCACCGGCACACGCCAGAGATCGAACAGGCGCTCACCGAGCGGACCGGCATCGCCACCACGGTCCTGTTCACGCCGCACCTGGCACCGATGAATCGCGGGATCCTTGCCACTTGTTACGGCCGCCCGACCGGCTCAACGACCACTGCAGAGGTGCTCGAAGCGATGGCCGGCTTCTACCGAGACGAGCCGTTCATGGTGGTGAGTGAACGCTCGCCATCGACCAAGGCAACGCTTGGATCCAATGCGGTCCATCTCACCGCTCGAGTCGATCCTCGGACCGGCCTCGTCATGGCCATCGCCTCGCTCGACAACCTCATGAAGGGGGCGTCCGGTATGGCCGTCCAGAACGCCAACCTCGCGGTCGGGATCCCCGAGACCACCGGCTTGAGCGCGATCGGGGTGTATCCGTGAGCGTCTCGCCGCTCGCGCCTTCGAGCTTCCCCCATCTTCCAGCAGTGGCCGGTGTGCAGCTGGCGACTCATGCAGCCGGTCTTCGCTACCAGGGTCGGGCCGATCTGATGCTGGCTCTCGTGCCACCGGGAACCGCCGTTGCCGGAACCTTCACCCGGTCGCTGTGTCCGTCTGCCCCCGTCGACTGGTGCAGACGGATCCTCCCCTCGGGGCGGGGCCGAGCGGTCGTCGTCAACTCCGGCAACGCCAATGCCTTCACCGGCCGCCACGGCGATACAGCGGCAGAGCTCACGGCCACCACGATCGCGACCTCGCTCGGCATCCCACCGGAAGAGGTGTTCCTCGCCTCGACCGGCGTGATCGGCGAGAACCTGCCGACCGACGCGCTCATGGCGGCGTTGCCCTCCCTCGCCGGTGCGCTCACCGAGTCGAGCAGCTCCGCATGGGAAGGTGCCGCGGGCGCCATCCGAACCACAGACACCTTCTCGAAGGGCAGCGGGAGCACGATCACCATCGAGGGTGTCGACGTGCACCTGGCCGGGTTCGCCAAAGGCAGCGGCATGATCGCTCCCGACATGGCCACCATGTTGTCGTTTGTGTTCACAGACGCCGCCGTGTCGCCCGTTGCGCTCCAGTCCCTGCTCGGTGAGGCAGTCGAGCAGAGCTACAACCGCATCACCGTCGATTCCGACACCTCCACCAGTGACACGGTGCTGCTCTTCGCCACGGGCGCCGCCGGGAACGCCGAGATCACCGGACCGGACTCGCCTGGCCACCCCGAGCTGGCTGCGGCGCTGCGACTGCTCAACCTCGATCTCGCCCAGCAGATCGTGCGAGACGGCGAAGGTGCGACCAAATTCGTCGAGATCAAGGTCACCGGTGCCGACAGCGAGGTCGCAGCACGCACGATCGCCCTCTCGATCGCGAACTCCCCGCTGGTGAAGACGGCACTCGCGGCGGAGGACGCCAATTGGGGTCGCATCGTCATGGCGATCGGAAAGGCGGGTCAGCGAGCCGATCGCGACGCGCTGTCGGTGTGGATCGGCGACGAACTCGTGGCGGCCGCGGGAGTGCAGCATCCCGACTACTCCGAGGCCCGGGCCACCGAGCACCTTCGACAGGATGACGTCAGAATCACTGCCGATGTCGGGGTCGGCACTGCAGAAGCAACGGTGTGGACCTGCGACCTGACCCACGGCTACATCGAGATCAACGCGGGGTATCGCTCATGACCGATCGGGCGAAGCTGACATCTCAGGATCGCGGGTACTCGCCAGAGCGGCGAACCGAAGCGCTGATCGAGGCGCTGCCGTACATCCAACAGTTCCGGGGCTCCATCGTGGTGGTGAAGTTCGGCGGTAACGCCATGGTCGACCTCAATCTGAGCCGCACCTTCGCAGAGGACATCGTGCTCCTGCGTTCGGTGGGACTGAAGCCCGTCGTCGTGCACGGTGGAGGTCCGCAGATCGGCGAGATGTTGGCTCGCCTCGGCAAGACCACCGAGTTCCGAGATGGACTACGCGTCACCGATGCCGAAACGCTCGACGTTGCTCGCATGGTGCTGGTCGGCAAGGTCGGCCGCGACATCGTCGGCCAGATCAACACCCACGGCGCTTACGCCGTCGGCATGTCCGGCGAGGACGGCAATCTGATCGAGGCGGTCGAACGCCATCCGGATCTCGGATTCGTCGGTGACGTCGTCAGCGTGAATCCAGGCATCGTCGAACGTCTTCTGGCCGAGGATCTGATCCCGGTGATCTCGAGCATCGGCAGCGATGCGAGTGGCCAGGCTTTCAACATCAATGCCGACACCATCGCCGGTGCGATCGCCGGAGCGCTCGGAGCGGAGAAAGCGATCTACCTCACCGATGTGCCCGGCCTGCTGCTCGATATCGACGATCCGACCAGCCTGATCGCTCGGGCGACGATTGCCGAACTCGACGCCTTCGTCGCCGACGGCACGATCACGGGCGGGATGTTGCCCAAGATCGGCGCCTGCGTCGAGGCCGTGCGGGCCGGGGCGAAGAGTGCCCACATGCTCGACGGACGCGTGCCTCACGTCCTGCTCCTCGAGCTGTTCACCGACGCCGGCATCGGCACGATGATCACGCACCTACCAGCGACCGACCTGCCAATGAGAGAAACGGACACCGCATGACCCCCGCCGAGAGCGTCCAAGCCACCCATCGTCGCGCCGTCGGTGCACCCGACGACATGGAGCGCTGTCCGATCGCCCCCACCTACGGGCCGGTCCAGGTCCAGTTCGTTCGGGGTGAGGGTTCTTACCTCTGGGATCGCTTCGACAAACGCTACGTCGACTTCCTGAGCGGCCTCGCTGTCACCAGCCTCGGCCACAGCCATCCCGAGGTCGCCGCAGCAATCACGGCCCAGGCATCGAGACTCCAACACGTCTCCAACCTCTTCGCCACCGAACACAACGGGGATGTGGCGTTGGCCATCGATCGCGCCATCGGGGATGGCACTCCTGCCGGGGGCCAGACCTTCTTCTCGAACTCAGGGGCCGAGGCCAACGAGGCCGCCATCAAGCTGGCCCGCAAGTGGGGCGGCCACGGCCGTCACAACGTTCTGTGTGCATTCCAGAGCTTCCATGGCCGCACCCTCGCCACGTTGCACGCAACCGGCCAGCCGGCCAAGTGGGAAGCGTTCCAACCTCTACCCGAAGGGTTCAAGCACGCCGTCTGGAACGACCTCGCCGACTTCGAACGGATCATGGACGACACGGTTGCGGCCGTGCTGATCGAACCGGTGCAGGGCGAGGGTGGCGTGAATCCGGCCACCGAAGAGTTCTTCCAAGGGCTCCGGCAGCTGTGCACCGAGCGAGGTGCGTTGATGATGGTCGACGAGGTCCAGACCGGGCTGGCTCGGACGGGCCGCTGGTTCGGCTTCCAGCACTTCGATGTTCAGCCTGACGTCGTCACCCTCGCCAAGGCGCTCGGCAACGGGATGCCGATCGGCGCTTGCTGGTCATCGGCGGAAGCGTCGAAAGCTTGGGAACGCGGCGACCACGCCACGACGTATGGAGGCCAGCCGCTTGCTACTTCCGCTGCCAAGGCCGTGCTCGAGGTCATGGAACGAATCGATGCGCCGACCGTCTCCGCAAGGGCCGGGGCCACACTCACCGACGCCGTCATGGCGCTACCGCAGGTGTCCGGCGTGCGAGGTCTCGGCATGCTGCTCGCGGTCGAACTCGTCGGCCATGACGCGCCGGCCGTCGCCGCTCGTTGCCTCGAGGAGGGGCTCGTGCTCAACGGGGTCACGCCGACCGCCCTTCGGATGGCGCCGCCGCTCGTCATCTCCGATGAGCAAATCGCCGAGGGCGTGGCGATTCTCTCTCGGGTCCTGAAGGAAATGGCTCCATGAGCACCCCTCACGCGAGGAAATCGGGAGAAGCCGCCACGCTGCCGCACCTGCTCGACGTCGACGACATGTCGACCGACGCAATTCGGCGGATCTGCGAGCTGGCCATCACGCCGATCGACGAGCTCGGCCTCCGCTATGAGCGGAAGGGGGTTGCATGTTTCTTCGAGAAGCCGTCGGCCCGCACCCGCAACTCAACCGAAGTCGCGGTGGCCCAGATGGGCGGCCATCCGGTGTACATCGGCCCGACCGAGCTCGGCATCGACACTCGCGAGAGTGCGGAAGACGTACTCCGTACGCTGGCCTGTTACCACGAGGTGTTCTGTGGCCGGGTCTATGACCACACCGTGCTCGAACGCATGGCCGCAGTCGATCGCATGCCTGTGGTCAATTTGCTCTCCGACCAGGCCCACCCGACTCAGGCCATCGCCGACGTTCTCACGATCCAAGCCGAGTTCGGCACCGTCGAAGGCAAGGTGGTCACCTACGTCGGCGACAGCAACAACGTCACGAGATCCCTCGCGCTCGCCGTCGGTGCCCTCGGCGGTGTCATGCGGATCGGATCGCCTCCCGGGTATCAGTTCGACGAGGTCCAGCTCGATCGGTTGCACGCCGCAGGTGTCGACGTCACCACATCGGATCGTCTCGATGAGGTCGTCCCCGGTTCCGACGTCATCTACACCGATGCGTGGATCTCGATGGGTGACGAGAGCGAAGCCGAGGAACGCCTCCGGGCCTTCGAGGGCCGGCGGGTCGATGACGCAATGATGGCACTCGCTCCGTCTGCGATCTTCATGCACTGCCTCCCGGCCCACCGCGGCGAAGAGGTCACGGACTCGGTCCTCGACAGCCAACGCAGTCGAATCTGGCCGCAGGCGGCCAATCGGCTGTCCTCGATCCGAGGCATCCTCGCCTTCATCGCGGAGGCTCGTCCGTGAGCACCGGCAAGGCCCAACGTCAGCATCGGATCGCCCGCATCCTCACCGATCACGCTGTCAGCAGCCAGGGGCAACTTGTCGAACTGCTGGCAGACGAGGACATCACGGCCACCCAGGCGACGGTGTCACGCGATCTCGAGGACTTGGGCGCCATCAAGGTGCGGGTTCCGGGCGGGCTCACGGTCTATGCCATCCCAGAACACCCGACCGAACAGATCGCACCACAGGATCACCTACGTCGAGTGCTCGGCGAATGGGTGGTCGATGCGGTGCGCTCCGGTGATCTCGTCGTGCTCCGGACCCCGCCCGGCTCCGCCCACGTCGTCGCCTCGGCCATCGACCGGTCGGGACTCGAGGCCGTGGTCGGCACGGTCGCCGGCGATGACACGATCGTCGTGATCGCCGCCGAGTCTCATGGCCCCGAGGTTGCGACTCACCTGAGCGAACTCGCCGGGCTCTGAGGCCCCGCCTCACAGCTACCCTCGCATTCGCTCGCCCAGAACCGCTCGTCGACATCCCAGGAGCTCCCGTGTCCGATTCCATCGCCAAAGTCGTCCTCGCCTATTCGGGTGGGCTCGACACCTCCGTCATCCTCCAGTGGCTGAAAGACACCTACGACTGCGAGGTGGTCACGTTCACGGCCGACCTCGGTCAGGGCGAGGAGGTCGAACCGGCCCGCCAAAAGGCACTCGACATGGGGGTACCGCCTGAATTGATCTACATCGAGGACGTCCGCGAGGAGTTCGTCCGCGATTTCGTGTTCCCCATGTTCCGGGCCAACACGATCTATGAAGGCGAATACCTGCTCGGTACCTCGATCGCTCGACCGCTCATCGCCAAGCGTCTTGTCGAGATCGCACGCGAGACCGGAGCGGATGCGATCTCTCACGGTGCCACCGGCAAAGGCAACGACCAGGTCCGTTTCGAGCTCGGGGCCTACGCCCTGGAACCCGGCATCAAGGTCATCGCTCCGTGGCGAGAATGGGATCTCCTCAGCAGGGAGAAACTCATGGCCTACGCCGCCGAGCGCAACATCCCGATCGAGCAGAAGCGCGGTACCAAGAGCCCGTTCTCGATGGATGCCAATCTCCTCCACATCTCCTACGAGGGTGGTCCGCTCGAGAACCCGTGGACCGAGCCGCCGAGCGAGATGTGGCGCTGGTCGGTCAGCCCTGAGGCTGCTCCGAACGAAGCGACCTACGTCGATCTCACGTTCGCGGCGGGTGACATCGTCGCGATCGACGGTGCGCCGCTGTCGCCGGCAGAGGTGCTCACGAAGCTCAACGAGATCGGCGGGGCCAACGGCGTCGGCCGTCTCGACATCGTCGAGAACCGATACGTCGGCATCAAGAGCCGGGGTGCGTACGAAACTCCTGGTGGGACGATCATGCTGAAGGCACACCGAGGCATCGAGAGCATCACGCTCGACCGCGAGGTCGCCCACCAGAAGGACGCCTTGATGCCGCGTTACGCCGAGCTGATCTACAACGGCTACTGGTTCAGTCCCGAGCGTCAGATGCTCCAACAGGCGATCGACTGGAGCCAGCAGTTCGTCAATGGCGAAGTGCGGGTGAAGCTCTTCAAGGGCAACGTCGATGTTGTCGGCCGCCGCAGCGACGACAGCCTCTTCGACGAACGCATCGCCACGTTCGAAGATGACGACGGCGCGTACAACCAGGCCGACGCCGACGGATTCATCAAGCTGAATGCCTTGCGTCTCCGGACGATCTCGTCGAAGCGGGGAACAGCCTCGGTCGGTCTCGATCCGAACGCCAGCTGATGGCCGGCGAACTGTGGGAGGGCCGATTCTCCGGAAGTCCCAGCGAAGCCCTGCAGGCTCTGAACGACAGTTTCCCGTTCGATCGCCGCATGTACCGCCAGGACATTGCCGGCTCCTGCGCCCACGTCGCGATGTTGGCCGATGTCGGACTGCTCACCGAGAGCGAGCGAGATCAGCTGCTCGCCGGCCTCGATGCCGTCGAGACGGAAATGTCATCCGGTGGGTTCGAGCCAGTCGGATCCGATGAGGACATCCATACTGCGGTCGAACGGCGGGTGACCGAACTCGTCGGTCCCGTCGGCGGAAAGATCCACACTGGGCGGAGCCGGAACGATCAGGTCGCGCTCGACGTCAGGATGTGGACCCGAGCGGAGATCGTCGAAGGCATCGTGCCGAAACTGCTTGGGTTCCAGGCGACCCTCCTCGGCCACGCCCACGCTGCCGGTGATGCCTATCTGCCCGGCTACACCCACCTGCAACAAGCCCAACCGGTCGCGTTGTCTCATCATCTGTTGGCCCACTTCTGGGCCCTGAGCCGAGACGTCGACCGGCTGTTCGCCACCGTCGAACGGCTCGATGTCTCGCCTCTCGGGGCCGGTGCGCTCGCCGGGTCGTCGCTGCCGTTGGACCCGGCCGCCACCGCAGCCGCGCTCGGCTTCTCCCGACCGTTCGACAATTCGCTCGATGCGGTCAGCGATCGGGACTACGTCGCCGAGACCCTCTTCGATCTCGCGCTCCTCGGTGTTCACCTGTCGCGGATCGGCGAGGAGCTGATCCTGTGGGCCACCACCGAGTTCGGATTCGTCACCCTCGACGATGCGTTCTCGACCGGGTCGTCGATGATGCCGCAGAAGAAGAACCCCGACATCGCCGAACTGGCTCGTGGCAAGGCAGGCCGCCTGGTCGGACACCTGACCGGGTTCCTCACCACGCTCAAGGGCCTACCGCTGACCTACAACAAGGACATGCAGGAGGACAAGGAGCCGTTGTTCGACGCGTGCGACACCGTGCAACTCACCCTGTTGGCTCTCGACGGCATGGTGTCGACGCTCACGTTCGAGACCGACGCGATGGCCGCCCACGCCGACTCGCCGTTCGCAGCGGCCACCGACCTTGCCGATGAGTTGGTGCGTGACGGGATGCCGTTCCGTGAAGCACACGGTGTCGTCGGGACGCTGGTTCGTCGAGCGCTCGCCGGAGAAGCGTCACTGGTGGACCTCGTGACGGCCAGCCCCGGGTTGGGTCCCGATGCAGCCAGACTGCTCGAGCCAGGAGCATCGGTGCGGCAACGAACCTCGCCCGGTGGAGGCGCGCCGTCGGCCGTCGTGACGCAGCTCGAGCGAGCCGACGAACGGCTCCGCCTCGACCGCGTCCGAGCTGCGACCTGAGGCCAACTCCAGCGTCTGGGCCATTCGGCTTCATCCAATGGGCCGAACAGCTCAGAATTCGGCTGGACCGGCCGATGGCGGGAAGGTGACTCGTCGTCTCTTCTTCGCCGTGATGATCGGGATGCTCCTGTGGCAGACCCCGGCCCTCGCCAGCTTGGCGATCACCGATCGCCAACAGGCGGCGACCGAGCTCATCGCCGGGCCTCGTTTCTACGGCTTCGACTCCGGCACTGCTCTCCGTGTCGGTGTGCCGACCGAGTGGGACGGATTCACCCTGGAAAGTCTCCAAGTGGACGCCGACGGCGATCTCGTCCTCGGCCGCGCCGGCGACGTGCCCCCATCGGACCAGCCGTGGCACGACGAGACCTCGACCAGTCGTGCCTGTGAACAGGACGCCACTGCAGGTGTGCGGGCACTCACGTTCGACATCGCACGCGAGATCGAAGCGGAGCGAATCCGAGCCGATCTCGGCGACATTCGTGTGTACGAGCAGGCCAGCGGCGCTGCCGTTCGATTCCGCTCCGACGTTCCATCCGACGTCGACGATGGCCGAGTGGCCGTCGAGACGTCTGAGTCGGTCGTCGTGTGTGTCTACTGGGGCGACTTCGACGCCGGTTCGATCTCCGACTCGACACTTCGGGGTCCGGTCGTTGCTGACGGTGGCTGGTCGTGGAACGTCTGGAATGACGTGGGTGACGGCACGTCCCTCGACCTCGTCGATTGGTCGAACCCGAGCGCCGTCGCTGCCATCCCGTCAGGTTCGGCCCCTCAGGACGTCTGCAACCAATGCGCCAACGAGATCGTTGGTTTCGTGACCCCGACCGTGTCGGGAACGTACCGCTTCTTCCTCTCGGCGGACGACGTGGGGAGACTGGAACTCTCTCCGACCGCCGATCCTGCTGGGCTGGCTCCCATCGTCGATCTGAGCTCGGCAACGCCGTCTGACGACTTCTCGGACCCGGCCCAGGCGTCCGCTCCCGTCGAAATGGTCGCCGAACAGCAGTACGCCATCCGTGCCCGATCCAAGGACCTCGAGGCAGCTGATCATCTGCAGATTGCCTGGGCGCTCGACGGCGAAACCGCCACGGTCCTCCCGACAGAGGCGATGAGCGACGTCGACGGTGTTGCCGGATCGCTCACCCACCGCCGATTCGATCTCGTGCGAACGGTCGATCTCAGCGGCCCGCCGGATGCGACGTCGCGAATCGAGTCGTCGCAGAACGTGTTCGACACATGCGACGAGTGTGGCCATTCGATCTCCGGCTACGTGGTGGTCGCTACGACCGGCACCTACCGCTTCTTCATCTCGAGTGACGACGAGGGCACCCTCCGGCTCTCCACCTCGGGGGATCCCGCTACGGCGACACGGGTGGCCTGGCTCACCAACTTCACCGAGCGCTCGAACTGGACTGCCGATGCCAGCCAGGCAACTGCTCCCGTCGATCTCGTGGCCGGGCAGATCGTCTGGCTAGAGGCGTTCAATCGTGATCGTGGCGGGCCCGATCATCTCCAGGTCGGCTGGAGCAGAGTCGATGTCGACCCGGCAACCGACCCAGCGCTGATCCCTCCGGAGGAACTCAGCCAGAACCCGCCAGTGGAAGCCCTGCTGCCCTTGGTGGCGCTCGGTCCCGTCGAAGGCCGCCAGGCCGTGTCCGGATCATTCATTTCGTCTCCCATCGACACCACCACCGGCGGGTCGAACGTCTTCGGACGGCTGCTCCTAGATTCGAGTGGAACCGAAGGGCTCACGGCAGTGATCGAGTTCGCGGCCGACCCGGATGGGGCGTGGATCGAAGCAGCCGACCTCGTGGACGGAACGCCGGCCCCGCTGGCCGCTGACGGACTGCGATACATCCGCGTGCGTGGGTCCATCACTTCGTCAGACGGCCGGATCACGAGCCTAGGAGTCGAACGTGACCTGCTCGAGACGTCGTCGGTCGACGCTGTCACCACGACCTCGGTGCCCGGTGCGGGCAACCAGCCCGTCCTCCGCGTCCGGGGAACGATCGGATCGCCGGCGACAGCGACCATCGGAGAGGCCAACACAGCAGGTGTGACCTCCTGGCTCGAGGGTCCGGAAGGAACGCAGGTCGACAGCCTCTCCTATGAGAGTCCGGCATCCCATCACATCGGGGTCACCGTCGAACCGGGTGCCGGGCCGACGGCGACGACGATGATGTGGAGCGCAGTCGACGGGCGGGGAATCACCGTCATGCACGACCTGATCGTCGTGATCGAAGGCGCCTGAAACGAGGTCAAAGGGCTCAGAATGGTCCTGTGATCGATCTCTCGGGAAGCGCGGTCGATGTCGCACCCGAACTGCTCGGCTGGACACTCGCCGGCGACGACGCAAGTGGGCGCATCGTCGAGACCGAAGCGTACGAGCCGGATGATCCTGCGTCGCACAGTCACCGCGGCCCGACTGCTCGAAACCGAGCCATGTTCGGCCCGCCCGGCCACCTCTACGTGTATCGCATTTACGGAATGCACTGGTGCGCCAACGTCGTGGTCGGCCCTGTCGGACGGGGGAGCGCGGTGCTCGTCCGAGCCGTCGAACCCGTTGCCGGCACGGCGACCATGTACCGGCGGCGAGGAGTGGAGCGACTGGATGCTCTCGGATCCGGTCCGGGCAAGCTCTGCCAGGCGCTCGGCATCACGGGAGAACACAACGGGATCGATCTCTTCGACCCGGCTTCACCGGTTCGCCTCGTCGCCCCGCCAGAGCCGGCGGCCGCCCCGGTCGTGTCCGGACCACGCATCGGGATATCGAAGGCCGTTGACCGCCGGTGGCGGTTCGGTCTGGCGGACTCACCACACCTGAGCCGACGCTTTCCCGGATGATCCTGGGCCGACTGGGACAGACGGATACGGTGCCCCTGTGCAGCAGCCGGATGGAACCGAAGTGCCGGATGGAACCGAAGTGGCAGGGGAACTGGCGAAGGCGGTCGCCTCCGTGTCGGCACTCGTCGTCGAAACCGACGAGCAGCGTCGACTCCGCGATCGGATTCTCGACTTCTGCGTCCTCCATCCGGATGCGTTGTACCGATCGTGTCTCGAAGGGCATCTCACCGGCTCCGCTCTGGTCGTCGATCCATCGAGAGAGGCCACGCTGCTGATCCACCATGTGAAACTCGATCGCTGGCTCCAGCCTGGTGGCCACGTCGACGGGAACGGTGATCTGGCCGATTCCGCCCTTCGGGAAGCCATCGAGGAGGTCGGGATCGTCGGTCTCGAAGTGTGTGAACCGGCGATCGATCTGGACATCCACGCCATTCCGGAGCGCGGCAATGAGCCCGCCCACCTCCACCTCGATGTCCGCTTCCTCGTGTTGGCACCCGCCGGATCGTCGCCGACCATCAATCACGAGAGCTTCGAGGCTCGCTGGGTCACCGCAGACGATCCCGACGGACTGATCGCTGACGGCGAGTTGCGTCGGCTGGTCGACAAGGGACTCGCTCTTGCTGCCTCGGCCGATCGATCCGTTCTGTCCGTCAGGCCACTGGCAGACGCGGAACCCCCAGCGTCCTGATGGCCTCGTGCGGGCGGCCCCTGAGTAATGGGTTCGGATTCGAGCTCGACGCGTGGGACGGACAAGCGGACGAGCTGCTCGTTGCAATCGAACGACACCATGTGGTTCGGGTCCGAGACCTCGAGTGGGACCTACGGCGGCAACTGGAGATCACGGCGGCGATCGGGCCGATCGTCAGCGGTACCAAAAGAGGTGCCCGCAGTGTGTTTCCGAACGTCCGCCTCGAACGGGGGGCCGACTTGTACGCAGACCGATGGCACGCCGACCTCTCGTGGTCGCTGACCGATGCCATCTCGGTGCTTTTGTGCACCGAGGCCGGGCTCGACCCCGACCCGACCGAGTTTCTCGACACCTCGGTCGCCATTGACGGGATCAGTAGCGATCTCATGGACCGGATCTCGGGCCTCACGGTCCTGCATGACCTGCGCGAGTCGCGCCGTCGCCGGCCGGCCGGCCCGCTGCGCTCGAGGGCCGAGCGTGGCAAGGACGGCATCGCCAGGCGGGTTCCCCGCTGGAGGCAGGAAGACGGCGACCGGTGGGCATCTTGGCCTGACGGCCTTCCTCGGGAGCTCGCAGTTCCCCGCCAGGAGGGTCGCGCCGGAACACGTCACCCACTCGTCGACCGATGTGGCCGAACGGGGACACCGTTCCTGCGGCTCGGCGACCATGCATGGCTGATCTCCGGTCTCGATGCTTCTGAATCGCGGGATCTGCTGTCAGCGGTCCACGCAGCGGTCGAGCGCACCAGCACCACTTGGCAGCAGGACTGGCGGGTCGGCGACGTGATCTTCTACGACAACCGGATGGTGTTGCACCGGCGAGCGGGAGTTGCCGGGACGCCGCCCGGTCGGGTGCTCCGCCGAACGCTCGCCGCATGACCCCTCCCGCATGGTGAGCTGCGCTCGCTGTGAGGACCGCTAGCCCACGTCTGCTGGGGTGACGCAGCTCGAGATCTCGTTCGTCGCTGCGAAACGCGTGATGCGCCTCTCGAGCCTCTCACCGCCGGAGCTGGCGGCGACGTAGAACACGGCGGCCGGGTCTGTGGTCAATCGGTCTGCGTAGTCGAGCCGGTCGGCGAGGAAGCGTCGCCAGTCCTGGAGCCACTCAACGGTGATGTCGGCGTCGCGATCGTTCAGCGTGACCCGCGGGTCATCGAGGAGACCCTCGAGATCGTCGACCATGGCGGTGTAGACCTCGGTGTTCGTCCGTACCTGGTCGGCTCGCTCGACGTTGTCGTCGGCGTCGAGGGCGTCTGGCAGCGAATCGACGGTCTCGTTTGCTGCTGCACACAAAGGGTCCGCCAGTTCCTTGAACGACGGATCGGCCAAGGTGTCGGGAGCAGTCCGATCGGCGAGGCCGGAGAATCCGTAGCCCCAGACGCCGAACGACGCGATCACGACGATGGCAAGCGCGACCCTGCCAGGAGTGACGGTGCGGCGAGGCGCACCGTCACCGTCTGTAACGCGAAGCGAATCGGTCGGCGTGGTCATGGGTACCAGCGTGCCACGTCGACCGCAGGATTCGGCGGTCGGGTGCAGCCAGGCCCACGGACCGCACCATGTGAAACCAGACCTGTCACCACGGTCCGGGGCAATACAGTCCGGGGCAATACAGTGCCCGCCATGGCTGTTGACCCAGGACTGCTCGAAGATCTGATCGCTCGGGGTCTCGTACACGACACGACCGACCGCAACCAGTTGGCCGAGCGCCTCGCCGCCGAACCGATCACGCTGTATGCAGGATTCGACCCGACCGCCGACAGCCTCCACGTCGGGAACATGGTGGGACTCATGCTCTTGCGCCGGTTCCAAGATGCGGGGCATCGACCCATCGTTTTGGCGGGCGGGGCGACCGGGATGATCGGTGATCCTTCCGGCAAGGCGGACGAGAGGAGCCTGCTCGACGACGATGCGCTCGCGAGACACCTCGCCGGCATTGTGCCGCAGCTCCGTCAGTTCCTCGACTTCGACAGGACCGACAACCCGGCCAAGCTCCTCGACAACCGGGCGTGGACGGTCGGTGTCCCGTACCTCGTTTTCCTCCGTGACGTCGGCAAGTACATCACCGTCAACCAGATGATGGCGAAGGACTCGATTAGGAATCGGCTCGAGGGCACCGAGGGCATCTCCTACACCGAGTTCAGTTACATGCTCCTCCAGGCCCACGACTTCGCGTGGTTGTTCGAGAACGAGGGCTGCGAGCTGCAGACGGGTGGGTCGGATCAGTGGGGGAACATCACCGCCGGAACCGAGCTCATCCGCAAGCGAAATGGAGGGTCCGCCTTCGCCATGACCCACCCGCTTCTGCTCAAGCCGGACGGCACGAAGTACGGCAAGACGGCCGGCGGCGACACGATGTGGCTGTCAGCAGAGAAGATGAGCCCCTATCGCTTCTACCAGGCGTGGCTTCAGGTGGAGGACATCGAGATCGAGCGGTTGCTGCTCCAGCTGACGCTTCTCCCCGTCGACGAGATCGCCCGGATCGTGACTGCCCACGCCGAGGCACCGCATCTGCGTGCCGCCCAGCGGACACTGGCGGGGGAATTGACCGAGCTGGTGCACGGGCCGCACGCGCTCGAGGCAGCCGTCGCCGCCAGCGAGGTGGTCTTTGGGGGCGCTGCTGCGTCTGCTCTGGACCGCCGCACGTTCGAGTCGCTCAGCGACGAGGTGCCCACCACGGTGCTTTCTCGCTCACTGTTGACAGTCGACGGCGACCAGAGCAACGTGCCGGCCATGTTGGCCGCCGCCGGCGTTGTCGCTTCCAACAGCGAAGCAGCACGTCTGATCAAGCAGAACGGTGTCTCGATCAATGACGAGAAGGTCACGGTTGGCGAGGTCATCACCACCCAGCGTCTCCTCCACGGACAGTTCCTCTTCGTCCGGAAAGGCAAGCGGTCCGCCCACCTGCTGCGATTCGAAGAAAATGCCGCCGAAGGTGCTTGATTCCACCAGCCGATCGGGACCCAATTTGGCTGCATTTTCCCTGGTCAGCAAGGTATGGGGCACAAGTGTGACGAGCGCCTCGCCGACGGAAGCCAAGAATTCGTCAGAAGCGGGTTGCCAGGTCGGTGCGGGAGAGTTAACGTAGCTCTTCGCCCCGCAGGCAAGTCACGCACTCAGCGAGACTGAAGCTCTCACGGAATGCCAATGGCAGTCCGGAAAGAGCGCAGCGGGACAAGCCCGCCATCCGCACCTCCGGACGCTCCGGTGAAGTTCGCTTCGCCTTGCAGTGTCTGCGTGCAGACGGTGAGCAGCACCTTGAAAACGGAAGAGACGATGAACGCAAGCGTGTGCGGAGCATCACCATCAACCATGTGGCTTCGGCTGCAGATGGACTGATGCCCGTCAATTGAAATGAACATGTCGTGGAGGCTTTGGTAAGCCGGCCACGACAACCCGGATCACGGTCCGAGTCTTTCCCGACTCGCACCAGATTCTCTGATGGAGAGTTTGATCCTGGCTCAGGACGAACGCTGGCGGCGTGCTTAACACATGCAAGTCGAACGAACTCGGACTTCGGT
>RCMY010000071.1_pt1 | contig 86648 bp, 69 predicted proteins | sample 2041341 | NCBI WGS metagenome assembly RCMY01 (sample SAMN09708234, study PRJNA481090) | Marine sediment metagenome, whole genome shotgun sequencing project. | reverse complement strand
ATCGCATCTGAGTGTTTCAACTGCTCGGCTCCCGACACCGGCAACATGGAAGTTCTCGAGCGCGTTGGCACTCCTGAGCAGAAAGAGAAGTGGCTCAAGCCGCTCCTTGCGGGAGAGATTCGCTCGGCATACGCAATGACCGAGCCTGGTGTCGCATCGTCTGACGCCAAGAACGTGCAGTGCAATGCCTATCTCGATGGCGAAGAGTGGGTCATCAACGGTGAGAAGTACTACATCTCTGGTGCCGGCGACCCGCGTTGCAAGATCTACATCACCATGGTTCGTACCAATCCAGAAGCTCCTCCCCACAAGCAGCAGTCACAGATCCTCGTGCCAAGCGATGCGCCTGGGGTCGAGGTGCTTGGACCTATGCACGTCTTCGGCAAGGACGATGCGCCTCACGGCCACATGCACATCCGATTCACCGATGTTCGTGTACCGGCCACAAACATGCTGCTCGGCGAGGGTCGTGGCTTTGAGATTTCTCAGCTCCGCTTAGGCCCAGGCCGCATTCATCACTGCATGCGGGCGATCGGAGCGGGCGAGAAGGCCCTCGACCTGATGATCACGCGCGGGCTCGCTCGCGAAGCGTTCGGCAAGAAGGTCGTTCACCTCGGCAAGAACGTCGAAACGATCTCTCGAGCCCGCATCGAGTTAGAGGCGTGCCGCCTGATGGTGCTTCGTGCTGCGAAGGCGATGGACACCATGGGTAACTCTGAAGCACGGGTCTGGATCTCGGCCGTCAAAGCAATGGTTCCTGAGAAGGTGTGCCAGATCATCGACGAAGCAATCCAAGTGCATGGCGCAACCGGCGTGTCGCAATGGACGCCGTTGGCCCAGATGTACACCAGTCAGCGCACCTTGCGGCTCGCCGACGGTCCTGACGAGGTCCACCACTTCGTTGTTGGCCGCCACGAAATCAACCGCTACGGAAGCGACGAGATCGAGGCGTCGGCCTATGATCCACTCGAATTCGGCGACGGCGGCTCGAACGAGCAGATGTTCGCGGGACCGGGCTGATCGTGGCCCCTCGTCCCCATACGGGGAAGTGGTTCGAGGAGCTCACGCCGGGTTTGGTCATTCAGCATGCGTTGCGGCGCACGATCACTGAGACCGACAACATCATGTTCACCACTATGACCATGAACCCGGCGTGGCTTCACCTCGACTACGACTATTGCGAGAAAGAAACCGAGTTCGGAAAACCGCTGGTGAACTCAATGTTCACCGTCGCGCTCGTGATCGGTATTTCGGTCCACGAGACAACTCTTGGTACCACAGTCGCCAATTTGGGGTTCGATGAGATTCTATTCCCCGCTCCCCTTTTCAACGGCGACACGATTCGGGTAGAGACTGAGGTCATGGCATCTCGTCTGTCAAAATCGCGCCCGACGCAGGGAGTGACGACGTTTCAGCATCGTGCCTTCAACCAACACAACGTGTTGGTGTGCAAAGCGACGCGCGGCGCTCTCATGCTGTGCGAGCCTCACGCCGACTAGCTGCTCGGTCGGGTTCGTGTGAACTTGCTAGAGAACGAACGCTGGTGGGGCGGACGGGTGGCCGATGGGCAACGCATGCCGTTCTCCCCTGGTTACTCGGCTGATCTCGGCAATCACCGTGGCAACCAAGCGGCGCCGCTGTTGGTCTCTTCTCGTGGCCGGGTTGCCTGGAGTGACGAATCGTTTGTGTTTGGCGTCTCGGCCCACTCGATCGAGAGCGACATTGATCTCGTCGTCGTGGAGGTCGGTGAAACTCTGCGAGATGCGGTTCTTTGGGCCGCCGCCAACCGACACCATGTGCCACGAGCAATGCCAGATGCCGCAATGTTCGCGCCACAGTGGGCACTCTGGATTGAGCAACTTTACGAACCAACACAGGCGTCGACGCTCTCCTATGCCCGTTCGGTAATTGCGAACGGTTACTCCCCCGGTGTGATCATGATCGATGACAACTGGAGCAACGGCTACAGCGACTGGACATTCAGGGCCGACCGCTTTCCTGACCCGCGGGCCATGGTTGATGATCTGCATGCGATGGGGTTCACCGTCATGCTGTGGGTATGTCCGTATGTAGGGCCTGACGGGATCAACTTTCTGTCGCTGCGTGACCAGGGTCTGCTTCTTCGAGATGCAGACGATCAACCGGCGATACGCAAGTGGTGGAACGGCTATAGCGCCGTGCTCGACCTGACGAACGACGAGACAGTCGGCTGGTTCAGGGCTGTGCTTCGATCGTTACAGGAGGACTTCGGCGTCGACGGCTTCAAGTTCGACGGGGCCGACCCTGACATGTACCGCGAGAACGATCGCACCGCGACCCTGTCGACTCCGTCTGACCAGGTGCATCGCTATGGCCGGCTCGCAGCCGAATTTGACTTCAACGAGTTGCGGAGCGGCTGGAATCTCGGCGGTTACGGTCTCGCCATGCGCCTCCACGACGCGAACCACAGCTGGGACGAGCACGGCATCGCTAAGCTCATCCCCGACCACATCGCGCAGGGTCTGCTCGGCATGCCGTTTGGCGCTCCAGACATGATCGGGGGCGGGCAATACCTCGACTTTGATGAGTCTCGCATCGACCCAGAGGTTTTCGTTCGTCACGCCCAGGTTGCTGCGCTCTGCCCGATGATGCAGTTCTCGGCTGCACCTTGGCGACTGCTCGACGATCAACACGCTGCCGCGGTTCGGGCTGCAGCTGACTTGCGAGCCGAGTATCTTCCACTCATCCTCGACCTGGCCGACAACTATCATTCAACCGGAGACCCGATTCTGCGGGCCCTCGAGTACGAATTCCCTCACCAGGGACTGGCTCATGTGAATGACTGTTTCATGCTCGGGCCAGATCTACTCGTAGCACCTGTTCTCGAACGCGGTGCGACAAGTCGTCGGGTCGTGTTACCGCCCGGGCAGTGGACGAGTCAGGATGGCCGGTCGTTCGGTGGTGGCCAGACGATTGAAGTCCCGGTCGAGCTGACAACGCTTCCGCTCTTCCACCGCCAAGTGTTATAGGTATCGGATACGTGTGACAAAGCGAGCCCGGTTGGGTACTTGGGCTTACGCAGCGCCGCCCGAAACCTCAATGTCGAACCCGGTGATGTAGCTCGATTCGTCAGACAGGAGGAACTGGGCTGCGGCGGCCATTTCGTCGAGCGACCCGTAGCGCCGAAGCGGCACCGACGAGATCATCTGCGCCGACACTTCGTCTGGATCGTCGGTGAAGTATTGGCTTGGGGTTCCGGCTTGTAGCTCTACCTGGCGATCCCACATCAGGCCCGGTCCGATAAACGCAGGACTGATCGAGTTGACTCGGATCGTGTGGTGGGCGAGGTCTTTGGCCGCAGTCTTCGTCAGCGCAATGACGGCCGCCTTCGACGCGCTATAGGCGGCCATGTTTGGCGTACCGCCATGGGCCATCGAGGCCGTGTTGACAATGGCCCCTGGCAGGCCGGCTGCGACCAGACAGCGGGCAAAATGCTGGAGGACGATGAACATGCCGGTCACGTTGATGTCGAGAACGCGACGAAAGTCGGCGACGTCGTAGTCGATGATGTTGGCGAAGTCGCCTTGGTAACCTGCGTTGTTGAAGAGCAGGTCGACAGTGATTCGCTGCTCCGTGAGTTCGCCGAAACAACGAAGCCGTCCATGACCGGTGAACTCGCCGGGTTCGCGTCGATGCACGCAGCAGCGGTGGCTACCAATCCGGCCGGCAAACGGCTGAGTCTGACCGCCACTCGCTTTGTCTTCGGTACCACGTACCGAAGACATTTACCGAAGACATTAGTGGGCGCGAGCGATGATCTGGCGGGCCTGTGAGGCAAGCGGTTCGTCAACCATCTGCCCCTCGAACGCAATCGCTGCGATACCGTTCGCCGTCGCTGCGTCGTAGGCCGCGAGGAGGTTCGTTGCCCGCTCGACTTCGGCCGCCGAGGGCATGAACCCAATGTTGGAGAGTGCGACCTGCTGGGGGTGAATGCAAAGTTTGCCGGCGTAGCCCATCGCTCGGGCTTCGGCGATCTCTCGGTTCATGCGATCGTCGTCTTTGAAATTAGCCACGATCTGGTCTAGCACCGGAACGCCGGCAAGACGACCGGCGAGTGCTACTCGGCCCCTGGCGTAGGCGACCTCGGCGTTTCCTTCGGTTCGGACGCCTCCCATGTCGGCGATGAAGTCTTCGGCTCCGAAGTAGCCGCCGTTCACGACCGGGTGCGCGAGTAGTGCACGACATTCGGCGACACCGAGAGCAGACTCGATGCCAGCGATCACACCGAGATGAGATAGTCCGGCATCCGCAAGGGCTGCCGACATCGTCTCTAAATGATCGAGCGACTCGACCATCGGGAGTACGACGCCGGCCAGACTCGAATCGAGTCCTTCGCCTACGTCGTCGGCAAACCACTCGGTTGGCACGGCGTTGATCCGCACAAACACGAGCGTGTCTTGCCCGGCCAATTCAGGCGCAAGCTGTTTAGCGATTTGCCGACCTTCGGCCTTTGCGTTTGCCGGCGTGGCGTCTTCGCAGTCGATGACCATGCCATCGGCCCCGGACCGTGGACCCTTCGCCACCATCTCGGGGCGTACAGCTGGCATGAACAACAGCGAACGCAGTTTGGTTATTGTCATGGCGTTCAGACTAGATGTAGGAGCGCTTGGCCACTTCTTCGAGCATGACCTCAGTCGCTCCACCACCGATTGGCAGGATGCGTGCATCGCGGGTCATGCGCTCAACGGCCGATTCTCGCATGTAGCCCATACCGCCGTGGAACTGGAGGCAGTCGTACATGACATGGTTGACGACCTCGGCGCCAAACGCTTTGACGCCTGACATTGCCTTCACGTTGTCGCCACCTTGCTCGCCTATCCAAGCAGCGTGGTACATCGAGGCCCGAACGGCATCAATCTTCGCCTGGTTCATCGCCATGCGTTGACGAATCGCGCCAAGGTCAAAGAGTGTCTTGCCGAAGGCAGGTCGTTGTTGAGTGTGCTCGAGCGTGATGTCGATCGCCTGTTGGGCCGCACCAACGCCCATTCCGACGAGCACCATGCGCTCGTTCTGGAAGTTCTGCATAGTGGCATAGAAGCCACGATGTTGCTCTCCAAGGAGTTGGGCGTCGGGTACCCACACGTCGTCGAGGACAAGCTCGGCGGTATCGGAACACAGCCAACCGTGCTTGTTGAGTTTCTTTGAGACGCTGAAGCCTTCGGTGCCCTTCTCGACGAGGAACATGGAGATGCCGTACTTGTTCTCTGGGTCGGTGCGAGCAGCCAAGATAGTCATGTCGCCGTAGACGGCATTGGTGATGAACATCTTGGTGCCATTAATGCGCCAGCCATCGCCATCCTTCACTGCGGTCGACCGGATTCCTGCCACGTCGGAGCCAGCGTCAGGTTCTGACACCCCGATTGACACAATGAATTCGCCAGACAGGATGCCTGGCAAATAGCGACCAAGCTGCTCGTCGTTGCCCGAGTTAATGAGGTGGGGAGTTGCCATGTCGGTGTGGACGAGCACGGTGGCATCGAATCCGGCAAACGTCGAGGCGCCAAGCGCTTCGGAGAAGGTGGCTGAGGCGAGGGGACCCATGCCGAGTCCTCCCCACTGCTCGGGCACACGAAGGCCGAGCATGCCGAGCTCGCCCATCTTGCGCAGAACCTCGCGAGGGACCATGCCCTCCTCTTCCCACTTCTCACCGTGAGGAAGCACTTCTTTGGTCACGAAGGCGACCGTTTGGTCGTAGATCGCTTCGAGTTCGTCGGTCATGTAGATGTTGCGATGATTCATTCTGGGGCCTCGGCAAAGGTAACTAGGACGGAATTGGACTCAACTTGGTCGCCAGCGGCGACCCTGACTTCAGCGATGACAGCATCGCCTTTCGCTTCGAGCGAGTGGAGCATTTTCATTGCTTCGATGACTACGAGCACATCACCTTGGGCTACTGATTGCCCGGCAACGGCGTGTACTTCAACCACGATCGCGGGGAACGGTGAAGTAATGGCAGCACCGCTGTCGCCAGGGCCGCTTCCCTCAGGCGCCCACCGGTCTTCGACACGGGGAACAGCAAACGTAAAGGTCTCGCCATTGAGATTGACGGCGACTCGCCGACCCGTAAGATCGACCGTTGTGGCCACGGGTGCGCCGGTATACCGGCTTGTTAACCCAAGTTCGAAGCCCTGTTCTCCGCGTTCAAGCAACATCGTCTTGGCATTCGTGTGGGTCGTCAGTCTGGCTGGCCCAATCTGCTGCCAAACGCTGCCTCGCTGACGTTGTGCATCAGCTGCGGTTCGAAATGCGTCGGCCGCCGCCATTGCAGCTTGGCTCGCATCGGGCGCCGTGATGTCGTCGAGTTCATCGATGAAGCGTGTTGTCACACGACCTGCCACTACTGGTGGTTGCGTGAGAAGCCAGCGGAGGAAGCCTGCGTTGTGAGGCACCTCACCGAGAACAAGATGGTCGAGGGCCGAGATCAGGCGCAGTCGAGCGGTGTCGCGGTCGGGGCCGTCAACAATGACTTTGGCGATCATCGAGTCGTAATGGGGACTGATCTCGCTACCGAGCACAACTGCGGCGTCCCAACGGACACCGGGCGGGATCGATAGGTCTGTAACCACCCCGGTCTGAGGCACGAAGCCGGCCCACGGGTCTTCGGCATTGATCCTCGCCTCGAAGGCGTGACCAGTGATCGTCACTTCTTCTTGGGTGAATCCAAGGGGCTCGCCGGCGGCCGATCGAATCATCAGATCGACAAGATCGAGGCCGGTGACTTGCTCCGTGACAGGGTGTTCGACCTGAAGACGAGTGTTCATCTCCAGGAAGAAAAACTCGCCGGTCACGTCATCGACTATGAACTCGACGGTGCCCGCAGAGTCGTAGGACATGTTGTGGCCCAGAGCGACGGCAGCGTCACCCATCGCCACGATTGTCTCCGCCGGGAGATTCGGCGCTGGCGCTTCTTCGATGACCTTCTGATAGCGCCGCTGTAGCGAACACTCTCGGGTGCCGAGGTGTATGACGTTGCCGTGTTTGTCACCAATCAACTGCACCTCAACGTGGCGTGGTTGCTGGATGAACCGCTCGACAATCATCGCGCCATCGCCGAACGCTCGCTCGGCTTCGGTCGATGCTTCTTCAAGCGCGGCGAGAAACTTGTCTGGTTCGTGGGCGATACGAATGCCTCGCCCTCCTCCGCCAGCCGATGCCTTCACTAGTACTGGATAGCCGATCCGATCTGCTGCTGCGGCGAGGTCGGCGGGAAGCTGGGATTCGTCGTAACCGGGAATAGTCGGAACACCGGCAGAGTCAGCGATCCGTCTGGCCTCAATTTTCGAACCCATGCGTTCCATGGCTTCGGGGTGGGGGCCGATCCACGTGTAGCCAGCACCGATCACGGCCCGGGCGAACGCTCCGTTCTCGGCGAGGAACCCGTAGCCAGGGTGAACAGCATCTGCGCCCGAGTCTGCCATCGCGCCAATCAGCGCCTCGGCGTTCAGGTACGACGCAGCCAGGTCAGCAGGACCGATGCGGCGTGCGTCGTTGGCTTCGCTGACATGTGGGGCCATTCGATCGGGATCGGCGTAGACGGCGACCGTCGAATGGCCTCCCTTATGGGCTCCGGCGATGATGCGCCGGGCGATCTCGCCTCTGTTAGCTATCAATATGCGCATCAGCTCTCCTACATTCGGTACACGATGCCGCCGGACTGTGGTGCGTCCTGGCGGGCTGCGACGGCAAGGGCAAGGCCCAAGGCGTCACGGGTGTGAATAGGGTCAATCAGGCCGTCGTCCCAGAGACGCGATGTTGCGTAGTAGGGGTCGGACTGTGTTTCGTATTGCTGCCTGACTTCGGCCCTGATTGCGTCGATCTCTTCGTCAGACGTGTTTGCGGCTTTGAGGCCCGCCAGCCTGATGTCGACAAGAACCGTCTGGGCGGTGTCGGCCGACATGGTGGCGATACGCGAGTTTGGCCACGCAAACAGAAAGCGGGGGTTGAAGCCGCGGCCGCACATGCCGTAGTTTCCGGCTCCGTACGACCCGCCGATGAGGACCGTGAACTTTGGTACTCGAGCATTGGCGACAGCGGCGACCATCTTGGCGCCGTGCTTCGCGATTCCCGCGGCTTCGCTGTCGCGGCCAACCATGTAGCCAGACGTGTTCTGGAGGAACAGCAGAGGGATCTTGCGCTGTTCGCAGAGTTCGATGAAATGGGTCGCCTTGAGGGCCGCCTCGGAGAAGATGATGCCGTTGTTGGCGATGATGCCGACCTGATGGCCCCAGATGTTAGAGAAGCCGCAGATAATCGACTCACCCCACTCAGGTTTGAACTCTTGGAACTTTGAGCTGTCGACCATGCGAGCGATGATTTCGCGACCGTCGAACGGGATCCTGGCATCGGCATTAATGATGCCGTATATGTCGTCGGCTGGATAGAGCGGAGGTTCTGGCTCGTTCCAGCCGATCCAGTCTTGGCGTTCGTCAATCCGCCGCTGATTTGTATTGGCGCAGAGCTGGCGGAGGAGGGCGTAGGCCTCGTGTTCGGTTTGGGTTCGATAATCGGAGACCCCAGAAACGTGGGTATGGAGCAGGGCGCCGCCGAGTTCGTCTTGGTCGATGATCTCGCCAAGCGCCGCTTTCACGATCGGTGGACCACCGAGGAAGATGCGCCCTATGCCTTCGACCATGATCACTTCGTCGGAGAGAGCTGGAACGTAGGCGCCACCAGCGGTGCAACCGCCGAGCACCACAGAAAGCTGGGGAAGCCCCATCGCTGACATGCGGGCTTGTCGGTAGAACGAGCCACCGAAGTGGTCTTTGTCGGGGAAGATCTCGTCCTGCAGAGGCAGGAACGCGCCCCCGGAGTCGACCAGGTAGATGCAACCGAGACCGTTCTCTTCGGCAATCTCTTGGGCTCTCACGTGCTTCTTGATTGAGGCGGGCAGCAGCGAGCCGCCCTTCACGGTGGCGTCGTTGGCGATGAACATGTAGGGCACGCCGTGCACCACACCTATGCCGGTGACAATGCCCGCGCCGGGTGCTGAGTTCTCGTATTGATCCCACGCCGCCAGGGTCGAGAGTTCGAGGAATGGCGTGTCTTCGTCGATGACAAGGTCGATTCGATCACGAACGAGGATCTTGCCACGAGACAAGTGCCGCTCGACCGATCGGTCCCGGCCCTTGCCGCCAGCAATGGCATAGTCGATGCGCTCACGCAGGGTGGCGGTCAGCGTTTGATACGCCTCGACGTTTGTTAGCCAGAGTGCAGAACCGGTGTCGAGCGTGGAGTGGATCACGCTCATGGTTGTAGTCCTCGCCAGAAGGTGTCGGCAATTGAATCAGCAAGATCGTTTACCGACCGTTCACCCGTCACGTCAAACCATTCGAGCGTCGAGTTGAGGGCCCCGAGCAATACGAGGCGGGCAAGACTGATGTCGGTGCCTGCCCGGATTTCTTTCCGGTCCTTCAGGTCTTGGAACAGTCGTTGCCATCGGTCCTCGTATTCGTCACGAGTAGGCACGACCTGATCTTTCACATCGTCGGGCGCCACAGGGAAGACGACGACGGCAACTGATGTGAACGGGCCGTGCTCGAAGAGGGCCGAGAGATGACTGCGGATCGCAGCTCGCAGGCGCTCTTGGCCAGCGCAGTCACGGTCACAGGCCGCTTTGCTGGCATCAAAGCCGTCAGACGTGGCCTTCACGCCGAGGCGGAGCACCTCTGCGAGCAGTTCGTCCTTTGAGTCAAAGTGGTAATAGAGCGATGCCGCTTGGATGCCAGACGCCTTGGCAATGTCTCGAACCGAAGTCTCGGCGTAGCCTCGGATCAGGAACAGGTCAGCGGCGTGGCTGAGAATGCGTTCCCGAGCCGGTGTCTGGGTCTTCTCGTCAAGTGCTGCGGTGGCCATGTGGAGAACTTACCTAACGAACGTTAGTTAGGCAAGTCAAACCGCAACATTTCCGAACACTTGGGGGTCTGACCCCAAAGTGTTCGCAGTTGGGCGGTGATGCGGGCCGTGGGCTACTTTCACTTCTAACGCGAAAGGGACTACATGACCACGATGAAAGCTGCCGTTCTTCGGAGCGCACCGGGTGACTTGACGATTGAAGACGTCGTTCTCGATGGCCCGGTGGCCGATGAGATCCAGATGAAGGTTGTCGCATCCGGCCTCTGTCATAGCGACCTCCACGTGATGGAGAAGACAATTCCATACAAGCTGCCTAGCGTGCTCGGACACGAAGCAGCCGGTGTGGTCACGGCCGTTGGCGACAACGTGTCGCACCTCAAGGTAGGCGACCACGTCATTGCCTGCCTCAGCCAATACTGCGGCCGCTGCCACCCATGTGTGAACGGCAAGACCTACCTCTGCACCAACTCAAACAATCTCAGCGCCCAGCGCGCGGCAAAGGGCCCCATACTTACTGACCTCGAAGGCACGCCGCTCGTACCGTTTAGCGGGCTCGGTGCCTTTGCTGAACACATGACGATGCACAACAGCGGCGCCGTCGCTATCGATCCCGACATGCCGCTCGATCGAGCCGCCCTCATCGGATGTGGTGTGGTCACTGGAGTCGGCGCTGCGATCAACGAGGCCCGGGTACGACCGGGCGAGACCTGCGTTGTCATCGGCTGCGGTGGCATTGGCCTCAACGTCGTCCAAGGAGCAGCACTTGCCGGTGCCGGGCGCATCATCGCCGTAGACCTCTCCCCCGCCAAGCTTGAACTCGCCATGCGCTTCGGCGCAACCGACGTGGTCAACCCCGCCGATGGTGACCCGGTTGAGGCCATTAAAGCTCTCACCGGCGGCCTTGGCGTCGATCACGCCTTCGAGGCCATCGGCCTGAAGGCAACCACCGAACAGGCCCTCAACATGACGTCCGTAGGCGGCGCCGCCTACCTCATCGGCGTTATGCCTGTAGGCCAGAACGTCGAAGTGCACGGTCTGCCGTTCGCCATGCAAGGCAAACGCCTCCAGGGTGTCCGGATGGGATCGGGCAACATTGCGGCCGACTTCCCCAAGCTTGTCGACCTCTACCAGCAGGGTCGGCTCCTGCTCGATGAACTCATCGCCGAGCACATCACACTCGACCAGGTCAACGAGGGCTACACCCGAATGAAGACCGGCGAGCACGCTCGCTCAGTCATTATGTTCGACTAGCGAGCCTTGGTCTAACGCTCGATGGTCTAACGATCCTTCGAGAACGTGATGCCGGCCTCGCCCAATGCGGCTTGGTCGGCATCACTTTTTCCTAGCGCCGACAGAATCTCTTCGTTGTGCTGGCCCAGCTTGGGAGCAAGGCCTGATCGGTTGATGGGCACGCCGTCGTAGCGAAACGGGAACCCTGGCACGACGATTGGTCCGGCGAACTCGTCATCGATGGTCCGCACTGTCCCGCGCTCAATGAACGCAGGATGGTCAATGGCATCGGCTGGACTCATGACCGGTCCCGCAGGGACACGATGGGCTTCCAGCACCCCTATCGCAGACGCCATCGACGGGAAGGTCGCAAGCCAGTCTTCGATCATCGCAGTGAGGAGTTCGCGGTGTTCGAGTCGCCCCGAATTGGTGGCGAAGCGCTGGTCTTCTAGCAACTCCGGCTGACCCATAGCCTTGAACAGCTTCGCAATCTGAGCTTGGGCGCAGAAGATGACGACCCAACCATCGGGGGCCTTGAACGTTCCACCCGGTGACAGCGGCTGGTAGTGGCGACCCGCTCGCATCGGCTGCCACTCGCCCTTGGTTATTGACGGGCCTTGTACTCCGTATTCGTGCATGTGAAAGACAGCGTCGAGCATCGACACATCGAGATGTGTGCCCTGGCCGGTTTTCTCTCGATTTAGCAGCGCATATCCGAGGCCAGCGAAAGCGTGGACGCCGGCGTTTGTGTCGGCAAGCCCAAAACCGGCGAAGGTTGGTGGACCATCTGGATCGCCGGTCATGTGCATGACCCCGCCATAGGCCTGGGTGACGAAGTCGTAGCTCGGCAGTTCGGAGAGTGGCCCGTCCTGGCCGAAGCCGGATACCGACGCCATGATGATCTTGTCGTTCACCGCTTTCAGATCGTCATACGCGAGTCCAAGCCGAGCCATGACTCCAGGGCTGAAGTTCTCGACCACGATGTCGATGGTCGGTAGCAACTCAAAGATGATCGCCCGTCCTTCGGCTGTCCCGATGTCGAGGCACAGCGACTTCTTCAAACGGTTCTGCTGAATGAACGCGCCAGAGCGCCGGTTGACACGGGGTTCGCCTGCTCGCATCGGATCGCCATAGGGTGGTCCCTCAACCTTGATGACCTCTGCCCCCATCTCGGCCAGCAGACGAGTGCATGCGGGCCCTGAGAGGTAGCGGGTGAAGTCGAGTACTCGGTGACCTTCTAGCCAGTTAGTTGCGTTCACCACGCCAGTCTTGTCGCACTACTTGTGATGGCGTCAAGCTCAGCGACCACACGGTCGACGTGGGCGGCATCGATCGTGTCGAGAAGGAAGACAACCACGCTGCTTCGAGCCCCAGTCGATCCCATGCGCTCGTGTTCGATTTCTACGACGTTGGCGCCGAGATCGGCGATGGCAGCTGTTGCCTTGGCGAGCAGCCCTGGCCGGTCATCCATCTCGACTCGTAGGCGTACAAGTCGGTCCTGTCGACCGAGCCCACGCAGGGTGACGACCGAAAGCGTCCGTGGATCGATATTGCCTCCAGAGAGGACCAACCCGACGGTCTTGTTGGCGAAGCGTGCCTGGTGCTCGAACAACGCGGCAAGTGGGGCGGCTCCGGCCCCTTCGACAACCGTCTTCTCAATCTCGAGGAGCATCGCTATTGCCTGTTCAATCGCAGCGTCAGGCACCGTCACCACGTCGACACCGTGGGCTTTCAGAACCGACGAGGTCAGCTCACCCGGTGATTTCACTGCGATGCCATCGGCGATCGTCAGCCCAGTCGGTTCAGGCACTGGTCGCCCGGCCAGCTTGGCCTGCATCGACGGGAACCTCTGGGTCTGGACCCCAACGACCTCAATCCCTGATCCCTCAAGTGCCAGGGCTACGCCTGCGGCGAGTCCTCCACCGCCGATCGGAACGATCACCGCGTCGAGGTCGGGCATCGCCTCGATGAATTCAAGGCCAACCGTGCCTTGGCCAGCAATCACGAGTGCGTCATCGTATGGATGGATGAACTCCAGATTCCGTTCAGCGGCCAGAGTCCGGGCGTGCGATGCAGCTTCTTCGACCGATGCACCAGCGATAACTACGTCGGCTCTAAGTCCACGAGTTCTCGCCACCTTCACAAAAGGCGTGCCTTCTGGCATGACAATCGTCGCGGCCAATCCGAGGCGGGAGGCATGGTGGGCAACCCCTTGCGCATGATTGCCAGCCGACATGGCGATGACGCCGGAAGATGTCTCGGGGTTAACCGCCAGAAGCCGGTTGAGCGAACCACGATCTTTGAAAGAGCCGGTGAACTGCAGGTTCTCGAACTTCAGGCGAACATCAACGCCGAGGATCTCCGACAGGGTGCGGGACGCCGTAGCCGGTGTGTGCTCAACGGCGCCCTCAATGCGCTCGAGTGCCGCGACGACGTCTGATCGAGTTGGCAACTGGTCCATTGGGCGATGTTAGTCGGACAATGCCCAACGCTCACTGCCTCGGTTCTGGCATCCTGAGAAGCCATGAATCCGCTCGAGCTGCCAATCTATGACGCCGTTGAACGGCTGACAGAACTCATAGGCACCGAGCAGGTCATCGTGGTTGCTGGCGAAACAGGCTCTGGCAAGAGCACCCAGCTACCTCAGATCTGCCTGCGGGCCGGCCGAGGAGCGAATGGTTTGATCGGCCATACTCAGCCCCGGCGAATCGCTGCTCGCAGCGTGGCCGAGCGCATTGCTGAGGAATTAGGCACGAAGCTCGGTGACCGGGTCGGTTACGCCGTTCGTTTCCTCGATCAGGTATCGGCGGCTACCGAGATCAAGCTGATGACCGACGGCATCATGCTCGCCGAGATCCAGCGCGATCCAAAGTTGAAAGCCTACGACACGATCATCATTGATGAGGCCCACGAACGCAGCCTCAACATCGACTTCCTCCTCGGCTACCTCAAACAGTTACTTCCTGAGCGTCCTGATCTGTTGGTCATAATCACCTCGGCCACAATCGACACCGAGCGCTTCTCCGAACACTTCGGCAACGCTCCGATTGTCGAAGTTACCGGCCGAACGTTCCCCGTCGAACTGCGGTATCGGCCGCTTGAAGAAGACGAGAACCAGGTTGACGGTGTCTGCCGCGCCGTCCAAGAGCTCGCTCATGAGGGCGATGGCGACGTTCTCGTTTTCTTTAGCGGTGAACGAGAGATTCGCGACGCTGCCCTTGCGCTGACCGCACTCAAGATGCGTAACACCGACGTGCTCCCCCTGTACGGTCGTCTGTCTTCCGCCGAGCAGCATCGTGTGTTCGAGTCTCATCCAGGTCGACGAATTGTCCTGGCCACGAACGTTGCCGAGACCTCACTTACGGTTCCCGGCATCCGCTACGTCGTCGACCCTGGAACCGCCCGAATCAGTCGGTTCTCGAATCGCACGAAGGTACAGCGCCTCCCCATCGAAGCCGTATCGCAAGCATCGGCGAACCAGCGGGCCGGTCGTTGCGGCCGTGTGGCCGACGGCATCTGCATCCGTCTGTACGACGAGGAAGACTACGAGAACCGAGATGAATTCACCGAGCCAGAGATTCTCCGAACGGGACTCTCCTCGGTCATTCTGCAGATGGCTGCGCTTGGGTTCGGCGACATAGAGACATTCCCCTTCGTCGATCCGCCGCTGGACCGCCAGGTTCGTGACGGCATCAATCTGCTCGAAGAACTCGATGCCCTCAACCCTGACAAGGCTGGCACCAGGAAGTGGCTGACCCCGGTTGGCCGCAAGCTCTCGCGACTCCCGCTTGATCCTCGTCTGGCCAGGATGGTAATTGCCGGTGCGGAGCAGGGCTGCCTCAAGGAACTCCTCATCATCGCGTCTGGTCTCGGAATCATCGATCCACGTGAGCGTCCCACCGGCAAGGAAGCTCAGGCGAAGGAGTCGCACGCTCGGTTCAAAGACCCCGACTCCGACTTCCTCGGTTTCCTCAATCTGTGGAACTACTTGCAAGAAGAGCGTCGGTCCCGTTCCGGCAACCAGTTCCGCAAAATGTGTCGCAACGAATACCTCAACTACCTCAGGGTGCGCGAGTGGCAAGACGTGCATTCCCAGCTCAAGCGGGTCGCTCGCCAGCTTGGCCTGCAGCCAAACAAGGACGAAGCCGACCCGGCTGCAATCCACCGCGCTGTTCTCACCGGTCTCAAATCGAACATCGGCATGAAGTCGACGAAAGATGAGTCGTATCGAGGGGCCAGGAACGCCAACTTTGTCATCGCTCCAGGGTCGTCGTTATACAAGAAGGGGCCGAAGTGGGTCGTGGCGGCAGAACTAGTTGAGACCAACCGCCTGTACGCACGAGTCTGCGCCCGGATCTTGCCCGAGTGGATCGAGCAAGTTGCTTCTGAGCAGCTCGTGTATGCCTACAGCGATCCGTGGTGGGAGCGAACCAGGGCAGCGGCCGTCGCTGAGGAGCGCATCTCGATCTTTGGCCTGCCGCTCGTAGCAAATCGGCGCATCAACTTTCACCGGATCTCACCAAAGCACGCTCGCGAGCTCTTCATTTACCACGCGCTCGTCCTTGGTGAATGGGACTCACCACAGCACTTCTTAACCCACAACGCAAAGATCCTCGACGAGGCCAGCCAGCTCGAAGCCCGGGTGCGAGCGGGTGACCTTGTCAAAGGGCCAGACGAACTTGAGACCTGGTACAGCAGGCGTATTCCCGAAACCGTGGTGTCTGGTCGCGAGTTCGATAAGTGGTGGAAAAGAACCAGGCCAAAGACGCCAGAGTTGCTCAACTTCGACCTCGAAGACGTCCTCCGGCGAACGCTCACTGCCGATGACACCGATGATTATCCCGACCATCTCCTCGCCGGCGGCCTCAACCTTGCGCTCACCTATGAGCTGGCCGACGATCACACCGACGGGGTCATCGCCGAGATTCCGGTAGGAGCTCTCCGACACCTCGATGCCACTGTGTTCGAGTGGCTTGTGCCTGGGTTCCGCGAAGAGCTTGTCGAGCATCTCATCCGTTCCTTGCCAAAGGACCAGCGCAAGTTCTTCGTTCCGGTTCCGCAAGCGGTCAGCGACATCCTTCCAGAGCTTGACCCGTCACTTGGTCGAATCGGCGATGTGCTCGCCGCCGCTCTCGTTCGACGGTCCGGCCTACCGATCTCGGCCGACGCGCTCAATCGTGTCGAGCGGCCACCTCACCTCCAGTTCTTCTTTGAGGTCGTAGACGAAGACTCTCTTGTTCTCGCCACGGGCAACGACCTCAACGCGATCGGCGAACTCGTAAGCCAAGAGGTGCGTGCAACCATCGCGAAGATTGGCCACGAACTCGAAACCACTGGGGCGACGACGTGGACGTTCGAGACAATCCCTCAACAGACTGAAACCGAGGCGCTCGGCCATCTCGTCGAGGTCTACCCCGCATTGGACGACGAAGGCACAACTGTCGGCATCAAGCTGCACGAAAGTCGAGGGCTGCAGGCCGAGGCGATGTGGAAGGGAACCAGGCGGCTGCTTCGCCTCACCGTGCCCTCCCGGCTCAAAGACGTGGTGCGGACACTCTCAAATCAGGAACGCCTCGCTCTCGCGACCTCACCGCACGGCAGCGAGGGCCTCTTTCTCGACGACTGCATCGATGCGGCATTCGATCGGGCCATGGAGCGGGCTGGCGCACCAGCGTGGGGCGGCGCTGCTTTCGAGACGCTGCAGACTGCGGTTCGCAGCGACATCGGCAGCGACCTGGCGGCCGTCGTGGCCGCCGGGGTTGAGACCTTGGTCAAACACGGTGAGCTTCAGGTTGCCCTTGAGCAAGCCACCGGAATGGCGACTGCAGCCGCCGCGACCGAGATCGAGCAGCACCTTGACGGACTGATCTATCCCGGTTTTGTTGCGTCAATCGGCACAAACATCGACCGACTCCCCCGCTACATCGACGCCGCGCTGATACGCCTCGAACGAGCGCCCGATCGCGTCAGGCAAGACGCGCTGGCGAGCGAGACGCTGCAGCGGCTCGAGGCCGACTACTACGCCAAGGTTGATCGAGCGGGCCTCACTAAAGAACTCGACGAGATTGGTTGGGCCATCGAGGAACTCCGCGTCGGCCTTTTTGCAGAGCGACTCGGCACTATCGGAACCGTCAGCGAGAAGCGCATTCGAAAGATGTTGTCACGCGTCTGAGATCACTGCCCAATTCAGCTATTGACCCAGTTTGGGCGGCGCTTTTCGATGAACGACTTGATGCCTTCTTGGCCGTCGTTCGTAGTGACGCCAGCCGCCATGACGTTTGATGCGTGTTCGTAGGCATCGGCCTGGCTGAGGTCGTACTGCTGGTAATAGTTGTGCTTGCCCATGGCCTTCGAGAACGCGCTGCCCCTGGTCGCTCGGGCGAGGAGGTCAGCAGTTGCGGCGTCAAGTTCGTCAGCGGGAACTACCCGGTTAACGAGACCCCACTGACATGCGGTTTCGGCATCGATCACATCGCCGGTCAAGGCCATTTCAAGGCCCTTCTTCCGGCCAACGGCTCGTGAGATCGCGACCATCGGCGTGTGGCAGAACAACCCACCCTTACCTCCAGGGGCCGCGAATCCTGCGGTGTCGGCGGCGACGGCGAGATCGCATGAAGCGACAAGCTGGCAGCCGGCGGCCGTCGCAAGCGCATGCACCTTGGCGATGACCACCTGCGGAATGCGCTGGATGAGGGTCATCATGTTGGTGCACACGTCGAGAAGTTCCTTGGCCTCTCCGAATCCCAGATCGACCATGTCGGTGAAGTCGTGTCCGGCTGAAAAGGCAGGGCCCTCGGCTGCGATCATGACCCCGGTCGCATTACTGGCACCGGCTGCTTCTAGGGCCTGCGTAATTTCAAGCATGGTCTGGAGTGCCAGGGTGTTCCGTCGCGCTGGATTGGAGAGGGTGATATAGACGACGTGCTCGTCGCTGCTGACGGTGATGCGTTCGTAGGCGGTCATGGGGGCAACGTACTACTGACGGCCGATCAGAGCCAGAAACGACATCGCTTTGCGTCTCAACTTTGCGCACGAGCCAATGTGCTGGACAATGGCGCAGTGGTAACGCATCCTTTCGAGCATTCGCACCGACGTGCGTAAGTACATCCCGTATCTGGGTGGGATGATGGGGCCGTTCGGGACCGGCGTCGTCATCCCGATGCTCCCCGAATTACGGACGGAATATGGCGTCTCAACCGAGGCAGTCAGCCTCACGTTCACGATGTACTTCATGCCCTTTGCCTTGCTGCTGATCATCTCCGGCACATTGGGCGAACGCTTCGGCAAACAGAAGACGCTGCGCTTCGCCTTCATCGCGTATGGGTTGGCGTCACTGCTCTGCGCAATTGCGCCGACGTTCTCAGTCTTGCTGGCTGGTCGACTTCTGCAGGGGGCCGCGAATGCCTTCTTGACTCCCCTGCTCCTCGCTGGTCTTGTTGACGTCGCGTCGCAGGGCACACTCGGCAAGGTCGTTGGCACCTACGGCCTCTTCCAGGCAGGCGGAGGCTTCCTCGCGCCTCTCGCCGGCGGACTCGCCGCAGATACAAACTGGCGTCTGGCATTTGTTGCCGTCGGTATTGCCTCAATTGTGCTTACGTGGTCTGCTCCGGCGGGCTCGGTTAATCCCGGTGGAGCTAGGCCGTCGTTGGCCTCGCTCGCGTCCCAACGAATGTGGCTTCTCGGGGCAGGTGCATTCTTGATGGCGTTTGGCCCGATTGGAGCATCGGTGATTGTCGGCTTGAAGCTCCGCGACGACGTAGGCCTCGATGGCGCTGCGACCGGCTGGGTGTTCGCTATTGGTAGCGCCGTAGCTATGGCCGCGAGCCTCCTATCGGGCCGCCTCATGGACCGGCTTGGCGTCGCACGAGTGACGGTTGGGTCGGGTTTGATTGCCGTACTTGCCGTTCTGGCTATCGCCAAAGCCGACAGCCACTTGACTGTTGCGATCTTCTGGGCGATTGCGGCCGGAGCGGCTATTGGCGTCACCGTCGTGTTTCAGTCACTCGCCGCAATCGCGGTCCCTGGAAATCGAGGTGGAGCGATCTCGACGACGCTTGCGTTCCGGTTCCTGGGCCACGGGCTTGGGCCGCTCGCCCTGACACCCCTGATGGCGAATCGGCAGACCGTCGCATTCACGATCGCAGCGGTCGTCGGGCTTCCGGCAATTGGCTTGCTGTTATTGGCTGGGCGGCGACCTCGCGACGTAGGATCAGCTGGTGCCTGACTCCCGAGCAGAAACCATCGTTCCGTGTGACTCGCTCGATGACACGCTTAACTTCTTCACCAAACGGCTGGGGTTCAAGGTTGATTCGATCTTTCCCGCCGATGCGCCCCGTGTGGCGGTTCTCGCCGGTCACGGCACTCACCTACGCCTCACAACCGAAGTAGATTCTTTCCCACCCCATATTCGGCTAGTTGTCGACGAGCCGGCGCTGTACAGCTCAGATGGCTCACCGCTGGTCGCCCCGAATGGTTCGATCATCACGGTTGAGGCGCTTGGCCAACCGCTCGTGATCCCAGAGGCAACCGACGAGTTAGTAGTAAGTCGCTCCGACGACGGCGCCTGGGGAATTGGCAGGGCTGGAATGCAGTACCGCGATCTCATTCCCAGCCGCCTCGGTGGCCGATTCATCGCCAGTCATATCTCGATCCCGACCGGTGGACCGGTGCCTGACTACGTCCACTACCACCAGATCCGGTTCCAGATGATCTTCTGTCGGTCCGGCTGGGCCAAGTTGGTTTACGAGGATCAGGGTGAGCCGTTCTTGTTTGAGGCCGGCGACTGTGTGCTCCAGCCCCCAGAGATCAGACATCGGGTCCTCGAGTGCTCTGATGAGTTCGAGGTTGTCGAACTCGGCTGTCCGGCCGAGCACATCACGATGGCTGACCGCTGGATGCCGCTGCCAAATGGCCCAGCCGAACTGGGTAAGCGCTATGGCGGCCAAGATTTTGTCCGCCACGTGGCGAAAGAAGCCGAGTGGAGCAAGTGGCGCTCCAGCAGTTTCGAATGCCGCGACACAGGGATAGCTGCGGCGACCGACGGACTGGCCGGAGCGCTCGTGGTTCGGCCCACAAGAAAGGGGCAGGAATCTGAGCATCTCAGGCAGCGGGGAGAATTCCAGTTCTTCTTTGTGCTTCGTGGCTCGTGCTCGATTGTGGTCGACGGAAACACAATCGATCTGGGGTCAGCGGACAGCGTGTCGATACCAACGGGGGCCTCGCTCATCGTTACCACCACGACCGCCGATCTTGAACTGCTCGACGTAGCTTTGCCTGCACATGATCTTGCGCCAACGGACAAATCATGACGAAGTCTGATTTCCGCGACGAAGTCAAACGTTTCTATGACAAAACGCTCCCCGCAGCCCTTGAGGGGATCACAGGCGGAATGAACCGAGCGAAGGCCTGGCGAGCAGCGCTCTTCGATGCCGGGCTTGGCGGTCTCAACTACCCATCTGCCCATGGTGGCCGTGACGATGATGGATCCCTCCAAGCAATCTACGCCGAGGTTAGTGCCGGCCGAGTGCCCCGCGAAGACGCGACATTTGGGATCGGCGTCGGCATGGCGCTTCCAGTTATTCGTGATCTCGCATCAGACGAACTTAAGGATCGCTTCCTCCGGCCGGGCCTGCGAGGCGAAGAAATCTGGTGCCAGCTCTACTCCGAACCTGGATCCGGAAGTGACTTAGCGTCGCTGTCGACCAAGGCCGTGCTCGACGGTGACGAGTGGGTCGTAAGCGGCCAGAAGGTGTGGACCTCGGGCGCCCATCATGCCCAACTCGGCATCTTGCTCGCTCGCACTAATCCTGATGCGCCAAAGCATGGCGGCATCACCATGTTTGTGTTGCCGATGGAGCAACCAGGCGTCATGGTTCGACCGTTGATGCAGATGACGGGCGAGGCCGAGTTCAACGAGGTCTTCATGGACGAGGCGCGGATCCCGAAGGACTGGGTGGTCGGAGAGTTGAATGCAGGTTGGGGAATGGCTGTCGCCTTGCTCGCTCACGAGCGTGTCCAGACGGGTGTTGCCTCGATGAACCAGGCCGGTAAGCAGCGTTCGAAGGCCGGACGTGTACCTATCCCCGTCAGCCAACTCATCGAGCTCGCTACGAAGAAGGGCAAAACCACCGACCCCGTTATGCGCCAAGAACTGGCCAAGCTCTACACCGGTGAGCAGATTGTCCGGTATCTGCGAGACCGGGGCGGTAGCCATCCATCCATCGGCAAGCTCTGGCGCACGATCCAAGGCCGCGCCGCAGCCGACGTTGCTGCTGCTCTCGCCTTTCCCGCCTCGCCTGCGTGGGAGGCCGACAGTGTCGACGAGGACTACTTCGCCTACCACGTGCTCAACTGTCGCGGAATGAGCCTTGGCGGTGGAACCGACGAGATCCAGAAAAACACCCTCGGCGAACGGGCTCTTGGGCTGCCCCGAGAACCTGGCGTCAATAGGAACACGCCATACAAAGACTTGCTGAAGAACTAGTGACGAGCCCATCCAAAGGCGGCCGCTCGCAGCGGTCAGTCATCACGTATCTTGCGTTCCTGAGCATGCTGCTGGCCTTTGGCATCGATGCCTCGCTGCCCGCGTTCGACGATATTCGAGCGGCCTTTGACATGTCGCCAGACGACACCGCCGTGACAATGACCGTCACCGTGTACTTCGTTGGTCTCGCGTTTGGCCAACTGGGTTTCGGGGTGCTGTCCGACTCGATCGGTCGACTCCGGGCTCTTCAGCTAGGGCTTGCCTTTTACATGCTCGGAGCGGTCGCCGCGGCGTTGGCTCCATCGTTCGGCATGCTCCTTTTCGCACGGTTCGTATGGGGTGTCGGCGCCGCTGGGCCAGGCGTGATGAGGTCTGCAATCGCCCGGGACTTGTACGAGGGCGACGAAATGACCCGTGTGATCACGATCGTGATGGCCGTGTTCCTCGTCGGTCCGATCTTTGTGCCGTTCGTTGGTGTCGGCATCTTGTCAGTTGGAACCTGGCGCTGGGTCTACCTGTCGGCCTTGACCGTTGCGCTGTTCGCGGTGCTCTGGTCGTTTCGTTTCGGCGAAACCCTGCCCCCTGAAGCAAGGCGGCCGTTTACTATCAGACCACTGATTAGCGCTGCGAAGGCGGTCGTCACAACGCCACTCACAATCGGTCGCATTCTGGCCCAGACGATGTTCTCGGCGGCATTCTTCGTGTTCCTTGGCAGCGCGCAGCCCATCATCTCGAGGATCTACGACCGCGAGGATCAATTCGCTCTCTGGTTTGCCGCGATCGGCGTTCTTACGATTGTGATGCTGCTGATCAACAACAATCTCATTTCGCGCTTCGGCTCGGCCCACCTACTCGTCGTCTTCAGCGTCGCCGAGGTCATCGTGGCCGCAACCGGCCTCGCCATCTTTATCGCAGCCGACGGAGTTCCTCGGTTCTTGGTCTGGTTCGTATGGGTCGCGGCGGCGTCGAGTCTTCTCACAATCATCGCACCAATGTGCAACGGGCTGGCTCTTGCCCCGATGGGTGAGATCGCAGGCACAGCGTCGGCGGTGCTCGGGTTCTTGAGCATGGCTGGTGGAGCGATTCTGGCGTCAATCGTTGACGCACAGATCGAGGGTTCTGTTACACCGATGGCACTTGGCTACTTGATCTACACCGGAATCGGTCTTGGGTTCGTTTGGTGGGCTCAAACTTGGCGTGAGGGTCCCTCAGCTGCGTAGTGTGATGCGATGTCTTCGATTTCGCCTGAAGTAGACGTCGCTATTGTGGGAGCTGGCTTCGCTGGCATGTATCAGCTCCAACGAGCTCGCGCTGCCGGCCTGACGGCGAGAGTGATCGAGCGTGGATCCGACGTGGGCGGCACCTGGTATTGGAACCGGTATCCGGGCGCCCGCTGCGACATTCCGAGCCTCGAATACTCTTATCAATTCGACGACGAACTACAGCAAGAGTGGGAGTGGCAAGAGCGATACGCTCCCCAGCCCGAGATCCTCTCGTATGCCAACCACGTCGCTGATCGGTTTGACCTTCGCGACGACATCAGTTTCAACACCTCTGTCACGGGTGCTCGCTTCGCTGATGGTCATTGGTTGATCACGACCGACTCCGACCTCGCAGTCAGCGCGCAGTTTCTCGTGATGGCTACCGGATGCTTATCGTCAACCAACGTGCCCGATTTCCCTGGTCTCGACACGTTTACGGGCCCCGTCTACCACACGGGGAAGTGGCCCCACGACCCGGTCGACTTCCAGGGTCACCGAGTAGGCGTGATCGGAACCGGCTCGTCAGGTATCCAGTCCATTCCCATCATCGCCGAACAGGCGGCATCGTTGACGGTTTTTCAGCGCACGGCCAACTACGCCATCCCAGCCCACAACGAAGCACTCGATCCAGAGCGACAGGCCGATGTCAAGTCTCGCTACTCCGACTTTCGCGCGGCCAACCGAACCATGTCGTCAGCGTTCGGCGCTGAGTTTCCTCAGAACGATGCGGCAGCAATGTCAGTCAGCGAGTCGGAACGTTTCCAGCAATACGAAGACGCATGGCGAGCCGGTGGACTGCCGTTCCTGCGCAGCTTCAACGATCTCGCCCTTGATGCCGAGGCAAACGAGACCGCGGCTGAGTTCGTCCGGTCGAAGATCAGGCAGGTAGTCAAAGATCCTGCGACGGCCGAGCTCCTTAGCCCGAAGCAGACCATCGGTTGCAAGCGTCTCTGCGTCGACTCGGGCTACTTCGAGACCTTCAATCGCGACACCGTCTCACTCGTCGACGTCAGCAGCGAACCGATTTCGCACTTCACGTCGAACGGCGTTGTCGTTGGCGACACCGAATTCGAGTTTGATGCTGTTGTCCTGGCCACAGGGTTCGACGCCATGACGGGTTCGCTACTCGCGATGGACATTCGCGGCACCGATGGAGTCACTCTTCAGGAGGCGTGGGCCGAGGGCCCCAAGAATTATCTCGGCCTGACGATCGCCGGGTTCCCCAATCTCTTTACGGTCACCGGGCCGGGCAGTCCGAGTGTGCTAACCAACATGATGGTCAGTATTGAGCAACACGTCGACTTCATTACAGACACAATTGAAGCTCTCCGAAGCCAAGGACTCGCCACTATCGAAGCGACCACGGAAGCCCAGGAAGAGTGGGTTTCACACGTGAATGGCATCGCCGATCTCACATTGTTCACGACCTGCAACTCGTGGTATCTCGGAGCGAACGTGCCAGGTAAGAAGCGAGTGTTTATGCCGCTCTTGGGTTTCCCCGGCTACGTCAAGAAGTGCGACGAGGTCGTTGCCAATGGCTACGAGGGCTTTGTCCTCACCTAGCGTTCCCCCTCGAGAAATGTCACACGTATCCGATACCTACGACACTTAGATGGAGAGATAGATGAACGAGCGGTTTGAAGCGATTGAGCGACCAAGCGGGACAATGGAGACCTTCATCGTGCACCCGTCCGAGGAGGGTCCACATCCGGTTGTTGTGTTCCTCATGGATGCGCCAGGAATGCGTGAAGAGCTGCGCAACATGTGCCGCCGCCTTGCCTCTAGCGGTTACTACGTCGCTGCGCCTCAGCTCTACTACCGCTCGGTCGACAACTACAACGTGTTCGAAACGGGCGATCGTGATCGAATGTTCGAGCTCATGTCCGAACTCAGCAACGCCCTTGTGTGCGAAGACGTCGGTGCGGTCCTCGAAGTAGCGGCGCAAGACCCCGCCGCCGATTCGACAAGCGTAGGAACTGTTGGCTACTGCATGAGCGGCCCTTTCGCACTCATGGCGGCGCCCGCGTTCCCTGGACAGGTCAAAGCGGCAGCGTCAATCCATGGCGTCGCCCTCGCTGTCGATGCAGCAGACTCGCCGCACCGCCACATCGACGCGTCAGATGCCGAACTCTATGTCGGCTGTGCCGAGGTCGATAGCTATGCGCCGCCGGAAATGATCGCAGAGTACGAAGCCGCTCTGGCCGCGTCGGAGACACCCGGCCGCGTTGAGTGGTATCCGGGAACAGAACACGGCTTTGCGTTCCAAGAACGACCGGTCTACGTGCAATCTGCATCGGAGCGTCATTGGGAGCGACTGCATAGTCTGTTCCGCCGTAACCTGCATTCATGAGCCAAACGTCTGGTCAGTTATACGACACCATGAGCACGCTTCGAGCAGTGAGGCGGCTGCGACCCGACCCGATTCCTGACGATGTCCTCGAACGAGTGCTCCAAGCGGCGTGTTGGGCCCCAAGTGGCGGCAATCAACAGCCGTGGCGAGTCATCGTCGTTAGAGACGAAGCGAAGAAGCAGGGACTCCATGACATCTACCTGCCCGAGTGGCAGAAATACTCGAAGGGTTTTGTCGAGCGCAAGAACTCGGGACCGGCCGACGAGGCCGCAAAGTGGGGACGGGTCGCAGCGGCCGGCGATTACCTAGCGGAACACCTGTATGAGGCACCAGCCATCTTGGTCTTCTGCGCCAACGCCAAGTTCATGGCCGTCACCGACGCCAAGCTCGATCGGGTGAGCGTCGTTGGTGGCGGCTCGGTTTATCCCGCAGTTCAAAACGCAATGCTGGCATGTGTCGAAGAAGGCCTTGGCTGCACGCTTACCACGTTGCATTGTTTACGTGAGCCCGAGGTGCTTGAGCTGCTCGAGATTCCGGAGCCGTGGTTTACCGCCGCCCTCGTCCCAATCGGTTACCCAGTTGGCAAGGGTCATGGGCCAATCACCCGAAAGCCTCCGTCCTACCTCGCATTCAACGACACGTTTGGCTCCCCGTGGGGCGTCTGATCTGATGCTTGACCGTCGACTTCGGCCGTACGCCGAAGTTGTTCTGAATCCGCTCGCGTGTTCGAGCCCACGTTGGTTGTCGCCGAATACGGTCACGCTGATCGGCCTCGCCGCCGGTCTTGGAGCGGCGTACTACGCCAGCACTGGCGACTGGGAGACAGCGCTCTGGCTCTTTGCCATCAACCGGGCGGCCGACGGTGTTGATGGTCTGCTGGCCCGAACCAGAGAACGCACCAGCGATACCGGTGCCAACCTCGACGTGCTTGCTGACACCGCTGCGTACTGCGCGCTCGCTTTCGGCATCGCCGCCGAACTCGAACTCTGGTCGGCGGCGGCAACTGCCGCCCTCATGCTGGTCATCCAGATGCTCGTTCGACTGATGACCGGCGCACCCAAAGTCGAGACACAGCCGACATGGCTCATCGAGAACGGCGAGCTCATGGTCCTCTTCGTGCTCGCCATTGTGTTCCCTGAACGGGCCGAAGTGATCCTGTGGTTAACGGCGCTTCTAGTTGCAGCCTCGGCCACTCTCGGATTCGCCCGCTCCCGGTCTCGGTCTTGAGTCACTAACCGATGGCGACGGCGGCAACGCCGGCAATAACCAGACAGATTCCGACGATCTGGGACTTCTGTACGGCGTCGTTGAAGAACACCTTGCCAACCACAACGCTGAACGCCGGGAACGTCGCGAGCGTCACGACCCCGATGGTCTGGTTCAGCGTTAACGAGGCTAGGTACGCAACCGAAGTCACGCCGGTGATTGTCCCCGCCGCAAGCGCATTCAGTCGTTGCCCTGCAGGTGCCACGACTGGCGCCTTCACGAAAAGGGCGACAACGGCGAGCAGTACAAACGCAATGCCTCGTTGCCCGACGCCGGGCCACCAACCATCATCAGCCGATGCCTCGAGGAACGCGATTCCGGATGATCCATAGGCGAAGCCAGCAGCCAATCCCCATTTCACTCCAGCCTTTAGGCGCGCCGGCGAGATGGCGCCACTGGTGATGAAAACCAAGCCAACGATTGCTAACCCGGCCCCGAGGATTGCGACCATGGTGACTGCTGTGCCTCTGATGGCGGCATACGAGAACGGGATGATTGCCGACAGCGTTGCGACCAGGGGCGACACAATTGTCGAAGTCGATCGCTGCAAACCCGTGTAATACAAGCCGAGTCCGGCCCCCATTCCCAGCCCGGAGAGTCCGCCAAATGCAAAGGCCCGAGCAACGAATTCGCTCCGGTCGGCTACGGCAATCACAACGACGGTTAGTGCCGCGAATATTTGCATACTCGCAGCGGCTGTCAGGGGCCCAGACGCGCCAACGATCTTGCGCCCAAACAGGTCAGACAGACCGATCGTGAGAGCGGCCAATAGGCCGAGCGTAAGTGCCACCGCAGGAGTGTGGCCGACTTCTCCTCGAACGGCAAGCACATGCCGGTGCGGTAACTTTGACAGCCTGAGATTACCGCCCTAGCGTTCGCGCATGAACCGAACGCTACTCGCACCGGCACTTCGCTCTGCCCTCGACACAGGGTCAGAACGCTTTGCCAAAAACCGAGACGACATGTTGGAGCAGCTCAACGTCATCGACGGCCTGCTCGACGAGGCCAATGCGGGAGGCGGGCCGAAGGCGCTCGACCGGCTGCGGTCTCGCAACAAGATGCCGATTCGCGAGCGCATCCAGAATGTTCTCGACCCCGATACCCCATTCCTCGAGATCAGCCCCCTGGCGGCGTACAACTCCGACTACACCATTGGCGGCGGAATGGTCGCTGGCATCGGAATAATCGCCGGCACTGAATGCGTGATTATGGGCAACGATCCCACTGTTCTCGCGGGCGCGCTGACGCCCTATGCCAGCAAAAAGTGGATGCGGGCCCTTGAGATTGCTCGCGACAACCGCATTCCCTATGTGAGCTTCGTCGAGTCGGCCGGCGGCGACCTTCGCGTCAAACCAGGCGGCGGCGACACCGAACGGGTGCCAGGCGGCATGCAGGTTGACCACTTTGCGCAGACGGGGCGGTTCTTCTACGAGCTCATCGAGCTCTCAAAGCTTCGTATCCCCACCGTCTGTGTTGTATTCGGCAACTCGACTGCGGGCGGCGCGTATCAACCAGGACTCAGCGATTACAACATCGTCATCAAGGAGCAATCGAAGGTATTCCTTGCCGGTCCGCCGCTGGTCAAGATGGCAACCGGCGAGATCTCTGACGACGAATCGCTTGGTGGGGCTGAGATGCATGCCGAGGTCTCGGGTCTAGGCGAGTATCTCGCCGAAGACGAGATGGACGCCCTGCGCATGTGTCGCGAGGTCGTCTCACACCTCAACTGGACCAAGGACGACGCCGAACCCCGCTTCGATATCGAAGAGCCCGTCTCCGATCCCGAGGAGCTGCTTGGCATCATGAGTCGCGATCTGCGGACGCCGGTTGATGTTCGTGATGTCATCGCCAGGGTCGTCGACGGATCACGATTCGAAGAGTTCAAGCCCCGCTATGGAACGTCGATGGTTTGTGGCTGGGCCTCGATCCATGGCTACCCCGTTGGAGTGCTCGGGAACAACGGGGTTATCTATCCCGATTCGGCTCAGAAGGCTGCTCACTTCATCCAGCTCTGCAACCAGACCGATGTGCCGCTGTTGTTCCTGCAAAACATCACTGGCTTCATGGTCGGAAAAGACTTCGAGCGAGATGGCATCATCAAGAAGGGCTCGCAGCTCATCAACGCAATGTCGAACTCGACGGTGCCCCATCTGACGGTCATCATCGGATCGTCCTATGGCGCGGGCACCTACGGGATGAGCGGACGAGCGTTCGGAAACCGATTCACCTTCATCTGGCCGACCGCCAAAATCGCCGTGATGGGTCCAAAACAAATTGCCGGCGTGATGTCGGAAGTAAGGCGAGGTCAGGCGGCGAGGAAGGGTCTCGAATTCGACGAGGCCGAAGATGCCGAGCTCGTCGCTATGGTCGAAGCAATCCAAGAAAAGGGCTCGCTCGCATTGGCAGCGACTGGCGCTATCAGCGATGACGGCATCATCGACCCGAGAGACACCCGCGATGTGCTCGGGATCTGCCTTTCAGTAGTTCGAAACCGGGCCATAGAGGGCGCCGCTGGGTATGGAGTGTTCCGACTATGAGTTCGATTCTTGTTGCCAACCGGGGCGAGATCGCCCGTCGAGTCTTCCGTACCGCACGCAGCATGGGACTGCGATGCATCGCTGTCTACACCGCCCCCGATACCGACGCGCCGTTTGTGGCTGACGCCGACGAAGCAGTGTTCCTCGAGACCAGTTATCTCGACAGTGATGCAATCATCGCTGCCGCCAAGCTCACCGGAGCCGCCATTATTCACCCTGGCTACGGCTTTCTGTCGGAAAACGCTGACTTTGCGACAGCGGTTACGGCAGCCGGGATCGCGTGGGCTGGCCCCAGCCCCGAGGTCATCGCCACGATGGGCGACAAGATTAGGGCCAAGGAGGCAGCAATGGCGGCAGGTGTGCCAACACTGCCGTCGGCGCTCGATGAGTCGGGTGCGGACACCGTCGGTTATCCGCTTCTGGTCAAGGCCGCCGCCGGTGGAGGCGGCAAGGGTATGAGGGTGGTGATGAAGTCTGAGGAGCTCGACGAATCAGTCGCCTCGGCCAAGCGCGAGGCGCTCAAGGGCTTCGGCGACGAGCGTGTCTTCCTCGAGCGCTACATTGCTCGTTCTCGACACATCGAGATTCAGATTCTCGGCGACAACCACGGCAACCTAATCCACCTCGGTGAGCGCGAGTGCTCGATCCAGCGTCGCCACCAGAAGATCATTGAAGAGGCGCCGTCACCGGCAATAAACGACGAACAGCGAGCGGCGATGGGCGATGCCGCCCTGCGCCTGGCCGAATCAATCAGCTACAGCTCCGCAGGCACAGTCGAGTTTCTCGTCGACGATGCCACGAACGAGTTCTTCTTCCTTGAGGTCAACACACGCCTCCAGGTCGAGCACCCGGTCACCGAAGAAGTCACGGGCGTAGACCTCGTTCGAGAGCAGATCCGAGTTGCTCTTGGCGAGCCGCTGAGTGTGAGCCAGGACGACATTAAGGTGTCTGGCCACTCAATCGAAGCACGCTTGTACGCAGAGGACCCAACCAACAACTTCCTCCCGGCAATTGGCACACTCGACGTGCTGCGCCTGAGCGAGCAGCCAGAGGTTCGCTGGGAGTCTGGCGTTGTAGAAGGTTCGCTTGTCTCGGTCAACTTCGATCCAATGTTGGCAAAAATGATTGCCACCGCACCAACTCGAGCCGAGGCGGCCCAGCGACTCGCTCTGGCTCTTGAACGAATGCAACTTGGCGGGGTCACGACAAACCGAAGTTTCCTCGCTGCGACGCTTCGTCACGAGGCCTTCCTGGCTGGCGATACGACGACCGACTTCATCGAGCGTCACGCCCCAGCGGCACCCGCCGTCGATCTCGAATGGGCAGCCCGGATCGGTGCCATGTGGATCCAGGCCTCGAACCATCGGCGGGCCAGGCTCCTTCGTCCTCTGCGCTCAGGCTGGCGTAACGCCCGCACTCCGCCACAAATCGTGCAATTCCGGCTCGTCGGAACCGACGACGAGATTGAGGTGAGTTATCAATCGCAGCGTGACGGGTCGTTCGTCATAGACGACACAACATCGGCGAAAGTATTTGGTTCCTCAGATGACAATATCGACGTGCTCATCAGCGGACGGCGAATCTCCGCCGGCGTGACCCAGGTCGGCGACATGCTCTACGTCCAGCTCCCTGGGGGCACAGTCTCGCTCCAGGTACTCCCCCGCTTCACACCCCCCGGCACCACGGCAGTTGATGGCGGTTTCATCGCCCCAATGCCAGGGGTGGTTCTTGACGTGCGAGTCGCGCCGGGCGACAAGGTCACCACAGGCCAAACACTCGTCATTCTCGAAGCCATGAAGATGGAACACCACATGAACGCCCCGACCGACGGTGTGGTCGCCGAGGTACGAGTGGCGGCGGGCGAACAGGTTGACAACGGCGCCCTGCTACTGATCTTGGAGGACGACAGCGAATGAGCGATCCAATCCGAATTGCCAATTGTTCTGGCTTCTACGGTGACCGCCTTAGCGCCGCCAAAGAGATGGTGGAGGGCGGACCGATCGATGTGCTCACCGGCGACTGGCTAGCCGAACTCACCATGCTCATCCTTGCTCGAACGAGGGCCAAGCGTCCTCGTGGCGGCTATGCGTCGACCTTTGTCACTCAGATGGAGCAGGTCATGGGAACCTGTCTCGACAAGGGCATCAAGGTCGTGACCAACGCGGGCGGGCTCGACCCAGACAGTTGTGCGGAAGCCGTCGCTGAGGTCGCGGACAAGCTCGGCCTGGCTCCCAAGATTGCGTACGTGTCCGGCGATGACCTCCTCCCCCGGCTCGACGAGCTCATCACCGCTGGCGTCAACCTCGATCACTTCGAGACCGGCGAACCCCTTGGCGATCATTCTCGGTTCATCAGCGCCAACGCTTATCTCGGTTGTTGGGGCATTGTCGATGCGCTCAACAAGGGAGCCGACATCGTGGTGACTGGCCGAGTGACCGATGCTGCTGTGGTCTGCGGACCGGCGGCGTGGCATCACGGCTGGGCTCGCGACGATTGGGACCAGCTGGCGGGGGCCGTCGTTGCCGGCCACGTAATTGAATGTGGCACGCAAGCGACCGGTGGAAACTATTCGTTCTTCACTGAGATTCCGAATCTTCGACGCCCTGGATTCCCCTACGCCGACATTGCAGCTGACGGCTCATCAATTATTGGCAAGCACGAGGGAACTGGTGGAGAAATCTCGGTCGGCACGATTACGTCGCAGCTGCTCTATGAGATCGGGGCCCCGTCGTACCTCGGTCCAGATGTGAACTCACGGTTCGACACCATCGAGCTCGAGCAGGTTGGACCGGATCGAGTCGAAATCACGGGGACAAAGGGCGAGCCACCTCCCTCCACACTTAAGGTCGCCATGAATGAGCTTGGCGGCTATCGGATAGATCTCGGGGTCGCGCTCGTCGGGCTCGACATCAACGAGAAGGCGGCGCTCGTCGAGGAGGCGTTTTGGGACGCCAACCCATATGAGGTATCGGACTACCAAAGCGTGTCGAGCAGAGTCATTCGTACGAACAAAGACGACCCCGCGTCGAACGAGGAGGCGGTCGCCCAGTGGCGCATCACCTTGAAGGACCAGGATGAGCGCAAGGTCGGACGAGCAGTCGCCAACGCGATGGTCGAGATGGCGCTCTCGACGATTCCTGGTTTCTTCGGTACGTCGGGCGGACCACGTAGCGGTAGCGCTTACGGCGTGTATCGACCAGCCCTTGTTCCGGCCTCGTTGGTGCCGCAGTACGTGACCATGCTTGGTGGTGACACGACGGTCATCGAGTCTGCGGCTCCGCCGTCTGACCACACGGTTGAGATCACGCAGGATCCCGCAGACAGTTTCCACTGGGGTGACACGGTTAACGCGCCACTCGGCACATTGATCGGCGCTCGATCAGGCGATAAGGGCGGCAATGCCAACCTCGGTGTCTTCGCCCGCACTCAGGAGGCTTACGAATGGCTCGATGAGTTCCTTACCACCGAGCGGCTCAAGGAGTTGCTGCCAGAATCGGCAGATCTCGTAGTCGACCGTCATCCACTGCCAAACATCCTGTCGATCAACTTCCTCATACACGACCTTCTCCAAGAGGGAGTTGCCGCGTCGACCAGGCAGGACGGGCAAGCGAAGTCCCTCGGTGAATGGCTTCGGTCTCGGGTAGTGCCGGTTCCTACACAGCTGCTTGGGCCCGCCTGAGATGTCGCTGCTTCGCGATGACATCGCACAGGTGTTTCGTCCGGTGCCGGTGCTCTCTCGCGAGCGCACCGCCCAGCTCACTACACGGCAGCGTGAGGTTCTCGGTGGCCTGAGTGACTTGTTTGAAGCAGGTTTCGCCCATCTCACGATGGCATCGATCGCGGCAGAAATGAGTTGCTCGCTTCGTCTGCTCTATCAGATTGCTCCCAGCCGAGATGAACTGGTCGAGATAGTCGTCGACCGGAACCTTTGGCGAGTGGGAAGAGCGGCAAGCGAGACCATTCAGCTGACCGACAATCCGATTGATGCATTACGGGGCTACCTTCGGGCGGCCAACGAGGCAGTGAGTCGGACCACGCCTCAGTTCGCCGCAGATATCAGGGCGGTACCTGGCGCCCTCGCCGTCAACGAGGCCCACGAGCGCTACCTCATCGACACAGCCGATCGATTGCTCGAGATAGCGGTGCACGACGGCGTCATTGGCGACGTTGACACTGCCGCCTTGGCCCTTGTCTTGGCTGGCCTCGGCGGCCTTTTTGCCTCAGCGGGCACGATCGGAACGATCCGCGCATCGCCCAAAGAGACAGCAGACAGCATCGTCGAACTTGTCCTTCGCGGACTCCTGAGCGAATCGGCACCATGAAGGTGCGCGCGGCGTAAGTCCATGCGAGACTGGTGGGATGGAAAATGCGCAGAAGTTCTACATCAATGGCCAATGGGTAACCCCTCAAAGCACGGAAACCCTCGACGTAATCAACCCAGCCACCGAAGAGGTGCTGGAAACGATTGCTCTCGGCAACCAAGCCGATCTCAACGATGCCGTCGCGGCGGCGAAGGCTGCATTCCCCGCCTTCTCACAAACAAGCCCTGAAGAACGCTCAGAGCTGCTCAGCAAAATCATCGAGGCCTACAAGGCTCGCATGGGCGACCTGGCCACCGCCGTCAGCCAAGAGATGGGTGCTCCGCTCGGACTCGCAAAAGCAGCCCAAGCTCCTTCAGGCCTTGGCCACCTCATGTCAACTAAAAAGGCGCTCGACGCCATGGAGTGGGAAGAAGATCTCGGCACCACCAAGGTCGTCTATGAAGGAATCGGCGTATGCGGATTCATCACCCCATGGAACTGGCCACTCAACCAGATCGTGGCCAAGGTTGCACCCGCAATTGCTGCTGGCTGCACCATGGTGCTGAAGCCTTCCGAGGTCGCACCACTCAACGCCATCATTTTCGCTGAAATTATGGACGCAGCTGGCGTCCCCGCCGGCGTGTTCAACCTCGTTAATGGCGACGGACCAACTGTTGGCTCTGGCTTGGCCAAGCACCCCGACGTCGACATGATGTCGTTCACCGGCTCAACCCGTGCGGGCGTGCTCGTCGCCGAGGCAGCCGCTCCAACCGTGAAGCGCGTCGCTCAGGAACTTGGTGGCAAGTCAGCCAACGTGATCCTCGACGACGTCGACGTCGCTGCCGTTGTCGGTCGTGACATGTTCGGAATGTGCATGAACTCTGGTCAGTCCTGTAACGCAGGTAGCCGGATGCTCGTGCCAAATTCAATGATGGAAGAAGCAATGGCTGTCGCAGCCCAGGTTGCGCAGACCATTCCTGTCGGCGCTCCCGATGGCGAAGGCATCGCTATCGGACCAGTCGTTTCCGAAGTTCAGTACAACAAGATCCAGGGTCTGATCCAGAAGGGCATCGACGAGGGCGCCACACTCGTCGCCGGTGGCCTCGGTCGTCCAGAGGGCCTCGACAAGGGTTACTACGTCCGGCCGACGGTCTTTGCGAACGTCACCAACAATATGACCATCGCAACCGAAGAGATCTTCGGCCCCGTCATCACCATGATCGGCTATGGCAGCGAAGATGAGGCAGTCGAGATCGCGAACGACACGGTCTACGGGCTATCTGGTTATGTATCGGCTGCTGACCCAGAGCGAGCCAACGCGATCGCCCGTCGCCTCCGCACCGGCATGGTCCATGTCAATGGCGCGTCGCTCGACAACAAGGCCCCATTTGGTGGCTACAAGCAGTCGGGCAACGGCCGTGAGTTTGGTGCCCATGGCATCAAAGAGTTCCTCGAGGCCAAGTCGATTTTCGGCGCCAACGCCTAACGAGCAGTTTCGTTAACTGGCAAAGGGTGAGTCGCTCAGCGACTCGCCCAACGCCTGTTCATAGCGGTTGAGGTTGCCTATCTTGACGTCATCGAATCCTCTGACTTGATCGACCAAATGGGCAATCTCAACCGCTTTTTCGTAGTTGTCGGCTGTCAATGAGGCTGCGAGTCGGTCAACCAGGCCGATGTAGTCTTCGACAAGTTGACGTTCACGCTTGCGTTCATCGGTCCGTCCGAACGGATCAAGCCGCGTGTTACGCAATCGCTTGGTCTTGAGCAAGCCCTCAAACATCTTCCGGGCCGCTACCTCTGGAATCGCCGTTTTTCGGTCAATTCCAACGTGTTTCAGCGTTGGAGGCTTGAGCTGGAAGCTCACCTTGGCGTTCGGGCCGAATCGCTGCTTGGCTTGTGAGACGATGTCGGAGTTGAGGGCCAGCCTCGCCACCTCGTACTCATCTTTGTACGCCATCACGTGAAAAAGCTGTTTGGTGACTTCGTCTGAGAGTTCGGTGCGCCCAATCGATGCTTCTGCCCGCTCGACTCGCCCTACTGCGTCGGTGAACCGCTTCGCATAGTTGGCGTTCGAGTGCGCGGTGAGTTCCGCGACCCGGTCGATCGTTGGACTTGGCGCACTATCGGCGAGAGTCACGAGGCCGGGCTCGATAGCAAGACGACGGCCTAACCGGAACGCCTCAATGTTCATCTCGACGGCGACCCCGTTGAGGGTCATCGCTTGCTCGATCGACTCAGCGCTCACGGGGATGATGCCGAGCTGATAGGCAACGCCAACAACGAGGACATTCGCCATTGGTTGCGATGCGAACACTTGGCGAGCGATACCCGCCGTGTCGAGCCAGACGCTCTCTTTGGTGGAGGCGGCGAGACGAGTGCGGAACACATCGAGCTCGGGGAAGAGCTCGGCCCCGCGTCCGGACACCATGTCGCCGGTTGGGACTAGACCAGTGGAGACAACGGCGATGGTGTGAGCCGGGTCGGCCCTGCTAATGATGGAGGGGCTTGTGCCGCTGACCAGGTCGAAGATGAGGTAGCCATCGGCTTGTCCGTCGCCGACAAGATTTGTCCCAGAGGTCGATTTGTCAGCGATACGTAGGTTGGAAACAACCGTTCCGCCCTTCTGGGCAAGACCGGTCTGGTCGAGGGCATTCACTTCTTTGCCGTCGAGCATCGCCGCAGTCGAAATGACCTGGCTCATGGTGACGACGCCGGTCCCGCCGATACCGACGAGCACGAGGTCGCCAGAGTCGATCCGTTTGGGCTCTGGTGGCGTGGGGCCGTCGGGAACCGCGGTTCGAGCTGCCTTGGTCGGCTTGTCTTCTGGGTCGATTTCGACCGTGATGAATGCGGGGCAGTTTCCTTCTACACAGGTGAGGTCAAAGTTGCATGACTCCTGGTGGATCTGAGTCTTTCGGCCGAGTGGGGTATCGACCGGATACACACTGGCGCAGTTTGAAACCTCGCCGCAGTCGCCGCAGCCCTCGCAGATCGCCTCGTTGATCATGACCCTGGTCGTAGGCGTGACCATCGTGCCGCGCTTGCGGCCACGACGTAACTCAGCAGCACAGCCCTGATCGTAGATCAATGCAGTGACACCCGAGATCTCGCGGAGCTCTCGTTGCACCGCGTCGAGGTCGTCACGATCTTTGACGACGCTATTCGATGCGAAACTGCTGCTTCGGAATCGCCCCGTTGCGTACTTGCCCGTGTCGTCGGTGAGGACGAACGTCTTCACGATTCCTTCGGCCTTCAGCCAATGAGTGAGTTCGGGAACCTGAATCTCACCCGCGGCGTCTTGTCCACCGGTCATGGCAACGGTGCCGTTGAACAGAATCTTGTAAGTGATGTTGGTTCCGGCCGAAACCGCCTGGCGAATCGCTAGCGAACCAGAATGCGCCATTGTGCCGTCACCAAGGTTTTGGAATCGGTGCTGGTGGCCGGTGAACTCGCTGATTCCCACGTACTGCGCGCCTTCTCCCCCCATATGTGTGATGCCGACGGTGCTTCGGTCCATATGCAACGACATTCCGTGGCAACCAATACCGCCACCGGCCGACGAGCCCTCAGGCACGACGGTTGAGCGGTTATGAGGGCAGCCGGAGCAGAAGTAGGCCGTTCTGTTCGGGAGCAACGCGTCGTTCGCGAGAAGCGGGATACGCCGCCGCGACACCTTTGCGCCGAGCAGCTCGGCCAGGGGCTCCAGAATCTGGTCGGCGGTGAGCCCGCTGGCCACGGGGAAGTGGCTCTTGCCAATGACCTTTGGCCTAAGCGCAGTCGAGTACAGGATGTCCTTGATTTGCCGCTCAAGAAACGATCGCTTCTCTTCGACAACGATGATCGTGTCAAGACCTTCGGCAAACTCAAGTAGGCGACGCTCTTCAAGGGGCCAGATCATTGCGGGCTTGTACAGCCGGACATTGCTGTTGTCGAGGCGACCGAGCACCTCTGCCAGTTCGTAGTAGGTCGCTCCAGCGGCAACGATTCCGGTGGTTCCGTTACCGCTGATTCGGTCGAGATTGTTGTGATACACGAAGTCTTTGGCTGCCGCGAGTCGCTTTGTGAAGACTTCTTCTTCGAGGTGGAGTGACATTGCACCAAGAAGCTGATCGGTGTGGGTCGGCTGCCAGTCTTTCGTTGGCCGGGAGACCTTTATACGACCGGGGCTGGGATCGACCGATGCATATCCGTCAGCGACGTTGGTCTGAATCTTCAGCCCAATCCAAGCGCCGCTGTAGCGAGACATTTCGTAGCCGTAGCGGCCTAAATCGAGCACCTCCTGGACATTGCCAGGAAAGAGAACGGGGATCGCGAGGTCGGACAGCGACCATTCCGAGGCTGACGGGATCGTCGATGACTTGTTTGACGGATCGTCGCCCGCAACGACGAGGACGCCGCCCTTCGGGTCGACCCCCGAATAATTTGCGTGCCGCAGAGCATCACCGCTGCGATCGACGCCAGGACCCTTGCCGTACCACATGCCAATTACGCCGTCGGCCGACCGGTCGGCCTCTAGTGCCGAGAGCTGCGAACCCCACACCACGGTTGCGGCGAGGTCTTCGTTTACACCAGACACAAAACGAATATTGTGGTTCTCGAATACTGAGCGTTGGCTTTCGTAGGCGCTATCCATGCCGCCAACCGGCGAGCCTCGATAGCCGCAGATCAAGCCAGCGGTTTTTTGGCCAACTGCCTTGTCGGCGAGCACCTGGTCAAGGGGGATACGAATTATGGCCTGGATACCGCTCATAGCCAGTTTGTCTTCGGTGGCTGTGAGACGGTCAGAAAGATCGAACGTCATCGGCAGATCATGACACACCGGCGCTTACAACATGCAGTGGGACAAGGCGGACGAGTGCCTGTGGTCGATCGAGCGGGCGTTCATTGACCCAGTGCTGGGCATCGGCGCCAAGATGAGGGGCGACCAACTGGAGACGCTGGTCAGGAGTGACCTGGCCTTCGATACTGGCTGTCGCGTCGAACCTCACGTAGGCCCCACCATGAGGAGCGAGGATCAGGAGCGACACTCGATCGTCGTTTCTGATGTGTCTGACCTTCACCGATTCGTGATCGCACGAGAGCCAGATCGACTGACGCTCACGGCGATACCACACCACCGATTGTGAGATCTTGCCGGTGCGTCCGTAGGTCGCGAGAACCCCGTGCAAGGGCCGATCGATAAAGGCACAAACGGCGGAGGTCAGGAGCTTGGTCACGCTGATCACCGTAGCCTACGGAGCGTGTCCATCGCGGAGGAACTAGAGGCAACCGAACGCATTCGTCGTGTCCATGAGTCACATGTGACTCGGGCCCGCAAGTTGGCCAACCAGCTCGCGAACGAGGCAGCGTTGGCGACAGAGGACGGCATACGTGACCTGGTCGATGAAGACGCCGAGGCCGACGCTGCGGTGCAAGCGTCACTAGTCCGTCAGCTGTCTGACCGCACAATGGCGGCCTACAGGCGGCTGAATGAGCTAGAGGCGCTTGGTGAGGCAATCGCGTTCGGCCACACAACGAACGACGCAGGCGAGCGGGTTTACGTCGGCCGCATTAGTGTCATCGACGCCGATGACGCACTGGTTGTCGACTGGCGCGCTCGGGTGGCAATTCCCTTCTACCGAGCCACTCCCCTCGCTCGTCTGGAAGTCGCGCGGCGAAGGCACCTGAACTACGTGGCGGGAGCTCTGGTTGGTTATTCCGATGAGATCCTCGACATCGATCAGCTCGTCGATGCCGCAAGCCTCAGGGGTGAAGCTGCCTTGCTGGCATCAGTCACCGCTCCGACACAAGAACAGATGCGCTCGGTGGTCGCCACGATCCAGGCCGAGCAAGATGCGGTAATCCGGGCTCCGGCCAATCAGCCGCTCGTCGTACAGGGAGCGCCTGGCACCGGAAAGACAATCGTTGCCCTTCACCGAGCCGCCTACCTTCTCTACGACCAACGAATCGCTCTTGCCGACTCGGGTGTCTTGATCGTTGGCCCTTCGAATGCGTTCCTTTCCTACATTTCGGGAGTGTTGCCGTCGCTTGGCGAGTCAGGAGTCGTGTCACTGACCCCGGAGAAGCTCTACACCGGCGTACTCGTTGAAGAACGACCCGAGGTTGCTGTGAAAGGCAGCATCGAGATGGTCGATGTGCTGGCCAAAGCGTTACACCTTCGCCGTCGACGTCCGAAGGATCGACTCGTGATGTGGTACGGGTCGAGCCGCGTGGTGATCAAGCTCGATCGGCTCAATGAACTTTTCGCTGTTGCATCTGGCCACCGGATGCACAACGACGGTGCAGACGCCTTCCACGAACTTGTACTGAGTGAACTGGTCAACGAGGTGTATGACCCCGCGTTCCCTGCGAGCGACGACGCACGGGAAACGTTCGAGTCGAGTGCCGATCTTTATGAGTTTCTTCTTCGTCACTGGCCGACCCTGACTCCCGAACAAGCCCTCAACGACCTTCTTGGATCGCAGGCAATGCTGAGGACACTGAGCCACGCGACTGATGTGATGACCTGCTTCCGTGAACGTTGCGACGAACAAGACCTCGCCGAGCGACGATGGGCCTTTGACGATATTCCGCTGCTCGACGAGCTCTACTCGCTGCTTGGCACCGCCCATGGACTTCCAAAGAAGGTCAAGAAGCAGGAAGAGGTTGAAGGCGTCATCTTCGAGCTGAACCTCTCTGGAGCCGACGAGATGTTGGAAGATTCGGCGACGGTAGCTGCGTTGTCGGCTCGCGAACGGTCGTGGCGCTATGGCCATGTCATCGTTGACGAGGCGCAAGATCTCACCCCAATGCAGTGGCGCATGATCGCCCGGCGCACCACCGATGGCGGCCTGACTGCAGTTGGCGACCTGGCCCAGCGGTCCATTGGCGTGCCTGGCTCGTGGGACGAGCATCTTCCATCCGACCTCGGCAATCTCACGCTGCAGGAGCTCACGGTCAACTATCGGTCACCAGCTGAGATCAACCAAATTGCGTCGTGTGTGCTTCACGAACTGGCGCCGCACCTTCGGGCGCCACGAGCGATTCGACAAAGCGGCTATGACGTGGAGTTTCGGCGAGTTGCTTCTTTAACAGCCGAACTCGCCAATATTGTCGACCATGCGACGCCAGACGGTGGCAAAATCGCAGTGATTGGCGTTGAGCAAGCACTTACACCGATTGAGTCCAAAGGTCTGGAGTTCGACGTGGTCGTCGTCGTCGAACCGGCTGCAATCGTGGCTGAACCATACGGACTCGGCCAGTTATACGTCGCGCTTACTCGGGCGACCCAACGCCTGATCGTCGTTCACGAACTCGATCTTCCGTCAGTGTTGCGGCCCGGGCGTGTCACCTAACCGCGCACCCCTCTAGTCTTGAGTGGTGAGCACTAACGAGCCGTCTGCAAACTCTGACTTCATCCGCGACAAGGTCGTCGCCGACACCGCATCAGCGGTATTCGGAGGGCGAGTACAAACACGGTTTCCGCCTGAACCAAACGGCTACCTCCACATCGGCCACGCCAAGTCGATTCTTCTTAACTTCGACATTGCGAGCGAGTTTGGCGGCAACTGCAATCTTCGATTCGACGACACGAACCCAGAGACCGAAGATCAAAGCTTCGTCGACGCCATTCAAGCTGACTTGGCGTGGCTTGGCTGTGAACCAAGTGGCAAAGTCCTGTATGCCTCCGACTACTTTGAGCAGTTGTACACCTGGGCTGAGCAGCTCATAAGTAAGGGCCTGGCCTACGTCGACGATCAAGACGCCGAAACAATCTCGGCTCAACGCGGTGTGTTCGGCTCCCCTGGCGAGGCGAGCCCGTATCGGGACCGCAGCGTAGAAGAGAATCTCGAGCTTTTCCGTGGAATGAAGGCGGGCGAATTCGAAGATGGCGCTCGTGTCCTTAGAGCCAAGATCGACATGGCCGAAGACAATATGCAGCTTCGTGATCCGGTGATGTACCGGATCCGCCGCACCCCGCACGTTCGCACTGGTGACACCTGGAGCATCTATCCGACGTACGACTGGGCCCATGGCCAGTCCGACGCAATCGAGGGCGTTACTCACTCGCTTTGCACGCTCGAGTTCAGGAACCACCAGCGCCTATATGACTGGTTCCTCTCGCATCTTGACCTTCCTTTTGAAGCCCCAGAGCAAACCGAATTCGCTCGACTCGCGCTCACCCACACCGTGCTCTCAAAGCGCAACCTGCGCACTCTCGTCGAAGACGGTCTCGTGGACGGATGGGATGACCCACGGATGCCGACACTTCGTGGTCTGCGTCGTCGGGGCTATCCGGCATCGGCTATTCGAGCGTTCATCTCCAAAATCGGCGTCTCAACGTCGAACAGCGTGCACGACATCGAATTGCTCGAATCGTTTATTCGGACTGAGCTAAACCAAACCTCGCTGCGGCGCATGGCCGTCCTCCAGCCCTTGAAACTCACGATTACAAACTGGCCTAAGGGCCAGGTCACGATGGTGGAGGCCGCGAACAACCAAGAAGATCCCGAAACCGGGAGCCGCCAGATTCCATTTACGGGATCAGTTTGGATCGAGCACGATGATTTCAGCCTCGATCCACCACCCAAGTATTACCGACTGAGTATCGGGCGCGAGGTTCGACTTCGTTCGGCCTTTTTCGTGACCGCGACCGACGTTGTTCTCGACGACAACGGTGAAGTTATCGAGGTGCTCGCCACTTACGATCCTGCGTCAGAAGGCGGCTCAACGCCTGACAAGCGCAAGGTCAAGGCCACCATGCATTGGGTCTCGGCCGACCACGCAATCGACGCCACGGTCTACGAATTTGGCCGCCTATTCACTGACTCACATCCATCGGGGCTTGAGTCGTTCAACGGTGACGCACGCGTCGAGCGTTCGGCGAAGCTTGAGCCAGCGCTCGCCGACGCTGAGCCGGGGCAGGTCGTGCAGTTTGAACGTCTCGGCTATTTCGCCAGCGACACCGTCACCCATGGCGTCTTCAATCAGACGGTTGGGCTTCGTGACGAATGGGCAAACCTACAGAAGCGTCAAGCCTCACGCTGAGCTTCTACGACGGCGGCTCGTAGCTGTTCAAGGGTGAACGGTTTCGGGAGAAACGCATCGGACGGAGAACGTCCCTCGTCGAATGTCGAGGTCATGAACCCTGAGGCAATAATTACTGGGAGCTCCGGTTTCAGGACCTTGAACTGCCGGAGCACGTCTCGGCCGTGCATGCCGGGCATAACCCAGTCGAGATAGACGAGATCGATATCGGCCCCGTACCGCTGAAATGCTTCGATCGCCTCTTCGCCGCTCGTTGCCCTGATGGTGTCGAGGCCTAATGACGTCAGCCCTTCGAGGGCGAACCCACCGACCAGTTCGTTGTCTTCGACCACGAGCACGGTTGCGCTGCGGATCGGCGCGTTATCGACTGCCGGCTCGACTATCGGCTCGCTCAGCACGACCTCAGGCGCCGTATACGACGGGAGGAAGAGTTGTGCGACAGTCCCGTGCTCAACAGAACTCGTGAGTCGAACGGCGCCGCCCGCCTGCTTTGCCGTGTTGTACACCGCGTTGAGCCCGAGACCCCGGCCGGCTCCTCGGGTAGAGAAAAATGGATCGAAGGCTTGGCGCAGCGTGTCGTCGTCCATGCCAGGACCAGTATCGCTAACTCGGACGCACGCAACTGGTCCGGGTGACACCGACTCTCCGTGCTGACCTAACATCGGCTTCAACAGCAACTCGGAGCTGACATCAACAATGCACTCGCCAGGTGCCACCACAGCGTCACGGGCATTGAGGACGAGGTTCAGAACGGCGCTCTGTAATTGGGTCGAATCACCGAATACCAAGAACTCACTATCGCCAGGGTCGGCTGCGGTAATGGCGCAACGGGCCGTCGGGGCAATCAGAGCAACCACCTCGTTGACGATCGTATTTAGGTTGACAATCTCTTTAACTGGCTCACCTTGATTACCGAACGCGAGCATGCGCCGTGAGAGCGCCGAAGCCTGGTCGCCCGCTTGCATGATTCGGTCGGCATAACCCCGTTGGCGTGTTTCGACGAGTTCGGATCGAAGCAAATCGGCGTAACCGAGGACTACTGCAAGCTGGTTGTTGAAATCGTGGGCCATTCCGCCAGCCAACTGACCGACAACCCGCATTCGCTCGCTTTGGAGGAGTTGCTGCTCCTGTTCACGCAGAAGTGCTTCGAGCTCTTTGATGTCCGATATGGATCGCGTGAACGAAATAAAACCCGAATCGACCGGAACGATCGACACTCGGAACCATTCGTTGAAGGGGACAAAGTGAAATTCGAACTCGACCTCTTCTACGTTCTTGACGGCGCGTCGATAGTTCAGCTCGAAATCGGAACCATTACCGAGGGGCATGGCCTCGAAAAATGACTGGCCGTTAAACTCATCGACGGCAACACCCATGGCCTCTGCGAACTCTGCATTTATGGCCTGAATGACGAGATGCTCGTCGAAAAGTATCACGGGCGATGGAATTGCATCGAGCAAGCTGTTCAGCTGGTGCTTGAGCGCTTCCGCCGCATTGCGTTGTTGGCGTTCGGCGGTCAGGTCGACGATGACTCCGGACACGGTCATTGAATCTGAGTCAACCACCGCGGTGATCGACACATGGCTCACGTCGCCGACCGCGGAGACCATGCGACAGTCGGTCTGGAGCGGTCGCTCCCGTCGAAGAGTTTCGTCGATTGCCTCCACCACACGCTGCCGGTCGTCGGGGTGAATTCGAGCGAAGAGATCGGCCTCGGTCACAGCCAACTTGCGGTCGGCACCATCGATCGAAGGTTCGTGGCGGGTGAACACTTTCTCGCTTATCGAGTAAGTGAAGGTGTCAATTTTCGCAAGACTGAGCGCTGTCCTGAGAGTGTCGTCCATAGAGTCCCTCCGGATTAAGCGAGACTGCCATGTGAGCCGCTGCTTGCCCGGGATTGCCAAGCAACATTAGCCTAGAACAAGCTTAATGATGAATCATTCACCCCAAGGGTCCTGGTGCCAACCAAAGCCCGGTGTCTTACCAATCTCTCGGATTCACCCATTAACCTCAGTGGCAGTATCGATCGCACACGGAGAACCATGTCAGCACAGATCATCTACACCATTACCGACGAAGCCCCTGCCCTCGCAACTCATTCCTTGCTTCCGGTGATCGAGTCGTTCGCGGGCGCCGCTGGCGTCGCCGTGGAAACGCGTGATATCTCGCTCGGTGGGCGGATTCTCGCAACATTTGGTGACTATCTGACGGCGGAGCAGCAGGTTGGCGATGCACTCGCCGAGCTCGGAGCCCTGACCCAAGATCCTCTCGCAAACATCATCAAACTCCCGAACATTTCGGCATCGGTGCCCCAGCTAAAGGCGGCAGTTGCAGAGCTGCAGGCCAAGGGCTACGCGCTCCCCGACTACCCAGACGATCCAACGACCGACGCCGAGAAGGCGACTCGCATCCTCTATGACAAGATCAAGGGAAGCGCGGTTAACCCTGTTCTACGTGAGGGTAACTCCGACCGTCGGGCGCCGAAAGCCGTAAAACAATACGCACAGAACAATCCTCATTCGATGGGCGCGTGGTCTTCTGACTCGAAGACGCACGTTGCGACCATGTCGGGGGGCGACTTCTTCGCGAATGAGCAGTCAGTCACAATCGGCGAAGCAACCACCTTCCGCATCGAGCATGTTTCGACCGATGGCACCATCACCGTGCTAAAAGACGAGCAGCCTTTACTCGCGGGCGAGATTATTGACTCAACGGTGATGAGCAACGCGGCACTCGTCGCATTCCTGGCCGAGCAGATTGCCGATGCGAAATCTCAGGGTGTCCTGTTCTCGCTTCACCTGAAGGCAACGATGATGAAGGTCTCTGACCCGATTATCTTCGGGCGAGCAGTCAAGGTGTTCTTCGCCGAGGTTTTTGCCAAGCACGGCGACGTGCTCGACCAGCTCGGCGTCAATGTCAACAACGGCTTCGGTAACTTGCTTGGCGCTCTCGACAATGCCACCGCCGAGCAGCGTGCGGCAATCGAGGCCGACATCGCCTCTGCGTATGCAAACGGTCCTTCGGTCGCCATGGTCGATTCCGACAAGGGCATCACCAACCTTCATGTACCGAGCGACGTCATCGTTGACGCATCGATGCCAGCCATGATCCGCACCTCAGGCCAGATGTGGAATGCCGAAGGGAATCAACAAGACGCAAAGGCCGTCATTCCTGATAGCAGTTACGCCGGCGTCTACCAGGAGACAATCGAGTTCTGCAAGGTAAACGGCGCGTTCGATCCAACCACGATGGGCACGACGCCAAACGTTGGTCTGATGGCCCAGAAGGCCGAAGAGTACGGTTCACACGACAAGACATTTGAGATTGATTCAGCGGGCTCGGTGCGCGTCGTCGATGGCTCCGGAACGACCATCATGGAGCATGCGGTTGAGGCAGGCGACATCTTCCGGGCCTGCCAGGTCAAGGATGCGCCAATCCAAGACTGGGTCAAACTCGCCGTGAGCCGTGGTCGAGCAACTGGCGCACCCGTGGTGTTCTGGCTCGACGAGGCTCGAGCCCACGACGCAAACGTCATTGCGAAGGTCAAGGCGTATCTGCCAGACAACGATACCGATGGTCTGCAGATCGAGATCCTCTCGCCTGTCGAAGCGACCCGTTTCACTTTGGCGCGAGTCAAGGCCGGCGACGAGACCATCTCGGTCACTGGCAACGTACTCCGTGACTATCTCACCGACCTTTTCCCCATTCTCGAGCTCGGCACCAGTGCCAAGATGCTGTCGATCGTGCCACTCATGAAAGGCGGCGGCTTGTTCGAAACAGGAGCAGGCGGCTCGGCGCCAAAGCACGTCCAACAGTTTGAGAAGGAGAACCACCTTCGCTGGGATTCTCTTGGCGAATTCTTGGCCCTCGCAGTCTCACTTGAGCATCTTGCCGAGGTAACTGGAAACGCTGGTGCTCAGGTTCTCGCCGATGCACTAGATGCGGCAACCGGCAAATTGTTGCTCAACGGCAAGTCGCCTTCCCGCAAAGTGAACGAACTCGACAATCGGGGCAGCCACTTCTACCTTGCCATGTACTGGGCTGACGAACTCGCCACGCAAACGGTCGACTCGGCGCTCGCCGCTCGCTTTGCCCCTGTGGCCAAGGCTCTGCACGATGCCGAAGACACCATCGTTCACGAACTCAACGCGGTCCAGGGGCAGGCCATGGACATTGGCGGCTACTACAGCCCAGATTCGGCCAAAGCCGAAAATGCTATGCGACCGAGCCCAACATTTGGCGCTATTCTCGCTGCCGTCTAGCCGTTCACCCAGTCGTTTACTTTTCGGACCAGAGCGGCATCACCCGAGACGAGCAGCGTCGTTATCATCGTCTCTGCCCACTTCGGGATCTCTTCTTTGATCTTGTCTTCTGGTCCGACAAGGGCGACGTCTTCGACCATCTGAAGCGGAATCGATGCAATGGCCTCCTCTTTCCGGCCAGCGAGGTAGAGACGCTGGATATCGTGGCACTCCGACTCGTAGCCGAGGCGCGCCAAGACCTCGAAGTGGAAGTTTGCGCCCTTTGCTCCCATGCCACCGACGTAGAGCGCCAGCATCGGGCGCACATAGTTAGCCGCAACCTCGACGTCATCGTTCACAATGAGCGGAATGGGGCAGGCGATATCGAAGGTATCGAAGTCATGCCGGCCGCCCTTGGCGAACCCGGCTTGTAGCGCCTCGGTATAGAAGTCGTTCGACTTTGGACTGAACCAGAATGGCAGCCAGCCGTCGGCGATCTCACCCGCTAATTCGACGTTCTTCGGCCCTTCCGCCGCCAGGTAGATCGGAAGATTGCCACGTAAAGGATGCACGGTTGGCTTCAGCGCCTTCCCGAGCCCCGAACCGCCTTTGTAGGGAAGTTGATAGTGGGCGCCGTCGAGAGTGACTCGCTCTTCCCTATCGAAGACCTGACGGACAACGTCGATGTACTCACGAGTGCGGGCCAATGGACGCGGGTATGGCTGTCCGTACCAGCCTTCGACGACCTGAGGACCAGAGACCCCGAGCCCCAGCCGGAAGCGGCCGCCTGAAAGATGATCCATGGTGATCGCCGCCATCGCTGCTGCGGTGGGCGTGCGGGCCGACATCTGCATGATTGCAGTGCCGAGATCAACGTTGGAAGTTTGCGAACCCCACCAGGCGAGAGGCGTCAAGGCATCAGATCCGTACGCCTCAGCGGTCCAGATGCTGTCCCAGCCAAGTTCGTCAGCGGCCGCAATGGCCTCGACCGCGTTAGCCGGAGGCCCGGTGCCCCAATACCCTGTCATCAGACCAAGTTTCAGTGTGCTGCTCATGTCATCCTTGTCAATCGGTCGGTTGCCTAAACAGTAGGTCGGGATACCTCAGCAAGACTATTCTCACCATCCACCACGAACGTGGCCTCGTAGGTCTAGATCTGGCGGGACAGGCTCCGACCTGTTGCGGTGTTGAGGACGAGCGCTGCCATGAAGGTCATGACGGCCATAAGCGACATCGTTGCACCCGGAGCGGTGTCGTAGTGGTAGCTCACCAGCAGCCCGAGAATCACGGCAACTGTCCCGAGCACGATCGATCCGATCATGATGTATGGCACTCGCTTGATGAGCAGCGCCGACGCTGCCGGAGGCGCAATCAGAAACGACACCACGAGCAGATTGCCAATTGTCTCAAATGAAGAAACAACCGCGAGGGCAAGCAGTCCGAGCAGAACGGCATGAGTGAGCTTCGGGCGCAGGCCTAGGAGCTGGGCCAGCGTTTCGTCGAACGTCATTGCCAGGAGCGGTCGGTAGAAGACGGCAATACCAATGATTGTGATCGCGGCGGCAATCGCTTGTCTGATGAGGTCTGAGTTGTCGATTGCGGTGATCGACCCAAACAGAAACCTGGTGAGATCGCCTGCGTATGAACCGCTCCTCGACATGATGACGACGGCCAGTGAGAGGAACCCGGCAAACAGGATCCCAATTGTTGTATCTTCAGGCAGAGGCGACTGACTGCGGATTATGTGCATCAAACCCACCATCGCTCCTGCAGCGACGAACGCGCCAAGCGTCGTGCTCACACCAACGGTGTAGGCAATGGCGATACCAGGTAGCACTCCGTGCGCCAGCGCGTCACCAAAGAAGCTCATGCCGCGAAGCACGACCCACGTTCCGACGAGCGACGTACACACGACGGCAAGAATGCCAGCGAGCAGCGCATGACGCATTGTCTGGCTTGAGAATGGATCAATCCACCACTGTTGGGGGTTAGTCAGAAAGTCCATCTGCATCTCCCCCAAGTGCCTTGGTGATGGCGACGGCATCAAACTTGAGGAGACCCAGGTAGGTATCTGCGCCTGAACCGGGTTCGCCGAGGACATCGGTGTAGAGATATACGACCTCTACTTTGTCACCGAGACGTGATGCGATTGCTTCGATCTCCGCTCCGTTGTGCTGGTGCTCGGCGAAGATCGCAGGAACCCCAAGTGACACGATGGATTCTTCTAGGCGTTCCAGGTCAGCGGGGCTCGCTTCGCTTAGCGTGCTCGAAGGCAAGACTGTATCGAGCACCTCGTAGTCGTAGCGATCGGCGAAGTAGCCCATCGCATCATGATTCGTGACGAGAAGTCGATCCGAAGCCGGAACGGTGTGTAGAGCAGTGGCAATCGCGGCATCCGCCTCGACGAGTTGCTCGACGTAGTCCGCCGCGCACTTCGTGATGACCTCTTCAGGGGCTCCCGTTGCGTCGACAACGGCCGTGACTAGCTCGGGGACAATCGACGCGACAGCGTTCGGATCAAACCACAGGTGTGGGTCGCCGTCTCGACGGTCAAGTAGATCGCCGACGGTAAACACAGACTCGCCGTTAGACGCTGCCGCCTCTAGCGAACTGGTCCAAGCCCCTTCCAATCCAAGTCCGTTGGCTACGATCAGACTCGCACGCTCGAGCCGCTCTTGGTCTCGGAAAGTCGGCTCGTACACGTGAGGGTCGGCATCGTTTGGGATCAGCGTGTCGATATAGATATCGGGCACGCAGACGATCTCAGAGACGATGTCGGCCCAGATCGCAGTGGTCGCGACAATTGTGGCACGGTGGAAGTCGTCGTCAATCTGGTCGCTTCCCGAGTTGTCGACCCTACTTGTGCTGCCGCACGCCGACGCGACCAAGGCCAGCGTCAGAACTAGTGCCCCGCGATGTCGGAGCTGACGGAAGGTCCTTGCCATGTGAGTAAATGATAATGAGAACCATTCTCACTTCCTCCAGGCCCAGCTAAGCGTTTTGGGACTACGGGGTTGGCATGGGCTAAAACGTCTGGGTGCCCCTCCATCTCCGGTCAGCAGTTCGCGGTCTTATCATCGACCCCGATGACCGCATCTTGTTGGTGCGGTTCAAGTTTCCGCGAGGCGTTGTATGGGGTCTTCCTGGCGGAGGGGTGAATCCGGGAGAAACCTTCGCGCAGGCGCTCGACCGGGAACTCGCGGAAGAAACGGGAGTGAGGCCGACGTCGATCGAGGGCCCGATCTGGAACCAGACTGTCTACTTCGATGACTTTGTTCGGTTTAGCGGTCAGCGCAACCGTGTCTTTCTGGTCAAGGTCGACTCGCCAGACCTAAACCCCGGCATGGATCGTGATGCGCTTGCGGCCGAAATGATTACGGATATGGCCTGGTGGACGTTGCCCGACCTTGAGGCCACGACCGAAGTGACGGCGCCACTGGCACTCTCGCGTTATGCCGACCTCATTGTCCGCCACGGCGCACCAGAAAGACCATTCGAAACTGGTCCCTAAGCGGATCAGTTCGCTATTCGATGCCCGTAAGTTTGGCGAACTGCTGCAAGTAGCTCCCCATGTCGAAGTAGTCACGCCAGAGGGTGATCAAGCCGTCGTCATTGACTTCGAAGACCCCGGCGATGGGGAGTTCGAGCCAGCCGTCGCCTATCTGGAACCGGTCCATGCGTTCGTTATAGACCCGGTTGCCTACCTCGTCTTGGGCAACGACGATCCACTCGACCTCGCCTGCCACATTCAGGAAGTTGTTGAGCGTCTCGACCATGCCCTCGACACCGACGATCGGCGTGATTGGCATGTTCTCGTAGCTGATGTCTGAAGCAACCATTGCGGCCGCGGCAGCGACGTCCTTCTGCTCGATGGCGGCGATGAACGCAGAGACGACTTCAGACGGTGACATGAAGCGAAGCTAGCAGCTAGCTAGAAAAAGCGAAGCACTCGCCGGACTAGCGAACTGGCTCTTCTGGCTCCAGGACTGAAGTAGCGGGCCCTCAGCACGTTGTTCGCCGCTCGACTCGCTCCCTCGGTGAAGGTCGGATAGGCATGGACCGTGGTCGACAGGGCATCAATCTTGGCGCCGACAGTCATGAACGCAACGATCTCGGCGATGCTCTCGCCTGCAGCTTCGCCAACAATCGTCGCTCCAACGATGCGACGCTTTTTGTCGCCAATGAGCTCGACCCATCCGCCCGTCCGACCGTGTGTAATCGCTCGGTCGAGATCGGCGTAATCGAATCTCGAAACGACCGCCTTGCCACCCCAACTCTCACGCGCGGCGGCCGCGTCAAGCCCCACTCGAGCGATCTCGGGGTCGGTGAATGTGACCCACGGAATGTTGTCGTACTTAGCCTTCTTGCGCGTTTTGAAAAGAGCGTTAGCCACAACTGCCCTGGCCTGGTGAGCGGCGACAGGAGTAAATGGCATCTTCCCGGTTACATCTCCGGCGGCGAAGATGTCGTCACCAGTAGTGCGCATTGTGTCGTCAATGATGACGTGCCCGCGCTCGTCGGTGTCTACACCGACGAGGTCGAACCCGAGGTTTGCCGAGTTGGCCCGACGGCCGACCGCCACGAGAATTCGATCGAAGCCGACCGACGTACCGTCAGCGAGATTGACTCGAAACGCCTCTCCCTCGGCTTCAACCGACTCGGCCCGGACACCGATTTTCACGTCGACTCCCTCCGCGCTGAGGACCTCACCGAGATATGCACCAACTTCGGCTGCCTCACGCGGCAGCAGGCTCGTTTCGGCCTCGATCAGCGTGACATGCGACCCGAGTCGGGCAAAAGCCTGCCCAAGCTCACAGCCGATTGGCCCTCCGCCAAGCACCACGAGTCGAGGCGGCAGTGTCTCAAGATCCCACACATTGTGGCTGGTCAGCGGCTGTGCATCGGCTAAGCCCGGAATCGGAGGAACGACAGGGTGTGAGCCCGTGGCGATTAGAGCCGACCGGTACTCGATCAGTCGATCGCCAACCTTGATCCTGCCTGGGCTGAGGAACTCGCCCCTTCCGATAATGACTTCGACGCCTTCCTCAGTGAGGTGTTCAGCAGAATCATGAGGTTCGATCACCGCCTGTGTGTGTTTGACGTGTGCCATAACGGCAGCAAAGTTAATGTCTGGTTCGACCGCGCTGAGGCCGACCGACGCGGCGTTTCGCATGTCATTCGCTAATGCGGCCGAGGAGAGGAGCGCCTTACTTGGCACACAGCCGGTCCAGAGGCAGTCGCCACCCGGCTTCTCCATCTCGATCAGTGCGACCTTGGCGCCGACACCAGCAGCAGCAATAGTTGCGACAAGGGCGGCGGTGCCCCCGCCAATAGCAACGAGATCGTATTCGGACTTGCTCAAGGCACGTTCCTGTCTTCGAAGGTCAGTCTTCTAACCGGGTTCGTGCCCCGATCCTTCCGTCACACTAGATTGTCCCCCAGACCACAGAGGACCATTGATGGATTTCACGCATTCAAGTCGTTCCCTCACACTGGCGACGAGCCTCCGCTCTTTCATCGATGAGGTGGTTGTCCCCGCAGAGTCTGCGGTCAACCAACAACGGGAGCGCAATCCGCGTACCCAGCCTGCGGTCATCGGTGACCTACAGAATGCGGCGAAGGACGCGGGTCTTTGGAACTTGTGTGTCCGCGACCCCAACTACGGGCCTGGTTTGTCGAGCCTCGATTACGCACCACTCGCCGAAATCCTCGGCCCAAGTCGCCTCGCACAAGAAGCAACCAACTGCGATGCACCTTCAAGCATCAACGGCGACGCCCTGATCTTGTACGGAAGCCCAGCCCAGAAGGATCAATGGGTTACGCCTCAACTCGACGGCCGTGTCCGCTCGGCGTTCGCAATGACAGAGCCAGACGTCGCCTCGTCGGACGCCGCCAATATCTCGCTCGCCGCTGAGGAAGACGGCGAGGGCTGGGTTCTCAACGGTCGGAAATGGTGGATCAGCGGAGTCCTGCACCCCAACTGCGAATACATGCTCGTCCTTGCCAATTCTGACCCCACCGCTTCACGACATCGTCGTCACTCGGTCTTCGTCGTCCCAAGCGACACTCCCGGCCTCACCGTGGTCCGCAATCTGCCGAAGTTCGGCTACCTCGATGCTGATGGCCACGCCGAACTTGCCTTCGACAACGTCCGTCTTTCAGCTGACGCGCTCCTCGGTAACCAAGGTGACGGCTTTGCAATCGGTCAAGCCCGACTCGGGCCGGCGAGAGTGCAGCATTGTATGCGGACGATCGGCGTCGCCGAGCAAGCCCTCTCGCTACTGTGTGAGCGAGCAGACAGTCGCTCGACGTTCGGCGGTCTCGTGTCCTCCCGAGCGAACATCCAAGAGTGGATCGCCAACGCTCGAATCAACATAAATTCGGCTCGCCTTATGACGCTGCACACGGCCTGGAAAATGGACGTCGAAGGCGACAAGGCAGCCGCTCCCGACATGTCGGCCATCAAGGTTCTCGTGATGCAGACGGCCACAACTGTGGTAGACCAGGCAATTCAGGTGTACGGTGCCGCCGGTGTTTCCGACGACACTCCCCTTGCTCGCATGTACGCATCGCTCCGATCGTTGCGTATCGCCGATGGTCCCGATGAAGTGCACCTCATGGCCATCGGCCGTCGTGAACTGCGCCGCCAGCAAGCCGACCGCGAACGCTAGCCGTTGAGCGTGTGCTGTTGGAAGAACTCCCATGACGTGGCAGTCGCATCAATATCGAGCGTTGTGTGGCCAAGGCCACTCGCCTCGAGGATGGCGGCAAATGATGATCCGGGCCAGGTGTGTCCGCCCCCGACAACCTCGTAGAACGTCATCGGAGTGTCGTCCGCACATCCCTGATAGTCATACGACTTCACTTCGGCTGAGATCTCGGTCACGACGGGCTCTGCATTACAACCGGCATCGGCCGCAAACTCGGCGAACTCATCTGGCATCACCTGCGAGAAGAACTCGACTAGTTCAGGTGGGGCGCCGGCGGGCAAAAGGCTGCTTGAACCGGTCGTACCATCGTAAGGAACCACCCCGTCTTCGTTGCCATGGAACGCAATGAACGGCACCGCTCGCGATGGTTCACATTCGTCGGGATGGGTGAGGCCTGCGACTGACGACGCAGCAGCAATCTTGTCCGCGAGGTCGCACACCAAGCGGCTTGTAAACAGACCACCGTTTGACATGCCAGTCGAATAGACCCGGTTCGCGTCACCGCAGAACCGCTCGACGATGTCGTCAATCAGAGACGAGGCGAACGCAACATCGTCACGACCCGGTGTATCGAGCTGAATCAACTCCCACGAGTTTCGATCATCACCAGGAGCGGGCACGCCTGTTGGGCTCACCACTATGAAACCCTCAGCCTCAGCGAGTGTCTCATAGGCCGTGAACGCTGCTTGAACAGATCCTTCAGAACCCAGACCGTGCCAGTTGAGCACCACCGGAGCGGGGGCATCAGCGTCGATCGTTTGAGGCACAAACACACGGACTGCGTAGCTCGTGCCAGATTCTTCGAGCGTGTACTCGGCGATGCCGGGTCTCCCGCACTCTGCGGACACTGTCGTGGCCGTGGTCGGGGCCGTCGTGACCGCATTGACAGCCTCGGTGCCTGGAGAAGTCGTCACTGCCGCCGCATCCGCATTGGTGGCGCACGCCGCTGCGACAAGAGGTAGCACGAGCAGCGCCAGCCATGTGGACTTGCGAGAGTTCAGAAAATGCATTCCGTGACTGTAGGCGGAAGGAGCAGAGGTCCCGCCGGTTGGCTAGTCGTATGGCGATCGGTTCACTCGCCCGGTCAGCGCATCAGACACCTGGTCTATTGCCGCTACAACGCGTGCGACAGGGTCTTCGTCTCCGCCTCCAAGGCGCTGCTTACGCTGGAAAACCGAGATGATCTCGTTCCACCGCGTTTCTTGGGCCGGCGTCAGCTTTCCCCGAAGCTGCGCCAGCTTTAGAAGGTTCGACTCGGCCGCTCCCGTCAGCGACTGCGACTCAGCGGTGTAGTGAGCGTCGAGAATCTCTTCGACTTCGGCCTCGGTCATCGCTGGCAGCAACTGGGCGGCCAGCCTGGTCATGTTCCGGTATGAACCCTGCAGCAGAAATGGCGGTTCGGTGCGATACGCATCGCCAGTAGCAGCGGAAGCGATGTATTGCCGGTTCACGGTCAGGACTGTCTGCTGCACAGTTCTCAGATGGTGGAGTAGGCGAATAATGTCGTTCTGCTCGGCCGTCGAGTAGCGCTGCGTCAGGGCTGCCTCGTCGACCGACCCACCATCGAGGCCCGCCATGAACGCATCGAGGTCCCGTCCGATCCTGGCAACCGCGAGATTGGAAGTAAGCGAGTTCTCGATGTAGCTGAGCGCGAAGGCTCGCTCGCTATCGGCGAGCACGTCGCCAAGGTTGTAGGTATCGGCCCGGTTGGCCAGCATGTCGGGGATACGGAATCGCTCTCCTGATTCGGTGTATGGATTGCCAGCCATGACAACCGCAAACCGCTTCCCACGAAGGTCGAACGTGCGTGACTCGCCTTCGAGGACGCCCTCGACTCTGCGTTGAGCGTCGGTGAGCGAGATAAAGCGCTGAAGAAACTCGGGGTTCGTGTGCTGGATGTCGTCGATATAGAGAATCACGTTTGACGCAATCGCAAACGCCATATTGATTCGGTCAAGCTCGCGCCGGGCGGTGCTACTCGGCGCCTGCGCTGGGTCGAGCGACGTGACATCGTGGCCGAGCCCAGGACCAGAGACCTTGACGAGCGCCATGCCGAGCCGATCGGCCACATATTCAATGAGGGTCGTCTTGCCGTAGCCGGGAGGCGAGAGCAGCATGAGGAGGCCAGATCGAGCAGCCGAGGTGTCGTCGACGGTGCCGATCTGGCGGGCCAAGTTGTCACCAATTAGCGGTAGGTACACCTCGTCAATGAGGCGGTTGCGTACGAAACCTTCGGGTACGTGCGGCACAAGATCGTGGACGCGAAGGTTGCTCTTGAGTTGGTCGACGACCTCGTGTCGAGCCGCAAGAAACGAGCGGTGGCGGGGAGCTACTTCATTGCGTTGAAGGCGGGCCAAATCAAGTAGCTCATCAAGCGAAACAGTAAGCGTTCCGTCTTCAATCGTTGGATGACGTCCCAGCAGACCGTTGACAGTACAGACGAGATCGACCGTTCTCAACCGGCGCTCAGGCTCGGGGAACAAGAGGGCAACAACAATCTCCGAAGCGATCGATTGGGGCGCCGATCCGGCGACATAGCTCTCAAGCACGTCGCGATAGGCGCGGGGACACTGCGTTGCCGAGGCAAGAACCGACTGCACCTTTGGATCAGCAGCAAACAGGCGCACATGACGAGCAGTCTCAGCAGACATTGCTGGAGCAAACCCCGATGGCGCCGTCAGTTCCTCAGCAAGATACGCGCCGAGCGTCGGCTCAAGGACCTGACTTAGGGCAGCAGCGGCCACGCCACGACCCTTCCAATCGACCCTTTGCTCATCGGTCAATTCGTCGTACCAAAACCACAGAGCATCGGCCCGTACACGGCTCGGGAACAGTAAAGCGCCGGCACTCGACGCGGCTTCTGCCCATGCCGAGACGAGGAGCACTGCATCATGGTCGTGCACGCCCCGGTCGTATCCTTCGTCGAGGCGTGAGTCGACCGCTTCGCGCACGGCGACTTCCCATTTCGGGACTACCCCGGACGTTAATGACTGGTCAAGAAGCCCGGCGGCAAGAAATGACCCTCGATACAGCTCCCGAGACTCCGAAATGAGCGGCTCGCTCCATAGGTCGCGATGCTCTTCCAACCGTTCGTCGTGCAGATCGAGCGCGAAATCGGTTCCGGTCAAAACGGCCTGCAGTCGTCCGTCTCGAGGCACGATCGTCAGCTCGCGGCGCTGCTTATCGACGCTAAATCGGTGACGGCCAAGCTTGATGAGCTCACCGTCAAACAGTTCGGCGCGGTCAAGAATGAGGCGGGCAGCATTGTCGCGGGCAGCGCCAAGCTGACTCTTGAGCTCATCGGCTTTGACGGCCTCGCCGAGGTCGCGGAGCTGGTCTGTGAGGTCGCGTACGCGCGCGCTCATTGGGTCGGCGGCGAAGAATCCGTTGACATCGTCGACCGACGGAAGCGCGGCGGCACGTTCGGTAATGCGCTCGAGTGTTCGCTCGGCTGCGCCAACGAGTCGTTGGGCCTTTGCCTCGCGTGCATCGACGAGCTTCTGGCGCCGAGCCGACACCGCCTCGGTGACCTGCTCGCGACGTAGCTCAAGCTCCCTGATCTGATCATCAGTTCGAGGACCAGCAGTCTCTAGTTGTTCAAGCTGAAGCAGGAGACGCCCTAGTGCTTCGTCGCAGCCCTTTGGGTCGTTGACCCTGCTCAACGCCGAGGCGATTGACTGCCCGAAGAGACCAAGCTCCGTTGCGAACGACGCTCCCGTCTCTGCCTCGACCAGCGATTCTCGTTTCGCCTCGACGCGGGCTCGCACCTGGTTTAGCGCAGCGAGTACCTGCGACACCTGTTCAAGTACCGAGGTTCGAACCCTTGGATCGTCGACAACAAGGTCTCCGACTGTCGACGACACGACGTCCATTGACGTTGCTACGCCATCGACCTCCTCAAGCAGTTCGAGCGCCGCAATGGATGATCCGGCCTCGTCGACAGATCCGGTGATACGGGCCAACCGTTCGTGGTACGGCGCAAATGCACCATCTCCCGCCAGATGACTTGCCGCTTTCTGGGCCGTTGCGGCGTGCGCAGCGGTGGCTTCAGCGACCAATTCATCGACGGCGACAACATCGATCTCTGGTTGATCGCGGATTGAGTGGAGGTGGCCAAGGTCATGGCGGTAGAGACCAAGCAGATCAATGAACGCCTCAGTCGTTGCGGGCGGTGAGATTCGTTCTTCTTCACGGTGCTGATCGAACGTGTGTAGAGCGTCTTGAAGAGTCGCCGCGGCGGCTGCTTTTACTTCGAGTACTCGCTCGAATTCGTCAATAACCTGTCCGGCAACCACTTGCATCTCACGCGCCGGATCGGCAAGGTCACCAACATCGTCTGAGCCAGACCAATGGTGCTGGTCAAGAAAGCGCCCGACTGAACCAAGCAGATCGCCGTAGAGCTCCGATGAAGGTTCGATTCCGCCAACGAGGCGTGACAGGGCAAGAGCGTCAGCGATACCCCTTACGAGCGCAGCATTTCCGATGCGGTCGAGGTCGGAGGTCTCACGGGGCTGTGCCGCGAACCATTCATCGCTCGCAAACGGGGTCTCCCATATTTGCATTGGGTGGATCCGAGTTGGTTCGGGCTCTTCGCGAAACATGACCATAGTTCCGTCGGGAAAGATCGAGTGCCCATCGCACCACAGTGGAGTCGTGACTTCTTGACGAACGACGTTGTAGGGCAAAAGGATGGATCGCCCAGATTCCTGCTCGTAGAAGACGTACAGCATGTCCTCGCCATTCGGCGATCGCACCACCTCAAGCAGCTCCATTTGGTCGGCGTCAAGGTCAAACGATTGGTGCTGACCATTCTTGAGAAAGACGCCCCGGGGATGGATGAAACCCTGCCCCTCGGGGAGCTGGCGAAAAGCCTGACCCAACTCGTCAATTCTGGTAGCACTGTGATCGAGAAGATTGACAACGTAATACCGATGGGCGAGTTCGCCATAGGGCAGGAGATCGATGACGATGAGGTCACCACACGCCGCCCATCGAATGGTGCAGTCAGTGAGCGACTGGTCGGCGTGGCTAATCGGATCGCTCAGCAGAAGCGTACGATCGGGCAACATAAGGTCAACGGCCCCATTGAGAGGGTTGATCAGTACCCGATCGGCAAGCGAGACGTGCGACTCGCCGACATGATCCTCCCTTGTCACCAACGTCCACTCGACATCATGTCGAGCCGGTGCTTTGTGATCGCGTTCGCCGCGAGCGTCGAGGTACTGGAGTGATCCATCGGGGTCGATTGACCACCGCAGCACACGAATGTCAGATTGGGCCGTTCCAATGCGAAACACGGCGAGCATGCGATTCGCCACGCGATAGAGCTGCTGGACTCGTGCGTCTTTGAAGTAGGTATGGAGCTCATCGAAATCACGACGGAACTGTGCATCGTCAAGAACCGATGCAACAAGCCCGTTCGGATTCGCACTGAGCACCACTTCGCCAGATGACGAGCGCTCAAGATGGTGAATGGCGAAAATGTCGTGCGGTTTGACCGAGGTCAGCGCCCCCGGAGCCGGATTAAACGCAATGATGAGCTGCCCGTCGACACTCGCTACATCGCGAGGGACATTCGTATTCTCACTCCGGAGCCGTTCAGTGCCCCGCAGCTCAAAGACCGATGAACCAAAGACTTCCGTTCGACGCTGGTTTAGTGCACCAGCCCGATCGGCGAGCTCAGTTGCGCTTGCCTCAAGGCGACTTCGAAGTAGGTCGTAAGTGCTCACTTGCCGATTTTGCGAAGCAGATCAGCAACAGTGAGATCTCGGATACCGTCGGCACCGAGTCCCGAGACCGCCTCACCAATCTTGGCAATGAGGTCTTCCTTCCCTTCGAGGTATGGCGCCGCCGCGGTAGCTGCGACCTCTGATGAATCAACGAACGCGTCGACTGACTTACCGGCAGAAATCGAGCCAACCAGTCGGTCAATGAATATGTCTGAGCCTCCGACAATATCGATGTTGGCGTTCTCGAGGCCGGTCTTCATCGCGTCGGCCTGAGCAGTTGCCACGCCGACTCGTGCCTCGACTTCGGCCAATCGCACTTTGGTCTCTGCCTCGAGTTCGCGCACGAACTCTTCGTGTTCTTGCCCGACGCCCTCGAGCTTCTTCATGGCTTCGGCCTTCTCAGTCAGACCAGAGGCCTCGCCCTTCAGCTTGGCCTCGATGGCGGAAGCTTCGGCAGTACCGAGTTCGCGAACGATCTCTGCTTGAGCGCGCTCAACGTCGACGTGAGCGATTCCTGTCTCTCGAATTGCGTTGGCCTTCGCCCGGTCAACCTCAACCTCACCAAGCCCGATCGCTGCCGATTCGGCTTTGACACCTTCAGCCAATCGAATCTTGGCTTGCGCTGACAGGTCAGCTGCTTCCATCTCGGCCTTAGCCAGTGTGAGCTGACGTGTCGCCTCATGGCGTGACGCCTCTTCCGCCGCCTCAGCCTTCTTGATGTCTTTCACGAGAAGGCTTTGTGCCTCGCCCTCGGCCATAACGACGAGTGCCTGGCGCTCACGATTCGCTTGCTCAACAACGCGGAGCGTCTCGATTGACTCTTCTTGCTCGGCGACCGTCTTCTCGGTGGCGACTCGGCTTCGGCGAATCTCGGCAATCGTTCCTTTCTCTTCTTCCAATGACTTCTCGGCCGAGAGTGTTTCGACTCGGCGCGACATCATTTCAAGCTCTTGGGCCTTCTGCACCCGCTCGGTTTCAACCGCTAGTACTCGCTCGCGGTTCTTTCCGGCGACTTCGACCTCACGTTGTAGGTTTTCTTGCTCGATGCCGATCTTCTGCTGCACCTCGAGATTGGCCATCTCGGCTCGAAGTGTTTCTTCTGCGACGACTGTGTCAATCGTTGCCTGCTCACGGGCCTTTACCGTTTCGACTTCGCGACGCTGGCGAGCCTCAGCATCTGCTTGCTGACGCTCTAGCTCCAACACTGCTTCACGGGTCTCCACATTCTTTGCGGTGATTTGCTTCGACTCGTCGTTTGACGCATTGTTCGTCGCGACATGCTCGATCGCAGTGAGTTCAGTGATCTTGCGAATGCCTTGGGCGTCGAGGATGTTGTTCGAATCGAGCTGATTGAGGGGGGTCTGCTCGAGGTAGTCAATAGCAACGTCTTCGAGTGCGTATCCATTGAGGTCGGTCCCGATGACGGCGATGATCCGGTCACGAAACAGGGCCCGCTCGGTATACAGCGAGACAAACTCCATCTGCTTGCCGACGGTCTTCAGCGCTTCAGAGAACTTGGCGGCGAATAGCTCTTCGAGGGTCACGATGTCGCTGGCTCGGTCACAACCAATAGCCTGGGCGACTTTGATTACATCCTCTTCAGCCTTGTTCACACGGACAAAGAAGTTGACTTTGATGTCAGCCCTGATGTTGTCCTGGCAGATGAGCCCTTCCGCGCCGCGACGGTCGATCTCGATTGTCTTCACCGAGATGTCCATCACCTCAGCCTTGTGCACGACCGGGAGAACAACCCGCCCGGTGAAGGTCACGGCGACCGTCTTCATCGTCGAGACGACCAACGCCTTGCCTTGAGGAACCTTCTTGTACAGCGTCGAGATCATGGCTGCGACGGCCAGCAATACGACCAGCACCACCGCCACGACGACCAATATGCCGATAATTACCGTATCCATGTGACCCCTCATCCTTCATTTCTTGATTTGAACTCGTCGTAAATGACTGTGTGGCAGGACTAGAAGTCCAGCAGGCCCGCCGCTATCTGAAATTCTCCGTCGTCGTTGAGATCAACGAGGTGCGCTTTCGTGCCTGAGCGCAGCTCGTTTGGCAACGGGCATCTCACCTGAACGATGTGCGTCCCGTGCTCTGCGTCGATGACTTCGGCTTGCCCGAATCGCTCATCGACATGACCGGTCTTCACTGTGCATTCGCGCCCGATCAGATCGTCTCGGTGCACCGCCGGGTGCACTGCAAACAACGGTGCGGCGAGATGCGCTACTGGACTTGCGACGAGCAGACCGCCAACTAGCGAGCCGACAATGGTCGGTAGTGCTAACCACAACGACATTGAGCCCGAGTCAGTCACTAGGTGCACAAAGATGAGCGAGATGAGCCACGCCGTGAGCGATACGACGGTGAACAACAGGCTCAGCGGAATCCGGTGAAGTCCGAGTGCGCCAAGAAAACCCGCAGACGTCTCGAAATCAGCGTCGACATCGCCATCAATACCGACGTCAGCGCCTCCATCGATACCGCTGACAAGACTGATAACCCAGTAACCGAGCGAGATCAACAGCAGTGTGGTGAACAGCGCAGTTGGCATACCAAGTGCTATTTCGATGAAACGCTCCACCCGACTCCCTCAAATCTGGTGTGGGGCCGATGTGCCGCCAGTCACCGAAGTATTGTCCCCAACCCGTTCTAACGCAAACGACGAGGCCAGGTAGCGAGTTCCCGAGAATTGCGCGGATACTAGAAGCCGCCGTCCCACTCGTCTTCTGATCCACCTTGAAATTCGGGCATTGGTTCGTCAGAATCGGATGGCGGAGAATCGAGATTCATGCTGGCTGGTTCAGCTTCGCTCGCGTCCGAATCTGCCGGCCACTCGCCCGTGCTTGAAGTCCGTTTGGCAGAGCGCGGCGCCGAGGTCTGAGCACCATCATTGTCATCAGAGTCTTCAGGGCTGTATCCGTAGCACATCTGCTCGCCGTCAACGTCGAACGGCTTACCGAGCGAACCGATGGTGAACGTCGAATAGTCGCCCGACTTCTTCAAGACTTGGACCACGCCAGCATCGTCGTTGAGTGCTTTTTCAAGCGACACGACAGGCGCCATAACCGCCCACTTTCCTGTCTTTGTCTTCCGAAACTGGGCCGGCTTAGGGTCGCTCATACTCGGCCTCAGTCGTCATCGATGTCAGTAGCGCCGTCGTCGCGATAGTCCTGATTCGTCAAAGGTTCGGTTGAGGTCGTGACGACACCACCGAGGTTGGCGACGATGCGCTTCAGATACCGATAGTAGATTGCTCGTGGTACAACCTCATGGCCGGGACGATCAGAATGCAGATACTCCCGGACCTTGCCCTCGCAGAATTGCCGTAGCTCGTCAACATGTTTCCAATTGTCTTCGACATCAGAAGTGATTGGGGCAACGAGCAGAAGGCCGACCTGTCCAAACATCTCCGAGACCTCTCGCCTGATCTTCATCAGTTCGTTGAGGTCTTCAGCCGTCGCGAACGAAACACCCTCTTCGGCCAGGTCGAGGATGTTCTTCGCCTGGTCGCCAATCCGCTCGAGCTTCTTGATGGTCAAGGTGTAGCCGAGCACCGTGCCGATGTCACCAGCGCCTTGGACGCTGACGTGTACGACGAGCTCAGAGCGCAGTTCCTTCTCGGCTGCGTTGATCCGATGATCGGTGGTTCGGATCTCCTCGGCAACGCTCTCTGGGTCGATGCCAGTAAGCAACGCGTCAGTTGCAAGATCGAACGAATGCCGGCAATCAGCGAGCATCTCAATCATGCGCTTCTGGATGTGGTCGATGCCTGGTTCACCACCACGACGGAAAAATTCAAATACCACTTGATTTCCTCTCTCAGCGGAGAATAGCGAGACCGACTACGGGCACGATCACGAACAATCCAAAAACATACGCCAACGCCCAGAGCTTCTGGTGCACAGCCAACTCGGCGAGTCCTTCAGCCGCTCTGATCGGAATATCCCTGGCAGGCTTGAATCCGTAGAGCAGCACGATACCCGCGATGTTGAAGGTCGTATGAACCAAGCCGACGGTGAGCGCTTCGGGGACGCTTGCCGCGAGCGCAGCAAGCAGAGCCGTAATCGTGGTGCCGACGTTGGCACCCAACGTGACCGGGTACGCATTGCGCAGTGATAACACGCCAGCGGCTGTCAGTGGGATGAGAATGGATGTCGTGATGCTCGATGACTGCACGGCCACAGTGATGACGAGGCCGAGCGCCATAGCGATAAGGCCACCGCCTCGCCCGAGCACAGCATTTAGGGATCGCTCAACACGATCGGCAACCAGCACGCGCATGTTCTTGGTGATGAGCGTGAGGGCAAGCAGGATGATGACGAGGCCTGTGATGAGCATGGAGATGCCAAGCCATGTCGTCTCTAGTCCGACACCAGACCAGAAATCTTTCAAGAGGGTGACTGGCTCCTTAACCCACGCCTTGACCGGGCTCTTCCAGTCGCTACCCGAAGATCCGACTAGTCGATCACTGATTGCTTGGGCGACCCAGGTAAGGCCACCGGTCAGGAGTTCGAACGGCAGCAGGATGGCAACGGCGAGGACATTGAAGAAGTCGTGCACCGTGGCTGCTGCGAGTGCTCGCTTGAACTCGTTCGATTGTCGAACGTGGCCCATGGAGACGAGCGTATTCGTCACCGTCGTGCCGATATTGGCACCCATGACCATTGGTACTGCCTCTTCGACGCCAAGTGCTTTTGAGGCGACAAGACCGACAATCACCGATGTACTGGCTGAGGACGATTGCACAAGTACGGTGCCAAGGATGCCGACGAAGAGGCCGGCGAGTGGATTGGACACGCTTGAGAAAAGGCGTTCTTGCGTGTCCTCGCCCATCACCTTGATCCCGGCCTCCAACGACGAAACACCGACGAGGAAGAAGTAGATGAGGCCAACAACGAGCGGTCCACGAATCCACGCACTCATTGTTCGGCGGGGTGGATCAGCGGCGAGATCAGTCGTCATGCAATTTCGAAACTAGCGAACAATCGACTCAACGTGAACGACCAAAGGTCACAACCCTCAGGATTTTGCTCGTCGTTCAACGTGTGTTCATCTCCCGTTCACTTAGACGCTCTCTCGTTTCGTTGCTCGGCGTCCGTCCCCGTAAGATGCGTTCCTCACGATCAGTTTCATCGAGGAAAAAAGCAGAAGAGGTCGCCAATGACAATCGCTGAAGCCGAAAGCACCGAATACGACATTGAGTTTTTCTGGGACCCCGTCTGTCCGTTTGCATGGGTCACATCGCGTTGGATCATGAAGGTGGCAGAACAAACTGGCTACGCCGTTGACTGGCGATTCATATCGCTTCGCCTACTCAACAAAGACAAGGACTACGCAACTGAGTTCCCACCCGAATACGAGCATGGCCACACGGCAGGCTTGCGGATGCTTCGGGTTGCGGCTGCGGTGAGAGCCGACCTAGGACGCGAACCGTTGGGTGCTCTGGTTACTGCCTACGGCGAAAGCTACTGGGACCAGCCAAAGGGTTCGGGAATGCGCGATCACCTGAGCACTACCGAACACGTTGAAGACGTCCTGCGAGCGGCCGGATTACCTGTCTCATACGCCGCGGCCCTTGGCGACAGTTCGTGGGACCAACTGCTCGATGAAGAGACTGAACTGGCGCTGTTGCGAACTGGCCGAGACGTAGGCACTCCAATAATCACTTTTGAGCCGCCACACGGCCTCTCGTTCTTCGGACCCGTGATCTCACGAGTTCCGAGCGACGCCGAGGCGGTCCCTCTCTGGAATGCGGTAACCACGCTCGCCGCCTTCCCCGGCTTCGCCGAGATGAAGCGCAGTCTTCGTGAAGTGCCGCAGCTCGCGATCTTTGGCGCTATCGCAGAGGGTGCTCAGGAAGACTGGCAGGGAGGCCATCGTCGGGGCCACCTTGCGCGCGATGAAACCGCCGAATAGGTCTGATCTCAGGATGAGGGCAATCCCCTAGTCACAGGCTCACCCCTGTGTGGGACAATTGGCACCATGGATGAACAAGAGGACGAGCGGTTAGACCAATTGGAGAATCGTGTTCGGGATCTTGAGACCGAAGTGAAGTCGCTTCGTGAGGCCAACTCGACCTGGGCCGCGCGCTCGGCGGACCTCGCTGCTGTCCCGCCACCGCCATCGGCCGCAGCCCAGTCTGCGCCTTGGCCACCGCCGATGGTCTACACGCCGGCTGGCCAAGCGCTGTCGGAACAGAGCGCCCACCGTCCCGAACTCGACTCGGAAGCCGTCCTCAAGTGGGGCGGTATTTCACTTGTCGTACTAGCTGTCGGCTTTGCGTTGAGTACCGCAATCCAACGCGGTTGGATCGGTCCTGAACTGCAGCTTCTCGGCGCGATGCTGCTTGGCGGAGCGCTCATCGGCGCCGGAATTCGGTTACAGCCAACCCGTCCAACGTGGACACATGCTCTCTGCAGTGGCGGCGTGCTCACGTTCTTCACCACCTTCGCGTCATATCTGTTTGTTGACCTCGTCGGTACTAACGCTGGTCTGGTGCTTACCGTCATCGTCGCCGCAGGTGGATACGGATTGTCCCGACTCATCAATTCCGAGTGGGTTGGCGTCGCGACCGCAGTCGGCGGCCTGGCTGCTGGTGTCGCGTTAGAAGTCTGGGACAGCTCTGGGGCGCTTGCCATTCTGTGGGGGATCATCGTTCTCGGGCCGGGTGTGGCACTTGCGCTTGAGCGAGGTTGGCACGGACTCCGACTCACGAGCTTTGTTGGCCTCGCCGCCTGGTTCTTGGGGACCTCGAGCCTTGCCGATGGCACCGTCCTTCAGGTGGTGCTGATCGCTGCCCTTGCTGCAGTCGCACTCGCCGTGCTCTACATCCCCAGTATGGGAAACCTCCAATCAATCTGGCAGCAAATGGAAGTGCAGGGCGCAGGCGCAGTCGCCCCGTGGTTGTTGGTCTGCATCGGCCTGGGTCTCGATCTTGACGGCGAATCGGCATGGCGCTATCTGGCGCTCGCTATAACAGTGGCCGTCGCACTCTTGGCCTTCGCGATTCGACCATACGTCAAGACGGCTCATTTCGTCTCGTCGCTCATCGGGGCTAGCGTGACGCTCTCGGTCGCAATTGGAGCTTTCATCAGCACCGAATACACGTTCCTCGGCCTCGCCGTGCAGGGCGCCGGATTGCTGCTGCTCCGCCGCTACCTCGGCAATAGCGTCCGTGTACTCGTCAACGCATTGCTGCTGTTGGTCGTGAGTGCTGGCTGGGTAGCGGCTCTCATGCTCGAAGCGTGGTCAGAGAACGTCTCAATAGGCGACGATGCTCTGCACCTTGCGACTCTCGCGGCATTGGCTACGGCGGTCTATTTCGTTCGGGAACGCGAACTCCGCTACATCGGAGCCTTCGGCCTTCTCGGCCTTGGCCTTACGTGGTTAGGCTCAGCATTGGTACATCTTCCACAAGGACACGCTGCCGTCTCGCTCTCTTGGGCCGCCGTCGGCACTGCGCTGCTAGTTGGCGGTGGCTACTTCCGCCGGCCACTCGTCGGCGGAACGGGACTCGGAGTCCTTGGGCTCACCGTAGCTAAGTTGCTCACCGTCGATCTTGCCTCGGTCGACGCCCTGTGGCGAGCGGGACTCTTCCTCATCGTCGGCCTCGGGTTGCTCCGCCTGGGGTTCTCATTACCGAAGCTCATGGGAATCGATCAACCAGACGTAGCGCACCGAGACTCTGACCAACTAGCTCAAGAATCCCGGTAGCTGCTCACCGATTTGTTCGGGAGTCACCATTGGAGAGAAACGAGCCAATACTGCGCCGTCTCGACCGACCAGAAACTTGTTGAAGTTCCAGGCAATGTCAGATGTGCCATCCTCATTCGGTTGGCCGGCCTTCAGATACGTGAAGAGCGGTGCTTCGTGCTCACCGTTGACATCGATTTTTGCGAACATTGGAAAGTTCACGTCGTACTTGTCGGTGGCGAAAGCCAGGATCTCCTCATTCGTACCTGGTTCCTGGTCACCAAACTGGTTACATGGGAAGCCCATGACGCTGAAACCCTCTTTAGCAAACTGCTCATGAAGCGTACGCAGACCTGCGTACTGAGGCGTAAGGCCTCAAGCGCTGGCGACGTTGACGACGAGGGCAACCTGGCCTTCGTACTGTGAGAAGTCGACGTCGTCGCCGACGATCGACTTCATTGAAATATCGTGGAATGTACCCATTGGGTCCTTTCAGATGAAGCCAGAAGGTTACCGGCCGTGCGAGTCAAGCTAATACACGTCACCGCCAATTGATACGATCTCTCACAGCGTCACACCCAACGTTTTCAAACGTTGCATAGGACAGGAGAAACATGGACGTCACCGTCGTCGACTATCAGGCAGCCGATGCGCCACAGCGGTTCACCGAGAGCCTTTTGCAAACCGGCTTTGCTGTTGTAGTAAATCATCCACTCGACTGGGCATCGGTGCAAACGATGTTTGACGAGTGGAATGCGTTCTTTGATCATCCAGGCCGGTTCAACTACCCGTCCGGCGATGGAGCGCAGGGCGGTTATTTTCCACCCTCAGTGGCCGAGACCGCGCAGGGGAACACCATCCGCGACCTCAAAGAGTTCTTCCATGTGTACCCATGGGCTCCATACCCGACTGAGGTTACCGATGGCGCATTGCGGTATGCCGAACAGGCAACCGAGGTAGCGCGGACCCTTCTCGACTGGGTTCAAGACAACACTCCTCCTGAAGTTGCCGAACGGTTCTCTCAACCGCTGTCCTCCATGATGGACGAGAGCACGAGGAGCCTTCTGCGAATATTGCGCTATCCCGCGCTTGAGGGCGACGAAGAAGAGGGCGCGGTGAGAGCCGCAGCCCACAAAGACATCAATCTTCTTACTGTCTTGCCTTCGTCAAACGAGCCAGGCCTCGAGCTTCTCGGGGCTGACGGCAACTGGTATGCCGTTCCGTGTGATCCTTCGTCGCTCGCAGTCAATGCTGGCGAAATGCTCGAGCTTGCGAGTGGCGGTTACTATCCGGCCACGATCCACCGAGTAGTCAACCCGACCGGCGATGGCGCAAAACGAGCCCGAATGGCTGCACCGCTTTTCCTTCACCCTGCCGACGACGTCATCCTCGCTGAGGGAAGGCCGGCATTCTCGTTCCTCCAACAGCGCATCAAGGAACTGCGGGGCGAGAATAGCTGACTTCCTAATGCACCTCGTATTGCGTTAATCAGTCAGTAACGGCACAAGCCCATGCTTGGGCTGTGATCGGAGTCGCGTGCTAGCTTCGTTCCGAAGCACTCAGGTTGGACGCCGAATCGTCGACAGGAGTTGCACACAAATACCGCCACAGGGACGGAGGGCCTCAATGGGAATCATGGACAAGCTCAGGAATGAGCTCGTTGACATCATCGAGTACATCGATGATTCGAGAACGACACTCGCTTGGCGGTTCCCCCGCTACCAGAACGAGATCAAGAACGGTGCTCAACTCATCGTTCGTGAAGGTCAACGTGCAGTGCTCGTGTATCGCGGCGCCATGGCTGATCAGTTCGAGCCAGGCAACTACACGCTCGACTCCGAAAACATGCCGATTCTCAGCACGTTGCAGGGCTGGAAGTATGGTTTCGACAGCCCGTTCCGCAGCGAGGTCTACTTTATTAATACAAGGGTAACCCTCGTTAAGTGGGGCACGCCGACACCCGTCGTGGTTCGTGACCCCGACTTCAAGATGGTCGAAGTTCGAGCAAATGGCACATGCCAAGTCCGTGTGGCAGACCCTGCGATCTTCCTTCGAGAGGTTATTGGTACCGACAGCTCAGTCGACGTCGAGGAGGTAACCGAGCTTCTACGCCAGGTCATCATCGGCTCGTTCGCGACCATGGTGCTCGACACCGGTCTTGGCGTCATCGACCTTCAAGCGCAACAGCAGCAGCTCTCGCAGAAGCTAAAGGAATACGTTAACGAGCGCGTCGACGATGAGTTTGGCCTCGACATTCCTGAGATCGACATGAAGATCTCGCTGCCGGAAGAAATCAGGCAGGCCATCACACGCGGTACCGCTCGCGGCGCCGAAGAGAGCCAGTTCCTCGACCAAGTCGGCGACCTCGATCGCTATACAAAGGCGAAGGCAGCCGACGCAATGATGGCCGCAGCCCAGAATGAAGGTGGCGGCGGCTCAATGGGCGACATCATGGGACTCGGTGTTGGCATGGCAATGGCCAACACGATGGCTCAGTCGCTCACGCAAGCTACAGCTCCAGCCGGGGCTACCGCGGCCGCCCCTCCTCCCCTGCCCAGCCACGGCCCGCAGTACCACGTCGCGATGAATGGACAGCAAGCGGGACCGTTCTCGATTGATGCTATGAAGTCCGGCCTAGCCGCTGGTCAGATGCAGCCAGACAGCCTGGTATGGACTGCGGGAATGTCGGGTTGGCTCGCCGCCGATACGGTGCCCGAGCTCGCTGCCCTCTTCGCTCCTGCACCACCACCGCTGCCTCAAGATCCACCGGCGTCGCCGCCTGCACCACCCGCTCAGGGTTAGGGGTCAGTGATGGAGGGAACCACGCCGCCCCAGCCCCCGATTCCACCGTTGCCGTCGCATGCGGTCGAGTTGCCACCGACCTACTACGACACAGAAGCCGTCAACACCCGACCTTGCCACGGATGTGGTGGCCAGCTTGAGTTTGACATCAAGGCTCAGAAGCTGGGGTGCCCGCACTGCGGCGCAACCGAAGACATTGTGCACGCTGAGGGCGCCGAGGTCCGCGAGCGCAGTTACATGGAAGCTCTGGCTGCGGGCCATGGCCTGGGAAACGCCTATCAGAAGAATGCGAGCGGTGAGAAAGAGATCATCTGCTCAAGTTGTGGCGGACACACCACGTTCGTCGGAACGCTCACCACGACTCGGTGCCCTTACTGTGCGACATCAATTCAGCGGACTGATGTCCACGACGCACCCGACCGCCTCGCTGTCGATGGGGTTCTGCCGTTCCAGATAACCGATGACAAAGCCCAAGAACTACTCATGGCCTGGATCGACAAGCGCTGGTTCGCGCCAAACGAGTTCAAGAAATACGGGCTCGCTGGTTCATTCCAAAGCGTGTATGCGGCGTATTTCACCTATGACGCCGATGCCACGACCAACTACAGGGGTCAGCGAGGCGACACGCATACACGAACCGTTGGCAGTGGCGACAACCGGCGAACCGTGACCGAGACGCACTGGCGACCCGCTTCGGGCCGAGTGTTCAACAAGTTCGACGACGTCACGATCCTCGCCAATACTGGCTTCAACGACAGGTACGTCGCGGCCCTAGACCCGTGGCCTGCGAAGTCGATTCAACCGTTCAATCCCGATTACCTCGCCGGTCACCTCGCTCGTACCTACGACCGGAGCGCCGAGGAGTGCATGGTGAGCGCTCGCTCGATCATGGATGGTCAGATCGACACGACTATTCGAAGTGACATTGGAGGCGACGATCAGAAGATCACGTCGAAGAACACTCGCATGGCCAACGTGAAGTACAAGCACGTTCTGCTGCCAATCTGGCTGCTCACGGTCCTCTACAACGGCGAACCTTGGCAGGTATTCATGAATGGGGCAACCGGCGAGATACACGGTCGCCGACCGTGGAGCCAGGTCAAGATTGCGGCCACAATTGCCGCCGTCATCTTCTTGATCGTGCTGCTCGTCGTGTTGAAGTCGGTACTTAGCTAATCGAAACTGGTGGCTCGGCATAGCTCCGGCTATTCGTGAGCTCATCGTCTGACATGGCAAGTATTGCCTTGTAGATTTCGGGTGGATACGCCATGTGCGGTTTGCTTGGATCGATCGGGGGCTGCGGAACGGTGCCGTTCTGTGTGCTGAATGGAGTTGGCTCCTTGTAGCGCTGTAGATCTTCGGCACTGATACCAACGAGTTCAACTACCTCGGGGTCTATCCACGCTCGAGCGTCAATCGCCGATTCCGACGTCGCTACCTCGAGGGTGAGCCCTTCTGGACCGGCGAAGTAGATTGACTGGCAAAGGCCATGATCGATCTGGCCAATCACGTTGATGCCGTGTGAACGGATTCGGTCTCGCATGCCAACAAGTTCCTCGACCGTGTCGACGTTGAAGGCCAAGTGCTGGAGTGTTCCTGGGGCCGAAGGACCAGCACCGCTGCCGGCATGGGTAACACCGAGAACCGGCGCCGCATCGGCATTCGCCGGCAGGTGGACGAACGAGATCGAGCAGAACTCGTTGAGCTCGCAGAACGCATGGTGTGCGCCTGGAACACCATGCATCCAAAACAGGCCAACGAGCTTCGCCCCCAAGACTTGCGTGAAGAACTCGATTTGTCCCTTCATGTCAGTTGTGCTGATGGCGAGGTGATGCACACCGTTGGCTCGGACGGACATGGTTTGCTCCTTGAGACGACTGGCCGAATCTTGACATGCTGGCGGGCGAAGGGCTAGTCGAGCACTCGTTCCACTTGCCAGTGCTTGGCCTCGTCGACTCCGAAGAACACGACTTGTTCCCCTTTGTTGGTGAGAAGCTCGGTCTGCACTTCGGGTCGGGGATCGTCTGAGCGGGTGAGCCGTAGACGCTGGCTTGGCGCATCAACGCCGTAGATGGAGCAACCATTTGTCGAGACGAACGCCTCTAGCCGATCGAGCGCTCCGGCCAGATGGAACACCTCTGCTACTGCTTCGAGTCCGTATGGCGAGTTAAACACGCCAGCCGCGGCCGTTGGCCCGTACTTTGCCGCAGTCGGATGGGGAGCCGAGTCGGTGCCGAGCACAAATGAGGTCTGTGCTGCAGTCACCGCCGCAATGAGCGCCGTTCGGTCGCTTGGCGAGTTGATGATCGGCTTGCAGTACAGATCGGGCTTCATCCCGTCGGCGAGAAGATCGCCACGATCCCGCGCGAGATGATGTGGGGTCACCGTCGCCGCAATCTGTTTATGTCCTTCGACGAAGTGAACACCCGCCTCAGTCGACACATGCTCGAGCGTGACAAGAAGTTCAGGGCGTCGCTCGCACAGCGGTGCGAGGTCGTCTTCTATGAACTGAGCCTCACGGTCGAAAACATCAATGTCTGAACGCGTCGATTCGGCGTGTACCAGAAGGCGTAGCCCGAGCTCAGCGAGCACGTCGTACACCTCATCAAAGTCAGTGAGGGCGCCCTTGGCCTGGTCACTGTTGGTCGTCGCTCCCGCTGGGTAGAACTTGACTGCTTTGATAAGGCCGGACTTCGCTCCTGACCGGAGCTCACCGAGATCAAGTTGGTCAGAGAGGAAGAAGGTTTGTAGTGGCCGGAACGTCGTGATGTCGTGAGGAACCTGAGCCAAGATGCGCTTCTGGTATGCCTCAGCCTGCGCAAGCGAAACCACCGGTGGTCGAAGGTTGGGCATCACCATCGCGTAGCGATAGCGCGCTGCTGAGTAGCTAATCACCGCGGCGAGCATGTCGTCGTCACGCAGGTGAACATGCCAATCGTCTGGCAACGGAATCTCAATGCTGACCATCATCGGTCTCCTCTGTCCGTGATCGGGATTCTACTCGGAGTTGGCAAGGGCGTCTTGCGATGCGAGCCAGGCCCAAACCATGGGTAGTGCTTCTTCAGTGACGTGCACACCGTCGTCGCGAAACTCGATGCCACCGAGATCGTTGTCGCTCGCTGGCCCATCGCACGTGTACTCGTCGTACGCAATAACATCAACGTTCTTCTCTAACCCGACGGAGCGCAACAGCTCATTCCATCGAGCGGTCCGGGCTGGATCGCCTCTCTCGGGAGGACCTCCGTCGTATCCGCCTGGCTCGAAGCACGGGGCCGCCATCCAGACCACGCGCACCCCACTCGCCCCGAGAATGTCTGTGGTATCGCTCAGCTGTCGAAGTGTGACCTCGTCCCACTCGGGAGTCCCAAAAGCAACATCGTGATCTCCAAGGCGCCGGTCGAGCACCTCCCATGCTCCCACGTGCAGGAGCACGACATCTGGCTTGAATTGTTCAATTGCGTCGATCCACGTAGAAAGCACCGACCCACAAGATGCCCCATTCCAGTCGCGCTCAACGGGAACCCCTTTGCTTGTCGGGAAGCCAGGACCGATCCCACAGCCCACAAAGGTCGCAAGGCCTACCTGGAACGGAGTCCGAGTGTCACCCACCATCGGAAACGCGAGGCGCGTTGCCTGCGAGTCGCCGAGTACAAGGAGGCGTGTCCTGGTTGCTGGCGCCTCTGGCTCCGCATTAGCTGGGTTAGTCGAGAGGTTCGGACCGTCATCAAAGATCCGTTCTGCAACCGCCTCGGGGGCACTATCGAGTCCTTTGATAACCGAATCGCCAAAGGCTAACTCGTCACCGGGCGCCACTGGCTGCACCGCAACGAGGAGGGCAACAACGCACGCTCCACCGAGGGCGGCGATTCCACTGATTGAGACCCTACTTGGCAGGATGGAACGGAACGGACGCTCGACAATCAGGTAGCTCGCTATAGAAAGCAGCAGCGAGATGCCAAGACGGAACAGCGTGAGGGACCAGCCCGAACGATGGGTTGTGTCGGGATTGAGTGCAACGAACACCGGCCAGTGCCAGAGGTAAAGGCTGTAGCTGAGGAGTCCAAGCGTCCGAAGAGGTGACGCGCTAAGCACCGCTACTAACGGTCCGGTTGAAGAAGTTGCAACTACTCCGACAAGGAGGCCGCAGAGGAGCCCTGATCCGAGTAAAAGACCGCGATGGAGGTAGGCGCCATCGCCGGCAATGACAAACCACGACGATCCAACCGCCACAGCGCTAGCAGCGCCAGCGATCTGCACAGCCGGACGCTGGAGAACACGCCTCCCGCGTCCTGAAAGCGTTGCCGTTCCGACGAGCGCTCCAATTAGCACGGCAAAGATTCGTGTGTCAGTGCCGTAATAGAGCCGGGCAACGGGCGCACCAGTCGACAGAAGATACAGGAGCGATGCGAGCGATAGGGCGATTCCTGCAAGGGCGAGTAACGCGGCAACAACACGGCTGTCACGACGCCCCCGGAAGCGCAGGGCCAGTACGAGCGTCAATGGCCATATTAGGTACACCTGCTCTTCGATCGAGAGGCTCCAGGTGTGCTCAAACGGGCCGGGGCCGCGAAGTGCAGCCCAATAGTCGTCACCAGACCAGATCGACCGCCAGTTGGCCACGTTCGCGATAGTTGCCAAACCGGCCGCTCGTAGATCAGACGCGGACTCCTCGGCAAAAACTACGGGAGCGACTAGGGCGACGACACCGACAAGCACCAAGACGGCGGGAGCCAGGCGACGAAGTCTGCGGCCGTAGAAACGGCGGAGTCGGATGTGCCCGGTGGCGTGGTGCTCCGCGACCAGTATCCGAGTGATCAGAAACCCAGAGAGCACGAAGAAGAGATCGACTCCAAGAAACCCGCCCTGCAAGTGACCGGCGTGGAAAAGCACAACGGCCACAACAGCCGCTCCTCGCAATCCATCGAGGGCAGGAACATGAGCCAGCGGCCTGGCCGCGCTGGAGTTAGTTTCTAACGTCGCCCAAGACACTGCGCCGAATTGTAGACGATCAATGCAACATAAATTCAGATCTCAACTATCAGCTGCGTTGACCTCGTTGATCATGCCAGTCTTGACGTCATACACAAATCCACGAATGTTGTCTTTGTGCGGGATAAACGGGGTGAGTTCTAGCCGCTTCATTGACTGCTCAACATCGACGTATGGGTCTTTGAACGACTCAAGCGACCACCAAGGCTTCACCCCGAGCTCGGCCTGGATCTCGGCCTTGAACTCGTCCTCGCTCGCCCTTTGCAGTCCGCAGTCGGTGTGATGAAGGAGGATAATCTCGCGCGTCCCCATGAGCCGCTGAGAAAGGCAAAGCGATCGGATGACGTCGTCAGTGATGACGCCGCCTGCGTTGCGAATGATGTGCGCTTCACCGCGCGCGAGCCCAAGAATCTGGAAGGTATCGACACGGGAATCCATACAGCCGACGATCGCGAGTTTTCGGGTTGGAAGTACCTGCAACGCAGGGTCGTGGTTCTCGTCAGCGGTATCTCTGTTGTACGTGATGATGGCGTCAGCGCTGGGAAGAAAGGTTTCTGGATCAGATGAAGTCACAGAGCGAGGATACCTTCACCGTCCCGACACAGTTAGCAAAGTTGACCAGACATCGTCTGCCCCTTCGAGCTCGGAGAACCCAATGACGTCGGTCCAGGCGGCGACAACCGGGAACAGAGTTTTGGTCGGTGGCTCATAACGCTCGCCAACGGCTGCGAGAAGGTCGTCGTGATGAAGAACCAGGTCGCTTAGACCGAACGAGATCTGCACCAAAACCGGAATCGGACCCATCTGGTGAGCCATCAGCTCCATCGGATCATCAACCAGCTCACAGAACTCGGTTACGGCGCGGCCGAGAAGCGTCAGAGGGTCACCCTCTAGATTGGCGACGGCGGCCAGATTCTCCGCCGAGAGATCATCGCGGCCAAACGGTGCCGTGTAGTCGCCCGCTCTGGACTGTTGCAGCATCGCAGTAAAGCGTTGAAATGTGGCCACGAGGTGGGCGGTCACGTCATCACCGCTCCACGGTGCACAGCGGGTCGATGCGGTGCGAACCTCCGGGCGAGAGGCCGTTATGAGATAGGTGTCAAGCTCTGCCCTCAGAAGATCGACGAGCCTGTCCCGAGTAGACAACGTGCCCGAAAGAGCTGCGATCTTGCGCTCGACAGAGGGTTGCTGACCCCCGTGCTCTAAGAACGTTGCCATCGTATTTGTGGCACTCGGCGATGCCACGAGTTGGCTGAATAGGTAGCTCTCTTCGAGGAGGCCTCGCTGCGGATCGGGAACGCCCGCAAGCATGGACTGCTTCGCCAGCCGGACTGCGCTGAGCGGAAAAGAAGCAATCCGGTTCACGATGGATGCGACATAGTCGTCGATCTCGCCAGCAGGGAGACTTCGGTTGAAGTAGCCCCACTGCTCCCCCGTTGCCGCATCGAGGTCTATGCCTCCCAGGATAAGTTCGGCTGCTCGTGCGTAGCCAACAAGTTGGGTCAGCCGCTGGGTCCCACCGCCACCGGGCAGAATGCCGAGCGGCACTTCCATCTGGTTCACGACCGCTTTGCCCAGTTCGCCGAACCGCATGTCGCACGCCATTGCGAACTCGCTGCCTCCGCCCCCAACCCGTCCTGCGATCTTTGCAATCGTCACTGCCGGCATTGTTCGATACGTCTCGCACATAGCTCCGAACGCGTTCAGCGCAGTCGGGCGTTCAGTCGAGCCCCCTGGATCCCTGAGCAGCGTGGCCACGTCAAAGTGAGCGATGAAGAAGTCCGGATTTCGGCTCTCGATCACGACGACCTTTAGCGCATCGTCAGCGGCGAGTTTTCGGCCGGCGCGAAGCAACTCGACCAGCATTGTGGGCGTGAACAGATTCACCGGACCCGCATCAATCACGATGGTGGCTACCGCACCTTCTGTCGTGACGTTGATCGTGGAGTCTGGCTGGTCAATCGCGTCGGTGGCCATCGTGTCTCCTTGGCTGAGGGCATTTTCTCGTGTGGTGAGGTGATGCAGTAGTCTCCTCGATCAATGACTCGCCGACCGCATTTGGAGTGCGCATGTCTGATTTCTACTCCACCGAACAACGAGCGTTGCAGGACTCCCAGCACACGAGGCCCCTGGCCGACGCCCTCCACGAACACATCGTGTCTGACACCATCCCGTTCGCACACGCTGAGTTCATTGCCAGCAGAGACTTCTTTTTCCTGTCCACCGTAAGCGCCGCTGGCGAACCCACTGTTTCTTACAAGGGCGGGGCGCCTGGCTTTGTCAAAGTCGAAGACGACCTAACCCTTCTGTTTCCTGACTATGACGGAAACGGAATGTTCCTCTCGATGGGCAACATCGCCGCCAGTGCCAAGATTGGGATGCTCTTCATCGACCTAGAAACCCCGCATCGGGTTCGGGTGCAGGCAACGGCCACAGTTTCAGGCGACGACCCAGCAATCGAAGAGTTCCCTGGCGCCCAGATGGTCGTGAGAGCATCGATCGACTCGATCTTCGTCAACTGCGGCCGTTACATCCACAAGCATCAACGAACCGAGGTTTCTCCCTACGTGCCCGATGACGAAGGAGCGCAGCCGCTCCCTGGGTGGAAACGGATCGACATGATGCAAGCGGTGCTACCGCCCAAAGATGAAGGTCGGGCCGAGCGGGAGGGCGGCCTCATTACGGGCGAGGACTATGCCGCTCGAGTTATGAACGGCGAGCCATAGGACGCAACAATCAGACGCCGCTTAACGGCGATCCTTGGATCGTGATGCGGTGCATGAGGCGCCGATGTCCGTGATAGTCATTCTTCGCATTGTGCCAGGTTGAGCGGTTGTCCCACATCGCAACGGAACCAGCCTCCCATTCGAACTCCATAGCAAAGTCGGGATTAATCATGTGTGTGTAGAGGAAGTCGAGCAACGGCTTCGACTCTTCTGGCGTCCAACCAACAAAGTGAGTGGTAAAGGCGGCATTCACGTACAGCAACTTCTGACCCGTCTCAGGATGTCGAATGACGACCGGATGGATAGCGGAGCCAACCCCTTCCGGATTGCCGAGTCGGCCCTCTGTCGCCTTGTTGTAGCCAGCCTTGTCGCCGAAAACATGCTCATTCGAGTGATGAGCAGACAGTTGTTCGAGCGTCTCCTTCAACCCATCTGACAAGGCGTCGTAGGCCGCGCCAACGCTCATGAAAAGTGTGTTGCCGCCCTCGGGTGGAACTTCTCGTGCCAGCAAAATCGAACCGCGAGCGGGGACCTGGTCGTAACTGTGATCGGTGTGCCACGCTCCACCAATATTGACGATCTGGTCGGCCTCTTTCAGAACCTGAGCGACCTCGGGATGCCCCTCAACGGATTGAAAGAATCGATTCACGTCGACCGGGGCCAGGCGCTTGGCAAAAGCGAGGTGCTGTTCCGGCGTCAAGTCTTGATCCCGGAAGAAAAGGACACCATGTTTGTTCCACGCGTTCTTGATCGAGTTGAGATCGGCATCAGACAGTTGAGAGAGGTCGGCGCCATTGACCGTCGCGCCAACGACGTTAGTTACAGGGATGATCGTGAGCGGCATTGCAGTTCTCCTGGCTCGACAGTGGTCGTCAGTCGGGCCAGAATGCCACATGGCCATGAGCAGCAGCAACCGGGGTTCGCAGACTGGTGTCCGGATTGTCCCGCTTGAGATCGGTCGACTCGACACCGACCTTCGTATCATCACTGGTGAAGAGCGACGAGCTATCTTTCCGATTCCGAGTTGGCTCATAGAGCATCCGAAGGGCCTCGTCCTCTTTGACACCGGTTTGCACCGCGACCTCCAGTCCAGCAGCGAACGCATCGGGAAGTCTTCGCGTTTCTTCACCCCCGACTTCCCCGCTGGCGAAGAGCTTTCCGCTCGGCTACACGCCCGTGGGATCCGACCAAGCGACATCACCCACATCGTCTTCAGCCACCTCCACTTCGACCATGTCGGCGGCACCGAAGAGGTCCCGGACGCTCGCATCGTGCTTCAGGCGAACGAATGGGCGGCTGGCAACGACCCCGCAAACGTCGAGAATGGGGTCTATGACCCGCGTGACTACCAGCACGGCCATGAGCTTGAGACAATCGAAGGAGTCCACGACGTCTTTGGCGATGGAACTCTGCTCTGCATTCCGACCCCAGGCCACACGCCCGGCCACCAAGCCCTTCGAGTCGAACTTGCATCGGGTCCGGTCGTACTCACCGGTGACTGCGTATATTTCGAAGAGATGCTCGACCAGATGACCGTGCCGCGTTTCGGACACGACACCGAGCAACAACTGGCGTCGATGAAGGTGCTGAAGCGAATGCGAGACGACGATGGTTGTCGCCTTCTCTTCGGACACGATGAAGCACAGTTCAACAATCTGCCAAGCGAAGGCCTCGTGTAGCCAACGGTGACCACATCATTCTGGAAAGACATAGGCAACGGACGATGGGTTGGGTCGGATCCGAGTGAGCGACTGCCGGTCTATACGAGAGGCAACGCGGGTGAGGTCTATCCCAACGTATTCACTCCACTCAGCTACACAACGGCGAATGAAGCAAGCGAGAGGGCGATGCGCCGCGCCCTCTTGAAGAGCGGCTTCCTAAGACCAAGCGAGTTGGAAGACGTGCCGATCACCACCGCAATCGGGAGCGGTGTATTTGGGGGCTACGCCTACCTAAACCTCAGTGTGCAACGCCTTATCGCCGCCCGTGTTCCTGGAGGAAGCGCAACCGACGCCGATGTCAACCTTCTCGGTGTAGGCGATGCACCACTTCACGTTCCAATTGAGGGCGAGCGCAACATCCGGGGCTCGCTCGCCGGCATTCGTTACATCTTGACGCTCCTCAGAGCACCGGACCTCGGCCATCTCTACGACGATCAGCAGCGTGTTGACGACTATCTGGCGTCACTTCCCGACGCCGCTTCTGCGTCGAACGAAGATCTCCACAGATCAATAGACGACCTCATCGAAACTTTCGACGACCTCTTCGGTATCCATCTGGAGGTCTCGTTCGGCGCCGGAATCATGCTGAGCGTTCTAACGAATCTCTGCGAAACGAAAGTCGGCGACGCGTCGCTGGCAGTGCGGCTACTCGCTGGTCTCGGCGATGTCGACTCGGCGGCCCCGTCGGTTGCACTCTGGGATCTCGGTCGACTCGTCGCCGGCGATCCTGACCTCAATCGTCGTTTCAAGGCATGCGGCGGCTCAGTCGATCTCGGTCAACTATGGATCTCGCTGCAAACAGAGTCGTCAGACAGTCAATTTGTTCGAGCGTTCAGAGAGTTCATTGCCGAGTTCGGCGCCCGAGGCCCTAACGAATGGGACACGGCCTTCGACACATGGGAGACCGATCCGTCGCTCGCGATGACGCTCGTCGACCGCATGCGAGTTGCCGACGCTGACCACAACCCGAGCGATCAACGAGATCGACTCTCTGCGGAGCAGAAGGTGCTCGCCGAGTCGACCCGTTTACAACTAAAACAGCCAGTTCGTGCCATCTTCGAGCGAACTCTACGGTCCGCCAGGGCATATTCACAAGGACGGGAGCGCGCGAAGACGACGGTCGTGAGGGCGATCCACGGTGCCCGGATTCTTTCTCAGGAGCTCGATCGACGATTGATCGAAGTCTCTGGAGGCGAACGGGGTGACCTGTGGTTCGTCGTCAGTAACGAGCTAGACGACTATCTGCTCGACCCCGCAAGCTTTTCCGAAACGATCGCAACCCGCCGGCAAATGCATGAACGTTTGAGCGAACGTGTCCCGCCGTTTTTCTTCTCCGGACGACAGCCGCCCCTGCATGAGTGGGAGTTGCGCACGACCAAGCGTGTCCAAGTATCGGCGGGCGAAGTTCTCACCGGAATTCCTGGGTGCCTTGGCATCGCTCGTGGTCGAGCCAGAGTGGTACTTGATCCCAGTGATCCTGGAGCTCTAGGTCCGGGTGATGTACTGGTCGCTCCCATCACCGACCCGAGCTGGACTCCTCTGTTCGTGCCGGCCGAAGCGGTGGTCGTCGATGTCGGCGCCGTAATGAGCCATGCAGTCATCGTGAGTAGAGAGCTTGGCATTCCGTGCGTTGTCTCCGCCACTGATGCAACGCGTCGCATCCCAGATGGTGCGCTCATCGAGGTCGATGGCTCAAACGGGACCGTCACGATCTTGGAGCTTCCTGCCTAGCCGATCACCGAAAGATGACGAAAGCAACTTGACAGAGGCGAGCATGTCGGCCTTCATAGAACCATGACTACCACTGATCCTCGCACTGGCCTCCAGATCCTCGACGAGCAGACCTGCTGGGACCTGATCGCAACCAAGACTGTCGGCCGAATCGCCGTTGCTGTAGCCAATAGGCCTGACATCTTCCCGATGAACTACGCAATGGATGGTCACGACGTCGTCTTTCAGACGCTTCCCGGCATCAAACTCGCCGCAGCAGTGCTAGGCAAAGCAGTGGCGTTCGAGGTTGATGACCTTTCAGAAGAGACGCACACCGGCTGGAGCGTGGTAATTCACGGCACGGCGACAGAGATCGAGGGCACCGAGGCCCTTCTCGCAGCGACAGAGCTCGGGATCAAGCCGTGGGCAGAGGGTCCAAGATTCCGGTACCTCAAGGTGACTGCAGATAATATCTCTGGACGTCGAGTCGCCTGATACTAGTCGTTACAAAAACGGCAAAGCCGCCGGGGCGAAGCCCCGACGGCTTTACATACACGATCTTAAATCAGATAGCGCGAACGTTTTGGGCTTCTTCGCCCTTGCGACCGGGTGCAACGTCGAACTCAACGCGCTGGCCCTCGTCGAGTGACTTGTATCCGTCACCCTGGATGTTTGAGTAGTGGACGAACACGTCGTCGCCACCTTCTCGTGAAATGAAACCGAAGCCCTTTTCTGAGTTAAAGAACTTCACTGTACCGACGATTGCCATTGCTTCTCTTTTCTATACCGCGAGGAGATCCGGTTGACCCCTCGCGCTGCGTCAGCATGTGCTGCGCAGCTAGAACAGCCTACTTGATCGAGGAGCGTTTGCGGGCGCGAGCAACTATTGCTGCATCCTAAACAGGCATTCAATGCCGCAGATACATACTGGTGACTGGTATCGAGGCTGATTGGACAACATCGTCGCGCCACTGTCACATCCGCTGACTACGGTCATGTTGTGCCGATCCCCCTGACTGAGCCCGCTCGACCAACCCCTGCCGAAGTCCAAGCCGAACTCGGCGCCCATGTACGCGCCCTTGCTGGCCCAGACGCGATACCCCGCCAAGAACAGATCGACGCGGTAACCGCAGTTGTGTCCGGCCGCCAACGCACCCTGCTGGTTGCTCGCACCGGATTCGGCAAGTCTGCTGTCTACTTTTCGGCAACTCGTATGCTCCGCGACAGAGGCTGGGGTCCGACAATTGTGGTCTCACCGCTTCTGGCTCTGATGCGTGATCAGGTGGCGGCAGCCGAGAGCCTTGGCTTGGCTGCCGTTTCGATCAACTCGTCCAACATCGACTCCTGGTCCGAGATCGAAAGCCTGATACTCGCTGATGAAGTTGATCTGTTACTTATCGCCCCCGAACGTCTCGCCAACAAAGGCTTTCGAAATCGTGTCTTCGAGACACTCCAGAAACGAGCGTTTGCCCTCGTGTGCGATGAAGCGCACTGCATCTCCGACTGGGGTCACGACTTCAGGCCCGACTATCGCCGTCTCCGTCAACTGCTGGCCGATCTTCCTTCATGGACACCAGTGCTCGCCACCACGGCAACCGCGAATCAGCGCGTCACTGACGATGTTGCTGCTCAGCTCGGCGACGACACGCTTGTGCTTCGTACATCACTCGACCGCGAATCGCTGCGGTTGTCGGTCGTCGACCTGCCCGATGATGCCCAACGGCTGGCGTGGCTAACCGAGACCATCGACTCACTCCCCGGTTCTGGCATTATTTACTGCCTTACCGTCGATCAGGCTCAAACGACGGCCAACTGGCTGCAATCGCAGGGCCACAACGTTGGCGCCTACACAGGGTCAGTTCCGCCAGAGGAGCGCCTGGCATTAGAAGCCGCACTACGCAACAACGAGATGAAAGCGCTTGTGGCTACGTCGGCGCTCGGCATGGGATACGACAAGGGTGACCTGGCATTTTGTGTCCACCTTGGGTTGCCGCCTTCGCCGGTCGCCTACTACCAGCAGATAGGACGAGCAGGGCGTGCGCTTGATCGAGCAGAGGTTATTGCGGTCCCCCGTCCGGTCGAAGATGCCGGCGTGTGGCGTTGGTTCGAATCTGTGTCGCTGCCGGCCGAAGACGTGTGCCTTGCCGCTCTCGAACAGCTCGATACGTCGTCACCGACACCAATTGCTTCACTAGAGCTGTCAGTCAACTTGGGCCGGAGCCGACTCGGCACGCTGCTGAACATCCTCGAGGTTGATGGAGCAGTCGAACGGGCAGGGCGAGGCTGGATCAGAACCGACAGACCATGGAGCTACAACCACGAGCTCGCCACGACGCTCAAAGAACTTCGACGAGTCGAGTCGGCCCAGATGCTGGCGTGGGCCAGCCTTGACACGTGCCGTCTGCGTTATGTCCGCGAAGCCCTCGATGACGCAGAAGCAGAAGACTGTGGTCGCTGCGATCGTTGCACTGACCACACCTGGCAGCGAGACCCCGACCCACTCACCGTGGCAAGGGCACAAGATCTTCTGCGAGGCGGCGACATCGTTATCGAGCCGAGACGGCAGTGGCCGTCGGGCCTCGAAGAAGTGCGGGGTCGAATCAAGAAAGAGAAGCAGAACGCGAATGGGCGAGCTCTAGCCAGAGCGGGTGACGGAGGCTGGGACCCGATTGTGAGCCAGCTCATCGATAACCCAGGCGATGCCGTCATTAGCGACGATCTACTGGCGTCAATTGCCGCCATCCTCAAGCGATGGGATTGGGACGAGCGGCCAACCTGGATCTGCCCGATGCCATCGCGCCGGCGAGGAGCGCTTATCACTAGCCTCGCCGACGCGCTCGGGGCGCTCGGCAAGCTTCCGGTTCATCACGCGCTGACCAGTACCGAACACGAACTAGACAGTTACCAGAGTGACCAGGCCAACTCGGCCCATCAAGCCAGTTCGGTATGGACACGCCTCGCGGTCGACCACGACGCGCTTCCGCCCGTCGAGCTTCGCCAAGGCCCGGTTCTGCTTATTGACGATGAAGTCGCCAGTCGCTGGACCATGACCGTTGCCGGTACTCGTCTCGCCGAAGCAGGGTCAGGCCAAGTTCTTCCGTTTGCGCTGCGAGCGCGCTAGACAGCTCGAGTTACGAACACGGGAATCTCGCGGTCGGTCTTTTCTTGATACTCGGCGTAGGGAGCGAATGCCGCCACGGCGCGGTCCCACCACGCGGCTCGTTCGTCGCCAGTGACAATCCGAACTTCAGTATCAAACGGGGCAGGTCCATCTTGCATCTGGATTGCCGGGTTGGCGGTGAGATTGTGGTACCAGCCGGGGTGCGCCGGAGCGCCGCCCTTCGAGGCGACAATGGCGTATTCACCTTCGTGCTCGACTCGCATGAGGGGCACCTTGCGGATCTTGCCGCTCTTGTGCCCGACGGTGGTCATCACAATGATCGGCAGTCCGGTGTCGCGAAGTGTATTCGCCTCGGTCCCACCACTGGCCTCGTAACGCTCGACCTGTTCGGCTACCCAGTCCCAGGTGCTTGCTTCGTAGTCTCCGTCAAAATCCATGAGCCGACCTTAGCGCACCAGCTCAGCAGGCTCCCCAGCCGAAGCCTCATATGGCAGAGTAGAGACCAAATGGCTGAGCCTCTCAAAGACCGATTTGACCTTAATCAAGTGCAGATGCTCGCCGACCGGCTTGCTGACAGCTTTCCCGAGCTCGACCGACCACAGCTAGTTTCAGTCGCGGACAAGTTCGGAGACCTTGAGCTTAAAGACCGCATCGCCGCCACTGCTGATTCGATAAAGGCCACGCTCCCCCCGAACTATCCCGATGCGCTCCGCATCGTCATCAAGACGGCCGAACTCCACGATTTCGATATGTTCGACGGCTGGCCGCTGAGCACATTTGTTGAGCGCCACGGGCTTGGCCACCCCGAGTTGTCAATCCGCGCGATGGAGACAATAACCGGGGCTTGGACATGCGAGTTCGCCATCCGACCGTTCCTGACCGAACATCTCGACTTGACGTTGGCCGCATGCCACGAGTGGACGAGAAGCTCTGATCCTGACGTCCGCCGACTAGCAAGCGAAGGTACCCGACCACTGTTGCCTTGGGCGCCTCGAGTGCACTCTCTTGTCGATGCTCCAGAGGTCGGGCTTTCAATCCTCGAGAAGCTCCGCCACGATGAATCCGAGATGGTTCGCCGATCGGTAGCGAACCACTTCAACGATGTCGCCAAAAGCGCTCCCGCGCTCGTCACCACCACGCTGAAGCGCTGGTCGACTGATCCAGGAGTCGACATGGCAATGATTCGACACGCGTTACGGACCCTGGTCAAGAACGGTGATGCGGACGCGCTCGCCATCCTTGGTTTCACTACTTCACCGAGCGTGGTCGTCGAGTCATTTGACATGAACACTACGTCGATTCACCTCGGCGATTCAATCGAGCTTGCAGCTCAGATCTCGTCGCGGGGCGTCGATGATCAACGCCTCGTTGTGGACTTTGTGATCCATCATCCGACGAAGAACGGTGGCATATCGAGGAAGGTCTTCAAGTGGACGAACCTCGTACTAGGGGCAGGCGAGACGGTGCGCATTACTAAACGTCGCAAGATCCAAACGGCAACGACACGTCGGTACTACCAGGGCGAGCACCGGGTCGAGCTTCAGATCGCGGGACAAGTTGTTGGCGAGTGTGCTTTTGAACTTGAAGCGGGCTCCCCGTAGCCGAGTACTCTTTCAGGCATGGAACCCGCTGGCACGCCCGAGCCATATCGTCCGGACCTTCAGATAGACGATGATGACCGAGAAGTCATGGTGCGACAGATTCAACAGGCAATCGTCGACGATCTCATCGAGTTCGAAGCTCTGGATGATCGGCTCGATCTCGTATATAGGGCAATGAACCGGGCCGAACTCGATGCTGTGACGGCTGATCTTCCCGTGCCGGCAGCACCAAAACCGACTCCAAGGGGTCACCCACTCGCCGCCACGCATTTCCTCCTGTTCGGCGATTTGAAGGTTGGCGGCTGGGCCGAGGCTGAGAGCGACCTGAAGTTCAGTACCGTGTTCGGTGACATCGTCGTCGACCTCTCAACAGCCAAGCTTCCCGCCGAGCTCAATATCAACGTGTGGTCGGTGTTCGGCGACACAACGGTGATCCTGCCAGACGGCTGCCGGTGCCGCACCCAGGCCACCTCCCTAGCCGGGGATAACAAGATCGATCTCGCGCCGCCGCTGCCCAATCAAACTCAGGTCGACCTGCATGTCTGGAAGGTATTTGGCGACATACGCGTCTTTTCAATCTCCCGTGTTCCAGAAGGCAAGCTGCGTCGCCTCTGGAAGGCCCTTCGCTCCGCCTAACAGACAGCCAGCATTGCGCATGGGGGTCGCCTCGTTATAACTTCACTCTCATGAAGATGTCTGAGTCCGATGGTCAGATACCTGAGCTGATCGACTCCGACGAGGCTGGCCAGCTTGCCACAATGTTCCGTCTACTCGGCGATCCCACCCGCGTCCGCATTCTGTATGCCCTGCTAGAGGCAGACGAGCTCTGTGTCCACGACATTGCGACGCTCGTCCAGACCACCGACACGAAAGTGTCTCAGGCAATGAGACTCCTGCGTTCAGCCGGGGTCGTCCGTAATCGACGGGATGGCAGACACATCTTCTACACGCTCGACGACGCGCACGTTGCAACGATGCTCGAACTCTCACGCCTCCATGTGGCCCATGAATGAACCCCGATTTCCAAACTTAGGAGGCCTTGAATGAGCCAACCGAGGCTGAGTACGTTGAGCCGCAGTGTGAGTGGACGAGCGGTGCTGATTACTGGGGCCGGTTCAGGAATGGGTCGGGCAACAGCCCATCTCTTCGCCGATGAAGGGGCGCTTGTTGCGGTCACCGACCTAGCGCAAGACACCGTCGACACCGTCGTTGCTGAAATCACCGAAGCCGGTGGCAGCGCAGTCGGATGG